>CEVA01022700.1_pt1 | contig 13602 bp, 14 predicted proteins | sample 361521 | NCBI WGS metagenome assembly CEVA01 (sample SAMEA2622823, study PRJEB7988) | marine metagenome | isolation source: saline water (ENVO:00002010), including
CAACTCGAGGTGCAGTGTGACATCCCGATCAGGACCCGCCGGCGAAACATGTTTGATATGGACGACTTTCTCGGGTTCGATCCGTTCAGGACGCAGCAAGTTGTGGTTCGGGCGGCGGACGTCTCGATTGAAGTCAAGCCCCTACCCAAGCGAGCCCCGGCCAACTTTACTGGAGGTGTTGGGGAATACGAAATCGACGTGGACGTATCGCCCCTGGAGGTCAAGCGTGGTGATCCGGTGACGATGAAGGTCAGGGTCGTTGGCCGCGGAAACCTCCACGCCGTAGGTGTACCTGACCTGGGGCTGGGGGATGGCTTCCGAACCTATGATCCCAAAACAACGCTTGATGCGAGCTTCGATGGTCGGTCGGTCGTGGGCGAAAAGACGTTCGAATTCGTCGTGATTCCCCAGGAGGAGGAAGGTGCGATCCGTCTGCCTGATGTCACAATGGCCTATTTCGACCCCGGCTCCAGGACCTACCGGATGGCCCGTGGACAGCCGGTCACGTTGCAGGTTCTGCCCGCCCCAAAGCAAGAATTGATGTCGATCGTCGCTCCGAATGAGGGGGTCCGTCTGCTGGGACAGGATATCAGGCACATCAAAGGGGATGTCGCCCATCTGAAACACCACGACCGACCTTTTTACGCATCGCCCTGGTTCATCGGGCTGCAAAGCCTGCCCATTCTCGGATTCATGGGGGCCTTGGGTTGGAAAAGACACCAGGCACGTCTTCAGGGGGATGTTGCGTACGCTCGACGTCGGCGAAGCAAGACGGCTGCTACGAAGAGGTTCCAAAATGCTGACAGGTTCTTGGAGGCGGGGGACAGCAAGGCCTGCTGCTTCGAAATCCACGCTGCCCTTTCCGCATTCCTGGCCGACCGGTTCAACCTTGCGGATCGCGATCTTACACCCGATCGAGCACGGGCAGTCCTCGAGGGTGCCGGCGTGGAACCCGAGTCGTGCTCAACGGTCGTGAAGATCCTCGAAGCCTGTGATGCGGCGCGTTTTGCTCCGACACTCGATTTGGGCACGGATGTTCGTACGATGCTCGAGCGATCGAAGGCCGTGGTCGATAGCCTCGGAAGAATGGCGTGATCACGTGGCTCTTCGTTCTGGTGGCTGCAAGTTCCGCCACGGCTGCGCAGGACGCCACGCGTCTCTTCAACGAGGCTAACGCGCTCTACAGAGAGGGTGATTACGCCGCCGCCGTAGAGAAGTATCGGCAGTGTGAGGCAACGGGCGTTCTGAACGCTTCTCTGTTCTACAACCTGGGGAATGCGGCCTACAAGTCCAACCAACTGGGGCTGGCCATTGTGGCGTTCGAGAGGTCTCTCCGCCTCCGTCCCGGAGACGTAGACGCCCGCGCGAACCTCGCCCTGGCCAATGCACGTATTGTGGATCGTTTCGACCCTAAGATGGAGAATGTTCTGACACGCGCGGCAGGGGTGGTCTATGGTGCTTTGGGTGCCGGATCACTCGCCGTGGCAGCCAGCCTGTGTCTCTTCGGGCTGTCTCTCTTAGGCGGGCTCTGGCTCCTTCAGCCGGAGAGGAAGGCTGTGTGTCTGGCAGGGGGGCTTCTTTTCCTGGTTATGGGTGGTGGTAGCCTGGGTCTTTTTGCGATGAAGATGGAGGAACATCACCGTGAAGAAGCCGTTATTGTGTCGCAGGCGATCGATGGGCGGAGTGGCCCGGGCAACGAATTCCTGAAGGTGTTTACACTACACGAGGGAACGAAAGTCACGATTGACCGTTTCGAGAGCGGGTGGTTCCAGATTCGGCTGGTCAACGGGATCGCGGGGTGGCTTCCCCGGGACGCGGTCTTGAGGATCTAACTAACGGTTGCAGAAGACGTGCCCCGGTCTATATTCGAGGATCGATAGAAAGGAACAGCCCCTGACCGCCTACAATGCCTGGTTCCAGTGTTCCCGAGACTGCACGGGTCGTTTCCCACTTACCGACGTGATCTATGAATGTCCGTCGTGTGGGGGGCTGCTCGAAGTTCGCCACGACCTGAGTGCGTTGAAGCAACAATCGGCGGAAGAGTGGAAGGGACTCTTCGACAGGCGTTTTATGAGAACCGAATGGCCTTACGGGAGTTCGGTATGGGGCAAGAAGGAACTGGTCTGTCCTGTTGTCGACGAGGAAAACGTTGTTTCCATGTTCGAGGGTGGCAGTAACCTGTTCTGGGCAGATCGACTGGGTCACGCTTTTGGTCTGGACGACCTTTGGGTCAAGCAGTGTGGGAACAGTCACACCGGATCCTTCAAGGATCTCGGAATGACGGTCCTGGTTTCCATGGTCAACCAGATGGTGTCCGACGGACAGAAGATTCCGGCAGTAGCGTGCGCCTCGAGTGGGGATACTTCCGCGGCTCTGGCTGCGTACGCAGCTGCGGCCGGGATGCAGGCGGTTGTTTTCTTGCCCAAGGACCGGGTGTCGACTGCGCAGCTTGTCCAGCCCATGTCGAACGGTGCGCTCGTACTGAGTCTGGATACGGACTTCGATGGGTGCATGACGCTCGTGAAAGAAATCTGCGCAAACGAAAACATCTATCTTGCCAATTCGATGAATTCGTTGCGAGTGGAGGGACAAAAGACCGTCGCAATCGAACTAGTTCAGCAGGACGACTGGCAGGTGCCTGATTGGGTTGTTGTTCCGGGCGGTAACCTGGGTAATCCGACCGCGCTTGGAAAAGGCTTTTTAGAAATGCAGGAGCTGGGCATGATCGATCGGTTGCCCCGTATCGCAGTTGCCCAGAGTGCGAACGCGAACCCTCTCTACCTGAGTTACCAGAACAATTTCGACACACTCGAAACCGTACAAGCGCGTGCAACGCTGGCAAGTGCGATCCAGATCGGAAACCCGGTCAGCCAGGAAAAAGCCGCCAAGATCTTGAAGCTGTTCGGTGGGGTAGTGGAACAGGTTACAGAACAGGAACTCGCCGATGCTGCAGCGCGAGCGGATCGGACCGGACTCTTCTGCTGTCCGCACACGGGTGTAGCGTTCGGGGGCTTGATAAAGCTGCTCGAACGTGGAGTCATCAAGCCCGAGGAGAAGGTCGTCGTCATCTCGACCGCCCACGGGTTGAAGTTCACCGAATTCAAGATTGATTACCACCGTGATGCGCTGGGCGACTATGACGTAAGCCCGCGCTACCCGAATCTTCCCGTTGAGCTGCCCGCAGACTACGAAGCGGTAAAGCAGGCTTTGCTTACGAGGATTGAAGCCAGATCCGGTGCGGGTTGACAGCGGGAGATCAAACGGATAGATTATAGAACCATGACTTAGAGAATTTCAAGTGGTGATTTGCGGCATATTGCAGCCACTATAAAAAATCGCTAAAAGGCCACGATACTTTGATCGCGACGATGACGTCCCCGGGTCTCTGTGCTGTCCGGGGACTTTTTACATGAGGCTGCTTATGTCGGAATCGGTTGACAGGCCGGACCCCTGCTCGTCCACAAAGGCGGTGCACGGTGGGGAGACGAAGGGACACTGGGGGCACACACTCACCGTGCCGATTGCCCAGACCGCCACGTATGTGTTCGAAGACATGACGGCCGTAGGGGAATTCGCGGCGGGAACGAACCCCCAACTGGACTATGGCCGCTACGGTAACCCCACCCAAACGATCGCGGAAAAGAAACTTGCCGAGATCGAAGGCGCCGAGGCAGCCATTCTGTTCTCGACAGGCATGGCGGCCGTGACCACCACGCTGCTCGCCATGCTGAGATCGGGGCAGCACACGGTGGTAATGGACGACTGCTACCGCAAGACGGAACAATTCTGCAGAATGGTGCTTCAGAAATTCGATGTGGAGACGACTTTTGTGACCGCGGGCGATTTCGATGCTCTGGAGTCCGCAATTCAAGAGAACACCCGCGTGATCGTGTCGGAGTCTCCGACAAACCCCCACTTGAACGTATTGGACCTCGAGCGCACCGTCGCCGTAGCGAAGGCCCACCGCCTCAAGGTGATCATCGACAGCACGTTCGCTACGCCCTTGAACCAGCGGCCGCTTGAGTTTGGTGTGGATGTCGTGATTCACAGCGCTACAAAGTATCTGGGGGGGCACAACGACCTGATGGCGGGTGCCGTGCTTGGCGCCGAACCCCTGGTGTCAGCCATCAAAGACTACCGGGGGATCCTCGGGGGAGTCATCGACCCACATTGTGCGTATCTGCTAATACGCGGACTCAAGACCTTTCCTCTCAGAATGTCACGTCAAAACGAGACGGCCTTGAAGATCGCAACCTACCTGGAGGAACAGGACCGGGTTCGCCGAGTGTATTACCCCGGGTTGCCTTCGCACCCACAACACAAGATTGCGATTGTCCAGATGCGGGGGTTCGGGGGCGTGGTCAGCTTCGATCTGGATGCGGACCTGGAAGGGACGGTGCGGTTCATCGATGCGTTGCGAATTCCGTGTATCGGGGCGAGTCTAGGGGGAGTGGAAAGTATTGTTTCTCATCCTTCTTCGATTTCTTACTACGAGCTTTCCCGGGAAGACCGCATTGCGGCTGGCATTGACGATGAACTGGTCCGCTACTCCGTCGGCGTCGAAGATGCGGATGATTTGATCGCGGATCTACATCAGGCGCTCAAGGCGATCTGATCCTTGCCAGGAGCCCCTCATCCAAATCAAGCCGCCGCGCTTCTAATCGAAACCATGCGGATTCCGTTTCGGGATCCTACCGATCGACTTCGCCTTCTGGTGGGCGGGATGTTAAGTCTGGTGCCCTTCGTGAACTTCGTTGCGTGGGGTTACCTGTATCGCGTCTTCGTCGACGGACTGAATCGGTCGCCCTCACTGACCCCACCGTCCTGGGAGGCGTGGCGGACATATTGGTCGGTCGGGCTGAGGCTGTTCGTTATCACCCTGGGCTACCTCATCCTGATTGTCTTCGCGGGGGTTGCCGTACTTGGGATATCCGGGGGAGACATCGAGGGACCCCAACAGATACTGATGGTCGGTTTGCTGAGCATGGCTGCCTTCAACGTAATTTCCCCGGTGATATACGCTCGATACGCCGAAGAGCGCCGGATATGGGCTGCCTTCGAGCCAGATGTTCTGTTTCGGGATCTGCGGCAGGTTGTGAGAGTCGAGTACGTGCAGCTTTGCCTGCTTTACCTGGGACTCTGGATGATGACCTTTCTCATTCTGGTGGGGATTCCCTACGTGGGGCCCGTGTTCCTTTCGATATTCCACTTCTATCTGTCCCTAGTGTTCGCTTTCGTGTTCGGGCACGTGGTTGCCGGACGTCGCGAAGCAACGGATCTCGCAGAAGGCTCGTGAGATCACAAAACGAAGGCCGCCCTCCTTCTTCGGATGGCGGCTTCGACCGGTAGTTTCGCGGATCGTAGTCAGAACAATAGACGGAAGTTGATCCTCAAGTTCCATCCTTCCAGGTCCCTGGCACCGTCTTCTACCCAGCCGTCAAATCGTGTGACCCCCAGGTCCAGATGTTCCGTGGCCCCAATCTGGAGGGTTAAGCCTCCGCCGTATCCATACACCCTGCCGGATGGCTCGATGACATTTCCATCGACGTCTGCCGTGTCGGAAATTGTCTTCAGATCGGCAGCCCCGAACACGCAAAGCGCTGGGAGTGGGTTCCACGACAGATGCGCAGAAGCTCTGAAATCATTCCGGTTCCGGTTGCCGAAGAGGAGGAGACCGGTTGAAGGCCCGGTTAGAGAGAGTCGGCGGTCCTTGAAGCGAAAGATCTCGGTTGCTTCAAGCGAGAGACTGACACCCGGGTTCTCGTAATGGAATCCTGCGCGCGTGACCACCTGTTTCCCGTTTTGGAAAACGACAAGACCATCGAGTCGGTCGGTAAACAGGAAAGTGCCGGCCACGTCGACGTTCATTGTCCAGGAGGATTGAGCGTAGTTGAGGCCCCCGGCGAAGGTGGCCTCATCACCCGGGTGGTACTCGCCGACCGAGTCGAAGGGTTCGTAGGCACCGCGAGCAGTGTAGGCGAACCCGATGCTTCCCCCCAGGTGGCCGCGTTGATGTGCCACGGTGATGGCGCCACCGTAGTCAAACCCCTCGCCGAACGCCCGGACGGGGAAGTTCAGATCGTTTCGGTAGAAGGCGCTCACGAGCGTGGAATCGGCCCCATTGAGGCGATTTTTTCCTGTCGGGAGGACTGCGAATCCTGTGAGCTTGGCGAAGGGCAGAGTCCAGTCGCCGCTAACTTCGGTGTCCAGAAGGCCCCAGGCATCGGCTGATACTTCATTGACCTCTTGTTCAACGTACATAAAGGCGCTTGAGACCGTGAGCGTTCCCCGCCAGATCGGCGTGCTGACCTGGACGGGTGAAACCGCCTGTCGATAACGCGTTCGGGTCGAATCCGCATCGACGAGGGTGAGTTCGTGGAAGAAACTACCCGCGTCGGCTCGGATGGGTAATGGTGCCTGGGCCCAGGTACAGGAGACCACAGCCAGGAAGGCCAGAATTGTGAGAGTCATCTTTGTCACGGTGCGACCTCTGCCCGTGGGCGCTTGTAGGGGGCGATGGATTCTTTTCCGACAGAGGTGGGCGACTGAGGCCTCGCGAGAGTGTGTGCACGCGAGAGACGTCTCTGCAGCGCGTTCGATGCATCCGGAAGCTTCAATAGATCCCGGTAAGCCTCTGCGAGCGAGATGTCATAGGCGCTTCCATTCAGGTCCTGATCCACCCAGACATAGGTCTCGTTCAAGATCGCACTCCCGGGTTCGAATGAGAGCGCGGTTTTGAGGTTTCTATGCGCCTCCAGTACTCGGGCGCCTGCGTAATCGAGGACGCCTTCCGCATAGAGCGAGAGGGCGAGAGGAGAGGATATACTGGCTCCCCCGGAGGCCACATCAATTCCGAGTCCCCTGCCAGCGGAAGCTAAAAGGCTCTGGCAGAGATCGCCGGCTGCATCCAGGCGCCCCACGATTGGTTCGGAGGTCCATACAACCGATCCCGTGGAATCCAGACGACGAAGAACCACTCGTACTCGTCGTCCCCCCAAATCGGCCAGGGTGCCCGTGAGCACCGCGCCAGCGCCCGACCAGCGTGCGAAATCTTCCGGGTTATTGCCTCGAACCTCTCCGTAGACCTGTGCCGCGATAGGTGCGGCGAAGGGATCGATATGAAGTGCCGTAGAGCGATCTCTGAGCGAGGGAAGCATCAGCGTCAATAGGCCGTGTGTCAGTCCGGGCTCCGGCGTCCGTGGCCCTACAACCTGCAACGGGAAAACGGCCAGTCCGTTCTTGGAGAGAGGGGGGTCAGACTCTGCCAGAGCTGCCCGAAGATACCTGTCTTCTAGTTCGCGACGGTGCAGGTACCGAATACGTTCGTCGAGCCGGGCGGTCAGCTCAGGCAGCGTGCTGAGGCCGTGGGCCCGACGATACTCCGGCAGTGCGAGATCTGGCCGGCTGAACCCTTCATCGTAGATGACACCTAGGAGAAGTCGAAGCCGAATGTCCGTTGGGATCGTCTGTGATGCCCAGTAGGCGTATCGAAGCGCCCGAACGTAGTCCCCGCCGGAAAAGTGACTCAGCGCCGCCTGTTGCAATCCTCCTGCATCCCCGGGAGGAACGCGGTCCATGGACGGAAGAGGCCCGAGATCTCGTAAGACGGTCGGGCCGGGGGCAGCGCTGCAGGCCGTCACGGATGCAACGATGAGATAGAAGAAAAGGCGCATTGGGGGAGTGCCTTCGATCGTGAATTTCAGGGTATACTGATCTACTTACTGTATCGACGTCTCTGGCGGATTCTCCACCTTCTTGTTGGGTTGGTGGGCCGGTAGCGTGAAACGGAATCTACTGCCCTTTCCGAGCTCGCTGGTGACATCGACATTCCCCCCGTGAGCTTCGACAACGTGTCGTACGAGCGCCAGCCCCAGCCTCGTCCCGTTTTCAGCCTCCACCTCGGGCTGTTCGGCACGAAAGAACTTCTCGAAGACGTGCTTGAGCGCGTTTTCTGCAATCCCGATCCCTGTGTCCGTCACGGTGATCTCGACTGGATCTCCAGCACGCACGCTTACCTGGACGGAGCCGCCCTCAGGCGTATACTTTACCGCGTTTCCGAGCAGGTTATCGAGGGCTTGTCGGACCTGTTCAGGATCCGCATCCATCGCCGGGTCGGATTCCGGCGCGGCGACCGAGATGGCGATCTACTTCTGTTGGGCCAGGGGTAGTATGTCGGTCACGGATGCTTCGATGAGAGCGTGAAGGTTCACACTTGCGAACTTCGGTGCCAGTTGGCCTGCCTCGATCCTGGGAAAATCGAGCAGCTGTTCGATCAGGGATGTCAGCCTCTGATTGTCGTTTCGAATGATCTCGAGAAGACGGCTCACTTTATCGTTCTGATATTTGCCAATGAGTGACGCAAGGGAATCGGCTGACCATTTAATCGAGGTCAGAGGCGTCTGGAGTTCGTGGGAGACGGTGTTGAGAAAGTCCGTTTTCATTCGGTCCAGTTCCCGTAGCGCACGGTTGGGCTCCTGCATTCCTCCTGTGCCCGACGTGTTTCGGTGATGTCTCTTAACAACACATAAATGGCGGGCTGGGCGTCGTAGTCGATCTGGCGAATTCGAACGGACACCGGGATTTTTCGCCCTGACCGCGTCTGGATGGTGAGGTCGTCGGTATCAATCGCGACTCCGGCTGTTGTTTAAGAGACGAGCTCACCCAGTTTTTCACGTTGCTGAGGCGCCCAGAGTTCTGCCAACGTTAGGGGGGCTGGCTCCTCGAAGGTCCCATAATTGCCTTGCCTCTGGGTTGAGGTCGAGGATTCTGCCGTTCGGCGACGATACGACGATGGGGTCGCTGCTTTCGACGAGGGTTCTGTTCTGGGCTTCGGACCGGGCAAGGTGGTGCTCGTAGCGGTCGACCAACCATCCCACGAACAGCCAGCTGCCACCGGTTGCCGTCAGCAGAAAGATCAAACCGATTTGCCCGAGTTCGGAAAGCACCCGGTCGGTCCGGCGGGTGCTTTCACCTCGAGGCTGATGTGCGCAGAGGTAGGTAATGAGCCGTGGCAGCCATTGAATGGCGATGATGTCCGCAGTTGACCGATAGACCCCTTCCCGGTTGCTCCTTCCTATGAGAGCAGTTCCACCCTCTGAGGAGTCTCCGCCAGCGTCGTGGCCTCGTATTCTTCGAGGAGCACCTGCATACCGCGCATCGCAGAGTCGGGATGCGCGACCACGCGCCCCTCTTTGTCGACGACGCACGCGAATCCGCGCCAGCCTTCAACCTGGATGCGCTCGAACACAGACTGCACACGATCGAACGTCTGATCGGGAGGTCCCAATTCCCGTGTGGCCTGAGAGATGATCATCTTCAGGTTTTCGGCGATGACCTGACTGTCCTCGGCGACCTGTTTCTCCAGCAGATTTCGTATTCTGTCCGCGGCCGTCAGAGTGCCGAGGACCCCGGTAACCAGGATCAGTGCGGCCACTGCCAGTGACGGTGCGATTTGGAGACGACGTTTTGTCTGCAGCATTGGATTGCCCTAAGAAAACGCCGGAATCCTGTTAGGATCCCGGCGTTTCTTCGTGACTTTGAGCAGGGTTTAGGAACTTCAGACCTGCGCCCAGGCGGTGTCGAGTACCCTTTTGGCGTTCGCGATGATGACTTCGGAGGATTCTCCTTCCATTGGGGCGACCTCGAAGCTCAGAATCGGGCGTTTGTCGGGGTCCAGGTAGCCGATGTTGAGGAGTTCGCGCAAGAAATGAACGGCTTCAGCGACATCGTTTTCACCATCCTCACACCCGAAACGAGGGTGATTGTCTCCATATGCCGGGTGATCGGGATTACTCATCACGCAGTTGCCAATGTGTGCGTGGACCATATGATCTCGGGCAATGTTCAGCGCATAGGCCGATGTTTCGCCCTGGAGCGGGAAGTGGGAAAGATCGAGCATCAGCCCGAAGTTGGGGTGTTCACGTCTCACTCTGGCCGAAACCTCGACCCCAAGGGCGTTCGGGCCCACGAGGCAGTTTTTACCAAAGGGTAGTCGATCAAAGGTCTCCATGACCATCGACGTGCCCTTCCCACCCGCATATTCGCACAGTTGGTGGAGCGAATCGACGAGGGCATCAACCGCCGCATCACGGTCGCCGGGGCCTGGATCTGGACCCGAAAGGAACCCCACTCCCGGGGCTCCGAGTTCTTCCGCCTGGTCGATTCCGCCTTTCACCCCGTCGATGGCCTTCTGCCGGCTACCTGCGTCGAGATCGTTCAGGTTGAGCTGATTTACAAGGATAATGGGTTGAGCACCGAATGCGACATCAAGGTGGGAAGATCGGAGCAGGTCGGCGGCCTCTTTTCGTACACCCGCGTCCTTCATGTGGGTGACTTCGATGGCCTGGAAGTAGGGATCGATGGCGATTTTTTCGATCGTTTCGAGGATAGGGCCCTCGCCCTGCAGGCACGCCTTGTAGGCCATAAAATGGACAATGCCGATTCGGGCGTAGTTCTGAATGGGCTCGGTCATTTGAAGCGTTCTCCTTTTCGAGAGTCGGGTTTCGGGCCAACCGACGCTCCCGGCGGGCCCCAAAGTGCGTGAATGATATCATTTCTATATCCTGAAGTCAATTTCGGATCCGGGGCCCTGGCGAGGGCCAAATTGTGGTTGACTTGGGTTGTAACGGCCTGTATTTTCTCCCGCCTAATCGCAGATTTTATGGGGAGTTACCGAAGCGGTCAAACGGGGCAGACTGTAAATCTGTTGGCTTATGCCTTCGGTGGTTCGAATCCGCCACTCCCCACCATTTTACCTCCTCGTTCACCCTCCTCAGGCTCACTGGTTCAGGGGGGCGCACCTTCCAAGTTCTCCACAGTCGACGGCTTCTCAGGCCTGCCAGTTTGTAGCACAAGACGTTTATTTTAAAAGAGTTATATAGGTTCCCCTGAAAAAGGCAGACTTAAGAAATCACTTGACTCTTTTTCGTAACTTTAATAGCTTTTTTAGTCTGTGGTTTTTTCGGGCCGGCAAACTTCGTGCCCACTCGCGTAAGTTTCAGCGTTGACTATACGTTAGGTGAGCGGGAATAGCTCAGTTGGTAGAGCGTCAGCCTTCCAAGCTGAATGTCGCGGGTTCGAGCCCCGTTTCCCGCTCCACTCGTGTGAGCTCGGATGGTTGCGTCCGGGCTGCAGAGCCCATGTAGCTCAGTCGGTAGAGCACCTCCTTGGTAAGGAGGAGGTCACCGGTTCGAGTCCGGTCGTGGGCTCCAGGTTTGGCCGGGTCTAACCCCGGTCCTGGGAGTGGGATAGGCCAGTAGCTCAATTGGTAGAGCACCGGTCTCCAAAACCGGCGGTTACGGGTTCGATTCCTGTCTGGCCTGCCACCCTTCGTTTTTCGGTCCTCCCGGCCTACATAATAGGACGATCATCGCACTATGTTCGGCAGGATTGCGCGGCTTCTTGAAGAAGTGCGGAACGAGATGGCGAAAGTGACGTGGCCCACGAGGGACGAACTGACGACCTCAACGTCGGTGGTTCTGACGGTTTCCGTGGCGCTGGCGCTGTTCATTTTCGTTGCCGATACAGTGCTGTCCTTCGTGATGAACCAGATTCTCAATTGAGTCTCCCGGGACCAACGAGGCGATACGATGGCTAAACGATGGTATGTCGTCCACACCTACTCCGGGCATGAGAACAAGGTGTGCAGCTACATCGACAACGCCAAGGGGGGGGCCGGCCTCGACGAAAAGATTGAGGAAGTGGTCGTGCCGACCGAAGAGGTCGTGGAGATGAGAGACGGCCGCAAGACAACTTCTCAAAAGAAGTTCCTGCCCAGCTACGTGCTCGTCCGAATGGATATGGACAAAGAAACACTCCATTTCGTGACCAACGTTCCCGGAGTGACCAGTTTCGTGGGGCCAGGGCGCCGGCCGCAGCCGTTGCAGGACGAGGAAGTCCAACGGATTCTTGGTCAGGCCGACCGCAGCCAGACCCGCGAGGTTGCGGAGATCCCCTATCGCATTGGCGATCGCGTGAAAGTGACCGACGGGCCCTTCAGCGACTTTATCGGGCTGGTCGACGACATCAACCCCGAAAAGAGCAAGATCAAGGTGATGGTAAGCATCTTCGGTCGGAATACGCCCGTTGAACTGGACGTTCTTCAGGTCGAGACCGTAACTGAGGCCTGATCAGCAAGGTTCCCATGGCAAAGAAAGTTCTCACGACCATTAAGTTGCAGATTCCGGCAGGCCAGGCCACACCGACGCCTCCTGTCGGCCCCGCTTTGGGCCAGCACGGCGTGAATATCATGGAATTCTGCAAGGCCTTCAATGCACAGACCCAGGACAAGGCGGGTCTGATCATTCCCGCAATCATCACGGTTTATGCCGACCGCAGCTTTTCGTTCGTGCTCAAGACACCGCCGGCAGCCGTTCTGCTCAAGAAGGCAGCCGGTCTTGAGAAGGGCTCGCCCGAGTCGAACAGGGAAAAGGTAGGCTCAGTCACTGAAGATCAAGTTCGGGAAATCGCAGAGCTTAAAATGGTCGACCTGAATGCGCAGACCGTTGAGGCCGCGATGCGGATCATCGCGGGAACCGCCCGAAGCGCCGGAATCACAGTCGACGGATAGCCAGGGGAGCCGTAATGGGAAAATCCAGCAAGAAATACGCTGCCTCGAGAGAACTGTTCGATCGGAAAACACAATACTCGGTCGATGAGGCTGTGGAGATCCTCAAGAAGATGCCCGAGAAGAAATTCGACGAGTCGGTCGAGCTCTCCGTTCGTCTCGGGGTCGACCCACGGCACGCTGATCAGCAAGTCAGAGGTACGGTATCGCTTCCGCGCGGTCTGGGTAAGACGGTGCGGATCGTTGTTTTTGCCAAAGGGGAACCGGCCGCGGCCGCTGAGGTTGCCGGCGCTGATCACGTCGGAGCGGATGATCTGGCGGAGAAGGTGCAGGGTGGATGGACTGATTTTGACGTGGCGATCGCTACGCCCGATATGATGGGTACCGTGGGACGGCTCGGTCGTGTGCTCGGTCCAAGAGGGTTGATGCCCAACCCGAAGAGCGGCACCGTGACCCCGGACCCCGCCAGAGCCGTTGAGGAAGCGAAAGCCGGCCGGGTGGAGTTCCGGGTCGACAAACAGGCGAACATCCACGTGCCGATCGGGAAATCCTCGTTCGAAGTAGACGCGCTCGCAGAAAACCTGAGCTCGGTCCTGGATGTGATCGTCAAGGCTCGACCGGCCGCATCTAAAGGCCAATACGTCAGGTCTGCGACCATCTCCAAAACCATGAGCCCGGGCGTGCGCCTGGATCGAAGCGCCCTCGGCTAATCCGAACGAGCGAACACGCAAAGGCTTATTGCTACTATGCCTACCGAAGAAAAGATACAGGCCGTCGACGAGATGGCGGAGTTGCTGCAGCGATCTAAAGGCGTCTACCTGGCGGACTTTACGGGTTTGGACGTCCCAGCCGTTACACAACTTCGGAAAAAGCTGTTCTCCGAGCAGGTCAGCTTCCGAGTGGTCAAGAATCGGCTGGCCAAGCTGGCTGCCGCCAAGGCCGGCGTCGAGGGTCTCTTGGACGCGCTCGAGGGTCCCACCGGCCTTGTCTGCACGGAAGAAGATCCTATCGCTCCGGCAAAGCTTCTGTCCGACTTT
>CEVA01036600.1_pt1 | contig 13595 bp, 13 predicted proteins | sample 361521 | NCBI WGS metagenome assembly CEVA01 (sample SAMEA2622823, study PRJEB7988) | marine metagenome | isolation source: saline water (ENVO:00002010), including
GCTGGCAGCGATCAAGGCCGCAGAAGATATCCAGGCTCAGCTTTGCCAGCGGGCCGCGATGCTGTGGGATGTCGAATCCGAACAGGTCGAATACGGCGACGGGGCGACGTTGACCGGCCCCGAAGGGAAGACGATCAGTTTCCAGGAGATCGCCGGCAAGTTGACCCAGACCGGCGGGCCGGTCGTCGGCCGTGGCTCGGTCAACGCCGACAAGCATGGGGGGGCATTCGGGACACACATTGCCGATGTCGAGGTCGATCCCGATACCGGCAAGGTCCAGGTTCTCCGTTACACCGTCGTCCAGGACGTCGGCACGGCGATCCATCCCAGTTACGTCGAGGGCCAGATGCAGGGCGGGGCTGCCCAGGGCATCGGCTGGGCACTCAACGAGGAGTACCATTACGGCGATGACGGCCGGTTGCACAACGCCAGTTTTCTCGATTATCGGATTCCCACCTGCTACGACCTTCCGGACATTGAGACGATCATTGTCGAGGTGCCCAATCCGGGACACCCGTTCGGCGTTCGGGGTGTGGGAGAGGTGCCGATCGTTCCGCCTCCGGCAGCGATGGCCAACGCGATTTTCCGTGCCACCGGGGTGCGGATGAGGAGCCTGCCGATGTCGCCGCCAAAGGTGTTGCACGAACTGCTCTCCAGCGACGGATAGCCCACCCGGTTTCCAACCGATGCCCCACGTCCACATCCCCGCTCCTGCACGTGACCTGACCGGGGGTGAGGTGGAACTGGAGTTGGAGGCGACCAGCGTACGGCGTCTGATCGGGGCGCTGGACGAGCGTTTTCCCGGCTTCGCCGATCGGGTGCTCGAGGACGGAGAGTTGAAACCCGGGTTGCGTGTCGCCGTCGATGGCCACGTCAGTGCGATGGGCCTGCTGGCACAACTGGAACCCGGCAGCCAGGTGCACTTTCTGCTGGCGATTGGCGGGGGCTAGTTTCCGGTCTTCAACAGTTCTGATGCGGTTTCGAGCAGCGAGTCGATGTCGAACGGCTTGCGGAAGAACGCGTCGGCACCGTGATCGTGTGCGAATTGCTCGTGCCGCGGATCCGTGTTGGCGGTGACAACGATGATGGGAGGGTGAGTGGCATGGCGTTGACGCAGCCGGTCCAGCACGGCGAAACCGCTGCGTCGGGGCATGACCAGGTCAAGAACCACGAGGTCGGGGGCATCTCGTTCGGCACGAACCAGGGCCTCTGATCCATCCCGGGCCTTCAGCACATCGTACCTGTGGTGTTCGAAAGCAGCTGAGATTACCTCGAGGATCGACGCGTCGTCGTCGACCAGCAGCACGCGAAATCCTGTTGGGTCGTTCACGCGGCTCGCCTTGCTCCCCAACCGACTGGTGATTGGGTACACTAGGTGAGACCAACGGGGTCGACAAGATCAGAATCGGTGTACTGGCAAGGGGAAATGTCTCCGGCCAGGCCGATGACACCAGGCGACTCAACGCGACCTTTCCCCGCAAGAATTGACTCGAATCGACCGGATCGCGACGCCGTGCCTGCCACTTCCGTGATTGGTCTTCAGTGGGGCGACGAGGCCAAGGGCAAGATCGTCGACCTGCTGACCGAAGACCACGACATCGTTGTTCGGTACCAGGGGGGCAACAACGCGGGGCACACCGTTCAGTTCGATGGCCAGACCTACAAGCTCTCACTTTTGCCGGCCGGGATACTCCGGCCCGGCGTCGAATCGGTTGTCACCGGCGGCGTCGTGATCAATCCGCGAGCATTCCTTGAGGAACTCGACGGGATTGTCGGCCTCAATGGTGGTGTCGACAGAAACTTGTTGATCAGCAATCGCGCCCACGTCGTGTTTCCGTGGCACATGGCCGAGGAAGCCGTGCTTGAAAAAGGGCGCGGTGGTGATGCGATCGGCACGACGATGCGAGGGATCGGCACGTGTTATCGTGACAAGGCGGGACGGACCCATGCGATTCGCATGGGCGACTTGGTTCGCGGCGAGTCATTTCGAGACCGGGTCGAGACTGTTGTCGGGCACAAGAACCGCGTGCTGCAGGCACTCGATCCCGAGTCTGAACCGCTCGATGCCGAAGCGATCTACAGCGAGTACAGCCAGTATGCGGAGAGGTTGGCACCGTTTGTGACCGACACCACCTCTCACCTCCACAAGGCCCTCGCCGCCGGTCGGCGTGTCCTCTTCGAGGGGGCCCAGGGGTCGTTGCTCGATCTCGACCACGGCACTTTCCCCTTTGTGACCTCCTCGAACAGTTCCGGGGCCGGAATACATTCCGGCAGTGGTGTGCCCGAGCGGGCGATCGGACGGATGATCGGTGTCGTCAAGGCGTACACGACCCGGGTGGGCGGTGGCCCTTTCCCCACCGAACTGGACAACGAAATCGGGCAGCACATCCGGGACGAGGGGAACGAGTACGGGACAGTGACCGGGCGGCCACGTCGCTGTGGCTGGTTCGATGCGGTGGCGACCGGTTACGGCGCGAGACTTTCGGGTGTCGATTGCCTGGCCGTGATGCTGCTGGATGTCCTGGGCAAGCTCGAGGAGGTCCAGGTCTGCGAGGCCTACGAGATTGACGGCGAGCGAACCACCGATTTTCCGGCCCAGTTGGAAGATCTTGCCCGGGCTACGCCGGTGCTGAGATCAATGCCCGGGTGGCAGGCCGATCTCACCGGAATCCGCAAGCTGGAGGATCTGCCGGTCGAGGCCCGGGACTACCTGGACGTGGTGGCCGAACTGGTCGGCTTTCCGGTCGACATCGTGTCGGTTGGCCCCGACCGGGAGCAGACAATCCTGGTCGATCGGTCTTGAACCGGTCGCCGCGACATTGCGAAGCGTTTCCGTTTCTGGTTTCCCAGACGTCTCCGAGACTGATTAGACGACAGGACATGAGATGAAGATTCACGAGTACCAGGGCAAGGACCTGCTGAAAGCCTCCGGAGTGGCGGTGCCTCGCGGTATAGTGGCTCACACGGCCGAGGAGGCTGCTGCGGCCTTCGAGGAACTGGGCGGGGAACTGGCCGTCGTCAAGTCGCAGATTCATGCCGGTGGGCGGGGGAAGGGCCGGTTTGCCGAAGAGCCCGAACAACCCGGGGTGGTGCTGGTCCGATCGGCCGACGAGGCCCGCGAACACGCCTCCAGGATGATCGGCAACACCCTGGTCACGATCCAGACCGGCGAGGAGGGCAAGACGGTCAAGACCCTGTTCGTCGAGGAGGGGCTTGATATCGCCCGCGAACTGTACCTGGGCATCGTGATCGATCGCGAGACCAGCAGCCCGGTGCTGATTACCTCGACCGAGGGGGGGATGGCGATCGAGGAGGTGGCTGCCGAGACTCCCGAGAAGATCCACAACGAGCCATTCGACGTCGTCGACGGACTGACCGCCGACCAGGCTCGCACGGTGGGCGAGTCGCTGGGACTCGACGGGGAGGCGATGGAGAACGCCATCGAGTTGTTTCCGGCGTTGTGCCGGTTCTTCGTCGACAACGATTGCAGCTTGACGGAAATCAACCCCCTGGTCGTCACCGGGGCGGGGCAACTGTTGTGCCTGGATGCGAAGGTCAGCTTCGACGACAACGCGATGTTCCGGCACGAGTCATTCGACGGCCTGCGGGATCTGGACGAGGAGGATCCCGCGGAGGTTCGAGCCGGGGAGGCCGGGCTGAGTTACGTCAACCTGGACGGGGACATCGGCTGCCTGGTCAACGGGGCCGGGCTGGCGATGAGCACCATGGACCTGATCAAGCTGCATGGCGGGGAGCCGGCCAACTTTCTCGATGTGGGAGGCGGAGCCAATGTCGAGGCGGTGACGGAGGCTTTCCGGATTATTCTCGATGACTCCAACGTCAAGGCGATCCTGGTCAACATCTTCGGCGGGATCATGAAGTGCGACACTATTGTCGAGGCTCTGCTGGGAGCTTACGAGAATGTCGGGATCACCGTTCCGCTGGTGGTGCGACTGGAAGGGACCAATGTCGAACTGGCCCGCGAGATGCTCGAGGGGTCCGATCGTGACATCATCTCGGCCACCGACTTGACCGACGCGGCCCAGAAAGTTGTCGCCACGCTGGGTGCCTGAATTTCCTGTCTGGAACCGAATGGTCCAGTAGACCCATAACAACGAACGGCAAATCGATGAGCATTCTTGTCAACGAACAGACGAAGGTCCTCTGCCAGGGCATTACCGGTCGCACCGGGTTGTTCCACAGTCAGCAGTGTCGCGAGTACGGCACTCCCCTGGTCGGAGGAGTCACTCCCGGCAAAGGCGGGACAGAGATCGACGGATTTCCGGTTTTCGAGTCCGTGGCTGAGGCGATCGAGGCGACCGGGGCCAATACGTCCATGGTGTTTGTGCCGCCGCGTTTTTGTGCCGCCGCGATCACCGAGGCGGCCGATGCGGGGATCGAACTGATCATCGCGATCACCGAAGGGGTGCCGGTGCTCGACATGGTGCGGGTGCGGCAACACATCGATGGCCTGGACAACTGTCGGCTCGTGGGGCCGAACTGCCCCGGAGTGATCACGCCCGGAGTGGCCAAGATTGGGATCATGCCCGGCTACATTCACTCGGCGGGTTCGGTCGGGCTTGTCAGCCGATCCGGCACGCTGACCTACGAGGCGGCGTGGCAGTTGGGCAATGTGGGACTCGGGCAGTCGACCTGTGTGGGGATCGGCGGCGATCCGGTCAACGGAACGAACTTCATCGACGTGCTCGATCTGTTCCAGGCCGATTCTCAGACCGAAGCGATCCTGATGATTGGTGAGATCGGCGGAAATGCCGAAGAGCAGGCGGCCGCCCACATCGAGGCGAACGTGACCAAGCCGGTGGCAGCTTTCATTGCCGGTGCCACAGCCCCTCCAGGAAAGCGGATGGGGCATGCCGGAGCGATTATCTCCGGTGGCAGCGGCACGGCCGCTGACAAGATCGCCGCCTTGCAGGCGGCCGGCGTCGAAGTGGCCGAAAGCCCTGCCGACATGGGTGCGGCGCTGAAGCGGGCGATCGAGAAGGCGTCAGAATAGGACGCCTCTACTTCTCGTCGTCGGCACAGACCCATTCGCCGAGGGTGGGGGTGTAGTCGTACAGTTCCTCGGGTCGGAAGTAGATGTCGATCTCGCGGGCGGCAGCCTCCGGACCGTCACTGCCGTGGACCAGGTTCATTTGCCGGCTGACTCCGTAGTCACCGCGGATCGTGCCAAGCGCTGCATCCCGACCGTTGGTCGTTCCCAACAAGGACCGCATCACTCCGATCGCGTCTGGGCCCTCGACCACCAACGCAATCACCGGTGCCGCGGTGATGAACTCTTCGAGCAACGGATAAAAAGGTTTCTCGACATGCTCCGAGTAGTGTTCGCGCGCCAACTCCTGTGTCACCTGCAACATTTTCATGCCGACAAGCTTCATGCCCTTGTTCTCGATCCGGCAGAGCAACTGGCCGCACAGGCGACGTTGGATGCAATCGGGCTTGAACAGAATCAGAGAACGTTCGGTTGCCATCGTGGGAGCCTCTTGGTCGGTGGAGTATTTCGCCACCCGTTCCGGTCGGAAATCGGCCGACAACGGCCCCTGAGAGCAGTCACCGGAAGTCGGGGGGCGGGTACTCTAGCGAGACGTCCCTAACTGAGCAACATCTTTCGGAAATCGCCAAAGAGGTAGTGGCTGTCGTGTGGCCCGGCTGACGCTTCGGGGTGGTATTGCACACCGAAGGCCCCCAGCGAACGGCTGCGAATCCCCTCGACCGTCTGGTCATTGAGATTGACGTGGGTTACCTCGATTTCCTCGCCGAGGCTCTCGGCCTCGATCGCAAATCCGTGATTTTGGGTGGTGATCTCAACTCGTCCCGTATCGCGATTGAGCACCGGTTGATTGGCTCCACGGTGACCGAACTTCAGCTTGTAGATGTCCCCGCCCAACGCCAGGCCCAGCAACTGATGGCCCAGGCAGATCCCGAAGATCGGTTTCTGCCCCAGCAAACCACGGATTGTCTCGATCGCATAGTCCAGTGGACGCGGATCGCCGGGACCGTTGGAAAGAAACACCCCGTCGGGTTCGTGCGACAACACTTCTTCGGTCGTCGCGGTTCCCGGAACCACCGTCACCCGGCAGCCCAATTGGCGGAGATGCCGCGGGATGTTCCATTTCATTCCGTAATCGATGGCGACCACGTGAGGGCCGTCCTGTGGGTCGGCGGCCAACTCGTGCAGACCCTCGTAACCGGGGGTCACCGCTGACTGCACCATCTCGTTCAACGATTCGGACCACTCGGCCGCTTCCTGTGGGATCACTTCCTTGACCAGGTCCTGGCCCGCCAGCTCCGGACTCGCTTGCGCCTTTTCGACAAGCGACGCGTCGTCCGAATCCGTCGTCGAAAGCACCCCGGTCATTGCTCCGTGGATCCGGATCCGACGCACAAGGGCGCGGGTGTCGATGCCTTCGATCCCGATCACGCCGTTCTCGGCCAGGTAGTCCTCCAACGACCAGTCCAGTCGCTGGTTGCTCGGATGACGACACAATTCGCGAACGACGAATCCTCGCAGCGCCAAACGCCCGCTTTCGACATCGACGGTGTTGGCACCGTAGTTGCCGATCAACGGGTAGGTCATGGTCACGATCTGGCCGCAATAGGACGGGTCGGTCAGGATTTCCTGGTACCCCGTCATGCTCGTGTTGAACACAACCTCGCCGTAGACCTCACCGGTCGCTCCGAATGCGGTTCCGGTGAATACTGTTCCGTCTGACAGCGCCAGCTTGGCAATGCGATCGTCCATGGGCATTCCTGCTTGCTCGTCCGCACATCGGTGAGGACCCGTGGCGGACACGACTCGACACGCACTCCGCGTGATGTGACCGAGACAATCTTTACCAGATCGGGAGCCCAATTTGAAGAGACCGCCACAGCCTCGGCCAGGGCGGTCGCTGCGTCGATCGGGCATCACGGTTTGGGTGGACCGGGGCGCTGAGAATTCAGGCCGTGTCCCCCGCGGTTTCGTTGCCATGCAGCAGCACGAATTCTTCGAAACGGATCTCGGGTTTTTCAGGATCAGCAATCGACTCGAACAGTCGCTCGATGACGGAATGGAACTGTCCACTCTTGAGTGAGTAGAAGTTGTGTTTGCCGTCCCGCCTGGCTGCGATCAGGCTGGCTTCCCGCAACAAGGCCAGGTGATGGCTGACAGCCGGTTGGCTCTGGTCCAACCGGGTGCACAATGCCGAGACGTGCAACTCTCGCTCGCGTCCGAGGTGCAGCAGGATTCTCAGCCGCGTTTCATCGGAAAGCAGCTTGAAGATCTGCAGCAATTCGTTTTCGAGTTCGTCAGAGAGAAACAGGCCCTGGGGTGGGGCTTCCATCAGGTTCGTGCTCATCGTCTCGCCTGTCTTTTGAGGTGTTTCCGTCGAGGGGCCTCCGACTCCGGTTCCCTCCGGTTGGCCAATCTCTTGGTTTGTTGCGGAAAGGGCGGGGCCGCTTCCGTCACTTTGTTCAATCAACTTTGTCGATCCTTCTTCTTGCTTCTTGCGGTCTTTCGACCACAACAGCCGTTGTTACGATTGGCTTCGGAGATCTCCCAATCTCCAACGGGTGGTCGCTCAAATCGGTTAATGCCCTTGGCTGGACAACCGGGTCGGCTGTCCACACATGGACACCTGGGACCGGTTGGTCGAGACAACGCGATTGGGAGATCCGTACGGACCAAGCAACGGCGCAGCCAACCACTCGGCTGGTTCAGGTGACTTGAATTGTCTGAATTACGGGTGACTTCTTAGAAATGACGTCTCAAAGTGTCGGCGACAGCAATGGGCCCGAATGGGCTGCAAGATTCGTAGTCAGGGGGGGTTGCGTAAGACAGGAAGCCTCACGCGATTGTCGCCGATGTCGGACAGAAGCTCCGGAACCGGATCAAACTGGCCGAACGCCGTCATTATGGAGGTGGCAAGGAAAGCCGTCAATGAGTTGAATGGGGAATTCCCGAAGGAATAGAGGTGAAAGATGTCGGGGGAATTTCAGCAAGGGCATGTGGATCAACAGGCGGGTGTTTTCGGCAATGACAGGTAACGATCAGGACAGGCCTGCAGGTTTCTGTCGGCTTGATGGGATGACTGCAGTGGTCACGGGGTCGTCCAGTGGCGTGGGACGGGCCATCGCCTGCGAACTGGCCCGTGGGGGTGCCCGGTTGATTGTTCATTGTCGACAATCTGTCGATTCGGCTCGGCAACTGGTCGAGTCGATCCGGTCATCCGGCGGAGACGCCGAGTTGGTCGTTGCAGATTTTTCGGACCCGACTGCGGCCGATGCGATGCTGGAGAGCAGTTGGCGTGCGTTGGGGCGAGTCGATGTCTGGGTCAATAATGCGGGAGTGGATCTGTTGACCGGGCCGGAGGCCGAGTGGGAATTCGACGAGAAGCTGGCTGCATTGTGGGAGGTGGATGTGCGGGCGACGATCCGGCTGGCCCGAGAGGCGGGCCGTCGGATGCGGGAGGCGAACGGTGGCACGGTGCTCAACATCGGTTGGGACCAGGCCGAACGAGGGATGGAAGGGGACAGCGGCGAGTTGTTCGCCGTAGCCAAGGGGGCGGTGATGTCTTTCACGCGTTCGCTGGCCCTGAGCCTGGCTCCCACCGTCCGAGTCAACTGCATCGCTGCCGGGTGGATTCGTACTGCCTGGGGCGAAAAAGCCTCGGACGAGTGGCAACAGCGAGTCCTTGATGAGACACCGCTGGGACGTTGGGGAGAACCCGAAGACATAGCCCGCCTGGCCAGGTTTCTGGTCAGCCCGGAGGCCGACTATCTGACCGGACAGATTATCTGTGCCAACGGCGGCGCCCAGAGATAGAGCTGAAATCCGAACATCTGACCGAATCGATTGACTGGAGAGATACGATGGCCGATGACGTGGTATTGAGTGAAGCAGAAATCCAGGAGGCCCTTGAGTCCCTGGAGGGCTGGAAATCCGAGGACAACTGGCTGCAACGCAGTTACCAGACCCCCGGTTGGCCTCACACCCTGGCCTTGGCCGCGGCGATCGGTTACGCCGCGGAGGCCGCCTGGCATCATCCGGATCTCGAACTGGGATATGCCCGGGTGAAGGTCAAGCTGCAGACTCACCGTGTCGGTGGGATCACGACCCACGACACGGCGTTGGCCAAGCGGATTGAGGAGATTGCCACGTGGATGCCCGGAGAGGATTCGCCACTGGATGGATTTCCCAAGAACTGGGTGAAGTGAGTGGCCGAGTCCGGCGTGTGCGGGGAAGCTGTCGGCCAGGGGAGTGCAGAGGCGAATGTCGGGCAAGGAGCGAATCCTGTTCGTGACGGGGCACCTGGCCGAGTCACCGCTGCGCGAGGTACTGGCCGTTTCGGCGGAAGGAGCTGACTGGTCCTGGGACGTGGCCGTCCTGGGGGTCAGCGTGGCGGCGTTGCTGCATACCGACCTGGTCGCGCGGCGATTGGAACTGCCCGAGAGCATCGACCGAGTCGTGTTGCCCGGATGGTGCCACGGTGATCTGCGAGTCCTGGGGGATTTGCTGGGCGTTCCCGTCGACCGGGGACCCAAGGACCTGTACGACCTGCCGGCCTACCTGGGGGGGGAGAGTCGTCGCGACGTGTCGCTGGAATCGTATTCGATCGAAATCCTGGCCGAGATCAATCACGCGTCTCGACTGGGTGAGGCGGAGCTGATGGCCGAGGCGCTGTTGCTGTCAGGATCGGGGGCCGACGTGATCGATCTGGGGATGGTGCCCGGTGAGAGCTGGCCGGGGGTCGAGTCCGCGACGCGACAACTTGTCGCGGCTGGTCTGCGTGTTTCGATTGACAGTTTTGACCGAACGGAGGTCGAGGCGGCGATTGCCGGCGGTGCCGAACTGGTCCTCAGTTGCGACACGTCCAATCTCGACTGGCTTTCACCACTGGCGGCGGATTCGGGCACGGCTGTTGTTGCCATTCCCGAAATGACGGCCGGCCTCGATTCCCTCGATCCGGTCATTCACCGTCTTCAGTCTGACGGCGTCGACCTGCGAATCGACCCGATTCTGGAACCGATTGGACTGGGGTTCGCCGCATCACTTGAACGGTATTTCGAGGCCCGTCGACGGTGGCCGGAGGCCGAGATGATGATGGGCACAGGCAACGTGACCGAGTTGACCGAGGTTGACAGCGCGGGTGTCAACCTCCTGCTGGCGGCCATTTGTGAGGAACTGCGGATCGGGAGTGTGTTGACGACCGAGGTGATCAATTGGTGTCGCACGTCGGTGGCGGAACTCGATTTTTCCCGTCGGCTGCTGCACCACTGCCTGAAAAACGGTGTGCTGCCCAAGCACCTCGATTCGAGCCTGGTCACGCTTCGAGATCCGTCAGCAAGGGGCGAGCGGGCCGGGGCACTGGAACAACTGGCCGGGGCTCTGACCGATCCGAATTTTCGCATCTTCGTCGAGCACAGTGACCGTCGCCGCGGCCTCCTGCATGTGATGAACCGTGACGGACACTGGCAACACACCGATCCTTACCAACTCTTCGACATGGTTGCCGCCGCCGGCACCGAGTTGTCTGCTGAACACGCCTTTTACCTGGGCTACGAACTGGCCAAGGCTCACACCGCTTTGACCCTCGGCAAACGGTACGTCCAGGACCAGGCGTTGTCCTGGGGCTGGTTGACGGTCGAGGAAACCAGTGCCGTGCATCGGCGGCGAGCCGCGGAGGATTCGTGATGAACCGGGACATTTCGTCTGTGCCGGTGGTCGTCGAACTCGACTCGGTTCCTGACGTGCTGGCGGCTCTGGAATCGGTGGCCGATTTGCCGGACGTGGTGCTGTTGGAGAGTCGGATCGATCGCGAGGAGGTCAGCCGATTCTCGTTCCTGGTCGCCGATCCCGTGGCATTCGTCGACGATGTCGAGTCGGTCACGGGGGCGGACCCGTTTGGTCGACTGAGAGGTCTGCTTGATCCGTTTCGGAACGACCGTGTTGCCGGTTTGCCCCCGTTCCAGGGGGGAGTGGTTGGACTGCTGGGCTACGAGCTCGGGGCGGCCTGGGAAACGGTACCTCGCCCCACGTACGACGAGTTTGCCCTGCCGGTGCTGGCCGCTGGCGTCTACGACCGGGTGCTGGCCTGGGACCACGTTCTGGGCCGCGCCTGGATCATCTCGCAGGGGTTTCCGGAAACGGATCTCCGAGGGCGTCGACAACGAGCTGAACAGCGTGCTGCGGAGTTGCTGTCGAGACTGGAAGAGTCTGGCCAATCGGTCGGGGCGGCTGAGGAACCGCCACCGTCCTCGCTCGAGCCCGAACAGCTCGCGCCGCTCTGGCCGGTCGAGGGTCACGACGGGCTCTTCAGTGACTTTTCTCGGGAGGCCTACCTCGAGGCGGTCGACCGTGTGATCGAGTACATCCATGCTGGCGACATCTTCCAGGCCAATCTCTCGCAACGATTGCTGGCTCGTCAACCCGCCCCCGCCCGTGAACTTTATGCCCGGCTGCGGCAGCGGAACCCGGCCCCCTTTGCCGGCTACATGGCTCACGCCGACTGGGAGATCGTCAGTGCGTCGCCGGAACGGTTTGTTTCACTCAGGGATGGTTTGGTCGAGACCCGTCCGATCAAGGGGACCCGGCGTCGACCGGGTGACCCCGAAGCGAGGGTACTGGTGCAAGGCGAGTTGTTTGAGAGCGAGAAGGACCATGCCGAAAACGTGATGATCGTCGACCTGCTTCGCAATGATCTTTCGCGGGTCTGTCGACCCTCATCGGTGACAGTGCCTTTGTTGTGCGGTGTGGAGGTCTACGAGACGGTACTGCACCTGGTGTCTCAGATCCGTGGAGTGATGAGAGAGGGGCTGGGCGCGTGGGATTTGCTCGAAGCCGTGTTTCCCGGGGGGTCGATCACCGGCGCGCCCAAGCTGCGAGCGATGGAAGTGATCGCCGAACTGGAACCAACCGCACGAGGTCCGTACTGTGGCAGCCTGTTCTACGTCGGTTGCGACGGATCGATGGACAGTAGCATCCTGATCCGCACGTTCGTCGTCCGACGTGGCTGGGTGCAGTGCTCGGTTGGTGGCGGCATCGTGGCACAATCGGATCCTGTGGCCGAATTCAACGAGACGATGGACAAGGCGGCCGGGATGCTCAGAGCCCTGGTCTGAAGAGGACGCCCGCCGATGCTTCTGCTGATCGACAACTACGACAGCTTTGTCTACAACCTCGCGCGATACTTCGAAGAACTGGGTGTCGAGGTCGAGGTGGTTCGCAATGACGCGATGTCGGTCGAGGAGGTGATCGGGAGATCTCCCGAAGCGATCGTCCTGTCTCCGGGGCCGTGCGGTCCGGACAACGCCGGGATCTCGATCGAACTGGTTCGTGAGGTGCTGGGGCGGATTCCACTGATGGGTGTCTGCCTGGGCCACCAGGTGTTGGCGGCGGCCACGGGGGGACGCGTCGTCAGGGCCCCGCAGCCAGTCCACGGGCGGGTGTCCCCGATCGAACACGATGAAGGGGGGGCGGAGACCGACGGGTTGTTTGCCGGGCTCACCACCCCACTGATCGCGACACGATATCACTCGCTGATCGTCGAGTCCGAGGAGCTGCCAGCCGCATGGCAGGTCACGGCCCGGACCCGGGACGGGCTGGTGATGGCGATGTCCCATCGCGAACACCCGGCAGTGGGTGTTCAGTTTCATCCGGAAAGCGTGCTGACCGGTTCTGGGCATCAGCTTCTGTGGAATTTCCTGATCCTGTCCGGTGTCGTCGACGGTCCGATGCCGGCTGTGCCCAATCCCGCGCCGTTGGCTCGGGGGCATCATGCGGTCGGATCTCTGGACCGTTATCGAGCCGACGCGGTCTTTCCCGATGTCGAGGCGCCGTCCTCGACCGTGCTGCATTGGTGATGCAGTCGTCAGGATCCCCCCAGTCGTCATCTCCAGTGGTCTCCCCAGCGGTGCCGCGACCGTCGTGTCCGGTTACCAGGCGAACTGAGAGTCGGGATGCGGCACGAACCTGCAGATTGCGGGCATATGGGGCGGGGTGGGGCGCCGATAAGCGGCGAGGTGTCTGCCGAGGGTGGACGTCCATGGCGTGCGCCTGGAGGAGATGACCCAGATGCGAAAGATCACGACACGGTGTTTGGCCCTGATTGCTGTCCTGGTCATGGTGTCCGTGATGCCGCAAGTGTCTTCGGCCGCGGTCCGCGTGAAACGGACGAAATCGCAGCGTGGGCTGATCTGGCACAAGACGTTTGCTGTGGCGCAGGCCGAGGCCCGGCGGCGTGGTCTGCCGTTGTTGGTGCACTTTCACGCGAGTTGGTGTGGCCCCTGCCGCATGATGGAACGTGACGTTCTGGACACTCCCAGGCTGCAACTTCAGCTGGGGAATCGCGTGGTGGCGGTCAAAGTTGATACGGACCGTGAGCCGAGCGTCACGTCACGTTTCCGGGTCAAGCTGCTGCCAACCGACCTGGTGGTGACTCCCGACGGAAAGGAACTGGCCCGGACAAGGGGCTATCAGGGGTTTGGGAATTACGTGGCCCGGATGCTACCGGCGGTGACCAGGTACCTCGTGGCACATCCACCAAAGACGTTGGCCGGTGGCACGGTCCAGAGCCGGCCGGTGATCGCGAAGAAGGCCC
>CEVA01142389.1_pt1 | contig 13578 bp, 14 predicted proteins | sample 361521 | NCBI WGS metagenome assembly CEVA01 (sample SAMEA2622823, study PRJEB7988) | marine metagenome | isolation source: saline water (ENVO:00002010), including
CCTGCCGTAGACCAGTCGCTAAAGCGATCCCACAAACACCGCCTGTCCGTTGATAATCTTTCCAACCCGAGCCAATTAAGTATCCTCTCACAATGGCTTCGATTGGTAGCGGTTGAAGTTTTTTAACTACGATTGCACGCCCCTCAATTTGTTTTCTTTCCGCCTCATTTGGCAAAACATCATCGAGTTTTAAATCGCTAAGATGGTTATCAATAACACTTATCATGCGCTCGAACCAAAAGTTTGAGGTAGCGGTAAGTACTGCACCTTTACCTGGGATCGGATCTGATAGCACAACATCAAACGCCGAGATTCGATCTGTCGTAACAATCAATAGATGATCATCGCCAACTGCATATATATCTCGGACCTTGCCTCGTTGCACCAAAGGTAGACTGGTTATTTTTGATTCGTATAAGGCAGTGTTAGTCACGGTAAAATCCTAGTGTTTTTATGGAATGAGTAATTTTTACATAAGCCCTCGACTTACGATAGGGCTGGCTCATTTCAACTCCGACTGATAGGAGGCGATAATAGGGACATCCCCAACATCACCCATGGCACGCAGCATCAGCCATTTTTTAATGGGTGTCATCCGATCTACGAACTGCATGCCAGTCCCACGCAAACAACGAGTTAGGCTGTGATCGTCACAGAATAGTTGATTGAGCTCCTCGGTGAGTTTCAACATGGCCAGATTCTCGCCTCGTCGCATACGCTCGTATCTGCGCAATTTATTGAGCAGAAATCGGAGGGTCATGTCCTCTCGAGACCCCAATACTTGCGCTAACGCAGCCGCATCCATCAGTCCCAAGTTAAGGCCCTGGCCTGCTAATGGATGCACCACATGGGCGGCATCGCCAAGCAAAGCAGTGCGGCCAGAGATGTATTGTTTTGTATGTAAAGCCTGAAGTGGCACAACCAAGCGCTTGCCACTGCTTTGTATTGCCCCAAGACGATGCTCGAATGCGGCACCGAGAATACTGTGAAAGTCGCTATCTGACGCTTTGACAACTTGGGACGCTTGTTCGCGAGTAGTGGACCAAATAATCGAACATTCGTGGGGATTTGGCAGCGGTAGAAATGCTAGAGGACCAGTCGTGAGAAAACGCTGACGGGCCGTCTGGGCATGCGGAAGCTCGATTTCAACATTACACAAAATTGAATGTTGGACGTAATCGCGCACTTTAGCGCTCATGTTAAGCAAGCTCCGCACTCGGGAATTTGCTCCATCACATCCCAATACCAAAGGTGCACGGAGTTGCTCTCCATTGTCAAGAATAAGACCGACAATACTTTCGTCCTGCTCAATTGCATTCACCGATCCGGTAATGCGGTCAACATTATCAAGGGTAAACAAAGCTTCGGTAAGCGCTATCATCAAGTTACTATGCTCGACGATCCAACCAAGGCGGTCTCGGCCAAGCTCGTGCGCGCTAAACTGAACAGTACCATTACTGTTCGCATCCCAAACTTGCATATCGAAAAACTCGGTAATTCGGGAACGATCCATCGCATCGTAAACGCCGAGCCTATCGAATAAACGCATCGATGCTGGGCTTATTGCATAGGTTCTGTGGTCGAATTTCTCCGAAAGCGGCGCCGGTTGTGTTTTCGGATCAACTAGCGCGATACGGTATCCTAATTTTTCGAGCAACATTGAAACACTAAGCCCTACGAGACCAGCGCCAACAACGACGATGTCATAATGTTGTCGCCCCATCATCTAGTCACTTGGATATCTAATCGCGGCGATTTTATCGACAAACCTGTCGCTTTACCGATAAACCAGCGCTTAGATGAAGGTGAGATATCAGTTACTAACATAGCTAAATTTCGCGCTACGCCCAACATTGGGATTCTACTAATAAATACCTGTGCCATAATGTCAGTAAAATGGATGACCTCACGGTGATCCACTTGTCGCCCAGCTGCAAAACCAGACAAATGCTCTAAATCTCCGATATCGCCGTCAACGGATCGAATAGCACTAAGACACTCCGCAAGTGCTGCTGCATCGCGTAGGCCCAAGTTTAGTCCTTGTGCTCCATTGGGGTGGACCTTGTTAGCAGCTGCACCGATCAAGGCAACCCGATGGCCGACAATGCGATCGGTAAATTGCAATACTAGTTTATGCGCCCGACGTTTCCCTACATCACTGAATACGCCGAACCGGTGGCCGAAACCTTCTTCGAGTTCGGCAAGGTACTGTTTGTCGCTAAGTCCAACTATGCGATCGACCTCGTCGGTAGAACAGCATCTTACGGTAACTTGACGCCCACCGGGTAATGGTAAGAGCGCTAACGGGCCGTTTCCAGTGAACCGTTCAAACGCCGTTTCTGGCACTGGATATTGTACGTCCACATTAGCGACAATCGCGCTTTGTCGATAATCTCGCATATGTGCCACCACACCGGCCGCTTCGCGAACGCGAGAATTCATACCATCGGCACCAATCACTAGTCGCGTCGTAATTTGTACCGGACCCGAAGCACTCTCAAGCCAGAGTTGCGCAAACTCAGATCCGAGATTTATGCTCGAAAGCGTTGTCCCCCACCACACCTCGCATTTTTCTATCAGCACATTTCGAATCACCCGGAGGAAATGGTCTGCTGGACACACATATCCCAACGCATCTATACCGATATCATTGGAGTTGAGATGAGTAAAGCCAAAGCGACCCTGATCACTTACGTGGATATGACGGACCGGGGCAGTTTGAGTGCTGAGCAGATTCCACACACCTAACACTTCGATGAATCGCTTCGACGGTGGGGATAAGGCTAAGCCACGGACATCTCCGCTGCCCCGTCCAGATGGCGGTTGTTGCGCTTCGACAACGAGAACGCTCAGGTCATGCCGCCGTATTGCCAACGCCTGTGCCGCGCCGACTAGCCCTGCGCCGATCACGACGCAATCGAAATCAGGCCGCACGGTCCTCATGCATTAGTGATTCGATATCGTCAATCTGTTTTGGCGCACCTCCGCTTAATACCTCGTGCCCCACCTTGGTCACCAACACATCATCCTCGATACGGATCCCTATATCCCACCAACGTTTTGCCAAACCGTCAATTGTTCGCGAAAGGTAGAGACCGGGTTCCACGGTAGTGACCATTCCTGCTTCGAAGGTCCGCCACTCGTCCACAATTTTATAATCACCGACGTCATGTACGTCCATACCAAGCCAGTGCCCTGTCTTATGCATATAGTAGGGCCGATATTTTTCATCCCTGATCAATTTCGAGACGCGCCCTTTCAATATTCCAAGGCCTACCAAGCCCCTGGTTATTTCTTCTACAGCGGCCTCATGCGGCATATTCCAAGTATTTCCTGGTCTAACTTGTTCAATTGCGGCAAATTGTGCTCTTAAGACCACCTCGTACACCGCTGCTTGATCGTCGGTAAATTTGCCATTTATTGGGAAAGTCCGAGTGATGTCACTAGCGTAATAGTCATACTCGGCACCAGCGTCAATGAGCAGCAAGTCTCCATCATTTAATTGATCCTGGTTTTCAACGTAGTGCAGAATACAGCTATTTGCACCGCCGCCGACGATGCTCGGGTAAGCAGGTGAACGAGCGCCCCGTCGCATGAAAGCGTGCAGTAACTCCGCCTCGATTTGATATTCGAACATCCCCGGACGACACGCCGACATCGCACGTCGATGCCCATCGGCCGCAATGGAAGCCGCCCGACGCATCGCTTTAATCTCCTGACGGCTCTTAAACAAGCGGCTTTCATGCAGCACGTGACCAAGTGACACGAACTGATCAGGAGCATGGATACCTGAACGACCCTTGTCGTTAACACGGGTGATCCAACCAACAAGGCGCTGATCGAACTCCGGATAACGTCCCATCGTGTAGTAAATCCGCTCTTTGTTCTCCAACAACCCAGGGAGAATATCGTCCAGATCAGAAATCGGAAAGGCATCGTCTGCTCCATAAATTTCACAGGCACCAACGAGTCCCGCGCGACGCCCATGCCAAGTTTCAGCTTCCGAGTCGCGCTCACGACAAAACAATAAGAACTCACCTTGTGGCCGATCCGGCACAAACACAGCGATAGCGTCAGGTTCCGGAAACCCAGTAAGATAAAAAAAATCGCTGTCAGGACGATGTGGGAAAAAAACATCTCTATTGCGAACGCGCTCCGGTGCAGTCGGTTGAATCGCGATTCCGCCCACACCGATCATGTTCAACAAATGTTCACGACGACGAGAAAATTCTCGTTTCTCCATGTTGCTTCGCTACCCCATATTAGTTCGCGTGTTTCACCAAACGGCGAAGTTAATGCTCAGTTCCACCACTTTCAATCTGTCCGCCACTCTCCAGGTTCTCCTCACGCAACAACAGTGTCCCCATACGGGTGTACTCGCAAATTTCCACGAATGCAAACTCGTCATCAACTTCACTCACTTTATCCAGATCTACCCGACCAATCTCTACGAGGTCACGCAGGAAACCTTGGCTATCGTCGCTGAGCAACTTTAGATCATCCAGGCCGCCCAACCCGTAACCCGAAAGAAATCCGCGACACCAGCAACCGAGAGCCTGTGCACGCAACCTCAACGAATGATCGTCTGATGGTAGCAGGAGCTGCAGGGAGAAATCATCTGTTGAAAATCCGTCGACGGTGTCATCCAGCAATTGTGTCAGCGCGTGCCCCGCCCCTAAATCGTGACCGCTAAAGCCGTCACCATAGCCTACTGCGTGACTAAGCCATATACCCGCGTCAAATTGCTGTTCGGAGCACAAAATGCCGCAGAGCATTCCATGGCACTCAGATGCACTGATATCGGATCCCATCAAACTTAATGAAGACTCAACCGATTCATATAAAGCATTGTCAAAGTATTTTGTCATATCCGCGTATTACGTTATTTATAGGTATTATCCCATGCCAGTTGCCAACACTTAAACCGCAAAGAAGCGTAGCAACCATCATTGAAAGACCCATCTGATTAGTAGTTCAGGTGGCAAACCAACGCATATAGCCAAAATTTATCCGGTTGACCGATGTTAGTAGCAGCTCTATATTGATCACCGCTAAGGCGAAATACCGTCCCACAAGTGACCAGTTAAACCATGACTCAAACAGATAAAGAAACTTTGGAACTAGCCGCACTCGAAACAAGGGTCGATGAGTTAATTAAGACTATCGAAGGCCTAGCTAACGAAAACGTCGCGTTGCGGAATCAGCAAGCGTCATTAACAGCTGAGCGAGCGACGCTCATAGAAAAGACCGAACAAGCACGCACTCGGGTCGAAGCCATGATTGCGCGGCTTAAAGCAATGGAAACGCGTTCATGAATGATAGTGTAAAACCGATCACCGTTGCCATTCTCGAGAAAGAGTATCTTGTTGGGTGCGCAGAAGAAGAACGTGAAGCCTTATTCGCCTCAGTAAAATTTTTAAACGACAAGATGCAAGAACAACGTGCTAGCGGTAAGGTGATCGGCAGTGAGCGTGTAGCGGTAATGGCCGCTTTAAACGTGACGCATGAATATCTCGAATATCGTCGACGTAATGAATCGATGAATTCGGATATTGGGGCGGGAATTGACCGGATTAGGAGAAAAATCAACAGCGCCCTGTCTCTAGGTCAAACTTTCGAATTGACGGACGCTTCTTAATTGAACTTGGATTAAAAACGGTGTTCTCTGTATTGTACGTGTACAGGCTGCGTAACCCTTGAGCCTATAATTAATGTAACTGGGAACTAATCTGTTGGCAATGTTGTGCAAATCCGCGTAGATGCGGAAAGCCTGATTTGCTGCGAGAGGTTCCACCTTGAACCTTTGGTTCAAGTGTACGGGCTGTAGCGGCATTGTGGAGAACACCACTTTCCTTTTTATTTAATCTTCATATATTTTTAGCAAACGACATTGGTACCTGCAATGCAACGATGGCTCATGAAATCCGAACCAACAGAGTTCAGTATCGACGATCTGAAAGCGAGTTCTAAACAAACTAATATGTGGGACGGTGTGCGAAATTATCAGGCACGAAACATGATCCGCGATCAAGTAAAAAAGGGCGACCTTGTATTTTTCTATCACTCAGCTTGCGCAGAACCTGGAATTGTCGGAATCATGCAAGTGGTCAAAGAGGCCTATCCAGATCCGACAGCATTCAATCCAGCCGAGAAATACTTCGATCCGAAAAGCGACCCGAAAGAGCCTAGATGGTTTGCGGTTGATTTGAAGTTTAAACGTAAGCTCAAACGAATACTCAGTCTATCGGAACTTAAAGCCTGCGATCAATTGAGCGAAATGCGTCTACTACAACGGGGAAATCGGCTATCGGTAATGCCGATCGCCGAAGTTGAGTGGAATTTCATCCTTTCGCTTGAAGATCTACAACGCTGATCGAAAATTTCATCGGATGAATCAAATGAAAACCAAAGGTTCGAATATGGGGCCTTTAAGTGGTAGCGCCGTATTACAGATCGTGTTTAAACATTAAACCGAAAATGCATTACATCACCATCTTTGACCACGTAATCTTTGCCTTCTAGGCGTAGCCGCCCGGCCTCTTGTGCTCCGGATTGACCTTTAAATTTTATGTAATCGTCATAACCAATAACCTCGGCCCGAATAAAACCCTTTTCGAAATCTGTATGGATAGCTCCCGCCGCCTCAGGTGCAGTGGATTCTCCCCGTATGGTCCATGCACGACATTCCTTGGGTCCTGCAGTGAAGAAGGTCTGCAATCCGAGGAGCCGATAGCCAGCGCGAATGAATCGATTTAGACCCGCTTCGCTAAGACCCAACTCTAGAAGAAATTCTTCCTGCTCCCTATCTTCCAATGACCCTACCTCAGCTTCAAGTGCAGCACACAGGACAACGCATTCGGCTTTTTGATCGCGCGCGTGTTCCTCAAGCAATTGAGACATCAAGTTACCATTCTTATGTGCTTCATCAACGTTGGCCACATATACGATCGGTTTGGCCGTTAATAGGTTAAACGACCTTATATAAGCGTGGGTGTCCTCATCAAGATTCTGCACTCGAACCGGCTGCATTGCGTCTAACCCGCTGAGAACTTTTTCGAGCTGTTCGATCAAACTCCGCTCTGTCTTATCTCCCGAACGCACCAATTTTTTCGCTTTGTCCAAGGCACGAGATACGGTTTCCATATCAGCGAGTGCTAATTCCGTTTCTATGATCTCGACATCGGACATCGGGTCAATCTGACCTGCGACATGAACGACATTATCGTCTTCAAAGCAGCGCACTACGTGCGCTATAGCTTGAGTCTCCCGAATATGAGCGAGAAATTGGTTACCAAGACCCTCACCTCGTGAAGCGCCGGCGACAAGACCAGCGATATCGACGAACTCCATCGTAGCCCGCATAACACGTTTTGGTTTGGCAAGTTTTGCTACTTGGTCAAGGCGCGAATCTGGAACCTGTACAATCCCGATATTAGGATCAATTGTACAAAAAGGATAATTCTCTGCCGCGATTTCGGAACGGGTTAAAGCATTAAACAACGAAGACTTGCCAACATTCGGCATCCCTACTATTCCACATTTAAAACCCATGCCTATTTCTCTACCCCAACACAATCAGTCTCGTGATAGAGATCGATTGACCGATTCCATGGCCGCCTCGAAATCACCGGCGACGATGGTTTCAATATTTTCAAGTATTGCCGCATTGGCCCGACTAATCTGTCTAAGATCTTCGGTCGACGGCGCATTAAGCACGTAGTTGGCGACATCATATCGAGAATCTGGATACCCGATTCCTATGCGTGCACGAACAAAATTAGCATTGAGATGTGAAATGATATCCCGCAGTCCATTGTGCCCACCATGTCCTCCATTGCGCTTTAGGGACACGCGTCCACACGGAAGATTAAGCTCATCGTGAACTACCAGCGTTTGCTCCGCCCTTAACTTGTAGTAAGACGCCCAACCAGACACGCTCGGTCCACTTTGGTTCATGTAAGCATCGGGTTTCAACAACCAAATAGCTCGACCCCCAAGTCTTATTCGACAGACTTGCGCTTTGAAACGAGCTTCTGATCGGAAACTCACCGAATACCTCTGGGCAAGTGAATCAATCAACCAAAACCCAGCATTGTGGCGTGTTTTTGTGTAGTTATCACCGGGGTTTCCGAGGCCAACAATCAGACCTAGCGGAAGACTTTTGGCCACCCCTCTCTCCCGCTCCTCGCGCGGGGTGCTAAGATTCGCCCTCGGTACCAGTGGATTCTCCTGACTCTTTCTCTGGTACTGACAATTGGTCAATTTTACCTTCAGTAGGCTCTTCTTCGAGTTCTTGCGATTCAAGGACAATTCTGGGTTGCTGCACCGAAACAATAGACTGGTCAGGGTCACCTCCATGAACTAAAGCTGCAATTTGAACTCCTTCGGGAACAGTTATATCCGATAGATGCAACGACTCACCAAGTTTAAGTGCTTTTACATCGACCTCGATATACTCTGGCAGGTCGCGTGGCAAACAAAGAATTTCTAGCTCTGTTATCACGTGCGTTATCACGCCGCCTCCAGTTTTTACTCCATCGCAGATATCTTCGTTCATGAAATGCAACGGTATTCGCATAGCCAATTGTTCATTTTCATTGATCCGAAGAAAATCTATATGCATGATTCGCGCCTTATGAGAATGGCGCTGCATATCTTTTAAGACTACGCGTTCGTTCCCAGTAGGCAAACTTAAGGTCAGTATACGTGAATAGAAAGCCTCGACGTCAGCCAGTTTCATAACGTAATTATGGTCTACCTGGATGTTCACGGGGCTTTTCCCAGATCCGTAAAGGATACCCGGAATATAGCCGTTGCGACGCAGGCGGCGGCTCGCACCTTTGCCCTTGACATCACGCGTTGCGACGACAATTTCTAATTGTTCCATCGTGCTACTCCGATCGATTGGTTAATTTTTACCCCGCAATCCGCGACCAAATCACAGGGGACCGCGGATTGTATATAAAAAATGCGCCAAAAGTTAGTCTCGAAACTATTCCTTAGAAAATAGGCAAATTGCATGGAAACGGGAAATTAGTGCGCGTCTTCAGTCAGCGTCCCTACAGCCACACCTTATGTCCTAGTCTACAAACATTGAGCTCAAAGAGTTACCCGTATTGATGCGGTTTATACTCTCCCCAATAAGCTCGGCCACGGTCATTTGTCGAATTGTTGCTAGAGCCTCGGCTTCGGCTGTTAGTGGGATCGTGTCGGTAACTACTAGTTCATCGAGAGCGGAATCGGAGATATTTTTAACCGCCCCACCTGATAAAACTGCATGCGTACAATATGCGACGACATGTCTAGCGCCCTGGTCCTTCAAAGCATTCGCAGCCTTACACAAGGTCCCCGCCGTATCCACCATGTCGTCTACAAGCACACAACTGCGCCCGTCGACATCGCCTATAATATTCATTACCTGCGCTTCGTTGGCTCTGGGCCGCCGCTTATCGATGATTGCGAGATCAGCGTTGTCTAGCCGTCGTGCCAAAGCGCGTGCGCGCACTACACCACCAACGTCAGGAGAAACAACGATCAACTTAGGATATTCATGCTTCCATATGTCACCCAATAAGACCGGCGAAGCATATATATTATCCAAAGGCATATCAAAAAAGCCCTGGATTTGTTCCGCGTGTAAATCCAAGGTCACAACGCGATCCGTACCAACACTAGAAAGCATATTGGCGACCACCTTAGCTGTAATTGGCACTCTCGCAGAGCGTGGCCGGCGGTCCTGACGAGCATAGCCAAGATACGGTATGACAGCGGTGATATTTGCTGCCGAAGCGCGCCGAAGCGCATCGATCAATACAAGCAGTTCTATTAGATTATCATTGGTTGGACCGCAAATTGACTGCAATACAAAAACATCGCGCGCCCGAACGTTTTCCTCGATTTCAACCTGAACCTCCCCGTCACTGAAGCGCCCAACCGTCGCCTTGCCAAGGTGGACCTGTAGGTGAGCTGCGATAGCACGTGATAACGCGAGGTTTGAGTTTCCTGCAAACAACATCATCGACGAGTCGCCATACATAAATCGATCTCTCCGTCGTTAACCGGGTAGTAAGATGGCTGGGGTGCCAGGATTCGAACCTGGGAATGCGGGGATCAAAACCCCGTGCCTTGCCACTTGGCTACACCCCATATATCCAATCAATACACAAATCCATGGCCACGCCGAAGGAGCCTCAGTTGAGGTTTTGTATCTTTCGCAATTTTTCCACCAGCGGTGAGGTGTTTCGACGCTCTGCAACAAACCACGCCCACGGCTCAGGCATCCTTTCGACCACCGAAAGTGCCTGCGAAATCGACTCGAACGCTGCGAAAATGCTAGCGCCGGTGCCAGACATTCGCGCATCTGCATATTGCCCTAGCCAATCCAAGACTCTACCCACTTCTGGGTGTAGTCGTCGAGTGACGTCTTCACAATCATTGACAAGTGTGACAGACGCGAGGTCGTGAATTTTGATGGCTGGGGTATCACGTGTCAATTCTGGGTGGGAGAATACTTCTGACGTAGAAACCAGCCCACCGGCGTGGACAACAAGTACCGGACCTTCTGGCGCATCCAACGGAATCAAATGTTCACCGACACCTTCGGCCCAGGCGGCTTGTCCGTGTATGAAGACGGGAATATCTGCACCCAATTGCAATCCAATTTCTGCGAGCTCGTCCTGCGCGAGATCGATTTCCCACAACTCATTTAAGGCGACCAGCGTCGTTGCTGCATCAGAACTACCACCACCCAGACCGCCACCGGATGGTAATCGCTTATCTAAGAATATCGAGACTCCCACATTACCTTTTGCGAATGGCTGCAACAACCGTGCCGCACGCACTACAAGGTCTTTATCAACCGGGATATCTGCGAGGTCATTTACACGTGTTATTTGACCGTCGTGGGTAATAGAAAAATCTAAGTGGTCACCGTAATCGAGGAACTGAAAGTGGGTTTGTAACAAATGATAACCATCACTACGCCGCCCAATTATGTGAAGAAAAAGATTTATTTTTGCCGGCGCTGGCCAACGAGTAGAAATCATTAGCTCGTAAATTTCCATGACGAAATTACGATCCTGACCTTCAGATCTCCGATGTACATAAGAAGCTTGGAAGGTAACGCCAAATTATTTGCTGACCCATGTCGTAACACATTGATCCGCCAACCATCCTGTTCCATCTCAAGCACTTGTCCTACCTCGTCACGATTAACAAATTTTGGCGTAGAATCAGGTGCCACAAGGCCCCGGATCCAATATTCTGCTCCATCCACGGGAATGCTCCAGCCAAAGTGCTCATCCATCAACATTTGTGCATCGCTAGCGTAAAAACGATCGCCGCCTGGAACGACCAACTCGACTCCAGCGCCGTCGCCCGATAATTGGTAGGTACCACGACCTAACGGACCGACGAGACGGATTTGAAATCGCGTCCCGATCTTCCGCCACTGTAGCCTAGCTGTCCAACCCTCAGAGCCTCTTTCGATTGCAACCCGACCGACGGCACTCCAATTTTGGATAGCACCGACCGCGTCAAGATCCGGCTTCGGATCGTATATTGGCTGCGTCGACCAAATAGGCCCCCCCATACAGCCGACCAGGATGGCCGCCAACGACAAAACCAAACCTTTCACGGCGCCAACCGTTTTATGACGTCTAGGAGGTGTTGATCACCCGGTTTTTCTCTTAAGGCGCTACCCCAAATATCCCGGGCAGCGTCTTTGTCTCCCATAACCCATAGCACTTCACCGAGATGAGCTGCGACTTCAGGGTCGTCTTTTATTTTTAATGCACGATTTAAGAAATCGATCGCTTCCCTAAAACGTCCGAGTCGGTATAGGGCCCAACCCATAGAGTCAAGGATATAAAAATCGTCTGGGTTCAAAGTTAAGGCCTGTTTAATATATTTATAAGCTTCTTCGTAACGGTTGGTCCTATCGGCGAGGGTATATCCGAGCGCGTTTAATGCTTGGGAGTTGTCTGGTTCTCGTTCAATAATAGTCTTCAGATCCGCCTCAAGAATTTCCAAGCGGCCCATTTTCTCGGCCAACATAGCGCGTGCGTACAGCAACCCCATATCATAGACGTCGACCAATGCACCGTCATATAAGGCCCACGCTTCTTCAAGACGATTATGCTCTATTAATATCTCCCCTTCTGCGCGTAGCAACTCGAATCTTTGCTTTTCATCTTTCGGGAAAATTGAATGCAGGTGTGCTTGCGCGTCGATGACGTTGTTTTGTGAAGATAAAATCAGCGCGATTCGGATTTGTGCCTGGAAATAGTTTTGCCCAAGCTTGATAGCACGATAAAATTCTATCGCATCCCCAAATTGCTCCCGGGAGTCCGCGATTTGACCAAGATAGAAATTCGCATCGTCTGATCGATCACTGAATTTAAGAAGTTGTTTAAAGTTTTTGTGCGCGGCATCAATTCGGTTTAGTTGCAAATTAAGTAGGCCGAGAGCGTATAAAACGTCGCTATTTTCGGGATTTTTGGCGGCAACGATAGCGAACTGTACATGAGCCTCTTCGTAGCGACTTGCGTCTGCCAGCAAGCGTGCATAGATTATCCTCAATGCAGTATCATTCGGACTCTTTGCGATAGAACGCTCCAACCACTCTATCGCGGCGCGTGACTTTTGGTGTTTTTGCAGTAGTGCAACATATGCCATCGCGATATTTGCATCGCCAACGCCGGTATCAGTGACTCGATCCATTGCCTCGCTAGCCTTGTCTAGTTCATCGGCCCGAATGGCTAGTAACGCATAAGCGACTAAAGCGTCCCTGTCACTTGGGCGGCGCAACAAGAGTTGCTCCATCACAGAAAGTGCCGTTAACTTATCTTCTTCACGGCTCAACAGATTCGCGATCATGCGCAACCGACGATGAGCACGTTCAGACTTGGCATTTAAGACATGCTCTAGATGAACGCTTGCCTCATCGGCGTTACCACTTCGGATATGCATGGCGGCAAGGATCTGCCTCGCCTCCAGGTCCTCCGGCGCTTGCTCCACCCAGATTGTCGCAGCCTCTAAAGCGGCCTCATTTTTTTGGGCAAATACCGCGATACGCGTTGCACGTTTCGCAATGTCAAGGTCCCGAAGTTGCTTAGCGGTCTTTAGGTAATGTGTGACCGCAAGATCGGCTTGTCCTCGCTGCCCGGCAAACTCCGCAACGATCAAGTGATAAAGCGGGGAACCTTCACTGTCGAAATCCAATCGCTTAGGACCATTTAACGGAATCGGTTTGCCTTCGTGTCTAATCCCTCCATATAAGGCTGACACAAACGTCGTTTTGGCCGATGAAGTAGATCGCGATACCGTGTTGCTTGCGCAACCGTTAAACACCACCAATATTACTAACATGGACCAAAATCCACGCCATTTGAGTCCTCGACGACCCTGCCCTGTTGCTATTAAGCTTTGGATAAAAAAACTCTTTATATAAATAAATCAATATTTTAACTGTGTTTTGTCTTCATAACAGACAATGCAACTACATCGCCCTTACTGGTTTACAGTGTAAAATAGTATACGCCAGGTTATCCGCGTCGTATTACGCGGCTTTTGATCACA
>CEVA01116784.1_pt1 | contig 13538 bp, 6 predicted proteins | sample 361521 | NCBI WGS metagenome assembly CEVA01 (sample SAMEA2622823, study PRJEB7988) | marine metagenome | isolation source: saline water (ENVO:00002010), including
AGTTCCGGTGCCTGGGCGCTTGGTCGTAAAACCGACGAGTTGATAACAACGGCGATGGACGCCACGACAAGCACCATCGCACACGGCTCGGCGGCATTGACCAAGGCCAAGGTCACTTCGGCGTTTGAAACTCTCGGTAACAACGATGTTCCCGAAGACGAAGGACGCTTCTGGGTCATGGGCTTCCAGCAATGGACTGACCTGATGGATATTACCGAGTTCGCAAGTCTCGATTATATCGGTCCAGGTACAGGCCCATGGCTTGACGGTGTAACGGCCAAGCGGTGGCTTGGTTTCACCATGTTCGCTTTTTCCGGGTTAGACGTTGCGAGCAGTATTCGCAAGACGTTTGCCTATCACCGGTCCTCGATTGGTCACGCAATCGGGGCTGACGTGGAACTCGACGTGACGTGGCAAGGTACAAAGCAAGCTCATCTGTTTGTAAACAAGATGCAGATGAACGCAGTTTTGATCGACGCCAACGGCATCATCGAAGTTTCGTGTCAGGAATCGTAGGAGGGTTGAAAGATGGCTTTTTCTCGTACAAGTCTGACGGCACTTGCCTACGGCAACAGTTACACTTTGTGGCACTATACGTCTACAGATGCCAAGGCAAGTGTGGATTCGGCCAATTACTTTGCTAATGCGGCTGAGTTGCTACAAGTCGGTGACACTATATTTGTCTATGATTCGAACACACCTACCATGACGATCATGCAGGTTCTGTCGAACGATGGGACAAATGTAGACGTGTCAGACGGCACCGCCATTTCGATGACGGACACCGATTAGAGAGTGTCGAGCGGAGGGTGAGGCGACTCACCTTCCGCTCACATTCTTGTGAGGCAATATGGCCGAAACCGATATCTCCGTAGCCAATCAAGCGCTCGTCCGTATCGGCGGCGCGGCGATTACTTCGTTTACCGACGGCACAACGGAATCCTCCGTTGCGTCCACGCTCTATGAAACCTATGTACGCGGCCAGCTGGCGCTGACACGGTGGAATTGGGCGAAGAAAGATTTCTCCCTCAACAAGAACTCAGATACGCCTCTTGAGATGTGGGACTACGGTTATGATGTTCCCAGCGATCTTCTTGTTCTTCATCGTGTACTGTACGGTGATCGGGACATTGAGTTCGAACGTTTCAAGGATTTGATCTACACCAATCAGGATAACGACGCTGATGATGTAGTGGCGATCTATACCTACCGTGTCGATGAGAATGACTGGCCTGCCGATTTTCTATTATCGGTAGTTACCGGGCTGGCCGCGCAATTTGCAACGTCGCTGGCGCGGGATGACAAGATGGCGGCTGTTCTGTCAGAAGAAGGCGCTGTTCTGTTCGCGCAGTCGCGGCGTAACGATGCTCAAGGTCAAACCGCAAAACGTGCAAATATATCCCGCCTGACGGGGGCGCGGCTGCGTGGAGCGCGTGGCTGATGGTCAAGAAACTACGGCGTCTGCAAAATAATTTCGTCGCCGGTCAACTTGATCCGGGTATGCGGCTGCGCTCGGATATCGACGCTTATCGAAACGGTGTTGAAACACTCACGAATTTCCGGCCTTTGTTACATGGGGGTGCATCCCGGCGTCCCGGTACGAGCTATTTGGCAACACTGAATAAAAAGGCGCGGCTTGCCAAGTTCGTCTTTTCAGAAAGCCAGCAATATATCGTAGCGTTTATGGAAAGCCGCATCGATGTGTATTCATCAGACGGTTCTGTAGATCAGTCGATTACCTCCGGTGTTCCTTATACGGCGGCACAGCTTTTTGAAATACGCTGGGCGCAGACCGCAGATACGATGATTGTCGTCCACGAAGATCATCCAATTTATAAATTAACGCGCACCGGCGCCTCTAGTTTTACATGGGCCGCGTTTACGTTTGAGCAGCACACATCCGGCGCACCGCTTAACCAGCCTTATTACAAATATGCTGATGAAGGCATTACGCTAACTCCTAGCGGCACATCGGGTTCTATTACCGTCACCTTGTCGAGCGGATATTTCACATCTGACTATGTTGATGAAATCATCCGGTATAAAGGCAAGGAAATTATGTTGACCGGATTTACATCCTCGACGGTTATGGCGGGGAGTGTACGCGAAACATTGGCCGCGACGACAGCAGACATCGATTGGGATGAACCGGCTTTCAGCAGTGTTAAGGGTTATCCGAGAACAGCGCGGTTTTTTCAGGAACGTCTTTTATTCGGTGGTGGCAAAAGCCTTCCCGATACATTGTTTGCGTCCAAGATTGGGGCATTTTTTAACTTCAACCTTGGGACCGGCCTTGATGATGAGGGTATCCAGGCGACCATTGGTAGCGATCAAAGCAATACGATTATGCACTTGGTCGCCTCAAATCACCTGGAAATTTTCACTAATGAAAGCGAATGGTACATTCCGACGACGGAGGCTAATCCGTTTGCACCAGCGAATATATCATTTCGTGAGCAAACGACATTCGGCTCTCTTGAAGTGCCGCCGCGGAAGATGGATGGCGTTACGTTATTTCCAGATCGTACAGGCAAACATATTCGGGAGTTTACCTTCTCGGATATCGAACAAGCCTATTCAGCAGACAGCGTATCCAAGCTGGTGCCGGATATCTTTGGAACACCTGTGGATGCAGAAGTTATTTCCGGTTCTGACGATCATCCCGAACAGTATTGTTACATCATCAATACGGATGGCTCGATAGCGCAGTTAAACACAATGCGCTCAGAGAACGTAGCGGGATGGTCAAAATGGACAACCCGAACCGGGGATAAATTCATATCGATAACATCTATCGAGGATGACATATTTTTCTGCGTCCAGCGCACGATCAATTCCGCAACGGTCTATTACCTGGAAAAGCTGGATTACAATGTGACGCTGGATTGCGCTGTTACAAAGACGGCTTCCGCAACAACCTCCTGGTCGGGATTGGCGCATTTACAAGCCGCGAGCGTGGATGTGGTGGACAATACCACTACAACCCATGCGGGAACCTACACGGTATCTTCAAGCGCGATTACGACCACAGAAGCCTACACCAATATTGATATCGGTTTTGATTACAGTGTAACGCTGAAGGATTTGCCTATCGAAATCGGCCTCGCCAATGGCTCGATTATGGGGGAGATGAAGCGCGTAACGAAGGTAAACGTGGCTCTTCTTAACTCCTATACAGTAACGCTCGGCACCCAGGTTCTTCCAATCTATGACGTAACGGATGATCTGAGCGCGGCGCCAGCGACGAAAACCGGAAACTATGAATTTTATGTCCTGGGTTATGACAAGCTCGGTCAGGTCACGCTGACAGAAAGCGCCCCCCTGCCCTTGACAGTATTGGGAATGGAAAAGGAGGTCGTATTCTAATGGGCGATCCAGTCACTATCGGCCTGATGGTTGCGTCAACCATGTTAACCGCAAAGGCGCAGAGAGCGCAGGGCAAGGCCCTTGCACAGCAAGCATCCTTTGAACGCCAACAGGCCGAAGAACAGGCCGAAATGGCGCGTATTAGAGGCATAGATGATGAGGCAGAGCGGCGTAAAGATTTTGCGCGACATGCCGCCACTGAACGAGCATTCACAGCTGCAGCGGGTGTTCGTAATTTCCTTGGCAGTCCACAACGGTTACAGGACGAAGCACGAACTCAGCTGGGCCGGGATATTACAAAAATTAAACTAAATACCGCTACGTTCCGCCGTGACGCGCAAATTACTGGTGCCGCTGCTGCCTCACGAGCCGCTCACGCTAGTTCTGCGGGAACAATGAGGGCGCTCGGCACAGTCGCTCAAGGCGCTTTAAGAATCCATCAATTAAAAGAGCCGAAGAAAGAGTAACATAATGGCCCGAAGGACGCCTTTCCGTACTCAAATCGGGGTCAATATTCCAGCGGTAAACCGTGCGGATTTTGGTCATGCGCAAGCGCATGGGGAAACAGCGGATTTCTTTCAAAATCTGAACGATATGATCTTTGAAGAAGGCGCCAAAAGAGCAGGTCATCGTGGTGGCTTGGCTGGTGAGGCAGAAGCGGCAGCTGGCACGTTTGAGCCGATGGGTGAGGACACGTTTTACGGTCAGTCCTATAACGAAAAGGGCCGTGTCGTTTATTACTCAAAGTTTGGAACAGATACGGCCAGAGCAATAACGGAAATTGAACAGCAACATTCAAACGATCCCCAGGCTTTTTCTGCTGCGGCAGGTGCATATGCTGACGAAACACTGAAGGGCGTACATGAGCAGTTGCGGCCAAGAGCACAACTCATGCTGGAAAGTGCGGTTGGGCAAGGCTTTCTTAATGTAACCGCGAGGCGTCAACAGATTGAAGATGCACAAGACGCTGAAACGGTAATAGCGGATGTTGAACGCCAATTTAGAATCAACCATGAAGCCATAAGAAACTCCGGTATTTCCGCTATGGGGAGCGGAAATATCACCGATGCATGGGAGCAATTAGAGGCCGCAGTGGATACAGACATTGTTCCCGCATCCATAGCAACTCAATTGCGTAACGCCGATAGATTGGGAATGTACCGCAGCCTTGGACTGTACGAACTCGATCAGCGAATAAACCAATCTGAAGATGATGTTCGTCTATGGCTGGAAAATATTGAAAACGGGAACGACCCGTTATTCGAGAAAATGACCACCGAGGACCGGGACAAAGTTACCGACTTTCTTCGCACCGAATACAATGATTATACAAGACGCCTGAAAGATAAAAAGACAGACGATGATGCAAAAAGAGCGGAGAGACATAAGATCAATGAAGCACACGATGGCTCCAACGTATCAATTGCAAAAGGTAACATTCAATTTGCTCAGGAAATAGAGGGAGATATTGAAAAGACCGTTCAGTCGGCCAGACAGGAAATCATTCGTCTGGATAAGTTATATGCCGACGATGATATTGGCTATGAGTATTGGAGCCAGAATAGAGAAGCAATAATTGAACTGCTTAACGCCGAAAATCGTAAACATTACAAAGATAAAGAAGCAGCTGCGAAAGCAGCTGAAACGGAAGAGAAAAAATTAAATAAAGCAAGGCTGAATACGAGAGTAGTTGATGCCGTAAATAACATAAAGCGATTACAGGAATTAGACGAATTACAATTCGCAACTGCGGAAGCACTAGAAATCTCCGAAATGATAAACGGTGCAATCGATTCCGGTTTTGTTTTGGAAGAAGATGGGCTGGAACTTAGAAATAAAATAGCAACAGCCGCAAGCGACGCAGTAGTGAAATCAATTAGGGAATGGGAGGCCCTAGATAAAGAGGCAAGGACACAAAAGCTACAGGAAAAAAAGGCCGCACAAACAACCAATTTTAAGCAAGAGCAATCCCTGTATGAAGAACATCTCACAACTATCGAGCTGATGGTTGAGGCTGGCAACGAGATCGGCGTAAGACAATTGTCTGAAGACCTCACAAGCCATTGGCACACGCGTCGAGATCTTGAGGAGTTAAGCGATAATGGCGTTTACGACTTAACCAAGAAATTACAACAAGATTTGAGGAAAATTACTAAAGACTATGCAAAAGTGGTGGGTGCGAGAACCAGAATTGCCGGACTACCGGACTGGCATACCGCAATTCCATCGGCAGAAATCGAAGAGGATGCCAACCTTCTTTTTGACCGTTACGAAAAGAAGGGACAGACCGATGACGGCGAGCCGTTTACCATTCAAACGGACGAAGGCATTAAGGCAATGGTCGAGCTGGTTCACCAAACCGGCGTAGTTCCCACAAATCTGAAACCATATTTTTCTTCAATTCATACGGATCCCGAAGACCTTCAGAGAGTAGCAACGCTATGGATGCAACTTGGTGCCCATCCTCAAAAAGGGAAGCATATTAGAAGCCAATTAGTTAGTGAATATTCTGGTATATGGGATGAGGCGGCAAGCCTCCTGCAAACAGCCGGTAGCAATGAGCACCTTATAGAGAGAATGGTCAAACTGCATGATGGCACGGCCAATAAAGCTCATGCCAACAGTATGGCGGAATGGGCCAAAGGGCAGGAAATGACGGTCCCTGCATTAGAACAGGAAATAATTGACGAGACTGTTGACGAACTGATGCCGGGTTTATTGGACCGTTGGCTTATGAGAGATGTGGAGGCACAAGCGGAGGGAGAGGGTGCCGTAATAGGGACATTGGAGGGGACTTGGCGTTTTTTCGATGAGTTGATTAGCGGACAGCCAGAAATAGCGTACCCGCCTAAATTTATTCGGGATGTTACGAGGGTCTATAGGTTAACTGCTGCTGGTTACAAAGCGACGGAAGAAGGGCAGAAGAAGGCGGCGGCGCTCGCCATAAATACGATGGCAAATTCGACATGGGGGGTAAGCTATTTTGGCGGCAAATGGGCAATGATGGAACATCCGCCAGAAAAAATCCCTGATGCGGTCATCGACGCTGGCAATATCAATCCAAGCATGGCCTCGGCTCTTATTGTTCGGGAGGACTTGCTGGATTCTCTGTTTGAGGCTGGCTTATCTGGAGATGCCTGGGATGGCCGGGACATGAGCAGGAACGCCCTGCGAACAATGATGGAAGAAGGCAATATAAGATTAGAAGCCTTCGCCGGTCAGCAGTTGGGGGTAAATCCAAAATACCGCGTTTTCCTAAACTTTGAAGATCAAGAAATAGAGCTTTTAGATGAGTTCAGCGCCTATCAATTTAACGGCGAAGAATCACGCTGGGATGACATGGTTACCGTAGTTGCGCGGGAAGTTAATGATTATTTACCTGACGCACTTCGGGCTAGTGGTTTCGGGGATATTGTTCCTACGTCATGGCTTTACGATATTGTTTTCCAACAAACATTGTTCAACCGAAATCTTGAGCAATTGCAAGTAAACAAAGATCAACGGAGCGCAATCGAAAAAACAAGCGACTGGATAAGAAAGCGGCTTGTATTGACTTTCCCGGACCATTTCCCGCGTTTGATGGATGGGCAAGAGGCGGGTGGCGCTCCGGTATTGGAAGACTTTGGTTCTGGAAAACCACCGGAAATACGTCGCGGCCCAGCTGTAGACCCGTTGGTGCCAGGTAGCCCAGAAATAGATGTTAACCAATTGCGCCAAGACCCCGCTTTTGAGCCACGACAGAGCTATGGCGAAGATTATGATCCGGACCAAAACTAATGGGATTAGTTAAGCGCAGCCATACAGTTCCGGGAGGCCCTCCGCAAACAATAGCGCCGCCAGTTATCCGGGAATTTGGATTCTTTGAGGGCATGGGCGCGGGCTTTGTACGCAATAATATTTTTGGCTCATATCTTCGTGACAGGAATTTCCAGACTGCATTGCGGGACGCTGAAGCGCATGGCGAAGAAATCGATCCATTTGAAGTCGGTAGATATGTAGATACGCACCCGACGAGATATTTCGGCGTTACAACCGAAGCAGGAGTTGTGCTGGTAGACAGACAAATCCAGCAAGAGATGGATGATCTGGAACAAATCGAAAATAGCGGCATTGGCGGAATGGTCGGGTATATGTGGGGCGGTTTTAGCGACCCCCTGCAAGTGCTTTTGCCTGCAACGCGATTCAAAACAGGCATCGGGGCTATTCAAGGCATAAGGCGAATGGCGCCTAGCGCAGCCGGATCGGCTGTTCTGAGTGAGGCCGCGTTGGCTAGTATGCAGCAAACCCGATCTTTGGACGAATCGTTACTGAATGTTGGTTCAGATACATTTTTCCTAGGGATACTTGGCGGTGGTATCGGTGCTTTGGGTCGCCGCCATTTACGAGAAGTTGGTGACCGCTATTTTAAGGAAATATATGACGCAGAAAGATTGATCGGCGGGCCAGAAATCCCCCCACCAGGAGCAGTAAGACCGCGTGAGCCGCTAGATCCAGCAGATCCCTTGGGGGGGATGCCGGGAGGCGGGCCAACTCGTTCTGCGGACGAGCCGCCTTCCGGCAGCGGCCCCACCGGAAAGGAAGAATTACAAGAATACAGGCAATGGGAAGTCATCTTCGAACAAACCGACCCCTACGGTCAGCCAGTATTTCCCACCAAGATTGTAAGAGCCTCTAGCGCAGAAGAAGCCATCAGAATCGTTGAAGATGAAGGCCCGTTTATGGCCAATCCCTCAGGCGACGAGATAGAAGGGCTTTTTGAGGTCAATCCGAAGGGTATTTCCGACGATCCACCATTTATGGTTCATGCCCAACCTTATATTGACGACGGAATAGAACAAGGACACCGCATTTACGGTGACCCCGGCCCGGTCATTGGTAAACAAGATGAAAGCGACATTATTGAGCCTGCCGACTTCACCACCGAGCCGCCTCCCGGCGCTGGCCCAACCTTTAGGGGTGTAGGGGCTGGTGCGCGTGATGAAGGCGCTCGCGCTCAAACCGCAGAAGAAATAGCTGAAGGCGAAAAACTAGCTTCCGCGTTTGGCCTCGAAAAGCTCCCTGACAGTCCATACAAACGGTTGATGAAATCCCAAGAATCAAGCGTTCCGGAATTAACCACGGCACTGATTGAGGGGCCAGGTACTTTCCAAAAGAAGAACTTCTATGGCGAGGCAACGCAGCGAAGCGTCGAAACCAATATACGCTTCTGGCAATATGATTTGGTCGAAGCGTTAAATACCGGTCTGGCGGAATACGCAGCCTATCGTGGCAAGGCATTAGGTGATAGCGCAGGGGCGCAGACTATCGGCCTTGCTAAATTAACGGCGGGAGATTTGGTCAAGGGACGCGGCGACAAAATGTCTTATCCAGAGTTCCGTGACGAAGTGTCCTATGCCATGAGGTCCGGTGATGTGCATGATGATCCGCATGTGCAGAGTACCGCTGTAGCAGCACGGAAGGTTCTCGATAAACTCAAAAATGAGGCTATTGAGGCGGATATGTTTACGGCGGATCTCCGCAGCCAGCTTAAAAAATTTAATACGGAGATTGAGGATTACAATACACGCATTGCGACATTAGAAAAACAGATCTCAAAGAAAAAAACGGCCATAAAGAAATTACAAGATCCTAAAAAAATCGCGGCAGAAGAACATAACCTTCAGTTAATAACAGATAGACAAAAGCAACTGTCCCGCCAACGTGGCGCTTTGAACAAGAGAGCTAAATCGCATCAGCGAGAAATTGACCGCATTCATACGGAAGGCCCGGAGATATTAGCGCAGCCCGGATATCTGCCCCGTATTTGGCGTATTGATAAAATTGAAAACAATATCGATCAGTTCCGTGCAGTCATAGGTAATTGGCTGCGTAAAAGAGGTGTTCCCTCCGAAGAGGTTGAGGTTGAAACAACAAAGATGATTGAGCGCATTCGGCGCGATCATCCCTTTGGACCCCTCAAGGAGCATGATCCGGGTATCGCCCGTTCCGCACGAGAGCGGCTTATTGATATTGAGGATAAATATCTAACTGAGTTTATCGAGAACGATTATGAAGCCATTCTCCGGTATCACGTTCGAACATTTGCGACGGACCTCGAAATCGTCAAACGTTTCGATACCGTCGATATGTATGACCAGACCCAGTTGATTAAAGAGAAATGGCTAGAACGCATTGCGGCTGCGCCGACTGGAAAGCAGCAAAAAATGCGAAAAGCCATGAACAACGATCTTCGCGATTTTACGGCACTCAGGGACCGGCTACGCGGCACCTTTGGTCTGCCTGATGATCCTTATCGCCCACTCTCGCGCTTTTACCGCATTATGAAGCAATGGAATTATCTCACTTATCTGGGTGGGGTGGTGATATCGGCTCTGCCTGATTTAGCACGGCCAATCATGGTTGAGGGCATAGAGCGCACGATGAAGCCCACCTTCGCGGCGGCAATGAGCGGTAAGAATATTAGAAAGCTATCACGCAAAGAGACGCACAGAGGAGGAACCGGCTTGGAAATGGTTCTTAATACCCGCGCTCTGGCTATGGCGGATCTCGGAGATGTGTTTGGCCGTCATTCAAAAATAGAACGATTTCTTCATGGCGCTGCTGGCGCTTTCTCTATGGTTAATCTTCTGAACCCGTGGAATACGGCTATGAAGGAATGGGCTGGCCTTATCATCGCGGCCCGAATACTTGAAACGACGGATGCCTGGGCTAAAGCCGGGGCATTAAAACCAGGCGCAAAATTAAATCACGACTTCGTGAAACTGGCGCGGGGCGGCATTGATCAGCCGATGGCCGAGCGTATTAACAAAATGTTCTACGCACATGGAGACATTGCCTTCGCTAAAGGTCCGACCATGAGAGAGTTGATCGAAAGCACACGGGTCAATGATGTTGGCGAGGCAATTGCAAAATATATTGAACGCGCCCGAAAACAGGGCGGTGTATTCCTGCCCAATACAGAACTGTGGGCCGATTTAGAAGCTGTTGCTGCATTCCGCGGTGCGCTCGCACAAGATGTAGATCGTACAATTGTAACGCCTGGAACTGCTGACAGGCCGCTTTGGATGAGTACAGAACTAGGCTCTGTGATAAGCCAATTCAAAGGCTTTGCTGTAGGCGCAGCGCAGCGAGTTATGGTAAGCGGCTTGCAGGAAAAACAAGCCTATACGCTCTATGGCATATTGATGATGATTGGCATGGGGCTAATCGTAAATGAATTAAAACGCACAGTCGCAGAACGTACAGATAAAGAAAATTTCAGAGAGAAATTATTAGCCGGTATCGACCGCTCTGGGGTGCTGGGCTATTTCACCGATATCAACAGGGCGCTTGAAAATCTAAGCGACAATAAATTAGGCGCACACGCTGCTCTTGGGGTGGCGCCCCCCTACTCCCCAGCCCCACGGTATATAGCTGGAACAGTTTTTGGTCCGTCGGGATCAAAGCTGGTGGATCTACATAACGTTGTCACGGATTGGGCTACCGGCACCCATGATCGTGGCACGGTTGGTGCGTTGCGCCGGATGATACTTTTGCAGAATCATTTCTTATTAACCGGATCGTTTCGCGATTTGGAAAGCGTTGCGAGGTAAAGAATGCCAATTACGATATCTGATACGACACCAAGAGACTCCTATACAGTAGGAGGTACGCCACAAACCGCATTTACGGTGAACTTTGAGTTCTTTGCCGATGCGGATTTGAAGGTCTATGTCGATTCTACGCTGAAAACATTAACGACCGATTATACTGTTTCCGGCGCAGGTACATCCGGTGGTGGTACTGTAACCATGGGAACGGGCGTTTCTAATGCAACCGTTACCATTATACGAGATATGGCAATCTCTCGGACAACGGACTTCCCGGTTTCCGGCGCATTCCAAATCGACACATTGAATGACGAGCTTGATAAGCAAGTCGCAATGATGCAGCAAAACGAGCGCGACATTGCGAGAACCTTTAAGTCTGAGCCATTCGATACGGTCAACGATTTCACATTACCCGTACAAGCGGATCGTAAAGGCAAATTGTTTGGCTTTGATTCTACTCATGGTAATCCGGAAGCTGTAACGGGCCGCGTTAATACAGTTACCGTATCCAACGTCGCGACTAGCAGCGGATCTCCTGGTACAGCAACGGCGAGCTTTACAGAATCAACTGGTGCTTTAGCCCTGGGTATTCCCGTAGGCCAAACTGGCATGATGGGTGGCGTGTCGATGCAATACAGCACGACCACCGCCGATGCTGACCCTGGGGCCGGGTTCATTCGGCTGAACAATACTAGCCTCAATTCCGCCACAATTATGTATGTGGACGACAGTGACGGCACAACGGATATCACCGCTTGGGTGCAGTCTTGGGACGACGCCGATGGTGCCAATCGCGGCATCATTACGATTGCCGGTAACCCAAATCCAGCTTCGCCACTAGTCACATACAAGGTTACTGGTGCTGTGACCGATGCCAGCGGCTATACGAAAATACCCGTTGTATATCTGGCTGGCAGCACATCGATTTCAAACAACGCGGAAATATCGCTTGCGTTTAGTCCAGCGGGTAGCTCTGGCGTACCACCGGGGCTGGGGCTGAAATACTCCACAACCACCACTGACAGCGATCCTGGCGCGGGATACATCCGCTTCAATAATGGAACTCTGGCGAGTGCGACAGCTTGTTACATCGATGATGCAGATTTGGCAGGAGCCGATATCAGCGGTCTGGTTCAGAGTTGGGACGATTCCACGACCACTGCGTTGCGCGGCACGATCACTCTGGTCAAGGAAACAAATACAGCAGTTTGGGCGCAATGGAACATTACAGGCGCGGCGACAAATGCCAGCGGCTACACCAAACAGGCTTTGACGTATGTAGCTGGAACTGGGTCGTTTTCAAATGATGACCTCGTAAGGCTGTCGTTCTCCCGCACCGGCAATTTGGGGTCAACGGGAAGTCAAGGCATTCAAGGCATTCAGGGCGTAAAGGGCGACGCCCCTGGCGTTCTTATGACATACGAGACAGCCACGGCTGATAGCGACCAGGGCGCAGGAAAAGTATGGCTTAATCATGGCACGGCCAGTTCAGCTACAGTCTTATATATGGACGATGTGGAAGCTGGTGGCGCATCGATCAATAGCATGGTCGATTCCTGGGATGATTCAACCAATACAGCGTTGCGCGGTACGATCTCGATTTTCGAGAACGCCACACCGGCCAACTTTCATATTTTCAATGTAACAGGCGCGGTGACTTCGGCCTCGACGTACTCGAAAGTGGCTGTCACTCATGTTGTCTCTGGGGGGTCCGCTATTTCTGATGGCGATCCTGTCAGCGTCCAGTTTGTTCGCACTGGAAACGCGGGGGCAGACGGTGCGGATGGCTCGGGTACGATGTCTAACTTCACGATGTCAGACGGCTCGACAAGTCAAACAGTGGGGGATGGCAACACCATGACCTTCGCTGCGGGCGCAGGTATGGATGTTGCTGTCAGTGCAACAGACACCGTGACTTATACAGCGGAAACTGCAAGTGACACAAACGCTGGTGTGGTGGAGCTAGCTACGACTGCGGAGACGGTCACGGGATCGGACACCGCCAGAGCAATCACCCCCGCTGGATTGCATGGAGCGCTGGCAGGTTTGACGGATACGGCCATAGCGGCGACAGATACCATTGTATTCTCCGATACATCCGACTCTGGAAATCTCAAAGAGGATCAGGTGCAAGGGATCCTCGATCTCGCCGGTGGCGCTGATTTCGGCAGCGTGGATGAAAACATCATTCCCGACGGCGACGGCACCAGAAATATTGGCAGCGCCGCCGCAGAGTTTAATAAGGTTTTTATGCGCTACCCGGCGCTGTGGCAGCGGCAGCTAAACGTCCTTTACGTTCGCGTTTTCAACAATGCTGGAACAATGGAATTATCCGTGGCGGAACACTCTTGGGATGTCGGGGCGGGAAACACGAATTTAGGGCCTTCACTCTCTGCATCTTACACCGGAAACTACACCGCGCCGCTGCTGGACGGCAGCACCGGATTTGGCGGGAAACCAGCCGGAATATGGGCTGCAAACAAAAGCTATGTGGTCCTCAACATGCCAAATCAGTCGAGTGGCACCGATATCATCGGTCAAGTTTTCATGGTCAAAAATCGAATGGCGACAGCCATCAGCGAA
>CEVA01241274.1_pt1 | contig 13537 bp, 8 predicted proteins | sample 361521 | NCBI WGS metagenome assembly CEVA01 (sample SAMEA2622823, study PRJEB7988) | marine metagenome | isolation source: saline water (ENVO:00002010), including
TTGGGAAATAGATCTCTTAACCTTAATACAATTACGAGTAATCATAAGTTCCGATTATGGATAGGTCAAGAGCCCAAAACAGTATTGAAAAATGGATACCCACTATCTGCATCCAAGCATTGCTGAAATTCGTAGTTGATTGAGTGAGGCATACTCTATTCAGTATCCCGCCTTTTCACCCATTAACTGCAACGGGCCAGGTTGAAGGTCCAGCGATCTGAAAATTATTACCGCGTGACCAAGAGTCCCGGAAAATCCGCCGAAACAAAGTCTCCTGTTTTGAGTCCTTCCTTTATTCGCCTGAGCCAAAATCAAAAATCGCCTGAAACCCCAAAAAAACTGGAATATTCGCCTGGTCTATCGCTCAAGACATACCGGCTTGATCACCGTTATCAACTATGCTAGCAACACCGTTTACTCAAATTTATGAAGCGCTTCCTTCCCTATGTTATTCTTATAATTAGCTCTGCCATCCCAGCCAAAGCTTTTACACCGAGTAGCGAAGGAATTTACGCCATATTCGAGGTGTCGTATTTTGAAGCCACTCAACTTGAGGTCATCGACGTCGAATTCACAATTCAGCTTTTCTATACTCATGCTCCCGTTACTTGTGCCAATTTCGTGGGTTTAGCCACGGGCGAAATTCCCTGGTTGAATTTGCAGACCGGCGAAATTGTCACCGACACCAAGTTTTTTGACGGACTCACTTTTCACCGGATTGTCCCGAACTTTATCATCCAAACCGGATCACGTAATACCTTTGGAACGGATGGTCCTGGATGGCGTATTCCGGATGAAGTACACCCCGAACTCAATCACGTAAGCGGAGGAGTTGTATCCATGGCTAACTCCTCGCTTTCTCAGGCCAGGGGCACGAACTCTGGAGGCAGCCAATTTTTTATAACGATGGCTCCGTTTCCCGAGAACCAAGCGAGCCTAGACGCACTTAATGGCCGTCACTCCATCTTCGCCATCGTAGTCGAGGGAACAGAACATACTCAGGCTATTAACCGAACGCCACTGATCGGCAACGGGCAACAACCTGTAATCCCGCCTGTAATCAATTCGGTGACCATCATTCGGGAAGGCGCAGCGGCCCTAGCTTGGGACGCATCTCAATACTGGCCGTCACCGGTATTTACCGAACGGCCTGTTGTGGTGACCAACGAACTGGAAGATATCGACAACAATCCCGATACGCCGGACATCCGGGTATTGAGGGCGAATTGGATACGCGATAAAGACGACCAGTACATTTTTCAAGATTCTAACAATCTGAGCAATTGGATCACGTCATTCTTTGACCGGACTGGGTTCGAAGACACGATAGAAAATCGGGCCGTGGATGTGGAAATCGGGCTCGACGGAAGGCATTTTTACCGTCTGATCGAAGCGGGCCTTGAGCCCATAGAGGATATGGAAGGCGACCAAATTATCATCAATATCGACCCCGTAGAAGTCGACGAAGGCCTCATTAGTTATTTGCCAGAGGAAATCACGATCAATTTCTATGACGAATTACAGGGTGGATTCACGCTTCAGCGCTCAGACTCCCCCACGATGGATCTAATCGGCCCTGTCACCTCCTACAAAAATTACCCGCTGGGAGATCGGACGCAGCTGGATATGCAGCTCAATTTCTTCTCCGACATGCAAGCGTATCTGGAGTATGATACGCCAACGAGCGGAACTGCCTATATCTTTTATCCCGATGGGAGAACTGAAGGGAATACAGCCACTGGTACATTTACTGTCGGCCAGAACAATGGACCCATGGAGTCGGAAAATAAAGATGGCACCCGATTGGTGATGACTATCACAACCACTCAAAACGAGGAGGAAATCACCACTACTTATACGATTGACTTGTGGGATAATTTTGCAGAGGTTGAACTGAGCGAGTTATTCGAAGGAGGTTACGAGATCGCCGTCTCCTACTCTGAATTTATTCAAACAGGTCGGGTGCTCTACGATTGGGTAAAGATTGGAGACCAAACCTATGTGCTTCTCGACTTTGACATCGTTCAGGACATGCAGATCTTACTAAGTGATGGCGACGCTATCTCTGGAAGCCTGGAAGCGTTTTTTCCTATTACCGATAGTTTTGAATCGGGAACTTTCACTCAGGGACCCGGAGAGCCGAGACCCGATTCAACATCCCAGACCGGCAACAAACTGGTACTTGATCTTGAGTTAACTGGTTCTCGATTCGACCCGCTACAGGACCTTATCGATATCGATTTTTACACGAAAAACACTGGCGGCTTCAGGGCTGAACGAACCGATAGCGAGGCCAATCAATTCGGAGACATTGTCAACTATGAGTGGTTTGAAGATCTTGACTCTCCGAGAGTAGATTTGGAGTACAACGAATTAGCGCCTATGCAGGCCTATTTGACGTTCACTACTCGCAATGAAGCAGGAAGCGGAAACGGAACGACCCAAGTTCACTTCCCTGGATTAGGACTTGTACTGAGTGGCACTTTCACTTTTACGGTGGGTGGGGGCGAAGATCCCCCAGTTGCAGAGGATAAGACAGGCACTCGCTTAGAACTCGAATTTGGCTTAGAAGCATTTGATTTGTTAACCGTCGACCTCTACGATGCTGCAACAGGGATTTACGAAATCCAACGCACCGATTCCCCAGCTCGGCCCACCGGCGTAGTCCTCGAATACAATTGGTCCACGAAAAGCAATGGCAATGGATTAGTATTTATTACCTACGAACGCGTTCCGAGGATGCAAATCGAGCTCAATCCAAGTACTCCGGGCGCTGACGTAGGAGAAGCAGTTGTCCTCTCATTTGATAGTGGGGAAACAAATACTGTGCCTTATACCATTAGCCAGGCGCCTGAACGTCCACAGCCGGTCAACAAGGTTGGGACCAACTTGTTCGTCGATCTGGAGCTATCAGATACTAATTCGCTTATTGACTTCTACGAAATCAATTTCAATACACCAACCACGGGTGACTTTATTCGAACCAGGCCGAACGATACCATCTATGCCGGTAATGTCGATTTCTATGAGTGGTTCGAAAAGGACGGTTTTGATCAGGTAAATATCAGAGCCATTGGGCTTTTGGATAATCAAATGTTCCTGAACTATAACACAGCAACCTCCGGTACCGTGGCTGTGTTTTTCATAACAGGTCAAAATATCGAAACTGGAACTTTCGAAATACGGTCAATTTCTCCATAGGAACACTGACGGCCTAAATTTAGGCCAATTAGGACTCAACAAAGAGAAATTGGTTTCTTTAATCGGAGACTCGAATACGCAGGAAGCACGGTACCAATAGTATTGGATTATCGTCAACCAACACTAGCATGATATCAGTATCGGTTGTTGCGGATGTCGCTAATTCACTCCAATTCGCGAGATCCATCGATTTTTCGATAATGATGTTAGCAGAGGGTTCCTCCGCCAATCGGTGTATTGTGAAGGTCGCTATTCCGTTATTTAAATCAATCGAGAATTCCGGCTCCATGGGGGCGGAATCCACGTTGTTGGGTAAACTGCCCAAAGCCCATTCCAATAAGTTGCTGGCCCAATCGCCATCAGGATTAGCTGTGGCGGAGGCATTTTCGCCTTGATAGAACGGATCAATCCAGGCGGCAAAACCGGCCAGGGTTTTGGTGTAAGTCGCCGTAGCTGTAACACTTGGATCGAGACCTCCCTTGAACACCTTGGCTTTCACCGTCGTAGTTTCAGCAATCTCGAATGGGTCCGCATAAAGGGTGGAGCCGGCTGTCGGTTCCGATTCATCCATAGTATACCGAATTTCCGCATCTTCTGCATCGGTAGACATGGAAACTTCAATCGAACCGGAAAAACCTTGTGATGCCGGTGAAATTTGAGGAGTCGCCAAAATTTCCGCGGAAGCGTCAACCAAACCTGACTGCCGAATCGACCCTCCATCGCCAACGATGATAAAGCTGTTGTTGAAAAAGATAACGTCGTTACCTGCCTCGGTATCGCCATCTGCGACCGTATTCCACAATTTGCCGTCACTCGAAACGAGATTCACCAAGGCATTGCCAGCATCTTCATCCACCCCGATTGAATAAAAAACACCCGCCCCAAAAGCAAAAGTGCTCATTCTGTGGCGATTGCCTTGCTCCAAAGTTTGCCAGCTGAGGCCGCCGTTTTCAGAAAACACGACACGGGAATTAAATCCGCTGGCGATAAACAGGTTGTTCAAAAATGCGATCGCATCGAGAGCAGCGTTCGAGTTGAGGTCACTATTCGACTCAAGGTCTTCCCAGTTTTCCCCATCCGAGGTACGGAATAGATAGAGCCCGGTTGTTTGATTAATAAAATCGAATCCACCAACTACAAAGACACCATTACCATAATCGATGCCCAAATCAGTTTGTTCGCTTAATTCGAGTCCTTCGACTTTTGTCCAATCGCCTCCATCAACCCGTTTATACAATAGGCCCTGATCTCCAACAACGATCACCAAGCTACCATCCTCATTGCTCGCTATCTCGTTGAAACCAATAAGACTGTTTCCTTCATTGGCTGGTGCTTCAAATATCTGGCCCCAATCCGTACCATCGGATGAGGAAAAAATTACAGGCTTCCAACCAAAGAAGTTTCCACTCTGAAACTCGGCATCCAGCCCTACGGCAAGCCATTCACTTCCCGTCCAAACAACATCATTGAAAATCGTATTGAGAGTGCCGCTAGGAGCTTGGTTCGTATAACTTTGACCATTCGTGGACCTCAGGAGCGCGCCTCGACCAACAGCAAACAGGGTCGTTCCATCTGTGCCAAGACCTTCTAAGTCGTTGGTCGTACCTGAAGTTCGCGTAGTCCAGATGTTCACAGGATCATCGATGATGATTTGAGCGGATTGGGTTTCGGTACCACCCTTCATATCACTGATCGTGACTGAAACGTCATAGGTACCGCCGACGAGGTAGATCGCTGATATGGTATCCGAGTTCGGGTAAACTTCCCCATTCCCAAGATCCCAAGAATAAGCAAGGTCATCACCATCCGCATCATTTCCGGTAGCGGAGAAATTCAAGGCCGTCCTAGCATCACCGGTTGCGGGAATATTGATGCTCACTGTTGGAGCAGTGTTGCCGGAGAATTCACCATAGTTTACGACCACGTCCAAATACTCATTGGGCGCGCTTCCACCAACGCCTATCGGAGTTATGTGGACCATGGTTGCCACGTCGGAATACGTACGGCCTAGAGATATACCAGCATCTTGCCGTTCACCCAGAGATTCGGGAGTTGTGTCGATAATCCAGCCCTGATTCCTTTCAGGTTGTCCACCGTTGGATGAAGATCGCTCCCACAAGATATAGGCACCGCGGTAGTAGTTCGCATTGGATTTGAAGGCCCGGCGAAATCCAATGAAATAGTTTTCATTACCAGACTTGGTAACCTCAAGCATTTGCAAGCCCGAGGCACCTTTGTGGTCAAATCGAAAGACACGATAAGTACCGCTGCCCTCGGCTGCATCGATACGTATGGTATCATCATCGCTTAACCAACCCAGATAATTTTTGGCCGCCATATGAAAGTGGCCGCGGGTGGCATCACCAACACCCATCACATCCCAAAAATCGCCGTATTCTTCATTCTCTCCCGCAGGGTCAACCGGATCAGTGGAACCTTCATTCCCTGTTCCATTAAAAATCCAGTAGTTGGAGTGAACTAAACCAAAGTTGTGACCATATTCGTGAACAATCGTTTCGGTCGAAGGCGTACCGTTTAGCCAGTGACTCGATTGCGCACCACCAACGGTTCCCAATCCTACAGCGGAGCCCCAACTGTCCAACCTTGGAAAGACCATGCCCACAATATCAAAATCACCGATCGCTCCTTCTGGACTTCCGGCTGCTTCGTAAAGCGCAATCGCTTCTAAAATCATTTCAGTTCGGTCATTTGTACCACCCTCACCATTAAAGGTATATTGTGAAGTATTTTCTGCGAGTTGATAGGTGTCGGCGGTCGCCGTCGCGGTTATGGAAGTTAAATCGTAGGAATAATTCTCAAAATGTCCCGACACGTCGGTGTTGATTTGTGCCTCCAGATCTTCCTTTGAAATGGGTGGATCCAGTTTATCAGGAAATATGGCCCGAATAAAAATCGTAGTTTTATTTCCCGTAGTATCGTTTATCAAAATTTGCTTTTGCCTATTCTTAATAGCTTCAATGGGCAATCCTTTGGCCTGAGTTTGCAACTCTTCTGAAAATAAAATCGAGCTTCCAGTCGTTCCTCCTGGAAGGTCGTCAAAACTTCTTAAAACTGTTTCCAACTCGCTCAGCGTTTCGTCATTTGAAAACAGAAAAACGAATCCACCTGCCACCGCTGTTAACGGATTGGGGCCTAGGGGTTCGCCCGTCAAAAAGTCCGCATTTGGATCAGGGTTTCCATGAGGAAGACTTTCCCAGGCCCAATCGAGATCAGCACCCTCTAATTTCTGGAAAACTTGCGGCTGCAATGCTGCATATCCATCGATTTGGATTCCTTGGATCGGCAAATCCGATTTTGAAACTCTAGCTCGAGACATATCATTCGGTGCAATTTTCAAGCGGCTTTGGTCCTCCAAAATCACGTCCACCAAGTAATCAGGAGTATGATGATCGTGATCGCAAATGGCGGTAATCAAAACATTTCCGGTTGTGGTAAATGGTTGCTCGACTAATTCCTGAAGCTCTTCCGGAAGGGATTCATAGTCCGCGAAACCGATCGATGCCCCTAAAGCTGCTGTAGGATTTTTCTGGGTAAGCTTGAGCATTAATGAACGCCGTTGCTCGGCCAACACCCTACCTGCTTCCACAAAGGAAGCCTCCATGCGGCCACTCCGGTAAGATTCCAACCAGGCCGAAAAGTCATGCACTGGTTCCAGATCAAAGTCCTCGGTCAATACAAATGTTGGCTCATGTGTGCGGGTTTCAGAGAGAGACTCTTTGAGGACAATTTTTGAGCCATCCGATTCGGATCGAGAGTCTGGATTTTGAACCATCCAGAACCTTCCAGCGGCTAAGGCTACAATTAATACAATGCCGAAGGTGTAACGAATAGAAGGGTGCATGTCGGTCAAAAAGAATGTTGAAACGAGAATGGTAAGTCAATCTATGGCCTCGGTAAACGGCCCAAATTCCCTAAAGTCATTGAATTCGGTTTGGGCTTCTCAAGGACTACTTCAGAAAAAAGCTTAGGGCGTATGGAGTCAGGTAAGCGGTGAGCCCACCGGAACAACCACTACTTTATTGGAGGATTAAAATTAAACTTCTCAATCGGTGAAGGAACACTGGCTGCATTCAACAAAAATTCCAATTCCTCAACAACATCGGGAAACTCTGCCACCAGATTGGTCGTCTCGTCTATGTCTTTGGACAAATCGTACAACTCAAGCTTCGCACCTGGGATATTGTTAATGTCGTACTTCACTCCTTTCCAATTCCCTTTTCGGATGGCCTGCCGGCCTCCTCGCTCGTGAAACTCCCAGTATAGAAAATCGTGTTTTGTTTGTGTGCCTTTTTCGGTTAAGGTTGGTATGAAGGAAATTCCATCGACAGGCTCACTGAGCTCGATGCCGGCGGCTTCTGCCAGGGTTGGCAATATATCCCAGAAGGCCGAGATATGATCCGATTCTGTATTCGCATTTATGGTACCAGGCCATTTAGCAATCATAGGCACCCGTATGCCTCCTTCATACAAGTCGCGTTTGTAACCCCTCAGTGGCCCGTTACTGTCAAAATAATCCGGATTGTGTCCGCCTTCCTGATGAGGGCCGTTGTCGGTAGTAAAAATAATTAAAGTGTCCTCCGCCAAACCAAACTCATTTATCTTGGCCACAATTTGACCCACGTGATCGTCCAACATTGTGACCATACCGACAAAGGCTGCGTGGGCTTCCGTCTGGGAGCCATAGGGTCCAATTCGAAACCTTGGCTCTCCAAAATCTGTGCCATCAAAACTGCTTTCAGGCAGGAACTTGCCGCGAAAGCGTGCCATGTATTCTTCGGGGACTATCATTTCCGCATGCGGGATCACATGAGGCACAAAGAGAAAAAAGGGCTCATGCTGATTTTGTTCAATAAAAGCCAGGGTCTTTTCCTGGATTAACTCCGGGGCATAAACACCTTCTGCATTCCCGGCGTTTTCCTTTAATTCTACCCGGTGATCGTTGTGCCACAAGTGATAAGGGTAGTAGTTGTGAGCGTAGCGCTGGCAGTTGTATCCAAAAAACTCGTCAAAGCCTTGATGGATCGGATCGCCCTCGCTTCCCGGAGGGCCAAGGCCCCATTTTCCAAATGCACCGGTTGCGTAACCATTTCGTTTTAGGACTTCCGGCAAAGTAACCGTTTCGGCCGGTAAGGGTTCCTGCCCTTCCGGCTGAATCTCCTTATTACCCCGAATAGGCGTATGCCCGGTATGCAACCCCGTCATCAGACTGGAGCGGGATGGGGCACAGACAGTACTCCCGGAATAGTGTTGGGTAAAACGCATACCCCCTGAGGCAAGTGCATCAATGTGGGGAGTATCGAAACGCTGCTGCCCCCAACAGCCCAAATCTCCATAACCCATATCATCGGCCAGGATATAAATGATATTGGGAGGGCGCTCAGATTTCCTACTCGAGGGGGAAGAGCAACCAGCCATCGCGAACAAAGATAAAATCAGGTATAAAAGAGGAAGAATGCGGGAAGACATGGGACCGAAAGGGAAAGACTCAAATTTCCTCAAGTCAACACAGCTCTGACTTTACAATTTATACTCGCGCTGAAACGAGGAGTTGCGGAGAATAAAAATTTAAAGTGGCAAACCCCAGCGTCTCAGCGACTCTGCGCGAATTAACCTTTTTAAATCAAAGTCGATTTATGCGATCTATACTGAGGAATACTACGCTATTCATTTTAGGTTCCATTATGGCTACCTTGCTATCGGCAGATAATCATAAACCTCGCCCGAATATCCTCTTCATCCTCGCCGACGATCTCGGTTGGAAGGACACCGGCTTCATGGGTTCGGCCTTTTTCGAAACACCGAATCTGGACCAATTGGCATCCGAGAGCCTGGTCTTCTTGCAGGCCTATGCTGGTGCCGCCAATTGCGCTCCTTCACGGGCCTGTCTGATGACCGGTATGCAGTCGCCGCGCCATGGCATTTACACGGTAAGTTCCTCCAAACGTGGAAATGACGTCACCAGAAAGCTGATACCGACGAAGAATGTAAACATCTTATACGACAAAGCCGTTACCCTGGCCGAGCTCCTCAAAGATATAGGATACCAAACTTGCCAGGCTGGAAAATGGCACCTGGGCAATGATTCGCGCTCACAAGGATTCGACCGCAACATTGGGGGCTGGACAACGGGCAGTCCCCGTGGAGGATACTTCGCCCCTTGGCAAAACCCGTTTCTGGAAAACGGCCCGGAAGGAGAATACCTAACTGATAGAATCACGACTAAAGCCTTGGAGTGGCTCAAGGATCGGGACAAGGAAAAGCCGTTTTTTCTCTATCTGCCCTATTACGCAGTCCACACTCCTTTGCAGGCCAAAGCTGAGTTGATTGAAAAATACAAAAAGAAAGGTCCGCGGGGCGAAGTGGGCCATCCGGTCTATGCTGGCATGGTGGAGAATATGGATACGCAAATCGGCCGTGTCCTGAATTACTTGCATGAGACGGGTGCTAATGAAAACACGCTCATCATTTTCTCATCGGACAATGGGGGAATACGTTCCATCTCTCCCCAGGATCCGCTCCGAGCAGGAAAAGGTTCGTACTACGAAGGAGGCATCCGCGTTCCCATGACAGTTTCATGGCCTGGAAAAATTGAACCTGGCACCAATACTGATGCAGTGGTTACTTTTGTAGATTGGCTTCCGACGCTTATTAAGCTTCTCGATCATTCATTACCGGACCAGCCCTTAGATGGTATCGATTTTTCTTCCGTTCTTTTGAATCAGGAGCCATTTCCTTCTCGTTCCATTTATTTTCACTTTCCCATTTACCTCCAAGCTTACAATCCTCTCCGCGACGATGGAAGGGACCCGCTGTTTCGAACGCGTCCCGGTTCGGTGATCCGCAAGGGGAACTGGAAACTGCACGAATACTTTGAAGATGGGGCGTTGGAACTCTACAACCTTTCCACTGACATTGGGGAAACCCGCAACCTCACCAAATCTTTTCCACAAATTACCAAAGCACTTTACATTGAATTGAAAGAATGGCGGGCAGAGCAAAACGCGGACGTTCCCAAAGATGCGAATCCAGATTACGATCCTGTGGCCGCAACAGATTTTCTAGTCAAACAACTCAACCGAAATGAAAAACCCGTCTATTAATTTCATTTTGCTCGCAGCTACCCTTGTATTTCTCATTTTTTCTGGTTGCGGATCCAAAGAAGCTGAGAATCCCAAAAATGTGATCGTCTTCCTGGTGGACGATTTGGGCTGGACTGACCTGGGCTGTTACGGAAGTAAATTTTATGAGTCTCACAGGATCGACGCTTTTGCCAAAGAAGCCGCAAGGTTCACAAACGCTTACACACCCAACCCGGTCTGCTCTCCCACCCGCGCAGCGATTTTGACAGGGCGCTATCCATCGCGCGTAAATATAACCGACTGGATTCCAGGGATGACACCCCGCAATCCAACTCTGAAAACACCTGAGGATCGTTACAACCTTGCACTATCAGAGGTAACGCTGGCAGAAGCCCTAAAAGAACATGGTTATCAGACCTTCTACGCCGGTAAATGGCATCTCGGTGACGAAGGCCATTACCCGCAGAACCAGGGGTTTGACATTAACAAAGGCGGGCACGACAAAGGGAGTCCTCCAGGAGGCTACTATGCGCCATTTAATAATCCGCAACTAGAGGTTAAAGAAGATGACCACTATCTCACAGATCGCCTGACAAACGAATGTATTAATTTCTTGGAAACCAGGAGCGCTGAAAAACCTTTCCTACTATATCTGTCCTACTACACGGTTCACACACCCATACAAGGATGGGATGAATTCGATGCATATTTTTTGGAAAAGAAATCTAAACTGCCCAACGGTGGAAAACCTAAAGTACGTTCCGAACAAAATGGTAATACACTTTTAACCCAGTCAGGACACAAGTACGCGGCTATGGTAAAAGCGCTCGACAACAGCGTTGGCCGCATTCTGGACACGTTAAAAGTCCAAGGATTGGACAAGGATACTGTAATCGTATTTTCCTCCGACAATGGCGGCCTTTCCACCAAAACCGTTCCGGGCCCAACATCGGTATTGCCACTCCGCGCAGGTAAAGGCTGGTGCTATGAAGGTGGTATTCGCGTTCCTCTACTAATCAGATCACCCAGTATCGATACTTCCAATACCACCATCGATACTCCAGTCATAAGCATGGACTACTTCCCAACAATACTCGACCTGGCTGGACTGCCTGCACGACCAGATCTGCATACCGACGGTGTCAGTCTGAAACCGCTGCTAGAAGGGGGCGAAATTGAAGACCGCTCACTCTTCTGGCATTACCCGCACTATCATGGATCGGCCTGGACTCCTGGAGCTGCCGTTCGAGTAGGCGACTGGAAACTCATCCAGTTCTACGAGTATGACAAGATAGAACTCTACAATTTAGCGGCAGACATTGAAGAAATGAATGACCTTTCCAAATCCAACCCGGAAAAAACCGCGGAACTACTTGCCGAACTGAAACGGCTACAAGCTGAAACAGGATCTCAGATTCCGATGCCGATCAACTGACTGAACTATGTAACACTATTGCCAATAGTGTTGCGTTTTAGACTCGAAAAACTCGGCCCATTAGCCTAACAACTAATTTCTTACCTAAGACCTGATCCCGGAGAACTGGGCCATTGAAAATGAGATTTTGGCGAGTTAAAAACCGACCAGAATCATGAAGAAAAAAAGACACACCGTAGAGCAGAACACCCGTATCCTTCGCCAGGTAAACGAGGGCATTGACATAAAACAAACGCGCCCAAAGCACAACATCGCCAAAGCGACTTTCGATCGTTGGCATCGGAAATAAGGCAAGATGGAAATCTTTCCTAAAATATGACTGCCAGATACTGGCAGAAAGCTAAACAAAGAGTCCTTGGTTACGGTCTGGCTATGCTTTCCCTAAACCAGGAACTCTTTCCAGAACCTAATCTAACATACAACCCATATGAACAGAGTCCGGCTAGAACCTCATTTGACTTGCTAGGAAGTTAGAGGGGCGGTCTAACCGACAGAACACAAGTTTCGCTACTTGCCTTCTGTTTCGGAAGTAACAAACTTAAAGCATTCCTCAAAATAATCATGAAATTCTTCCAATTCTTACTCACCCTCTGTTGCATAACTTCCATAACAACAACCGCAGGCGCCGTTGAGTCGGTGGTCTACAAGATGCAAAAAGCAGCCAACGAATTTTTGGATTCATTGCCTCCAGAATTGCAGGACAAAGCCACCTACCCTCTCGATGACGATGAGGAACGAACCAACTGGCATTTCGTGCCTAAATACGGCAACCGGAAAGGAGTAGTATTGACTGACCTGGACATGACCCAGGAAATCAAACTGGCCGAGCTTCTTGCCGTCAGTCTCAGTGCTAAAGGACATGATAAAGTAAACAAAATTATGGATCTGGAATCAGTCCTCTACATCCTTGAGGGAGCAAACCACAGAGACCCGGAGCTCTATTTCACCACTATTTTCGGCACACCGTCGGCGGACGGTAATTGGGGCTGGCGGTATGAAGGGCACCACTTGTCACTCAACTTCACCATCGCAAATGGGAAATTGCTCTCAATAACACCCAATTTCTGGGGAGCCAATCCGGCCCGAGTAACCGTAGGTCCAACCACCGGCCAGAGGACCCTCAAAGGGGAGGAATTTCTGGCCCGTAGCTTTGTAAAATCCCTCAATGCAACGCAGCTGAAAAAAGCACACGTCGCCGAGGAGGCACCCCAAGATATTTACACATCCGCAGACAAATCTGTCAGTCCGCTCGATCCGCCTGGTATCAGGATCAGCGATTTGAATAAGAAACAGATTTTCGGTCTGACCCGAGTCATTCAGGAGTACCTGGCCAACATGCCCGACGACGTAGCCTCAAACCGATGGGAAAAACTTTCCTATGCGGGCCTCGAAAAAATTACCTTCGCTTGGGCCGGAGGCCTTGAATTGGGAGACGCTCACTATTACCGCATTCAGGGACCCACTTTTGTCATCGAATACGACAACATCCAAAATAACAACAACCACATTCACGCAGTCTGGCGCGAATTCGATGGGGATTTTGGACGCGATATCTTGCGAGAGCATTACGCTCATCAGCATTGATGCGACGGGAAACTCTCCCAAATTCAATATTTTAAGGAGGGAACCGAAGTAACGGAGCACAATCCGTAATTTCTTAGCACACTTGGGCACTTATCTTTCCCTTTCTACTTCTCGTACTTAATCCCCAGCCTCATTTTTTTGACACACTTCATTCCACCAAAAAGTAGCAGAACAACTGTGTAATGAATTAAGGTCTAATTGATTGGTTTTAATGAGT
>CEVA01037470.1_pt1 | contig 13529 bp, 14 predicted proteins | sample 361521 | NCBI WGS metagenome assembly CEVA01 (sample SAMEA2622823, study PRJEB7988) | marine metagenome | isolation source: saline water (ENVO:00002010), including
AACAGAATCTGTTCGGGGCTCGTGTATCATTCCTAATCTTCCTAGAGAGCAGTTAATTTTTCTCTAATTGATGCCCTCAGTTCTTTAACTCTTGGAAGTGTTGGGAATTGCCCGTCTTCTTCAGCCTTATCGTAAATTTTGTCACCACCCGCAAAAACTTGGAGTATACCTCCAGTCCCGGGAGTGATCTTGATGGCTACGTCACTTCCACCTTCCGCAAAAAACTCGCCGGCCATCCAGGCCGCCGTACCGTGATGCGATCAAGGAACGCAGTATATAATCTCCACATCCAATTTACCTTCTCCAGCCATATGATCCTCCTTTGAATATATTGGCCAACATAACAATCTCTGTCAGGAGGCTGCTAATTTTTCCTTGATAACAGCCCTCATTTCTTTGACTCTTGGCAAACCTGGGTATTCGCCACCCTCATCTGATCTATCATATATTTTGTCACCGTCAGCAAATACCTGAAGTATGCCTCCGGTTCCAGGGGTAACCTTAATGGCTACGTCACTGCCACCTTCAGCAAAAAACTCGCCGGCCATCCAGACCGCCGTACCATGATACGATCAAGTGACACAATAAACTATTTCTACCTCGAATTTACCTTCTCCAGCCATATCATAATCCTTTTGACCTTTTTTAAATCCTTTGATGGAAGTTATCATAAGCACCATAATGGGTCAATTCCAATTGATCCCATAAGTTATATGGTCACCGTGGTCTAAATATCTACATCCATTCCCATATCCACCATCGAACCTTTCCTTTCCCTAATCTTTTTTATTCTATCCTCAAACACTGCCCATACTCGTGACTCATATTCCATTGACCCATTTTTGTTGTCATTTAGACTTTTTTCCAATTCAGAAAGAGCTGCACTATCTTCTCTACCTTCAGGCATATCAAAAAATTCTTTATTAAATGATGGTAATTTTCCTGTGGGAAAATAACCTTTATTACCTAACGAATATGACTCTAAATCATCGCTCCCTTTACCAAGCACATCGCCTGTTTCCACGTAATGTTCCATCACATCCTTCATACCATATTTTTGTATCGGACAAACCTTCATGCATATGCCACATCCTGAAAATCTTGCCATCACAGGCCTACATCTTTTGGCTATCAGCTTATTTTTTTCAACTCCACGGAACCAAACCCTTTGAGCTTGAATAGCCTTTCCAGGACACCTCATAAAACAAATTTGGCAAGTCTCGCAGAATTTATATATGCCGTAATCCACGGGTTTATCAACCCTTAAAGGGGCATCGGTAATAATTATTTGCAACCGAGCTCTAGAACCAAAATATGGTGAGAGAAGTTGTCCGTTAACTCCTAATTGACCCATTCCAGCCTGTACAAACATTGGAATCAAAGGCCCAAAATGCCAAGCCGGCCCAGAGATTTGTGCGCTGTACCCCTCACTCAAAAGATATTCAGACAGCGCCAAAGAAAGTTTTGCCTGCTTTATGTATGCATCCCCTTGAGCTTTTTCCGCTTCAATGGAAGGTATTGTTTGTGTTCTCTCATAATCTTGTTCTATTGCTAAGCAAATAGCATTACCTAAATCTGTTCTGACTTGAGATTTTCTACTTTGGTAGGTATATCTCCGATCAAATTTAGCAAATCCCACCTCGTCATAGCCTAGCGACAAAGCTTTTTCTTTAATCTGACAGGTTAAATCTTCGGTATTAGTCGGGCTAATAGGCTTACGATTGCCGATATCAATAACTTTCTCAACCCAAGGTAAAATTTCAGATTGGTACTCAGAATAAAGCTGATTTGTCTCTGGAGAATGTTTTTCTCGTTCTCCATCAGCCCACACCGCAGAAGCGCTCTCCAAAACCGAAAAACTTTCAAGGGGAAATTCTCTACTATAGTAAGAGACTTCATTATCTCGAATTGGAATCCCATCAACTTTCAACAGATCAGCAGCTATCGGAATATGAAGATCACTCTCTCCTGGTTTTCTTCCCTTTTTTACAATAACTTTCCCTAACTTTCGTTTAGGCATTTTTATCTCCCAACTCAAAACCCGGTAATAGTTTCTCTATTAATATCAACAATTTGAGTCATGATTCTGCTTTCTTCTATAAAATCTAGGATGGATTCTATTTTGCGACTAGCGATTTTGCCATTGTTTGCTACCACCGCAAAACCTATTACTGCTGTCTCAGACTGATCATTACAACCAACTTCAGATACCTCAACCGAAAATCTGTTTAAAACACGATCATTTAGTGATTTCAGTAATCGCCTTTTTTCTTTTAGATTACGAGATGGGAGTCTCAATATGATTTTACAAACGCTTACAATCAATTTTTGCACCACAACATCTGTATTTACTGTAATCTATTAAGATCAGATTATAACCACGTTACAGACAGTAAATTTCATGAATAATCACACTAATCCCACAATTGAAGAGTTTATTACCTCAATCCAAATAAAGGACAGGATTAGTAAACTAGCTAAATGCATAGAATTGGATCACCAATCACAAAAGTTAATAGCTTTGATAGTTTTAAAGGGATCAATATGTTTTGCCGCGGATTTATTAAGGGAAATAGATCTTGACGTGCAAATAGAATTCATACACTTGAGTAGCTATAAAGACGATGTGAGTACAGACATAGAAATGAAATCTATTAGTTCCGAGAATTTCAGCGGGGAAAGAATTATTATTATTGAAGACATCGTTGATACTGGAAAAACAGTCAACTATATTTCGGAATATCTCGCTCCCCTTAAGCCTAAATCCATTCAAGTTTGCTGCTTGCTCAACAAGAAATCCAGGAGGCAGATACCAGTTCAAATTGATTATAACGGGTTCGATATAGAAGACCTGTTTGTCGTAGGATACGGCATGGACTTTAACAATCGATTCCGAAATCTACCATTTATTGGGGTTCTAAATTGACTCAAATATTAACCAACCTAATACAACTAAAATACCATGTTAACCACAACCTAGGAGAATAATTTGTCAAATCATCCCTCGGTAACACAAGTAGGTTTGTATGGTAGTAAAATACTTCTACGGTGGAGTGACGGGCACGAAAGCACCTACGGAGCCAGAGAATTACGGATAAGTTGTCAATGTGCGGAATGTGTTGAAGAATGGAGCAAACGACAACTTCTTGATCCTTCAAGCATACCCTCTGACCTACAGGCTGAAGACTACTTAACAGTAGGAAAATACGCCTTACAATTCTTATGGAGTGATGCCCATTTTACGGGAATATTCCCTTTCACTGTACTGAGAAAAATGTGCCCTTGTTCACAGTGCACCGACCTTTCAACAAAATAATATTTAGCCACATGGCCTTGATACCACAAGACCTCTCACTTAATACTGCGCTAAAACTTAAACTGGTTTGAATTTGGGCAAACTTATCTCATCTGAGACACTTTCAAATACCACTTCCAATGGCATATCTATCTGAAGCTTCTCTGGAGTCGGATTGTCCATAACAATATTTGTAGGCATTTTAGGGCCTTCTTCCAGTTTCACTATTGCGGTTACAAAGGGAACATCCTCTGCGAAACCTGCATGCGGGGCTCTATGAACTATCCCATATGTAAATAATGTGGCCTTACCGCTGGCTTGAATCCACGTTGTGTCTTTTGAAAAGCAACATGGGGATATATCTCTAGGGTAAAAATAAGCTTGTTGACATTCATTACATTTTCGCAGCCACAATTCCTCCTCTTTAGTCTTTTCCCAGTAATAATCTGATTCACCTTGCGGCACTGGAATCGGTTTCCCGTACGACATAATCTTTCTCCTTATTAACTAATCAACCGCGAGGACCGTTGTACCAGTAGAGGAAAGTGATCCACCGGTTCCATTTATAAGACAAAGTTTGGGATCTACTATCTGTCTTTCTCCACATTCTCCACGAAGTTGTCTTACGGCTTCTAGGACCAAAAACATCCCGTACATTCCGGAATGAGTATATGACAGCCCACCACCTGAAGTGTTCATTGCAAAATCACCTCCGGGAGCTGTTCGTTGATTGGCTACAAAATCTGGACCTTCTCCTCTGCCACAATATCCCAGACTTTCCAATGTAGCTAAAACAGTGTACGTAAAAGAGTCATATATCATGGCCAAATCTATGTCGTCGTGGGTAACTCCAGCCCTTCGCATTGCGGCTGGACCAGTATTCTTTGCAACTGTCCTTGTAAGATCTGGCATTTGGCTGATCATGTTATGATCATGCGATTCTGCGGCACCTAAAACCCAGACTGGCTTTTTCTTAGTATCCTTCGCCCTTTCAGCAGAGGTGATGACGTAGGCTCCTCCCGCATCTGTAACAAGACAACAATCAAACAAATGAAATGGCCATGATATCCATCTCGAATCGTGGTAATCATCAAAAGACATATCATCTTTCATGTATGCTTTTGGATTCATTTGCGCCCATTTTCTTGTCGCCACAGCAACTTCAGCCATACCTTGACGTACTCGATCTTCACCGTATTGATGCATATATCTACGAGCCGCCACAGCGTAATTTATTGGCGCACCGATATAACCGTAAGGAACCTCAAATTGAGGCCCTGGATCAGAATCATTTGCCCCTGCTCTGCTTCTCGCACTCCTCCCAGCTTCACCATGTGTAACCAAAGCCACATCGCAATATCCAGCATTAATTGCAGCCATTGCGTGAGCTATGTGGATAATGAATGATGATCCTCCTACCGCAGTCGTATCAGTAAAGCTAGGTTCAATACCAAGGTATTCAGCTAGATTCAACGTAGATGTCCCAGCAGTAAATAACCCGTTTACATCCTTCATGGATAATCCTGCGTCCTGTAGAGCATTATGAGCAGCTTCAGCGTGATGCTGTAAATTCGATTTGTTGGGAACTTTACCAATCTCGTCTGACTCATCGACGCCTACTATAGCAACGGTTTTCCTTAGATCAGTCATATAATCAATCTCCACATTCCATTTATGTTGTCGAATCCACCAATGTAAGATACAGCTAAGCACCTCCTGTTACAAATCTTTTGAGGTGCAGCAAAAACGCAAAATTGTTTCAACCGCAAATTTATTACCAATTAGTTAATGCCCCGTCATTTCTTCTTAGTTGAGGAGTCCAACCAGTAGGATCAACTATCCTGGATTCCGCCAATTCTTCGTTAAAATCAACACCCATTCCAGGTACGTCTGGGCACCATGCATACCCCGCATCCCATTCTATTTGTACCGGAAACAAATCAGTTGCATATGAACCTGGCCTACGAGGCATTTCTTGAACCCCAACATTAGTAGAAGCCATGCAAAGCGAAACACAAGCAGCAGCACTGACAGGGCCAAGAGGATTATGGGGGACGATATCAATATAGTGTGTTTCGGCCCAATGAGTTATTTTTAGTGCCTCCGTTATCCCTCCAACAATGCAAAGATCAATACGTGCGTAATTAATCAGTTCTTCCTCTATAACTTCGCGGAATGGCCATTTACTGGCCCATTGCTCTCCGGCCGCTATTGGCACTGATACATGACGAGATAAGGTTCTATAACTCGTTGGGTTCTCTGATCGCAGAGGGTCCTCCATGAAAAATGGACGAAATTGCTCCACAGCACGACATAGGGTAACAGTATGAGCAGTATCCAACCTCGTGTGTACGTCAAAACAAATTTGTACGTCTGAACCAACCGTGTCCCTTATAATTCCCATTTGTTCTTCTGCAATCTTGATGGATTCCACTGGTTCCAGAACATTGAATTCCATACCAGTTTCTTTTTCCAAGTAATAGCTATGACCATTTGGTCCCGTTTCAGGCTGATGCCAGCGCACAAACTTCCACCCTGCGTCGACATGTTTTTTACAACTTTCAATTAATTGATCAATATTGTCTCCGGAGGTATGAGGGTAACAAACTACTTTATCTCTAACCGGCCCGCCCAATAATTTATATAGCGGCATACCTACAGATTTTGCTTTAATATCCCACAGGGCCATATCTATACTGCTTATGGCACACATATATACTTTATCCGCTGGGAAAAAATTACCCCGAAACATATGTTGCCAAAGTTTCTCAGAAGAAAAAGGGTCTTGCCCGACCACAATTTGGGAGAGATGTTCAATTGCTTTGCCTATAGCAGCACCCCAACGGGCTATCCCGACTTCCCCCAAACCATAGACACCATTATCTGTTTCTACTTTCACAATGAAATATAGTCTGCCCGCCTCATCCGTTATTGGAAAGCTCTTGATTTGGGTTACTTTCATATCTTCTCCTTTTCACACTTCGCCTGTGAAATTTCTCAATATTGAGGATCCATCAATTGACTACGATAAACTAGCCTGCCTAGGGTGGTCAATTAATGGTACATTACCTTCTAAATTTACCTTCAACCTATTCAAATCCTGTTACCATGCTGAAATGATAAAAATAACCAGAACAAAGTTTGAACATATCGTCAGTAATTCTCTTATGGAACTCCCTACCGAGATAATGTCCCGTATGGAGAACGTTGACATTGTTATCGATGACGTTGCTTCATCATCACAGTTAATCGGAACTGATATTGAAGACAAATTAGAATTACTGGGCCTATACGAAGGTATACCCCTAAACGAACGCTACGGTTATGATCTGGTATTACCTGACAAAATAACCATATTCCAAAAATCAGTGGAGGCTATTTGCTCGACTGAAGAACAGATAAAACTAGAAATAAAAGCCACTGTTATACACGAAATAGGTCATCATTTCGGGTTTTCCGATGAAGAACTTCATGATCTAGAAACTTGACCTATGTTGGGCCAAAAAGATCTTCAAGTCCCTTATCCAAAACATCCTTAGCCGGAGCAAATGCTGAATAAGACTCAGCGGTTCCGTAATCCCTTGTTCTAGCTACGACAGGCATGGGCACTGCATGACCAAATATCAGTGCTTGTTGCCTCGAATCTAAGCGTGACAAGACACCTCTCAGCTTTCTATTGCCAGATACGCCAGACAATACCGCATCAACATCCTTCCCGCTATCAAGCAAACAACTTATCTTAGTACCAATTTGACTCATGACTTCTTCATCAATATCACTGGGTCTTTGATCGACCACAAGTAATGTGACATTGTATTTCCTCATTTCTCGAGCAATAGTCCCAAATATATTTTGACTTGCCATCGATGTGCTCAAAAATCTGTGCGCTTCCTCAATTGTAATTACTAGGTTAGGCGGTTCTTGGTTAAGATCTCCCAACGATGCTTCTTTTTGCCTCTGATATATATCGTAAATCCTACGGGTTAGTATGTTTGCAACCAACATATACGAAGTTGGATTATTACCATGTTTACCAAATTCTAGAACCACATGTTGCCCAGCTCTTAATCTATCAATAATTAAAGCGGCCGAATCTTCAACATTTTTTTCCGATACAAAGTCAAACCTTGTGATTCTTTCTAAACGTCTTTTTAAAGCCGCTAAAGCTGAAGAATTTACATTGATCACGTCCGCCATATCGTTAAGTTCTTGCCTGGATTGAGATAAAAATTCCGAGAACCATTTTCGTCTTCCAAAATGATTTTCTAAACTATAGGCGGCATCAGCAGCAACCGATGTCAATTCTAAAGTTTCTTTAAGAAGTTGAATATCTTCAGGAACTATATCTGAATACCCAAGCCTAACAACATGATCTGGAGAAAAGCCTCTACGCTGGGCACTCTCGTGATCCAGAGAAAACACCGAGACTTGCGACGGGAATAACTGTTTAAGTCCTTTCACCGAGTGAGCCCGCTCACTTGTGCCTTGCCAACCATATTCATTGTGCATGTCGAAAATCAGGTTGCTAGCCTTTCCACTTTGGAGTATACCAATCAACAACAATCGGGTTAAAAAAGTTTTACCAGTTCCACTCTTCCCAAATACTCCATTGCTCCTCTTTACCATCTCTCCAATATTAAGGCATAGTTTAGCTTCCATATCCAATGGACTGCCAATCCAAAACCCTCCACTTGTCTCAGACCCAAACACATTAAAAATATCTTCCTCAGTGGCTTCAGATACCAATGAAAAATGAGACGGAACTGTTTTTGCAGGAAGAGGGCCCAAGGAACCCGATAGAGGATCATCTCCAATAGTCAGCATAGGTTCTACTGTAATCGTACCGTATGCAGTAATTCCAGACATCGCATCCGTTAAAAATTTATTTTCAACATCTGGGATGTTGTACTGCAGGGTAGGATCGGATGATTCGAGTGCTACGTCAGTCACCACTCCCACGAACCTATTATATTGACCTTGAATCACAACATTAGCCCCTAACCTCACTTCTTCAACAGTAACGTCAGAATTCAACCTCACTTTAACCCCCTCCCCAAGGCTGCCGGTAACTACAACTCCAAGAGGCCTTGTCCAAGAAGATTCAAAATTCATTCAAGCCTCCGTAGCAAAGAATTGATCCGTTGAGAATCTCCGCTAATCACAGAAGCAAGTATTCTTGATGCCTCTCTTTTATACCCACTAGGATCTTCCATCATTACGGCACAGTTTTTAACAAAGGAGGCAACAACGTCGTCTGATTGAGGTAATCCTGATAACAAAACGATTCGGAACAAATCATGGGAATTAGCGAAACCTTTTATGTCATCCTCGCTACAATCATATGCAAATGAGTGTATCCTCGGAGGATATGGCGGCAAAAACGGTTTTATTTCATCCATATTTTTGTATCCAACTGCAATAGATCGAAACTGGGTTTTCAAAAGTCTAGACAATTGAGGGTTCTGATCATAGACGTCATCTTCATCCTTCAAAAATTCACCTCTCGCTATTGGCAACCGAGAGGGGTCTATTCCCACCGTAGTGGAATGACATACAATCCCAAATACAGAATCATTCGTACCTACTCTAACCAATGAACCAAGAGCAGGACATTTGTACAATTCATAGCTTTGGACCAAAAAACCATTCGTATCACTTTCTACAACTTCTCCAATCCTTGCCATAGTAATCCTTATAGCCACCTCAACCTTTTGGTGCGGTCCTTTTGGGACGTATTAAACGGAATCCCATTAGACTCCAACGACTCTTCCAATAAATTCAAAAAAAAAGTCCTGTCCGCGGTAGATATCACTGCCTGTTCATGAGCCTCCATCAAAGACGCTGGATAGCCTGAACCACGCGCGCATTGATCTAACACCAATGTTTGGACCATATTTACTTTGTCAATATCCATGGCGACCCATTGAGGAATTTCCACCCTACCTATCTCTTCACCAACATTGATGTAAAAAAAACTAACCCGGTTTTCTCCATAATATACGTGTGACATTTGATAACTTGTACCAAACACAGAACTTCTCCAACCAGGCTCCAATAGCTTAGCAAAAATATCTCTATCGCGTATCCCATTAATAGTAGCTATATATTTACCACTGTCCGATTGTTTTCCCTCTTCACGATCACCGTTAAACCACGAAGTTTTTGCATCCAAAACAGCATCTATAACTTCGGAACTTCCCGGCAAACTAATATAACTTGCCAGAGATATATCCCTACACTTAGATAGGCTCCCAATACGACCCAGAGCGCCAACAAAGCCCTCAGACAATACCTGCTGTACAACATATTCAGGTGTCCCGGACCGCAATAGGTCAAGCATTACCAATGTGCCATCAACCAAGCCTATGACAGGGTTTTCCAATGAAATTGTTCCGAGGATCGACTCAAGGTATTTGATTTCTTCCACTGAACGTACAGCACCAAGTAAAGCTCCCTGAATCCTAGTAAATTTACCAGAATCGCTCGGATCGATAATGGTAGTGTCTGAATGCCCGGAATACAGAACAGGATTACTCACCAAATCTGCTGAGGGTTCCGAACCATATTGCAACGTCACTGCACCAGTATTTATGAGAAAGCATGAAACTGGTATATGTCGATTAACATCTATATGTGATCCATCAACGCCAATAACCGTGTATTGAGTAGGTAAAGGAAGAGGTGGGTACAAGGAAGCCGGGGCTTCATTAATTTCAGCACCAAAAGATTGGACGTTATCGCTTGAATCATGAATTCCTTGCAGATAACTATCATGATCCCATTCACGAACAAAAGCTAATATTTCGTGGATGATATCTAAGCGATCTGATACCTCAGATTTAGCCACCCTAGACATATCGTCTAATTGTTTTGCGGTGTTAGTCAAATCAAGGGACAATCAATCGACCTCAAATCCATTAAGAGAAAATTTTATTTTCTCATCTCGTACCATTACAAAAGACTCAGGTAGTTTTTTCATCTCTTTTACAAAAGATGCAAGTCTGGATTCTAGGGGAGAATCATGGGACGATTTGCTTTCCGGTACCGCATATTCCCATAAATGAGTTTGAGCATTGCCCAATAAAAAATCTCTCAAGTTAATCATGAACTCAGACATCACATCTTTTGTAAATTGAGTCATAGGTTCCTCTAAATATGGTTCGTGAAAAAACATTGTTAATACTAATGTTCCATTTAATGAGTCAGAGGTTTGGTAAAGAACAGGTCTGGGGGATCTAGACAACCTATCTCCACTTGCCGGATGTTTTTTAGCAACTTCTCTCAGGGTAGCCTGTAGAATTCTGACAAAATTAGATAGATACGATACGGCGATTGAATCCTTTGGAAAAACAACAACCAAAACATCGGTCGAGTCTATTTTTTTCATTGTTACACCTCAAATAACTGCGCTCAATATATTCAACGCAGTATCCTAGTATCCCCTACCCGCTTCGTTATCTGCTGCTGATCCAAATAATCCATTATTGATAGTGCGTATTTCCTGCTTGTGCCCAGCATATCCCTAACGTCGGCTACTGTAACATTACCTTGATCTTTTATACACTTTGTCACATCAGAGACAATATTTTCATACGTATCTATATGGAATATTATTTGGTCATCTATTTTTACAAGTTTTTGCTGTTCCACTAAAAAATTAATCAATTCATGCCCTATATCCAAAGTCTTAGTGGAAGTAAATGGGGACTCCTTGAGTTTTTCCATTAGTGAAATAGTTTGAGTCTCTTGATCCGCGTTTAATACGGGTTTGTGATCAACAAGCCTGACAACTGATTTTTCTTCCACTATAACTCCTCGACACGATAGCAGTTTAAGCGTTCCGTTATACACCTCGCTTTCCTGTGAAATGTATTCCCTCAATTCTTCTCTAGGCAACCCTTTCCTTAGTGGGAATTCCATATGATGATTGCCTAGGTAAGCCTTTACTAACACAACCAAATTTTGCCAATTTTTCTTGGCATATATATAGGATTTTGACAAGTCTTTATCAGTAACAAAAACATTACCTTCTTCAATTAATTGTTCCAAATGATTCGTGATTTCAAGGTTTGTGGAATTAGTATCTCTAGCTAAGTCTGTCAATCTCATCGGCTGATCAGTATCCAAAATATTCACGATAATTTCTTTTGGAGAGCCAAATTCCAAAGAATTCAGGCGCCGAATCACATCTTCGTCACCCATTCGATGCCGTATAGCCTGTATGTCAACGACCTTACCTCCCCCCAGTGTAGTCATGTTTGACCTAATCACAAAATGATCCCCTTTGCTAACCGGAAGGGGGCTTTCACATTTTATTTGGGCCCATGTACTGGCTCCTGGTTCCGCAGTATCATATTCCAACAATCTCAATTTAACGATAGATTCACTACTACCGTGATGAAATGTAACAAACATATTGTGCTTTAAAACATTTGGCGCATCATCTAAAACAGACAAATGAACATCGAAAGCTTCACTTAATTCCAGTGTTGAGGGTATCGTTAAAATATCACCCCTTTTAATTTCACCATGCTCAACACCAGTTAAGTTTATGGCAACTCTGTTTCCCGGAAGTGCTTTATCAGACTTGTTTTTGTGCATTTGAATTCCACGGACACGTGCAGAAATCCCTGAAGGCTCCAAGTGTACTTCTTGACCAAGAGTAAAACTACCATCCATAAGGGTTCCTGTAACAACAGTACCAAATCCGGCAACAGAAAAAGATCTATCTATCGGCAACACAGGCCGCCCAAAATCTTTTTTAGATTCAATAGAGATAAGGGTGTTTTCGATCTCCTTTAATAGTTCAGGGATACCCTCTTTGGTAGCAGCAGACACAGAATGAACAGGAGAACCTTCTAAGGTAGTTCCTTTCAGAAGATTGTTAACATCCTCAGACACGAGTTCAATCCAGTCTCTGTCAACAAGGTCAGATTTGGAAATTGCGACAACTCCTTTTTTTATTCCAAGTAAATTAAGAATTGCAACGTGTTCTACAGTTTGAGGCATAACTGACTCATCCGCAGCTATTATCAGAAGCGCAGCATCGATAGCCCCTACTCCAGCTAGCATGTTGTTCACAAATCTTTCATGTCCTGGAACATCGACGATACTTATCTCCTGACCTTGAGGCAAGGTTAACCAGGCAAATCCGAGATCAATCGTAATACCTCTATCTTTTTCTTCCTGAAGACGATCAGGATCGATACCTGTCATGGCCTCCACTAAGCTAGATTTACCGTGATCGATATGTCCTGCAGTACCTATTACAAACAATTGAAGTCCTCTTATGAATGATGGAATGAAGAATAGCACACAGCAAATGCTGTTCACATAGCAGGGACTTGATATGATTATTTGCGTTGTTACACTGTAACCACTACAAAATATGCAATGATTGACATACGCGTTGTTTATACATAATTCGGTTCGTTGGGAGAAACATATGAATGAAGTATTAATAATTGATGGAACAAGAACGCCGGTGGGAAGATTTGGAGGAGCGTTTAAAGATATCAGTGCCTCGGACCTCGGAGCAATCGCTATAAAAGAATCCATAAAACGAGCCGGGATAGAACCCAAAATGGTAGACGAGGTAGTATTCGGAAATGCAATGCAATCAGCTGAAGCGGGATATTCTGCTCGATTAGCAACACTAAAATCTGGTATACCAGAAGAAACTCCTACTATAGCTGTTAATCGGCAATGTTCATCTGGCCTTGAAGCGATAAATTTTGGTGCTCAATTAATACAAACAGGTGAAGCGAATATAGTTGTTGCTGGTGGTACTGAAAGCATGAGCCAAGTACCATTCATGGTTGACTATAAGGCAAGATTCGACGGCTTACGAATGGGTGATTCAACTCTTAGGGATGGGTTGACAGAAGGACTTGGATGCCCCGTAAACAGATACCATATGGGAATCACAGCAGAAAATGTTGCGGAAAGATTTGGGGTCTCAAGAGAAGATCAGGATAACCTTGCTGTAATAAGCCACCAAAGAGCTGGGGAGGCTATCCGCACAGGTAGATTTGAAAATCAAATAACAGAAGTCACTGTACCCCAGAGAAGAGGAGATCCCATCACCGTATCTATTGATGAAGGGCCAAGACCTGAGACCACTTTAGAGAGTCTTCAAAACCTGCGACCAGTTTTTAAAAAAGGTGGTACTGTCACGGCCGGCAATGCATCGAGTATAAACGATGGGGCCGCAGCGATAGTGATGATGTCCAAA
>CEVA01002378.1_pt1 | contig 13518 bp, 8 predicted proteins | sample 361521 | NCBI WGS metagenome assembly CEVA01 (sample SAMEA2622823, study PRJEB7988) | marine metagenome | isolation source: saline water (ENVO:00002010), including
ACCCATCAGCCCCACCACCGAGGCCACATTGATGATCCGACCCGTCCGCAGCTTCATGAAATTCCGCGTCAACGCCTTGGTGAACAGGAACGCCCCCTTCAGGTTGGTGTTTAGAACCAAGTCCCAATCCTCGTCCCCCATCCGCATCAACAACCCGTCCCGCGTCACACCCGCATTGTTGACCAACACATGCACCCCACCCGTCTCCTCCAGCAGACCTTCCACCGCCCCGTTAACCGCCGATGCATCTGCCACATCCACCGCCAACGCCCATGCCCGACGGCCCAACGCCTTAACCTCATCCGCCACCGATGCCGAATTCGCCTCCGTCCGCGACACACACGCCACATCCGCCCCGGCTTCCGCCAAGGCCAACGCCACTGCACGGCCAATACCGCGCCCCGCGCCCGTCACCACCGCCACTTGATTTTCAAACAAACTCATCCACCGCCGAGTACACCCCCCCGCCGCCGTGAGCAAGCGAAAACCCTAGCGCCCTTCCCGTTTTGCCGCGTCAAAACGTTCATTGCGCACCGGCATTTTCGCCCCCGTCTCCCTGCGCCACGCCGCCAGCTTTGCTGCCAAGGCCTTCACCCGTTCGGGCTCCTCCTTGGCCAGATTCTTCTTTTCTCCAACGTCCTTCGCTAGGTTAAACAGCTCCAGCCGCCCGTCCTCATACCACTCGATCAACTTCCAGTCTCCCTCCCGGACCGCGCCAGTCGGGGCATTTCCCTGATTGCCGTAATGCGGATAATGCCAGAACAACGGGCCTCGATCATGCGCCTTCCCACGTAAAGCCGCCGTAAAACTCACCCCGTCAATCCGCGCGGGCAACTGCGGCTTGACCCCGGCTATCTCCAGAATGGTGGGGAAAAAGTCCGTGCTCGTCACCGGCGCATCACTCACGCTACCCGGCCGGGTCACCCCTGGCCAACGCACCATCATCGGCTCGCGTATTCCCCCCTCATACATCCAGCCCTTTCCACCGCGCAGGGGCAAGTTGCTCGTCGGATGCCCTTCACTCGTCGACAAGCCCCCATTGTCACTCATGAAAAATACCACCGTGTTTTGCTCCAGCCCTAAATCCTTCAGTCCATCCAGCACCTTTCCCACCGCCAAATCCATCGCCTCAACCATGCCCCCATACACCGCATGTTCCTGCACCAGCCGCACCCTGCGCGAATGTTCCTGGCCCCACTTTGCCTCCAAGCCCCGCTCCTGCTTGCGCTTTTGATACTTGGCCGTCAGATCCTTGCGCGCCATCAACGGCGTGTGCACCGAGTAGAAGGAAAGATAGGCCAGAAAGGGCTTGGTCTTGTTGGCCGCCATGAATTTCACCGTCTCACTCGCCAATCGGTCTGGCAAATGCTCTCCATCCGGACCGTCCTTCAAACGAGGATTTCCGTACGGGGAAAAATACTTTTTCCCCCCATATGGCCCCCCTCGTTGATGCCCGCCCTGATTCACGTCAAACCCCTGATCCTCCGGCCAAAACCCCTCGTTGCCCAGATGCCATTTCCCCGCGAAAAAAGTTGCGTACCCGTGCTCCTTCAATGCCTCGGCAATCGTGAATTCCTTCAGTTCCAGTTGCCGCGTGTAAACCGCAGGCAACAGCCTCGTGTTTCGCCGCCAACTCCTGCCCGCAGCCGCCCCAATGTAGTCCGTCACCCCAGTACGTGTCGGGTACCGCCCTGTCATAATACTCGCCCGTGTTGGACTGCAAACCGGGCAAGCCGCGTAGGCATTAGTAAACCGCATTCCCGTCGCCGCCAGCCGGTCACAATTCGGCGTGTCGTAAAACGTGCTCCCAAAGCACTTCAAGTCCGTCCACCCCAAGTCATCCACCAGGAAAAAAACAAAGTTCAACGGCTTGACCTTTTGATCCGCTAGCACCACACAAGGCGCCAGCGCCAACAACAGAACACGCAGGATACTCATGGCTCCCCAAAGACTGCCCGCGCCCGGCACCACATGCAAGCTTCCCAAGGACCGTTCATACTTGCCACTCACTGCCGTTCAGGGTTTCGTCGGGCGTGCCCAAGATCAGCGACAAGCCCCTCTTCACCCCCGGGCCACTGACCACCAGCCCAACGGTCAAACAGGCCATGCTACGCGATCTTGGCTCGCGGGACAGCGAATTTATCAACATTGTCGCCGGCATTCGGCAGTCGCTGCTCAAACTAGCCGACCTCACAACCGCCAATAGCTGGGAAGCCGTTCCCATGCAGGGCAGTGGCACCTTTGCCATCGAGTCCGCCCTGACCACCCTGACTCCGCCCGACGGCAAATGGCTCGTCATCATCAACGGCGCCTACGGGGAACGCATTCTCAAAATTGCCGACCGCAACGACATTTCTGCCGTCCCCCTTCGCTGTGCCGAAAACCAGCAACCCTGCCTCGACGCCGTCGATACTGCACTCCGTCAGGGCGGCTTCACACACGTCGCAACCATCCACTGCGAGACCACCTCCGGCATCCTCAACCCCGTCAACGCAATCGGTGCCATTGCCCGGCAACACGGCTGTATGCACTTGGTCGATTCCATGAGCGCCTTCGGCGGTGTTGAGTTTGAATTCACCCACATCGACTGCCTCGTCTCCAGTGCAAACAAGTGTATTCAAGGTGTCCCTGGTTTTGCCTTTACCCTCTGCCACCGTCCCCTACTTGAGCACAGCCATGCCCGAACCCTCAGTCTCGATCTTGCCGACCAATGGCATGGCCTTGAAGCCAACGGCCAATTCCGGTTCACCCCACCCACCCACACACTTCTAGCCTTCGACCAAGCCTTGAGGGAACTCGATGCCGAAGGTGGCGTCGCCGCCCGCGCCACACGTTACCAAGCCAACCACAAAACCTGTCTGGAAGGCATGCGCGCGCTGGGCTTTCGGGAATACGTGCCCGAACCCCTCCAAGGACACATCATCACGTCGTTTCTTTATCCCAGCGAGAATTTCGATTTTGAAGATTTTTATGATCGCCTCAACGAAAAGGGCTTCGTCATCTACCCCGGCAAGGTCACGCAGGCGGACTGTTTCCGGATCGGCCACATTGGCCACCTGTTCCCCAAGGATACCGAGGCGCTTTTATCCGCTGTCCGCGAAATTATCGCTGGCGAATAACACGTCCTCCCTGACCTTACTCTTCCACCTTCTGTGAATCAGCCCAAGCTTGAGCCAGCTTCTGGCCCTCGGCCACTTGGCTGGGTGTCATTTTCTTGGACAACTCCGCTTGGGCCTGCTTTGCAGAATCGTCCCCGGCACTGGCCGCCAAGGTGAACCACTTGGTGGCCTGGATGAAATCCGGATCACCGGTCTGCCCCAAGGCAAGCATCATGCCCAGAGCGGTTTGCCCTTCGGCATGGCCCTGCTCTGCGGCCTGTGAGAAAAGGTTGAACGCCTCCGCGTTGTTGGAGGGAACTCCCTGGCCTTCGGTGTACATGACGCCCAAGTTGACCTGCGCCTGCGGATGGCCGTGCTCGGCAGCCTTGCGATACCAGCGCGCCGCCAAGGCCGGATCGCGCGGCAGATTTTTGCCCTCGTAATACATCCAGCCAATGCTGAACTGCAACTGGGCAAAGGCCGTCCCAGGCTCCGATCGTGTAAAAGCACTGGCCACATCCTCAAGCGCCGCCGCCTTTTTGTCCGGCTCAGGAATTTGCGTGGCGAACGTGAGAGCTTGCACAAACGCATCCTCAGCCTGCCGTGGATCCCCCGGCTGGGCCATAGCCAAGGCGATGGCTTTCAGCGCCTCAGCCTTCTCGGCATTGTCTGCCAGTTGATCAGCAAGCTTGAGCGACTGGTTTAAAACCGCTTGGGATTGTTTCTGGATTTGGCGGGCAAGGACAAGCGACTGGGCCAAGACCTCCTTGGCTTGGGCGGAATCGCCAACCTCCTTCATTGCACCCGTAATGTCCGCCAAAACTGCAACTTTCTCCTCTGTATTCTCGATGGCTGAAACGGCCGCAAGCGCGCTCTTCAGGATGTTCTTGGCCTCGTCGGCTTGGCCGATTTTGATTAACGCTCCAACCAAATGGGTCAACGCCGGGGCACGCTCGGCATCCGTCTTGAGGGTTTCGATGATTACCTTGGCGTGGTCCAAGATCATGGCGGCACGGTCCATTTCACCCGCCTCCGCCAGTGTACCCGCCAGATTGCATAGAACGCGCACCTTGTCCTCCGGAGCTTCAACGGTCTCGATCAAAGCAAGCGCCGGATCCTTGGGAGGCTCCAACTCAACGATTGGTTCTGCACCCGGTTCCTCAACCGGCTCGGCAGGCACGGACGCATCACTCTGGACGACCTCGTCCGCTTCCTTAGGCTCCTCAACCTTGGGCTCCTCGGGTTCGGCCTTCGCCTTTTGTTGAACGGGTTCAGGTTCCGGTTTCTGTTCCGGCGTGATGTTTGGCTCAACCGGTTGCGCCTGAATTGCCGGGGCCACCCGAGTGGGCGCGGGCTTGAATATGAAACAGGCTAGAATGCCGACAAGCAGAATGCCAGCAAGTATCATCTCGGCACGTTTGTTTTGCATGACTGTTCCTTGTTGCCGCCTAATTGCGCGGCGGGTTGACTAATTTCTTCAGGTGATCCCCCTCTTCAATCGCCTCCCGAAAGGCGTTGATATCCTTCTCCATGGCATACTGGAGGGCTTGATAATATTGCTCGGAATAGAAAAAAGCGCGGGCGACATCACCGTCCACCAGTTCCACATCCTGAGGCTTAACCGTCGGCATGAGTAACAATCGACCACGGGTAAAGTTGCTGAGCTTGAGTACCTGACTCCTGGTGTTCAGCTCGATGGTCTTTTTCATCAGCACCGCATACTTCAGCCGCTCCAAGTCGTCCATATTACGCAACAATACCGTGAAGCTGGGCTTGCCGTTTGGCGACGGCTTGTTCATATCCCAAAGCAACCGGCCATAACTATCCTCATCAGGACAATCGATAAGGCGCACGGCGGGAACCGGTTCCTTTAAAATGCTCTGCGCGGCATCGCTGGCACGCTGAAGAACATACGTCACGGCGAGGGCAGTGCGTCCACCCTTTCTTGTCAGAACGTGCGATGCCTGTGCTTGGAGATATTCACTCAGGAACTGGACCTGAAAACCGGATTGAACATTCTGGTCGGCACGGAAAAAGATCAGCTTAGCTGCATCCAGCTTTTCCGCCGCCTTGCGTCGTTTCAGGACTTCGTAAATCTGGCGATGACAGAGAATTTCCTCACCAGGCACGGCCCGTCCGACAAACCGGCTGTAGGGATATTGATCCGCCAACTTGACGTTGCCCGCCACGAGAGCCCGGGTCAGCGCCTTCATGCTGTGCAACTGGTGATTTTCAGTCAGGTAACGAAGATCAAAAGTGTCCTCGGCGCGTATTCGGTAGGCATCGCGAAAAAGCTGGTTACCGGAACTGTCAAACGCGTCCTCATCCTTGGGCATGTTGCGACCCGCAGCCTGATCCTCGGGCAGCACGAAGGGGGTCAGCACGATAATGACCTCGCGCTTCACCGCCTTGTCCTGACGACTCCGGAAAAAACCGCCTAGCAGCGGGATATCTCCAAGCAATGGTATCTTGTCGACCTTCTGTTCCTTGTCGTTGGCAATCAAGCCGCCAATAATAAAAGGCGTGTTGTTGGCCACCCGCACATAGGTACGCACCTCACGTTGGGAAATGGTTGGCGAGGTTGCCAGCACATTTCCGCCATTGTCCTTCACTGTCACGTCGCCATCCGGCACCTTGGCCGTGACCGACGCATTCACCTGCATACTTACCTCGCGGTCATCCGCACTGATTCGCGGTCGGACATAAAGTTTGATGCCCGCGTTCTTGATCTCGAAATCCACAGAGGCAATGTTGCCATTGTTCAAGAACCGCGTCTTGGCAAAGGGAATCTGCTCTCCCACGTTGATGTAGGCCATGCGATTGTTGAGTGCGAGGACACTGGGCCGGGAAAGAATCTCCGCCTTGCCATCACGCACCAGTGCCTTGATCTGTGCGTTGATGCCACCAAAGACACCCTGGGTGGCGGCATTCACCACAACATCCGTCGCTGTCGAGCCCGGATATTTCAGCGTGCCAATGGTGAGCGTGCTGAACTTGTCATTGGCCACGCCGCCCGAATTGCTGCCCGAGCGTGACCATTGAACCCCAAACTCTTTCAAGGCATTGGAGGAAATCTCCAGAATCATGGCCTCAATGATGATCTGCCGCGCGGGCACGTCGATTGTTTCGCTCAACGCGGCGACCACAGAGCTGACCTGCGCAGGCTTGTTGGCGTCGTAAAACACCATCAGCTCCCCTATGGGATCCGTCTCGGTCAGCGGAAATTTTTCGCCCTCCTTCGGAATCGATTCGTGATTAGCCGTTCCTGGCAAAGCCACAATCAGAGGCAGCTTGGCAGGGTCAATGGCCTCCTCAAGTTTACCTACATTAAACCCATGTAGCGTTAGCATCTGTGATGCCCTCAAGGCATCCACATAACTAAGCGACAACCTCTTGGATACTACGCGAACCGCGTTCGTGCTGTTGCGGGCGGACAACTCCGCCAGCGCCTTGGAAAGCCATGGCTTGACCGGACTGCGCGGCGGCACCTGTGCCTGCGCAGCCACCAACCCGAATCCCAAAATGAAAATCCCCAGCGCTCTATTTCCCATTGCTCTCCTTCCCCTCGCGTGGTGCATCAAAAATGCCCGTAAAGAATGTCTGCATGACGGACCGCTTCGACGCCTTTTTCTCCTTGGGGGTGGAGTCCCGCTTCTTGCGGGCGGCTTTTTTCTGCTCTTTGATTTTCTCCTTCTGCTCGCCCGCACCTTGCTCGAGCTTGGCCTTCAGCTCGCCGTGCTTCTTCAGCAGCGGGGCGAGGTCGGCGTGGTCGATCTCGTAGACCAGCGCGTCGGTGTTGGCCATCACGGTGCTGGCGCGGCCGCTGCCGTTTAAAATGTTGCCCTCGCCAAAGTGCTGCCCGGCGCGGTAGGTCTCCACCTTGGCGTCGTCCTGGCCACGCATGGCCACGGTGCTGGTCAGGAGGCCCTCCAAGCACACGAACATCGACCGGCCCTCGGCACCCTGCCGGTAAAGCACCTCGCCCTCGCCCAGCGCGTGTTTGCGCATCTTGGGAAACACCTGCTTGAACTCCCTGGCGCTCAGGCTGCGGAACAAGTCCGTGCGCGTGAGCAGTTGATACAAGTCCTCGTCCAGCGACGCGTCGAGCGTGCGCCGTTCGCGCCGCGCGATGAACACCTCCTCCTTCGAATGCGCGGGCATAATACCAGAATGCGCCAAATGTTCAAGCACGCTTCGGTTGACGACGTGCCGTGCCTCGTTGGGCGAAATCTTGGCGGGCAAAATGAAGAACCGCACCTCGTATTCCATTCCCTCGAGCGTGGATTCCTTCATGCGCACCTCGGGCTCGGGATCCTCAAGTACGCCTTCGCCGTCGGCAGTGGCCAGCACGCCGGCGGTCATCACGCGGATGACGCGCTCGGGCGGCACGTCGAAGTCGATGGTGAAGTCCAGGTCGATGCGGAAATGCGGCTTGGGCTCCATGTAGTTGGTGACGATCGTCTCGCCCAGCCGACTGTTGGGGATGACGACCATGTTATTGCGCGTGGTGCGCAGGCGTGTAGTGCGCCAGTTCACCTCAATGATCTCGGCGATGATGTGCGTTTCCACACGGTTCTGGTGCAGCATCACCCAGTCGCCGATTTTAAAAGGCCGCTCCACGTGGATGGCCAGCCCCATGAAGAGGTCAAGGATGACCGTGCGCAGCGCCAGCCCGATGATGACACCGATGACGCCTGAGGCGGCGAGCATTCCGCGAATGTCCTGCTGGAACACCGTCGACATGATGGCCAGCCCCGCGAGGACGAACACGATGATGCCGGTGATGTCCTTGGGCAACCGCGGCACGCGCCGCTCCGAGATGCGCCCGATGAAGCCGTCCCAAAAGAACACCGCAAGGATGCGGTTTAACAGAAACGCCGCCGAGAGCCACACGCCCACCTGCACGCCGTAGGTGAAGAGGTTGCGCGTGAGGAAGTTGGCGTTGACGAGGAACTGGTCGACCAGCTCCTGCCGGTTCAAGAGCACGAGCAGGAACGCCACGAACACCGCCGCGGGCAGCCAGATGCGACCAATTGAATTCATTGCACTACACCACACCCGCACGCGACACCCGTCGCGCCGGCGCCAAACAGAAAAATAACCTCCTTAAACTACGAATTTTCTACAGAAAGCCGCCGTCACACGCAATTCAAAACACGCGCTTTTCGACAAATTTCCGGTCAAAAAACCTCCGGAAGGAAGACGCCCCAACCGCGCGGGGAATTCAGGAAACTGTGATCCACACTAGCCGGATCCGTAGCCCCGGAACGCAAAGCCAAACCGACTCCGACTCCCGGAACCGGCGGCCCCGGCTACAGATTCCAGTTACACCAGTTCCTCAATCGGTGTCCCGGCGGTGATGACATCCACCACTGGCTTGGGAACGCCATCGGTGACGCGCAGTTGGCCGATGTCAAAAAGCGCGTGCATGATGGTGCTCATGAGGTGCTTGGGATTGTATGGCCGCGTAGCCGGCTCCGCAGCTTGCCGGTCGCTCTCCCCAATAACCCGTCCCATGTTCAAGCCACCGCCAGAAACGAGCAGGCTGGTCAGATTGCCGTAGTGGTCACGGCCGCCATTCTTGTTGATGCGCGGCGTGCGGCCCATCTCGCCGGTGACCACAAGGAGAATCTTTTCGCTGAGCCCGCGCGCATGGACGTCCTCGATGAACGCGCTGACCGCGTGGTCCACCTGCCCGCCCATCGGCCAAATGCCGGCCATGCGCTTGGGGCTGTTGTTGTTGGCGTGATAATCCCAGCCGCAATCACTCACGGTCACAAAACCCGCGCCACGCTCGCAAAGCCTGCGCGCCATGAGCATTTGCAGGCCCAAGAGATTGCTGGCACGTTTCATATCGTGCCAGCGTTGCAACTCTTTCTGGTCGAAAAGCGTTCGGGTATCGTAACGGGCAATGGTCTTGGGATCCTCCTGGGTCCAGTTAAACGCATCCGCCGCGCCGCGGGTAATGGTCTCAAACGCCTGCTGTTGGTAGCGGTCGGCAGATTCCACGGAGCCGCTGGCGTCCACATCACGCCTCAACCTGTCGATGCTCTTGAGTAGACCGCGCCGGTCAGCCAAACGGTCAGCCTTCACCTGCAGGCGCATGTCGGCATTGATGTCGCCGCCACCGGCCGGGTTAAAGGCTTGGTAGCTTTTGCCCAAATCCCCTCCCTGAGTAAGCGTCGGCAGTGCCTGCGTCTCGAAATTGGCGTTGAGTTTCAGGTCCGGATCAATGGCCTCGGGCAAGATCAGCGTATTGGTCGGCAGGCCGGTGGCGGGATGGTTGGCGCCCACCACGCGCGAGTACAACGAACTCATCGATGCCTTGAGCGGGTTGCCCGCAACAGTGACCGGATCGTACTTGTGCCCGGAATTGCGCGAGGCATAGGAGCGGACGATGGAAAACTTGTCGGTCAGCTTTGCCAGCCTAGGAAAAGTGCCGCCAAAGGTCACACCCGGAATGTTTGTCTTCACCTCACCAGTAATGGACCGAAACTCGGCCGGCGCGGTCATTTTCGGGTCAAAGAACTCAATGTGCGGCGGCCCGCCGTTGAGAAACAGCAGTACGACGGAGACGTCTCGGGTTGGCAGCTTTTCCTTGGCCGCGAGCAGCGAGGGCAACGTCAAACCGCCCAACGCCCCGACACGCAGAAAATCGCGCCGGGAATACCCAGAGCAATCATGCGCCTTTCCAATGTCACTGATTGAAAACATGTTTTAAATCCTCCGCGCTGCAGTTGGATCCGGCGGATCCGCCTACAACAAATTACATCAACTGCCGAATGGGTGACGCACCGTTGATAACATCCGTCACCTCCTTCGGAATGCCGGCCATTGCGCGGACCGCGCCCGTATCCAGCACCGTCTCCATGAGGGTAGCATAAAGGTTGGGAATCGTCACGCGTTCACTGGCGGGCTCGCCGCCATCCTTGGTGGAACTGCCAATCACCTGACCCATTTTCAGGCCGCCCCCATAAAGCATCAGCGGCGCACTGCCGCCCCAATGGTCGCGGCCGGCCTTCTTGTTCACGCGCGGCGTGCGCCCCATTTCACCACAGCAAACCAGCAAAATCTTGTCGCGCAGTCCGCGTGCTTCCACATCCTCAATGAACGCACTCACCGCGTGGTCAAACGGACGCCCGACATACTCCATGCCCTCGGTCATGGTGGCATTGTTTTTGTCCGCGTGCATGTCCCAAACGAAATCGGTTGTCACCGTCACGAAGCCCGCGCCCCTCTCAGCCAAACGCCGCGCCATCAACATCAGTTTGCCAAGGTTGCGGACGTGGTTCTGGTAGCGCGGCCGATTGTTCCACACCTTGCGAATCTTCTCCACGTCCATCAATCCGGAAGTGTCGTAACGCGCCAGCACCTTGGGATCTTCCTTGGAAATATCAAACGCTTCCGACACTCCTCCAGTCAATGTCTCAAACGCTTGGCTTTGAAACTTGTCCAAGCCCGCAGTCACCTCGCCCTTCTCAAGGGTACGCCGCCACTGGTTCAGGCTGCCCAGCAATGCCCGGCGGTCGCCCAGTCGCGCGGGGTCCACGGTCAATTTCATGTCCGCGCGAAAATCCCCCTTGCCACTCGGCTGAAACGGCGCGAAGGCCGGCCCGAGCGGCCCGGTGACATCAAAGCGGCCCAGCTTCATGATGGGATCCGTCGCCTTCGAATCCACCGCCTGCGGGTGCAGCCAGATGTTGCGCGGCATGCCCGTGTCCGGATGGCTCGTGCCCGCCACGCGCGCGTAGTGCCCACCAATCTGTGCGTTCTTCGAATGTTGGCTGACAATCGGCTTGGAGTCATGCGCCCCGCTTTGGGTGGTGAATGAACGAACGATGGAAAACTTGTCGTTCAGCCTCGCCAGCTTTTCAAAGGTGGACCCAAAGGTAATGCCCGGCAACCGGGTGGGAATCTCGCCGGTCATGCTGCGGATACCTGAGGGCGCGCCCATCTTGGGATCAAAAGTTTCCGTCTGCGACGGGCCGCCGTGCATGAATAGAAATACGACACACTTGTCCTTCACCACGCCCCCGGCGGATTTCAGAACATCCTGCGCCCGCAACAACTGCGGCAGAGACAAGCCGCCCAAGGCCAAACTTCCCACGGAAAGAAAGCTCCGGCGGCTCCATTGGTTTTCCGTCAAGTGCAACATGGCTTACCTCGTCTGGGCATTATATCAGACGCACCCGAAAAGCCAAACATTTAGGAAAAATGGAGCCAGTTGCCGGACTCGAACCGGCGACCTGCTGATTACAAATCAGCTGCTCTACCAACTGAGCTAAACTGGCCCGCTTGCCGTGTTTAGCACGACCACCAAATTGCGGCAAAAAAAAACGGCCCGACGAATGCCGAGCCGGTGATTGTTCGAGTAGAGTACTTCAGAACTTCCAGATCAGGTCCAATTGCAGCCGGTTCGTAGTGTCTGTGTTGGTGTTGATCGCGTCCGCAATGTAGTACGCCGCCACACCCTGCATCGCGCTGTTTACCTGATATTTGGCCTTGATGACGTGGCCCTTCAAATTTGTACCGGCATTGAAATCCGTGGCTGTGCCATTCACGCCGTAGGCGCCGTAGTCGGAATCGGTCCAATTATCGAACACCGAATCCGCCTCCAGCTTGCGGTATTGGTAGCTCAATTCCCAGGAGCCAGCTTCTTGGGCCTTGTTGATCTTCACGCCCAGCAGGTAGCCCGTGTCGTTGGCTGAGTCCGAGGTGTTATTGATGTAGGTGCCCCCGAGGGTGACTGGCACGGATGCGCCCTTGTAAGTCAGCGCCGCGTCAAATATGAGCGGGCTGTGGTTCGCGCCAGACGTATTTCCGGCGTTCTTGGTGGTTTCCGCAGCGGAATCACCATTGATGAAGGCATAGGTGCCAAAACCCAAGTGGCTCGTCATGGTCTCGCTCAACGTGGAATCCAGGGTCACCTGCGCCACTGCCGCGTAAGTGTCCTTGGCTCCGCCATCGCCACCGGAGGCCTCGTCAATCACCCAGCCGGCCACGCCAAAGCCGAAGGCATGATCCTCGGCAATGTCGCGTTCATAGTTGAATGCAACTCCTTCGGGCGTGTAGTCACCGTCAATGATGGCCTTGTCGAAGGAGAAGGTATTGGGCATCTTGCCCATCGTCAGGGTCATCGCATCATTCGGCGTCCAAGCCACATACGCCTGGTCGATGTTGAGCATGTCATTCTCGCCGTCATCATCAAACGACTGGTTTGTGGAAATGGCATCGTCCTGACCGCCCGAGGCAAGCCGGAAACCCACTTTCCAATCGTCATTCAACGTGGCGGTCACACCATATCGAAGGCGATAACGGAAACGAGGCCGTCCCGCATCCTCGGTCGAGGCTGTATCGTCATTGCCCGAAATACCGTCAAAACGCAGGCGAAAATCACCTTTCATGCTTAGCTTTTGCACCCACGAGGGAAGATCCGGAGCCTGCTGCCACATGGTGTAATGTTCCTCAGACTCGCGCCGGGCTTCCGCCTGCAACTCATCCGCTTCCTTTTGTGTCAGGATACCCTTCTCAACCAGTTTGCGCAGCAGCAAATTGCCGCCATCCTCCTGGGCTTGGGCGCTTGCAGTCGCCGCCACACCGGCCAACAGGCCCAGAGCGATCATTTTCGTTATATTGTTTTCCTTCATTAAAATAACTTGGCTCATCCAATAACAGTTACAGGTTAGGCTCGCGCCATTACAAACCAATGTCGTCATTGTTACAATTGGGCAACAGCCTCCCGAGGCGCTCGCATAGCGGAAATCGGCTTCTGAGGCAAGGCTGGAAATTGCCCTGGGGACTTTTCAAACTTCAATTCTCATTTGAGACTGGGAGCTAAAACCCTGTGTCGCCTTTCTTGCGCAATAGTCCCGAACGGTTTCGCGAATTTAACTCTACCTTCGGCGAATCCGCCACGTGCACCCACACGTGCACGTGCGGGGCGCCACGCCAGTGCCAGACGAAGGCGGGACCCTCGAGGCGCCAGTTGTCGTAGATGCCGTCGCGTCCGAGGTCGTCGCGCTTGTACAGCGTGAGGTGACATTGGTCGAGGCCGCCGTTGCGCTTGAGAGCAGCGACGGCTTCGTCGCGGTCATTCTTGCGGAAGGGCTCGAGGAGGAGGCGCAGGATCTTCTGCATGTGCTCTTTTTGGTCGCGGGTCATGTCGGCTACGGGTGCGCCGGTGAATTGGCCACCGGGACCGCGGAAGGCAATCTCCGCCTCGTCAGGCGCCTCCTTTTGCAGCGCCTGTTTGCGCAGCTTGCCATCAAGCATTTGGTAGAGCTTGTTGGCAGCGAGGGCTTGGTGCCAAAAAATGTTGTCGGGATGGTCGGCCTTCTCGAAGTAGCCGCTGGAGCCTTCGTCGCCGTACATGATGGGGCCAGCGAAGGCAACGTGGTCGGCGGAATCGCCATCGCAACGC
>CEVA01131640.1_pt1 | contig 13481 bp, 8 predicted proteins | sample 361521 | NCBI WGS metagenome assembly CEVA01 (sample SAMEA2622823, study PRJEB7988) | marine metagenome | isolation source: saline water (ENVO:00002010), including
CCCGTCTATGAAGCCGATGCGTAATTCCTCCGCTGACCCGTCGTCATCGTATGGAAGCGCTACTGTGGTGACTTTGAAGTCATATGGATCCATCAACTCAGCGGCAGATGTGTCTCGATTCAGAATCTGGACAGTGGTCTGTTCGGATCGTGAGCAAATAACAGTAGAAGACTCCATGTCCCTCCATGTAGCACCTGTCCTCTCGAACCTGTCCAACCTCCTAAGAATCGGGCCCTCCTTCTGCCATGTGTCCACTATCCACAGGGACTTCTTGTGCCTGATGACGTCTCCGATAGCGTATGCTGGCTTCCTATAGCTCAGGGTTAGCCTTGTTACCTCGACCCCATCGTTGACTCCAACTACCTTCGAGCTCTCCTTAACCGTGCCTCCGAATGACTTGGTCAGCCTCCTCCCCCAGGTCCTTGCTAGGCTCTTTGAGCCGAGTTGGATGTCCCAACCCCCTTGCACTGGACCTTCCTTTGAGATGAAGAACATTGGATTAGTCTCCATCGACTCTATCAGCTCGTCCAAGGTTTCCCTAAGGCTGGAGAGCTCTGACGCGTCCAGTTTCCTTCCAGCGGAGCGCAGTTGTACGGTGGCCTCGAAATAGTCGCCGTCCTTTCTGGTGCATGGAGTACACACGGCGTTGCTAGTCTGCAATAGTGCAGAGTGAGAGTCCTCGAATGTGTGGCCCTCGATTGTTCCGGAGACATCCACATGAATCCTGCTTGTTCTTTCATCTATTTCCTGAACCGAGAATGACACTTTTGTCTTGGAGGCCCTTTCCTCGAAGACCAGGTTCTCCCTGATTCTCAGATCAGCGATTCCCTCTATGCCCAATGTTGACCAGCCTCCCCGGATCTCGATAGAGTTGCACTTTGCACATCTCCTCTGCTGTATAGTCTCAGGCATCTTCGAGAGTACTGTCCTCTGCCTGAGGCACGACTCGCAGAGTCTTTCTGAGGAAAGCGGGGGCTCAGAACCACAAGTGATGCAGAAAGCTCCTCCAGCCATTCATCTCCCCGGTGCTGGGCTCAGACGCCCCGTTAGAAGGGTTCCGAGCCCTTATAGGGCCTATTTTTCCCGATCTTCACCTTCTTCAGAGATTTCTGATTGCAAGTCTATTAGGGACTTGTATCTGCTTGAGGCGTAATAAACGAGTATCAAGGAAAGAACCCCATAAGCAAGTACTGCCTCTGTTTCTCCTGTCAATACTAAGCCCCCTTTTCCAGTTCCCTTTTCTTGTCGCCAAGTTCTCTTCGAAGTGAGTGGATTGCATAGTTTAGTGCTACTAATCCGACGAATAATGTCATGAAAGATATCACGCCAATTATCAGGACTAGTCTGATCTCCGGATCTAATCCAGTTTCCTCTGTTTCCACTACTATTACCCCTGGGTGGCGATTCCTCCAGATGGTGGTTGCCACTGCGGTAATTGGCACTAGAATGAATCCGAACAACCCGACTGCGGCTAAGGTGTCTCTTGTCTCCTCGCCTTCAGGCTGACTCCTCATAGACATCACCATGAACAAGGCGACACCTGTCAGGAGTGCGTAGGTGTTTAGCCTAACATCTCCCCAATCCCATGGAACCCCCCATTCCGCCGACCCCCAAATTGGCCCCGATATGACAACTCCTAGTCCGAATAGTAGGCCTAGTTCAGACCCTATGACAACCATACTCCATCCCATCTCGGATCTTCTTCTGTACCAAGAAATCGCCCCTACGAAAAGTATGCTGAATGCTAGGAATGACGCCCATGCCATAGGGACATGCCAGTAGATAATCCTGTATGCCTCTGGGGCGTTCCATGCATTTGGGTCTACGAGAGGTGCCCAAAAGAAGGCCAGAAAAGCTGTTACGGAAACTCCAACAAAGCCAGCCGAGGTAAGGGGAACAGCTAGAGATCTGAAATCAGGCACGGGTCTCCGATTCTAGTTACAGTCATGAATGCTATTCATCAGTAATCAGGGATCAACACAGCAGACAGCCAGACCAGAGCCGATATCAGGCTTGCAATCAGGCAAGTGGGAATTGGGTCGTTTATTGCTAAGCCGAAAGACATCCCATGATCTATAATCGTCGAGAGGGCAGCGGTAAGTTCCAGGAATGGCCAAACTAGTACTACCAGCAGCAATGGGACTGGGGCCGCGCTGGATCTGGAAAGGTCTGAAACTAGGAGGTGGAGGGCAGTGGCTGCAATTGCCACGTCCATTAGGGCTAGAGAGGGGACCCATAACCACTTGAGGACCTCTGAAGAGGTTTCGGAATCGACTGATCCGGAAAGAACCAACCATGACAAGTAAGTAATAGGGATCGGGAGCAGAATGGATGCCCCAGTGATAGAGTACGCTGGTCGTGCCATTGGTCCGACTACTGCATTCCACCATCGACCGGAATCAGACTCTGAAAGCCTTGAAACAATGGCAGGAGACGCAACTGCAACTATGAATGATGGTGCTAAAACCAACGCTGCCAAGAGACGGCTATCATGCGATTCAAGATCGATCTCGCCCACCAGGGAATAGGAGAGGAGCAAAGCCACGATCGCAGGGGTAGCCCTGCCAACTGTGTCGATCGGATTACGAAACTCCATCCTGAAGGACCAAAGAATCAGGGAAGAAATCGGATTCTGGCCCTCTTCTGGACATGTTTCGGGGATATTGTGGGGCTCGCCTAATGATTCCCCCTTGGTTTCTATAAATGTAGAATTCTCAATCCTAATGACCCTGTCTGCGCATGAAGAAATCTCCTTATCATGAGTGGCAATTAGGATTCCATGTCTCCTCTCAGCGAGTGCCTTAATCCAGCCCCTTAGCGTGGCCTTTGAAGAGTCATCCAATCCCTCTGATGGCTCGTCAAGTAGTACCACTCTTGGGTGCTCGCTTAGAGCGGCTGGAGCCAAGCCGCATAGGATAGATAGTCTCCTTCTAAGTCCTCCAGAGAGGTGTGCCACCCTGTCATTCGATCTATGGAAAAGGCCCCAGTTTTCCAGTAGTCCTGAGATCTGGCTCTTGTCTGGAGAAACCCCGGCTACAGAGAGGGCCACAGAAAGCCTCTCAGAGACTGTCTCGTCGCCGCAGATTCCGTCTTTTTGAAGAGTGAGTCCCATGGCTGGAGGCGGATTCCTCCGACCTTGCGAATCCCTAATTACGGTCTGCCCGGATTCCGAATACCACACCACTTCTCCTTCTCTGAGCGAGATAATTCCAGAAAATGCCTCAATCAATGTACTCTTTCCCGATCCATTCTCCCCTGTCACTGCTACAATTTCGCCCATTCCAATCGAGGCTGAAACTCCGTCCAGGACCATATTCGGACCACGATGAATACTAGCTGACTTCACCTCAGCGAGTGTCGAGTTCGCCATGATCTACCGGTTGAGCACCGTCGTATGAGTGTTCCATATCTGCGAATCCCTCTTTAGAGCGGCCACCGGGGACTGGATGATGGCTAGGGATATCGACTTTACATGGGGGCAATTAGAGGGGTTGGACATACTCTGGCTGTCTGTAATAATCGTTGTTTCAGTGGGACCATTCGTTTCAGCGGCCAGAAACAAAACTAGCTTCGCGCTAGCGATGGTACTGTCCCTTCTTCTTGCCCATTTTGTACAATTTACTCTTAGAACGCTTGAACATGAGATATTCGAATTCTACCCGATTGACCTCCTAAGCATAATCCCGTCTATTTCCAATGAACCCCTCCACTTCCACCGGATGGTAACTTCTGCTTGGCTTCATGCTGACTTCTTACACGTCCTAGGAAATGTGCTTGTGATTGCTCTGGCAGGGGTCCCGCTTGAGCAAAGGTTGGGTCCGAAAAGATGGATTGCAGTGTACTTCCTAGGTTTCCTTGGAGGTAATCTAGCATGGATTTTCTCCCATCCAAACTCCAACGTACCGGCAATAGGGGCAAGTGGGGCTGCCTTCGGGTTATTGGGTGCCTATATGGCATGCTGGCCCGACGAAAAAATCGAGTTTCCCCTAATATTCCTAATCAGAGCCTGGCCGGTTTGGCTCATAGCATTCGTTCGCTTAGGGCTAGAGATATTCCAGATGTACTCTATTCAGAGTGGTACGGCGGGCGAATCTAATATCGCACACATGGCCCATTTGGGAGGATTCTTTCTGGCATATATCCTCGCTAGGCCGATTGCCAGAGGAGCTCCGAGCCCTGTTGGGGAACCGGGGGTTTCTGAGGTCCGATCTTCATTGGCAGAAGGCCTTAGGAAGCAGGCAATTGCTAGAATGGGGGACTTGACGAATGACCCATGGGGGTCTTCAGGAAAGCCTCTTGGTGGAAGAGCTGCGAGAATCCTCTCTAGGCTTAGGGAGGAAGGTGATGAGTTGGAGACGCGTAGAGCATGGCTGGAGGAACTATCGGAACACACAATATGCCCAGTTTGTGATGGAGAGATAGTAACTTTAGATGACAGAGGGGTGTGTAGGATTGCATGCTCACTATCCAAGGAACACATTAGGTGGCCATAACGCCAATTGGGCAGTCATTGACAGGTTGGAGTTATACAGGCCGGGACTGTGGCTCTCTACGAGAGCCATGGGTAAAGGACCGAGGAAGTTCGTTCCTCTATTAGTCGCAATTTTGGTATTCTTACTTGACGTTCCAATAGGCTCCGCCCACGTTTTCGTTAGTGAAGGCACCGTACTAGAAGGTGAGAAACCAGTAGACTACTCTGTAGTGCCCCCGTTGATGTGCGGAGATGAGGCGTGCTCGGAAAAGGACAGGTCTCCTGATTTCTCCGCATTGGATTCGGGACCTCCTGTCATGGACTTCGGCTGGTGGTACGATTTCTGGTCAGATTCCGACTCTAATGGCTTAGACGATAGGTTACAATTGATCTTAGGAGGAGAAAGGGAGTCTGTGTCAAAGACATCGATAATGGGACAAGACGGAAGGCCGACGGTCGCCATTATTGTCCACTACGCTTGGCACCCGGGAGAATCAGATATCCAAGCTCTTAGGTCAGTGATAGAGTCGCATGGCTGGGATCAGAATGGCTCATGGTTCATGGTGATGGATCATCTTGATGCAATTGTACTAGATCACGTGCCAGTCAGTTCCCTGATTGGAATTTGGGGATTAGAGGGGGTAGTTCTTGTAGAGGAACAGAACGTAATTGTCCCTTATCTCAACTTGGCAACCAAAGGTTCCAAGGTAAGGGCATCTGACGTATATGACGAGACCATAAGGGGCTTGGGTTTCCACGGATCTGGCAAGGTTATTGCCATTCTTGACACTGGTGTCGACAATGAGCATTTCTCACTGGATGACTTCTCTGACGACAACAATGACAATACTAACGAACCCGACGACATTGAAGACCCGAAGTGGGTAGGTGGGTGCGATTCCACGGGTGTTGGGTCATCGGGATGCAATGACGAAGACCCAGATGACGGAGATGGCCATGGAACACACGTGGCAGGAATTGCACTAGGAACAGGAGACTCCAGCAGAGAGAACCAGGGGTATGCACCCGGGTCTTATCTTGTTGACGTTAAGGTAATGGAAGACTATGGGGGAGGGAACTCTCAGTCCATCCTAGCAGGGCTACAATGGGTGATAAACAACAGAGACACAGATTGGGGGAACAATGCATCCAGCAAAGGAATTCATGTCGTTTCAATGTCATTCGGAAACGCAAACTTAGGTGGTGGAGATGGAGGGGATGACGGGAGCTCGGCCGAGGCTAATTTGGTTAATCAGGCCTCTGAAAGTGGATTGGTGTGTGTGGCAGCAATAGGCAACGATGGAGCGAACAACGTAAACTCAGTAGGTGCCGCTGACACTGCAATCACTGTCGGTTGGATGGATGATAAAAACACGATTGAACGTGATGATGACTCGATTAGCGCGAACTCGAACTACGGTCCTAGGCCGGATGACGACGACGGCGACTCATGGGATGAAATGAAGCCATGGGTGGTTGCTCCCGGATCCAACATCAACTCTGCCCAGCACGCAGAGTCCTCCGGGATTATCCCCGGATCGGAGGTAAACAGGGCCAGTGATGACTACACCCAAAAGTCTGGTTCAAGCATGTCAACCCCGGCTGTTTCCGGTCTGGTCGCAATTATGCTAGAAATCGGAGAAGAGAGAAACATGGAATTCATGGACGAAAACGATCCTGGCATAGAGAGGTACGAGGCGATTAGGAGCTTCCTTTCCAGTGGCTCTGAGTTCAGGAGTGAATGGTCGGTTGACGATTCCTTCGAAGGAAATAGTTGGAACACTAAGTACGGGTTCGGAATCATTGATGGCGGGCGCGTAGCGACGGAAATGTTCGGTACTGGAGGAGGTGGCGGAGGAGGAAACCAGAGCACTGGTCCGGGAGAAAGCCAAGAAGGTAACTGGGTAGAAATTGAGAGTCCTTCTAGATGGTCTTGGCTAGTAGAAGGAGAGACTTACAGTCTAAGGGGAAATATAGACGAAGACGGGAAAAACAACGGCACGATTGAAGAAGTTCTGGCCTTTGTAGAAATTGAATTCAGGGAGCCCGGGAAGCCCAAATCGAAGAGAATACTCGTCAATTGGTCTAATCCGATAGGGATCATGAACTGGACGATACCTTTCGCGGTACCAGAATTCCCTGAGGACTACACGGAAATCTCAGTATGCGCTTTCGCATCTGCTAGGAATGACATCGGTAGGTGGAGCAACAACACTGAATTCTGCTATAATGTTGGAAAGGTGAACATCACACTAGAGTCCCCCAGCGGCACCGGGGAGCTGGAGGGTACCGTCCAAGTATCTGGGCAGTTCCAGTCAATTTTCAACGCGACTATCGAATGGAGGTTGGATAAAGAGGATTGGGAGTTCGGATACATTGCTTTTGATGGGTGGAATGATGATGTCCACACAGACTCACAAGAAGACGATCACGATGCTTGTGTGCATATGTTCAGGGGAGATAGCAGTGGCAACTGCCAGGATGGTGATTATGGCTGGACAGATTGGAGTTTCGACTGGGATACAACCCTGCTGAAGGACGATGAGTACAGGCTCTCAGTTAGAGTCGTAAGTGCGGTAGGGGTAGTTTCTGAGGAGATACGCAGAATCGTAAGAATAGACAATATTGACCCGATGCCGGACCTTCTTTTCGTTAGCAAATCGATGTCGGTCCAAGAGTTCGGGATTCCCATGCAAGAGTCTTACGTGAACACCTTCCTAGAAGTTAGGGCAACGATCAGAAACACTGGCGACCAAGCTGCGTCTGACGTCGGAATCACCCTAGAGGAGTGGGGAGAACGTAGAGACGAGTATTTGATCGCAAACATCGACTCAGGCGAGTACGTCGAGGTTGTCCTGTACTGGAACCCGCCGGATGCAGGGGAAGCCCTGCTATCGATTACCCTAGACCCAATGAACGCCATTCAAGAATTAGACGACGGGAACAACGAATTGTCGGGAACGTTCAACGTTTTGCCTCGACCTCCTGGGGTAGATCTAGCTATCAGATCCGGGGCCATATCTGCATCGACTATTTCTAGCCCTATTCCCAGGCCGGGAGAGGCTGCAATTGTGCAATCAAGAGTTGATAACCTAGGGTCTGAGGACGCAATCGGAGTGACCGGAACTCTGGAAATAATGACAGAAAGGGGTTGGGAGGTTATTTCCAGTTCCACCCTCTCAATGGTCTTAGGAGGTTCTCACTCAACCCTTTCGCTACCATTCGTCCCCAATCAAACTGGGCCCGTGGAGATGAGAGTAAGTGTTCTCTTGGATAATGGATCTGACAATGACTGGTCTAACAATGTTCGAACGAGAACCCTCATAGTCGATAGTTCAACTCTTTCTGGCCCGAGGGAAGCTGAGCTTAATCCCGGCGAAACACCCGTGCAAGTGGTAAGTATCGATGATGAAGAGGGAGACATCCTGATCAGTGAAAGTGATGGTACCCTGCACATGTACAAATTGACCCCTAGTAAGTCACTAGTAGAATGCAACAATGTGATTGAAGACCGCTGGTCAGGAGACCTTTCTGTAGTCAGTACCGATGATGGGTTTGCTCACATTATTTGGACAAGGAGGTACTTGAATTCCAATGGTTTCCTTATGCAGACTGTAAGTTACTCGACTATTGACGCCAATTGTAGGATGTCCCCCACCCAGGATCTAATGCCGGGAATCCCTCTGTCGGACGGAAAGTACTGGGGGATAGACGTTGATGTGAGGGACTCGGAGATTCTGGTCTCGGGATATCATCGAGACGTATTCAGCGGAGGCAGCCTGGAGGATGTCACCGACATCTTCCTCTTGTATAGCGAGGCCCCCGTATCCTCTTCTGACTGGACCCTGAATCCAAGCATTATTCACGATATTGATGCGGATCCGGCACAAGAATGCCCATTATCGGTTGAATTCGGTCACGAACAGGCCCACATTCTCTACCAGACAGTAAGAAACGACACAACTGGAAAGGATAGGCTTGGCGTATGGTATTCCCATGGGGAAATTGACCAGGAAACCTGGGCCTATCGAAAAGCGGTTGGAGACGAGGGGTTATTGCCTACAATGAAAGTAATAGTAGATGACGAGGAAGACCGCTTAGTATCTCTTTGGAGGGAGGGAGACCCCCAGGACTCAGAGCTGGTGGTATACGTTACTGACTCGGCTTTCAGATCAGAAGAGGGGATGGAGACTAGGGTGTCTGCCAGAGGTCTATCGAGTATTGACTTAGTTGAGACTGAGCGGGGGATCCAAGTCTTCTTTGACAGAGTGGGGCCCAATGGCCCCCAGGTTGAGTATGGCCTAATAGACCTCGAGAAGGGATGGGTTGGCCTGTCCAATTCCATCGTCCAGGGACAATTCAATTCCATTGATCGGTCCGAAGAGACGCAAGAGACCATGATTGTGGTGTCTTCCTCAGAGGGATGGGAAATTAGGGCCCTCATCGATGACGGGGGGGGAAAAAGGAGTGGCGGGATAGCGGATCAAATTAGATCGTCGCTCGGTCTGGATCAGGAAAGCTTCGAGATCTTGGTCATAGGAGTGGCGTTCGCAGTCTTAATCCTAGGACTTGTTACACTCGTGGCTCTTTCCGCACAAGGAATCAGATGGGTTGGGAAAAGGAGATCCCTAGATGATAGCTCGAGCGTAATGATGGAGGATGACGTAGTCGACATCGTTCGTGACTCTGACATCCCAGTCGGAGTAGACGAAGTGGAGATCGTGGATGATGGGGCATCGCAAGACGAAGGTACCGAAAGCGGTTCTCAGATTAGACGAGACAGGAGAGCTAGGAGAACAGCGGGGTCCGATGCCGCTTCTGAATCAGAGGATCGGGACAAGGACGAAACCCTGCCGCAGATTTCCGAAGTGATGCCCGCACCTCCCGAATCGATAGGGGGGCAGGTGGTCTGCCTTGGGTGCGGGAGCAGATTCGTGGCTGATGCCGGAGTTTCCTCGACTAAATGCCCGGTTTGTGGGTCGAGAGTTGACCGCTGAGGTATTTCATGGGGACCGTGTGGCTGGCTTCGGCCTCCAAAAGGCGTCATTCGTGGCTTTCGGAGGAGTTGGGGAAGTTCGGCGTTAAAGTCAAAGTCTGCCAGATAGAATATTCGGAGCCGGAACCCAGGGCTGGAACAGAAGTTAAGGCACAGGTGGAAGAAGCTTGCATGCACAAGGCCAATGCCGCTTCGTCCACGTTAGTAGTAGGAGGTGGCGATGACGCGCGGATCATTGTTGTGTCCGACACGTTGGTTGAGGACCCTGATGACCATAAGGTTGCATTGGGGAAGCCAGCAGACGTGGCTACGGCAGCGTCGACACTAATCAGGCTCTCAGGGAGGAGGCACAGAGTCTGGTCCTCAACAGCGATAATACAGAAGGGGATCGGGGAGATCGAATTGGACAACGGGTGGATGGCTTCTCTATGGACTGACTACTCCATTGTTGAATTTGAAGAAATCCAAGAAGCTGTCCTGAAAGAGATGCTCGATAGAGGGTCATGGATTGGGAAGGCGGGTGGGTACGATCTTGCTGGAAGGGCTGGAGAATTCTCAAGAGTTATCGAAGGAGAGGAAGTTGATGTACTCGGATTTTCCTCTAGAGCAATGAACGAGTTAGCAGAAAGGTTGTCCTAGACGAATGCAACCCCTCCGTGTTTCAGGACAAATTCTCTTTGGAGATCGTCAAACCACTCTAGCATTGAAGAGCTGAATCGTACAGAAGAGACCTCGTCATCAATTAGCAGATCATCCTGAATGCCCTGCAGAGTCCCAGGTGCGGCTCCGCAAGAAACGCAAGCTCCATCCAAGTCTATAACTAGCGAAAGTGATCTTCTCCCGCTATTATTCACCTCAATTTCAGCTTCGGCTACCAATATACCACCCCCATGACCATCCAAAGCAGCCCTGACAGGGCCTAGTCTAGCCATTAGTGCAGGAACTAAGTCGCTATGTTTCGATTCGAAGAGATCTATCAATGAAAGAGAGCAGAGCCTAGAAATCTCGAGTGGATCATTGCGCTCAGAAATGACCCTATTCGCCTCTCTCTTGATCATCTCCTCGATTTGCAATCTGTAAGCCTGCTCTAGGTTTTCAGACTCAGATTGAATGTCCTCACCAGATTCGTTCACGCTTCCTCGTAAAGGTGGTCGGATTATAGGGTGACCTGAAGGAAGCAGAGATTGAAATGGTTGAATCATTGCCCGAGGTATGAGAACCATGGGAGCAGACAACCCACTTCTGGAAATCAAAGGGCTTTATGCCGGAATAGAAGGAAATGAAATACTCAAAGGAATAGATCTAGAAATTGGGGCTGGTGAAATCCACGCGATCATGGGGAGAAACGGAAGTGGAAAAACCACCACTGCAAACGTGATTATGGGGCATCCTGACTTCGAAGTAGAGAAGGGAGAGGTAATTCTCGAGGGAGAGAGTCTGCTAGAAATGGAAGCTTGGGAAAGAGCTAGGGCGGGCGTATTCCTTTCTTTCCAATACCCGCAAGCAGTTCCTGGCCTACAAGTTGGGAACTTCCTCAGGAAATCAGTAGCGAGCATAAATGGCGAAGATGAAGCGAAAGGGACGAGCTTCAGGAACTCTCTGACCGAAGCAATGGAGTCACTGGACATTCCCCGATCATTCCTCTCAAGGTATGTTAATGACGGGTTCAGCGGAGGGGAGAAGAAGCGCTTCGAGATTCTTCAATTGATGCTACTTCGTCCAAAGCTAGCGGTTCTGGATGAGACTGACAGCGGGCTAGACATAGATGGAATCAGGACAGTCGCGGAAGGAGTAAATGCTGCTATTAGGGGAACGGGGTCAGGTGCCCTCATCATCACCCATTACTCTAGAATCTTAGAACACGTTCAACCTGACAAGGTTCACGTCCTGATGGATGGGAGGATCGTTGCCTCTGGAGGGCCAGAGCTTGCTACTAAACTTGAAGAACATGGCTACGAATGGCTGAATGGGGAGTAGGGGGTTACCATGGTCGAAAACATCGAAGCCAGAGATGCTGTGGGGGACTACAAAGCAGGATGGCATGATCCTGAAAATTCAACCATTAGGTTCGACTTTGGGCTGTCTGAAGAAGTCGTCAGACAAATATCGGGACTGAAGAACGAGCCATCATGGATGACCGACATCCGAGTGAAGGCGTTCAAGCATTTTTCCGATAGGCCTATGCCGACTTGGGGGAACACACACTTGCTAAAAGAGATCGACTTCGACAACATCTGTTACTATCTTAGATCCTCAGAGTCGACAGAGAAAGACTGGGATGACGTGCCCGAAGACATCAGGAACACGTTCGAAAGACTGGGAATTCCAGAAGCTGAGCAGAAGTGGCTATCAGGGGTTACTGCCCAATACGAGTCGGAGGCAGTGTATCACAGCATTAGAGAAGATCTGGAAAAGCAAGGGGTTATTTTCCTTGACATGGATAGGGGCCTTCGGGAACATCCAGAGATAGTGAAGAAGTGGTTCTGCTCAGTAGTCCCTCACACGGACAACAAGTTCGCGGCACTAAACACTGCGGTATGGTCTGGGGGATCATTCATTTACGTTCCAAAAGGTGTTCACGTTGAGATGCCTGTACAGGCTTACTTCCGAATAAATGCGAAAAACATGGGGCAGTTCGAGAGGACGCTGATTATTGCTGACGAGGGGAGCAGCGTGCATTACGTCGAGGGTTGCACGGCGCCGTCCTATTCTACTGACTCACTGCACTCTGCGGTTGTCGAACTAGTTGCCCTACCAGGGGCACACATTCGCTATTCTACAATTCAAAACTGGAGTGCAAATGTGTACAACCTAGTGACAAAGCGAGGAATCGCTCATGAGAATGCAAAGATTGAGTGGGTTGACGGAAACATTGGAAGCAAGCTGACTATGAAGTATCCAGCTGTAATCCTGAAGGGGGAAGGGAGCCATGCAGAGGTAATTTCCGTAGCATACTCCGGAGAAGGGCAACATCAGGATGCAGGAGCTAAGATACACCACCTAGCATCAAACACCACTAGCAAGATTCTATCAAAGAGCATTAGCAAGAACGGTGGAAGGGGTTCCTACAGAGGGATGGTAACAGTTTCACCCAAGGCTGACAATTGTAAATTGAACGTTGTCTGCGATGCACTGATCCTAGACGAGGCGAGTAGGTCCGATACTTATCCGACCATGGAAGTCTCAAACCCAACAGCAAGATGTGAGCACGAGGCCAGTGTGTCAAAGGTCAGCGACGAGCAATTGTTCTACCTCATGAGCCGTGGCCACTCTGAGGAAGAGGCTCTCGCTATGATCGTCAATGGATTCTTCGAACCGTTCACAAGAGAGTTACCGATGGAGTACGCGGTTGAGTTGAACCAACTAATGGCACTGGAGATGGAAGGAAGTATTGGATGAGGTGGCAGGGTGGACTATGCCTCGAGATATCTGAGTCTTGAAGAGCCCAAGAGGGCAGACCATCTTTGGAGATACACTCCTTGGAAGAGGGTCCATCCCTCTGGAGATGTGACTGAGGTTCCTGAACTTGGGAAGCCAAGCCTGAGTCTGTTTTCAATGGATGGAAATGAAGTCCCAGACGGAATTAGGCTCATTGAAGGAGAGGTAAGGCAAAGGGACCAACCTGATTCATACGAGTTAACAAATGCGTTCCTACTTGCCTCCTCAGAGTGTTCGAAATGGACACTTGAGGTTGACAAAAAATTCTCCTCCGAATCTCCAATAGTTCTTGAGATACAGACCGGAGGGGGGTCGTCTGCGTGTCACATTTCGTTGGAAGTAGGGGTTAGGTCAGAACTAGAGCTCGTTACCAGAGTTGTTGGTGACAGCGAATGGTTCGGACTCCTAAGAACAGGAATGGTTGGGGAGGGGGCAATTCTGAACGATGTGCTACTGGGCCTTCAGGAGAGGGGTACAATGCTTAGGACGGATTCAATTTCTGTAGGAAGAGATGCTCAGGTTCGAGCAGGGACTGTCTCCTCGGGATCCGAGAGGACAAAAGCGGATCTACGATAT
>CEVA01238627.1_pt1 | contig 13480 bp, 10 predicted proteins | sample 361521 | NCBI WGS metagenome assembly CEVA01 (sample SAMEA2622823, study PRJEB7988) | marine metagenome | isolation source: saline water (ENVO:00002010), including
GGGTTTCAGGAAGAAACGAACGTTACTCCCACGGAGGAGAAGCAGGACCCTCCCGAGGAAGAAATCCTCGTCCCGGTGGAAGAGGAGGAAGATTCCACCGACGTCACCGCTGAATGGAGTCGACGAAGGCGCAACCGGGCAGTCGCCATACAATTCATTTACGCATGGTCAATTAACAAGCCGGATGACTTGCCCGACTCATTGGACGAGTTTTTCATCGAGCGGGAATTAAACCGCGACGAGTATGTTTTCGCCGAGGAATTGATCCACGGAGCCGTCTCGAAAATGGATGAAATCGACGCCCTCGTTCAAGAAACGGCTGAAAACTGGGAATTCGACAGGATCGCCAGGATCGACTTGGCCCTGCTCCGCCTGGGCATACACGAGTTACTGCATCGTCCGGACGTCCCTCCCGTTGTCGTAATCAATGAAATCATAGATCTCGGCAAAGCCTTTTCGGAAGAAAAGTCAAAGCGGTTCCTCAATGGTGTCCTAGACAAGGTTTTGGCGCAATTGGACCGACCGGCGCGAGAATCCTCCATGTAAAGAGGTGCTGCAACCAGCCCCTCTAACAGGGAGCGGGATTACTTCCCGTCCTTACCCTCAGGCAAAGGTTTAGTCGCGTTTCCTTCAGTTTCCGAAGGCTTCTTGTCCGGCTGTAGTTGAGGGGTCGTGGCGTTTTGATCAGTGCCGGGACCGGGGTTCGGTTGCATGTCGTTGGGGACAGGGGTGGGAACGGGCGCAGGTTTGGGAGGGGTTGGCGGCGGCAAGATACGCAGTAACTCGACTTCAATGACCAAAGCGGCGCCGGGTTCGACGTAGGGGGGCAAACCCTTTTCCCCATAGGCTAGATCCGAAGGGATGAAAAATCTACGTTTGCCTCCGGTTTTCATCAACTGCAAGCCCTCGGTCAAACCCTTGATCAAAAAACCAGCTGAAAGCTGAGGTGAACTTACGGTCAAAACTTCCGGTTTGCCTCGCTCGACGGAAGAATTAAACAAATCGCCATCGATGAGAGTGCCGTGAAAATGGACCTCCACCCTGTCGTTCAACTGAGGCTTGGTTCCGTTGCCTTCCGTCAATATTTGGTATTGCAAGCCGCTGGCAGTGGAATTGACGTCTTGCTTGACCTTGTTCTCGGCAAGAAATCGGAGGTTTTTCTGAGCAAAGTTAATTTTGTCGCGCGTGGTGGCGCTTGCTTGTCGATCGAATTGGGTCTTTCGGCTTTCAAGCTCTTTGGACAAATCCTCAAAAACCGGCAATTCATCCGCTTTCAATGCGCTTGCGGAACGTTCGTAAGCAGACTCATCGTCCTCGCTCAAAGCATTGATCCCTAGCAAATACCATGATTTCGCTCGAACGCTGGGCAGAAAGTCCATGTTCTCGGCAGCGCCGAGGAGCAGGGCTTTCCCTTGTTCAAAATCGCCTGACCTGATCAAGGAAACCCCATGTCCCAAAGTAGCGGAACCCAGCAAGGACTGGTGGGTTTCGATATTGGCAAGCAAGGGGATCGCCTTGCTGAAATTCTCGGCCGCTTGGGAGAATTCTCCGTTGTGATATTGCACGTCAGCCGCCTCGTACAGAGCGATTCCCGCCAATACTTCGTTTGGATATTTGACGGCAAACGCTTCCAAGGCCGTGACGTTTTGGTCTTGGGAGGCTTGACGGAATTCCATGCCCATGGCCCACTCGGCCTCCTCGTCGCTGGAGGCTTTCCAGCGGAAGAAAAAGAAAGCCACCAGCACGACGACTACTATTACCAGCATCAAGGGCAGGTATTTCTTGATCGTCTCGAGACCCGGGTCCTTGAGAGCCTCCTCCAAGGGAGCCCCCGCTGAATCTTCAAGAGGTTCCTTCGTCTCCTTTTCGTCCTCGGATCCGGAATCTTTCTTTTCGCTGTCTTCGCTCATCTATCCAAAAGGGAGATAGTCGCTAAAAGGAGGGCAATTGTCAACGTCACGGCGCATGAGAAAGTGGAATGCCATGGACTCAGTCGAAAACCACGGTTTTGTTTTGATACACCAGAATCCGGTTTTCCAGATGCCAGCGCACGGCGGTGGCCAAGACGATTTTCTCTAGGTCCTTGCCCTTGGCGACCAACCCCGGCACGTCGTTGCGATGACTAACCCGAGCGACGTCCTGAGCAATGATAGGTCCTTGGTCGAGTTCCGGGGTGACGTAATGAGCGGTGGCTCCGATGATTTTCACGCCACGCTGGTAAGCTTGATGATAGGGCTTGGCTCCGGCGAAAGAGGGCAAAAAGGAATGATGTATATTGATGACTGGGCATTCGATTGCCCCGAGAAACTCGCTGGAAAGAACCTGCATGTAACGAGCCAGCACCAAGAGCCCTGCGTCATGTTCGCGACAGAAGGCCAATTGACGGCTCTCGGCTTCGCGCTTGTTTTCCTTGTCCACCGGAACGTGCAGGAAAGGCAGGTTGTAATTTCCCGCAACATCCGCCAAATCGGCATGATTCGAGACGACACCGCGGATTTCACCATGCAGCTCGCCCGCCTTGCCACGAAGAGCGAGATCATGAAAGCAATGATCCGCCTTGGATACCATGAGAACGATGCCCGGTCGAACACCGGATGGAACCACCCGCACGGTCATTCCTAGATCAGCCGTGGCCATGGCCACGAAAGCCTCGGCCGCGCCAGCCGGATCTTCGGGATGATCCCATTCAACGCGTTGGAAGAACACGTTGGCTTCGCGATCCAAGTGCTGGTCTGCATGCAGGACGTTCCCACCGTTGTCGTGGATCCATCCGGCAACGCGAGCAACGATACCCTTTTTGTCAGGGCCATGGAGAAGGGCAACGAAACTGGCCGATTCCATCGCGAAAAGGAATTCAGCTTTGCAAGGAAGCCGCGTAGGCTTGAAGGGAACGCACCTCGAAATCCTTTTCGCGGAGCGATCGAATGCCGTCCAGCGCAGCCGATGCCGAGCCCATGGTGGTAATTACCGGCACACCATGCAAGATGGCCTCCGTACGGATCACGTTCTCGTCGCGCCTAGGAGTCATGCCTTGAGGAGTATTGATTACCATGTGGATTTTTTCGTTCTTGATCATGTCCACGACGTTGGGACGACCTTCGCTGAGGCGAAAAAGCTTCTCTACCTGAATGCCATTTTTCTTGAGGAGGGCAGCCGTGCCTTCCGTTGAAAAAAGTTGAAAGCCAAGTTCTGAAAGGCCGCGGGCTATGCCTACTGCCTCCTCCTTGTCATAGTCGCGAACACTGAGAAATACGTTTCCTTCGCTGGGCAAGGCTGGCTTTGCCGCCATCTGAGTCTTGGCGAATGCGATGCCGAAATCGGCGTCCATCCCCATCACTTCGCCCGTGCTCCGCATCTCGGGCGAAAGGACAATGGTACACCCGGGAAAACGGTTGAAAGGGAAAACCGATTCCTTGATCGCCCAATGGTCGGGGATAATCTCCTCGGTAAAGCCCAAGTCCTTCAACTTGGAGCCCGCCATGACGAGCGCGGCCAATTTCGCCAAGGGTACGCCGATCGACTTGCTCACGAAAGGGATCGTGCGAGACGCTCTCGGGTTGACCTCGAGCACGTAAAGCTCTCCATCCTTGATTGCAAACTGCACGTTCATGAGGCCTATCACCGAAAGGGCCTCGGCCAAGGCATGGCTTGCTTGACGAACGGTTTCGATCATCTCCTCGGGCAAGTCGTGGGGAGGCAGCGCCATGGCGGCGTCGCCACTGTGCACACCGGCAAACTCGATGTGTTGCAACATGCCGCCTACTACGGAGGTCTCACCATCGGAAATACAATCGACGTCCAGTTCCACCGCATCTTCGAGGAACTTGTCCAGAAGCACGGGCTTACCCGGCGCTACCGCGAAGGCCTCGTTGACCACCTCGCCCAGCTCCTTTTCGTCGTAGACGATGAACATGCCGCGACCGCCCAGGACAAAGGATGGTCTAAGAAGAATGGGGTATCCGATGCGCTCGGCGGCATCCCGCGCCTCCTCGGGTTCGAGAGCGGTTTCATTGACGGGTTGACGCAAGCCAAGACCGTCGAGTATGCCCTTGAACTTCTCACGATCCTCGGCCAAGTCGATGCTTTCCGGTGAAGTACCAATGACGTTCACCCCATTGGCCTTGAGTCCCGCAGCCAAGTTGAGAGGAGTCTGCCCCCCGAACTGCACGATGGCCCCGTGGCAATTTTCCTGATGATAAATTTGCAGGACGTCCTCCAGCGTGAGTGGCTCGAAATAGAGCCGGTCCGAAACGTCGTAGTCAGTCGAGACGGTCTCGGGATTCGAATTCACCATGACTGTTTCATAACCTGCCTCGGACAACGCAAACGAGGCATGAACGCAACAGTAGTCGAACTCGATTCCTTGGCCGATGCGATTGGGCCCGCCGCCCAAAATCATGATCTTCTTCTTGTCCGATTGGGCGATCTCGTTCTCGTCGCCATAGGAAGAATAATAGTAGGGTGTTTCCGCCGCAAACTCCGCAGCGCAGGTATCGACGAGGCGAAAGGTAGTGCGTATGCCTGCTGTCTCCCTGCGTTCCAAGACTTCCTGCAAACCAACCTTCCAGAAGTCAGCTAATTGGCGGTCGGAAAATCCCTCCTCCTTGGCCAAGCGAAGCGATTCGTCCTCGATGGTTGAAAGAGAGGCATTTCGCAGCTCTTGCTCCCGTTGAAAGATAGACTCCAATTGCTGGGTGAACCAGAGGTCTATGGCGGACGCCTCCGTGACGTCTTGCGCGGAAAAGCCGGCATCGAAGGCTTTATGCAGGAATAGAGGACGTTCCGCCGATGGGCGGGCAAGCCCGGCTCGCAACTCGGACTTATCGAGCTTCTCGTCGGCCAGTGAACCCGACTCAAAGCCACGAAGTCCGATTTCCAGAGACCGCAAGGCTTTCTGGAAAGATTCCTTGAAGGTTCTCCCAATCGCCATGGCCTCGCCAACCGACTTCATCGCTGAGGTAAGGGTGGAATCGGATTGAGGAAACTTCTCGAAGGTGAAGCGTGGTATCTTGGTTACCACGTAATCAATGGCCGGCTCGAAACTGGCCGGAGTCTCCTGGGTAACGTCGTTGGGCAATTCGTCGAGGGCATAACCCACGGCCAATTTGGCGGCGATCTTGGCGATGGGGAACCCGGTGGCCTTCGAGGCGAGGGCCGAACTACGGGAAACTCTGGGATTCATCTCGATGACCACCATACGGCCCGTCCGTGGATCTGTCGCGAACTGGATGTTGCTTCCGCCGGTTTCCACACCGATTTCGCGGATACAGGCAAAGGAAGCATCGCGCATCAGCTGGTATTCCTTGTCCGACAGGGTCATGGCCGGGGCCACGGTGATTGAATCGCCGGTGTGGACCCCCATGGGATCAAAGTTCTCGATGGAGCAAATCACCACGCACTGATCCTTGTGATCGCGCATCACTTCCATCTCGTATTCCTTCCAGCCCACGAGGCATTCCTCGATCAGGACTTGGGTGGACGGAGAAGCCTCCAGTCCAGCCGTCACAATATCGTCGAACTCCTCCTTGTTGTAGGCGATCCCTCCGCCAGTACCTCCCAAGGTGAAACTGGGACGAATGATGTAAGGATAGTCCCCCACCCCTTCAATTCCATCACGGGCCTCTTCCAGCGAATGCACGGTGATCGATCGCGGCATGTCCAAGCCAATGCTGGTCATGGCAGCCTTGAACAAGGCGCGGTCCTCCCCCTTCTCAATTGCAGCCGGCTTGGCGCCAAGCATTTCAACCCCATGCTCCTCGAGGATTCCCGCCCGGTACAAGTCAAGGGAAAGGTTAAGCCCCGTCTGTCCGCCCAAGGTGGGTAACAAGGCATCGGGCTTTTCCTTGGCGATGATTTTCGTCACCGCTTCAACGGTTAGCGGCTCGACGTAAGTGACGTCGGCGAACTCCGGGTCCGTCATGATGGTCGCCGGATTGCTGTTGACCAAGGCGATGCGATACCCCTCCTCGCGCAGGGCTTTGCAAGCCTGCGTTCCGCTATAGTCGAATTCACAGGCCTGGCCGATGATGATAGGGCCGGAACCTATGATAAGGATGCTCTCGATATCAGTGCGTTTTGGCATTTATGGAAATCTCTTCACAAAAAAGAGGCTCCCCGTGGCGGGGAGCCTCTTTACTGAAATTAATCAAGCAAAAGCAAAGTTCGACAGCTACTTGGCTTTGTACTTGCCTTGGCAATTGCCGCAACAGAAGCCGACGGTAACTGTTTTCTTGATGCCCTTGCCACTGAATGGGCAAGCCTTGTTCACGGTGTCGCCGTCCTTGTTGTCCAGTTCGACCTTGGCAAGGTTGCCCTTTACGTCCTTGGCGAACTTCTTGGCGCAATTGCCGCAACAAACACCCACCGATATGGTTTTTTCGGCGTTAATCGCCTTGCCACTTACGGGGCACTTGTCATTGGCCGGCTCTGGTGCTTTTTTCGCGGCGAACGCGAAGGAGCCCAGCCCCATAAGGGTGGCTACACTAATGGCTAAAATCTTTTTCATGGTTATATCCTTATTGGTTACGAGTAAAACAACGAGTTTCTGAACAAAGTATTGAACGTTTAGTCTCAATCTTCAAGTCAAAACCCATGCCCAACGTGTCTTTTAGAAAGAGAGGCATCAGGCAATGGGAGGAAGGGCTTCTCCACCGACGGCTTGGGCAATGGCCTTGGGAATGGATGTTTCACCGGAAAGGATCTGTATCGTCTTGCCGACCGAAGAGTGGTTCTCGAGAACGGCGATGATGGTTTCGGCAAGGTCTTCGCGAGAAACCTCCCCTCGTCGGCCCAAGTCCTCCGCAGCGTCGATTCGTCCCGTTCCGGGTGAATCGGTGAGGTACCCGGGAGCGAGAACGACGTAATCGAGACCGCTTTCGCGAAGCTTCTCGTCGGCGACGCCCTTGGCCCTGTAGTAATGTTGAATGCGATCCGATTCACTGTGTGGATCCGAACCTATGGCGCTGATCATGACGAAGCGGCGGACACCGGCCTTCGCGCAATCCTCGATCAAGCGGATGGCGGCGTTTTGGTCGACGTCCACGGTTTTGTCTGGACCGGTGGCGGAGCCGGATCCCGCGCTAAAGACGACCCCATCCATCCCAGGTAAAAAGGAGGCCACTCCATCCTCGAGGTCACCTACCACGGAGGGAACCCCGAGGGCGGTGAATTTAATTTGCTGGCGTTGGTCTCTGATAAGGGCGACTGGAGAAAAATTACCATGACCCCATAATTTCCCGCACAAAAGGGTACCGACCTTGCCATTGGCTCCCGCCACGAGGATTTTCATGAAAAAGTCACTTTCCTAGGTAATAGCAGGCGATGCCTTTGTGCGTCCGGATGAGAAGCTTGTCGCCGACAATGGCAGGCGAAGAACAACGCAAGGCCTGCAGTTTGGCCCGGCCAAGCGTAACGGCTTGTTCTGGATCGGCTTTCACCATGCGTAAAAAGGAGGCCTTGATTTCGTAGGACAGGATACGATCATCGGCAAGCACCGGCGAGGAAATGTCCTGCGAGGCTACTTCCTTCCATCTCTTGCGCCCCGTGTCGAGGTCGTAACAAGCCTGCATACCCGCGCCGAAAAGATAAACTTGGCCATCCTTGACCAAGGGGCTGGAATCCGAACGTCGCGTGAGCTTTGGGATTTTCCATGCGAGTTCGACGCCGACCCCGTTCCATCGATACGCAGCCAAGCCCACCTTCTCGTCCTTGGCGTGGACAATCAGGTATTGACCTGCGGCAACCGGTGTGGAGCTGCCGCCTGAAGGAGCCTCCCATAGCGTGTCGCCGGTTTCCAGGTCCACCCCGACGACGGAGCGGGAAGAGTTGCAAACAATCATCTTTCGCTTACCGGGCATCCAGACGACGGGCGAGGCCCGGTTGCCGGAAAGGTCCTTGCTCGTCCAGAGTGTTTGACCGCTGGCGGCGTCGAAAGCGGTCAAGCGCCCGACCAAGGCGACTACCTTGCCATCCTCGACCAAAGCAGAGGAAGCAGCCCCCTTGGAGTCGATGGGAACGTCCCAAACAAGTTTTCCGGTCTTCGCCTCGATACAAAAGATACGATTGCTGCCCACCGCGAACACGCGCCCACCGGACACGCATGGAGTGGAAGACGACACTCGACCAGTCGGGATGCCCTCGAGGGAAGACTTCCAGCGGGTGGCTCCGTTTTGGAGATCGAGGGCCACTATGGCGTCGTCCGCCACTTTCCTGGTCGGTGGCACGCCATCGATGATTCGTGTCCTGGTTTCATCGTCGAAGCCTTGTTCGTCGATCCAAGCGAGGAAAGCCTTCTCGCTGGGAAAAGTTTTGTTGCGTATGGAAAAAAGTTTGTTCGTGGCATCGATTGGAAAAGCGAATTTACCCTTGCGAAAACGAGAGATTACGAAATCGGCGTAAAGCAGTCGCTGCTTGGCATCGAGGTTTTCCTCAACCCAAGCTTTCGCCCATTCGTCCAGCTTGGTTCCGCGCAAGCGCGGGCTGAGGCTAAGCCGAGCCTTTTCCATGACTGCGATCAGCTCTTCCGGCAAGTTGACTCGGCGAGCGCCGATCTTGCGCATGGCGAGATCGTCGACGGTACGTGTCTTCGTCGGAACGTCGCGGTGCCAAACCAAGGAAAGGTAAACCAATCCATCGGCCACCACCGGGCTACTGAAACCACCATCGTCGCCACTCGGTATGGGCTCGCTTTCCCAGAGTAGCTTGGGCCCGGCCTCCGGCCAGGAATCGGCCAATGAAAGGGAAGCTGCGGAAGATCCGTCCCGGTTGGCTCCGCGCCACTGAGGCCAATCGGCGCATGCCCAAGCGGGAAGGAAGAAAGAAAGGCAAAAGGTAAGGAACGAAGTTTTCATGCGAAACAAGCGTATTGAGGCAAAGCCTAGGCATGGCAACCCCACAAGTTCCTCTCCTTGATGATTTCGGCAACTGCGGGGGGCACCATGTCCTCCCATCCCGGAACGCCTTCGCGGATCATTCCTATGACGTCTCGGGAAAAGAGGCTCATGTTGGCGCGCTCACAGTCATGGATCGGTTCCAGGAAGCCGTTTTCCCTGACGTATTTGTATAGGTTGCGCACGTGTTCATCGACCCTCAAGTTCTCGGTCGTGAGCAATTCCTCGTCCTCGGTCTGGGGATTCGCCTCGTCCTCGTTTCCTTCCAATTCCCGATAACGATGGTAACTGGCTCTCTCTATGGGGTAGGCATAGAGCTTGAGGTTTTCTTTGAAGAGAATGCCGAAAGCCTCCAGAATCCCACCTTCCAGGCTCTCGTAATAGGATGGCTTGAACACGTCCAGGAGGTTGTTGATGCCCATGACGATCCCAATGGGCTTGGTGACGTAGCGACGGAGGAATGCGCTGAGCTTGTAATACTCGAAATAACTGGAAACCAGGACATCGTATCCGCAGGCATTTATGACGTCGACTCGGGCGAGAAAGTCTTGGTGGTCCAGTTCGCCTTCCGCCTCCAGTTTGTGGAGAGTGAGTTCCATGAAGACCTGCACCTCGTCCTCCTCCACGTCGGGTCGAGCCGCGAACTGGGTCTTGGCTTTCTCCAACATGTCGAGGTTGACCTTGGTCAACGGACGAAAACTGCCACGCTCGACCAAGCAGGACTTCTTGTAGAGTGTGTCGGCGGGTTGCTCGACTTGGCCGGACTTGTCGAACATAACCGCTTGGGCCAAGCCGGACTCGACCAGATTCAAGCTCAAGATACGATTGTCGAGCTCTTGGAAGTCAGGTCCGTTGAACTCGATCATGTCGACTTCTATGCGATCGCTTCCCAAGTCGTCGGAGAGGCTCTCGATGAATCGGTTTGGATCGTCGCGCAAGTGAAAGACGCCGTAGACCAAGTTCACCCCGAATATGCCGAGTGCCTCTTGCTGCAGGCGGTTCTGCCTGTCCAGCATGCGAACGTGTACCAAGACGTCGTGCGGAGGAGAATTTGGCCGCGTTTGAAAACGTACCGCCATCCAGCCGTGGCATTCGTTGTCCGCGCGAAAGTTAAGTGCTGACACGGTGTTGGCGAAGACGAAGAAAGTGGCTTCTTCCCCTCGACTTTCACTCAAGCGTTCGACCAGCAGGTCGTATTCGTGTTCCAGCATCTGCATGAGGCGAGACCGGGAAACGTAGCGCCCCGCCTTGCCATAGATCGCATCGCTGAACTTCATGTCGTAGGCCGATATGCTCTTGGCCACGGTGCCGGCCGCCGCCCCGGCTTGGAAGAAATGGCGTGCCACCTCCTGCCCGGCGCCGATTTCGGCGAAGGTTCCGTATTTGGTGGCATCGAGGTTGATGCGCAGCGCCTTTCGTTCGGCGGTCAAGCGTTCATCGTTCATGGCAAGAAGGGCATGGAGGGGAAGTTTGGAACGTTCAATAAATATTTTTCTTTCGACAAAGCAAGCGGAGCCGACAGGATTTCACCACCCATGAAAAATTTCCTGAAGGAAGTTTTAAAGCGAGTTGCAGTTAACCTCGTCTCTTTCCTAATCCTGTTTGTCTTCGGGTTGTTCATAACTCTGTTGGTTCTGTCCAGTTTAAAGGACCAAGAGAAAGTAACCCCTCAGGGGGCGTTCCTGGTGATCGATCTTTCGATGAACCTGACCGATCGCCCCAAGGAATTCAATCCTGCCGAACTGCTCTCCGAGATCAGCGGGGTAGCAGGTACCGAAAGCCATCACCTCCTGGAAGTGCTCGACGCTATCCGCAACGCTACCGAGGACGACCGCATCAAGGGGATTTTCCTACACGGTAGTTTTCAACCTCAGGGCTATGGGTGCGGCTATGCCGCCTTGGCCGAACTGAACGAGGAACTGGCGACGTTTCGCGAAAGCGGCAAACCCATCGTGGCCCACGCTTCCAGTCCCTCCATTCGCGACTACTTCGTCCTGTCGCAAGCCAACGAGCTCCTCCTTCATCCTTTCGGCGACGTCATGCTGCATGGCTTTGCCAGCGAGACGACCTTTCTGGGCAACGCCTTCAAGAAATACGGGGTGGGAGTTCAGCTTGTCCGCACAGGTAAGTTCAAGGGGGCGGCGGAGCCCCTGATCTCCGATCATTTCAGCGACGAAAACAAAGAACAGATCCAGAATATTCTCGACCAACGATGGAGCGACGTTTTGGCCGCCATCTCCAAACACCGAAACATCGATCCAGATGAACTCAAAGCCTTGCTGGATGACCATAAAAAATTCAGGTTCTCTTCGGAGGAAGCGGTGGGGGAAGGGTTGGTGGATCGCGCCGCCTACAAGGACGAGGCGATTGAACGAATCGTTGAGTTGGGTCGCCGGAACGACGAAACCGGTAGTTTCGTCCAAGTCAACCTCAACGACTACCTCGCGGAAATGCGACGGGAGAAAACGGAATTCGAGGACATGGACGAGGAGGGCGGCGTAGCCATTGTTTACGTGGAAGGAGCCATCAATCAAAACCGTTCCAACCTGTCGGATGCCGGAGCCAATGAAATCACTCGCCGCTTGCGATCCATCAGGACGAAGGGTAAGGCCGACGCCGTGGTCCTGCGCGTCAACAGCCCAGGGGGAGGAGTCACCGCCTCCGAATCCATCCAGCGTGAAATCGCGCAATTGAGAAAGGCGGGCATCCCCATAGTGGTCTCGATGGGCTCGGTAGCCGCGTCCGGAGGCTACTGGATATCCGCACAAAGCGATCGGATCTTCGCCCAACCTGAAACCATCACCGGATCGATCGGGGTCTTCGGCCTCTCCGTTAACTTCAAGGAATTGGGAGAAAACTTCGGGGTCAATTGGGAAACCGTAAAGACCTCGCCCCATGCCGACGTCTTCAGCATAGCCCGCCCCAAGACCAAGGAAGAGCTCTCTCTGATTCAAGAGGTCGTGGATGATTTATACGAAAAGTTCCTCGTCAAGGTGGTGATTGGACGGGATCTTCCAGCCCAAGGCGTCGCGGACTTGGCCCAGGGGCGAGTATGGACGGGGCGGGACGCCAAGGAACAAGGATTGGTGGATGAATACGGTGGCCTGCGAGATGCCATTGATCATGCCGCCGAACTGGCCGAACTAGGCACGGATTACAAAATCACGGAATACCCCCGCAAGCGGGGTGGCATGGAACTCTTGAGGGAACTCCTCACCCCGGCGAGCAAGATGAAGTCGGCCCCCGAGGCACCTGCCAAGGCGATGCTCGGCCAGCTCCATCAAGAGCTTCAATCGTGGGGTCGACTGAATGACCCGAGAGGGATGTACGCGATACTTCCGTGGCGATTGAAACTGCAGTGAATTGACAAGTTCAGCCCTCTCGGCAAGGGTGTTCGCGAAATGACCATCGAATCCGTTACGCTTCTTCGCAACTGCCACGCCACCTTGATTCCGGTAGGGGATGAAATCACCTTGGCGAAAGGGACAAAGTACCAAGTGACGCAGGCGCTGGGCGGCTCCGTCACCTTGCGCGACGCCACCGCTCTGTACCGAATCGAGCCAGAGGAACTCGATGCCTTGGGAGAAGAGTTGATGAACCGAGTCCTGGCCGCAAACGCGGTATCCGGCGAATCCGACGACAAGCCTTTCGGAGAAGACCGGGTATGGGATGCCCTGCGCGGTTGCTTCGATCCGGAAATTCCCATCAATCTCGTGGACCTCGGGCTGATTTACGACCTTCGCCTTGAAAAGGGGGAGAACGATCAATACGAGGTGGCCGTCAAGATGACTTTGACCGCCCAAGGTTGCGGGATGGGTCCGGTAATCGCTCAGGACGCAAAAAACAGAATCGAAAAAATCCCAGAGGTAGACAAGGCCGAGGTTGAAATCGTATGGGATCCACCGTGGTCTCCACGAATGATATCCGAGGAAGGCAAGAAAGTCCTGGGCCTGACGTGAGTTCGTTTGGCATGGCTCTCACTGGAAAGCCGATCGGGGCGGCGACAATCGCGGCCTTTGCGCTCTTTTGCGCGGGTTGCAGCTTGTTCAAACCCCCGGTGGAAAGAAGAATCGAGAAGAGCCAAGCAGTTTTCGACACTTTCCCCCCTGCAGTGAAGGAAAACCTGCGCCGCGGCCAAGTGGAGGTGGGTTATGACGAGGAGATGACGCGTATCGCCCTCGGCCATCCCGATCGAACTTACCTGCGGAAAACCTTGGAGGGCGAGACCTTGCTTTGGGTCTACTTCGATGAAGGCGTGCGGTCCCGGAGTCATTGGATCGACGTGGACCTGCCGATGTTCAATCCACAAGGACACCGAGTTCTCAGGCGCGAGAGGCTCGACCTGGATATCGATGATTACCAGGAATTCACCAAGACGCGCGTTGAATTCGCCGACGGCAAGATAATCGCCGTGGAACAACTAGTGGATTGAAGCCAAGCTTTTCGCTAAGCCCGGCCGCAACACTTCTTGTATTTCTTTCCACTCTTGCAAGGGCACGGATCGTTCCGTCCAACCTTGGGTTCATCGCGTTTCACTGGCACGCCAACGGGAGCCGAGCGTTCGGTGGCGGCCCCTGACGGCTGAGCGGCGG
>CEVA01108028.1_pt1 | contig 13473 bp, 6 predicted proteins | sample 361521 | NCBI WGS metagenome assembly CEVA01 (sample SAMEA2622823, study PRJEB7988) | marine metagenome | isolation source: saline water (ENVO:00002010), including
CTTTTTGCAGTAGTCAGATACAGTACTTATGCACTCTGTCCATTTTGACATGTATTTTTTGTCACCTAATTGACAGATTGCGAACCTTTTTTGCTTATTTTGAACCCTTCCTTGAACTCCCTTTAGGGAAGGGGTTGGCGAAAGGGGTTTGGTTTGGTTTGCTCTTGGAATACTTGCATTCCCTCGGTTTATACCAAGGAAGTTGCAAATTTCGTCTTCAACTCCTTCTTTATTAAAAAAATCTATTAATAAAAAGTTGTCCCTTCCTTTGAAATAATCCAAGACTTCTTGATTATGCCTTAAGTACCTTTCAATCCAAAGAGTTTTGTTGTTTTCGACTGAAGCTGCGACATCATTTCCGTATATAAATTTGTCTATAGGGGCAGCAGGAGAGTCCTTAAAGTATTTGAGGCAACTTTTGTACCAAGATTCAGGATCCCGGATCGCATGAATGAATTTTGCATTATCATATAAGTTATCAAATAGTTCATAGAAAAGAAACCATGGGGAGTCCGTGAATGCATCGTTTTCCTCTGCAGCTGCAATCATTCTACTGTAATCCCCGGAGCATATACCCTTAAAGTTCTTCGGGGCGCTTGGCTGAAAAACTCCATGGTCGCAAACTCTATATCCTAGATCATGAAAGAAGTAGGCTAGAGATGTAGTTGCGCATTTGTGAAATGCAGTATAAAATACTTTATCTTTATTCATTGCATAGATCTTCTACTAATTGTTTGTATTTTGTTACGTTAAGTTCATTGAAAACACTAAATTTGTGGAAGGCGTGCGTAGCCCTACCCCAATGAACCTCCGTATTTGTCGAGTGATTTAAAATCGAATCTTGAAGCGCTTTAGCTGCTGCATCCACGTCAAACTCTGGATAATAATAACCTTGATCGGATAAAAGCTCAGAGTTATGTATAAGCGGAACGCCCAAATGCAGTGCTTCTAGGTAAACATAATTGAGATCGTTAAGGTTTTGATGAGAAACGATAGTCCCTCCGAATGTTCCTAGTGCATATGGGGTATTCCATCTTCTATTGAAAAATACTCGATCATCCTTTACTAAGGAAAAGTTTTTAATTAAATTTATAAAGTAGCTATTACCTTTTATCGTGGACGCACAAAATATGGAGACACAATCTATCATAGAGGGGTCTTCCCTGTAAAGTTTTTCGCACGTCAAAAGAGGAAGGAGGCACGCTTTGCTTATATTAACATTGGGCTCTAGGATGCATATTCTTTTTTGGTTTTCCGGCTTAAATCTAGGGGTAACTTCTTTCTTGCCTAGCTTGGAAACCTCTTCGCTCAAAAACCTACTGTCCCAAATGTATGGACATATTTTAACCGGGATGTCGCAGCCATATATGTTTTCTAGGTACGGGATGAATTGGGCATAATGAGGAGAGGTCCAGATTTCGTGAGTAAGGCAGGAAACCTCTTCTGGCAGGGTTTGACTTTTATGCAGGGAATGGAATACGTGCTCATTGTATTTATTCAGGAGCTGAAGCAATACAATTTTACACCGAGAGTTTTGCTTGAAAAACCTTTTAATCTCCGATTCTTTTAGAGGCTCCCCGATCATAATAACTAGATCGTACTCACCATTCATGCCCTTAGTCAAGGAGGTCATCTTATACTCTCTGGGGATTCTTTTCTCTGGGCGTTCCAGAGACAAAAAGCGACAATTAAACCCGGCCTTCTCTAAAGCATCGTATAGGAAAAATGCGTTCTGGAAAACCCCGCTTCCCCATACGCTTTTCTTTAAATTAGTTACGAGACCAATGTTCATCTCAGGCCCTCTAGAAGGCTAACGTATTGGCCCTGCACTTCTGGGTTTTTGGGGCTATATCTACCCAGTGCATACCCTGCCTTATCCGCATGCTCATTCAAAGAGGAGTCGTGAGAGGATAATGCTTCATCCAAGGCTTTGGCGCCGGCGTTAATATCAAATAAATCATAATAATACCCCGCATCCGATATCTCTGGAGAGTTATGGACCAGTGGGTAGTTTAGGTATAGAGCTTCCATATGACCATAGTTCAACCCGTTGTAGTGTTGATGGGAGAGAATTAAGTTAACCTCATCATCAATGAACATTTCGTCAGGCGGAAACCTTTTGAGGAAGAAAATTTTGTCCTTTTCATGAGGGAGGTCAAAGTTTCGCGCGATATGCTGAGAAAAAAGGTCTCTGTTCGCTAACCATTCTGCGCCGTATATCAGGGCTTTATCGAATTTATTTTCATAAGATCTGTAATGTTTTTCTAGAACACAGATGGCTGTATAGCAATTTTTTGAAAAATTTATATTTGGCTCAGTTACCCCAATGACCTTGAGGGAAGAGTTGGGACGATAGGCCATGTCTCTTTTCTCGCGAACTTTATCGATAACTGCGGGGTTCCAGATGTAAGGGACCTCCTTAACTCTCGTCCTATGCATTAATTCATAATAAGAGGAAGAGAACTGATAGTGAGGAGAAAGCCAAATCTCGTCCATGTTGCTTTCATAGTAAGTAACCGAGTTGTCGTCTTGCTGCCCAGCGCCAAGAGTGAAAACGATTTTTTGCAAGTCATCAAAAAACAGATTTCCGTAGTGAATTACAACGGATTTCATTTTCTTGTTTCTCTTTTTTAATAAAGATATATGCTCGTCAAGAAGGGCTGCGCCGGGCATGAGCAGAATATCTGTAGAGGTGGTCTCTGCAAGAAACTCTTGTAACCCGATTATTCTTGCGCCCTTATCCAAATACCTAACCCCAAACTCTGGATCCTCATCGGGGTTCCCCACGTCGACAAGAAAGGGGTTATATCCTAAATCCCTAATAAGCCAATAGAGAAATAGAATGTTCTGATTCAGCCCATTCGCAAATAAGGAATAGGAATTGTCTATTGTTATGGCTACATTCACTTAGTTCAGGTTCTTGATCGAGATGTCTAAATGGTGACCTTCTTCTTGAACATCACTACTAAACAATACACCGAAGCCTGAAGTTGTGACATCGAAAACGTTTGTTGCGTAAAATTGTGTGGAAGCTGCCATGTTAGATCTAAAGCTAACAAAGACAGTGGGAGGTGTGTCATAGACCTCTGCAAACAATATTTCCGCGCCATCTGCGCCAGAAGGGATAACCATAGTAGTAAGCTCTTCCCTTGGGTCCGATTCTACAGTTTGCAATCGAGCATCTATATATCCACTAACCAACGCTAGATCAGGGACAGATGCGACAGCCTCATCATCAATATAAAGACTTCCGGAGATTCGGGTTTGACCATAAAAGGTTTTGTCTCCGAGTATTTCCTGATCTCCGTATGTTAGTACGGTTTCTCCGGTGCTCGGAGTACTAGAGTACTTCTGGATGAATGAAGGCATTCAATTAAATCTCAATTGATGTGACCGTGGCCGTAATCCTCCCACCCACAAGAGCGGTGGCCCCTATCGCATCCCCCTTGCTCAGAATAAACTTTTCATCTCCGAAATAAAAAGTATCTTCAGGCTGGATCGGGAGGTTCTTTATTATCGTATTGCTGTCGTCGTGCGGAGCCCCGCTAGGCATGGCATACAAGGTTAATGAATCAGGCGAAAGAGTTGCATTACAAAAATACAATCCAACGCTTGCAGATGAAGCGTCCCCAGATATAATGGCCGTAAAATCTTGCTCAATTACCGTATTCTGTATCATATTCCTTGTTCCTATATTATACTACACCTTATCCGAATATTATACCATATTTAATAGCTTCTCTTTTGGAGGCTTCTATTTCTGCTGGGGTCACCTGATCAGCTGCAGTATTAGCGTTTTGGACTTGTTGATTTATATAATCCGGAACAGATTGTCCGTCCACCCACATATCTCCAAAGAACGATATATCTCCTGTGACCGATAAGTTGCCGCCAATAGTGGTGTTGTTTTCTATATTGGCGCTTTGAGAGACGTTTAAGCTGTGGAGGGAAGTTTCCTGCGTAACCATTAGATTGCCGTATGTATCTAGATTGTTGGAAACTATCAGGCCATGCATTGTGGACTCTCCCGATACATCTAAATTCCCTTGGACACTCAAGTCGCCCATAACCCCATCAATAACACTAATACCGCTTAATGTAGTAAGCCCAGATACCATAAGATTTTCAGTTATTAGCGTCTGGCCGGATACCACTAAGTCATTGGTTGTAGTTGGCCCAGAAGACGTAAGCGAGCCAGTTACGACTAGGTCAGTAACTTTTAGATCGTTAAGCAGGGAGGTGCCTTTAACATCAAGATCTCCATCTTTTCCGAGCACTAGGCTAGAAAGTATTTCGCCATCAATGTATAAATCGCCTCCCACCCTTAAGTCTTTATGGAGAACATTTATATCGCTTTCCCGGCCGGAAAACCTTAACTGAACTTGCTCTGAGAAAACTTGTCCATCAGCAATGTAGCCACTTAAAGTAATGAGGTGTTCGCCTGTATTCTTAATTGGAAACCGGAATGAAGGTTCTGTTCCTGCGATCACAAAAGAGTATGGCGCCCAGCATCGACATTCTTCTCTTACTTCTACGCTGTAGAAGTCGAAATTTTCGTCGCCTTCGAATTGTATAATCGCCTCTTCGAATTCGAAGCCATCTGACCCTGTTATTATCGTAGACATGCCTATTCCACTATTTTAATATTTGACGGCTTAATCCCCGTGGGCGCTCTAGTCCCGACCACCGTCGCCTTAACTGGGTCGGAGAGATATCCACTACCAAAGTGGTCGTAGGTAAGAAACTTATAATAATAGTCCTTTTCTCTTGTCTTCTTTGGTAGGTATGGGTAAACAGTAGCGTTACTTGCAACTCCATCAACCTTTCCCGCAAAAGAACCGCTACCGACGGCAAATCCGGGCTCTACTCCAGAGTAAAGTTCTATTTTTCTCAAATTTGAGATTTTATCTTCTTTACTCCGGATAACCTGCCCGGACTTCACCTTCGAAAGGACATCGAGATCGCCATCAGATGCCATATCGGCGTCTGCCTTGTCGAGATAGCCCATCTCCCTGCTAAGGAGGTCCCCATATGGAGCTTCATATGCGTATTCAAGCTCATCGACAACATCGTAATTGAAAGTTATTTGTCTAGGTGTTGTATTATCTACAGTTATACCACTAATGATAGGTGGCTGGATATACCCAAGCGAAAAATTTTGGTCGACGAGTTCGTCAAATGTATCTTTTAGTTGAACAAAAAATCCCACCTTTCTTGAGCCGTTTGGCGGAAAGAAATGCACATTTTGAGCGTAGGTAAGGGTTGTCTGTTTTTCAATTTCACCTTTGATTGAGTAGTTTCTTATATGCTCTCCAGAAACTAATGTCATTTCTAGAAAGTCGGAATATGAAGAATACTTTTCCGCGTCCCAGAATCCATATGTAAATCCCCTTAGGTGCAGGCTGTTTAGTACGTTCAAATCTTCATCGTATCCACCCGCGCCAGAGAGTTGATCTAACTGAAGAGAAAGGGGGACCTGCGTAACCCTCCAAGAGAACCTCATATCCTTCTGGCTATTTAAATCCTCAAAGGATGTACTGACGATTGACGCATCAACCTTCAATGGAGCTAAGTCTGATCTAGATACGTAAGTCCCAGAGTTAATCATTGTTGGCGCGAGCCCCGAAACTTGGGAATATACGCCAGAGGGGATAAATCCTGTCTCATAACCCGTTATAATACTCTCGTAACGCTGATATCCCGAGCTCCATGAAAGAGCCTCTCCAGTCTCGTATCCAGTAATAACTCTATATACGGGGTCGGTTTCGCCTCCCAGACCGGTATAGTCGTAAAGTGGTATTTCTACTTGGTCAGTCATTTGAGGGCCATGCCCTTCTCCTGTCCAGCTTGGATCGTAAGCCGGAAAACTAACCACATTTCCAATCCCGCTCTCGTAATATTGAGGAATCATTCCGGTAGTATATACATATCCAGAAAACTGATTTACCACACCGCTTGCAAATGATTCTACGGATCTAGGCAATAACTGGTCGTAATATATGCCATTTTGCACGCCTGTGCCAAAATCGTCTTCCGGAACAAGTTTTGTAAGGGCGAATTTGTTGTAAGGCAATTCCCATTTCGCAGGGGATATTCCACCATCAAAAACTAAAGAATAAAATTCTCTGTAAGGATTCGAGGGGTTGGGATCTACATTAAAGTCTACTTTCTTCCCCGTGGGCTTGTATTGGAGGTCAGATAACAAATCCAGTGGGTCGTCTATATATTCAACCAGACTTGAGCCTAATCCGGTTTCAAATTCGCTGGGGTCTGCGAATTGCATATAGTTTTCCTCTAACATTCTGTAAATTTTTAAGGAAGTTCCATTGTGAACCTGAAAACTTAGGTTCATCTTGTTATGCTCTCCATCTAAAATTGAGTAAGTTACAGTGGGAACTTTATTGTCTAAGTAAAATGATGCAGGGTCGGGAGCAGAATCGATGGAGACCCCCGAGTTCATTATGGGCGTAACTTCCACTCCAAAGGTTCTATTAGGATACCCGAATATTTCTAAATTAGTGTTGTAGGAAATGTCTAGAGATGTAGATGTGTAGGAGGAGAGGAATTCAGCGTTGGAAAGACCGCTTTCGAAATATCCCGTCACTCCAGTCTCGTAACCTACTACTCTTGTCTCGATGCCCGTCACATATGGAGTCGATTTTAGTCCAGTCCCAGTTATCCCTACCAAAGGAATTATCCCAGTAACCTCAACTTCAGAATTTAATATGCCTGTAACTCCAGTAATATAGCCGGTTACTCCTTGCAAGGGATTGTATTGGATGTATTCATCAACAAAACCAGTTTCAAATCCATCTTCTACTTCTTCTGTTTGATAAAGATAAACAGGAACGTTTTCCTCGTAAGTTATTCCTGTGTTTCCGGATACAATATAACCGGAAAAGATGTCCATGTATCCAGTGTATCCAGAGATATACCCCGTAGGAGTCAAACCTGAATAACCATACTTCTCAAAATGGACGCCAGTATACCCTTCCTCTTGAATTATTCCTGTATAGTCGAAAGGGTCGTATAAGGCTTCTATTCCAGTAAGCTCCCCAATTCCAGAAGTAATATACTGAGGGACGAGCTCTCCCGTAGGAAGTACCTGTATCGCAACTATACCAGACTGCATAGTTAAAGGAACTTCAGAAAGCTTTCCTGTGTCATATCCGTATATAGTGTCAAGACTTACCGTCTCTACTACTGGCGACTCATAGGAGTAGCTCAGATCTACAAGCTCAAATAATTCCGATATAACCCCCGTAGTGTATCCGCTAATACCACTGACCTCGATCCCGCTAAACACCGATTCATATCCAGTTATGGATACGATTTCTTGTACAACTCCACTGATTTCGCCTGTAATTCCGCTAAGACCAATAGTACTCTCAGAAAGGCACCCAGTTAGATGCCCGGTGACATGTTGCACTGAGAAGTTAATAGGCGATATATAAAAATCGATAATTCCTGTGCCAACAACTCCAGTCTCATCACAAACAGTTTCGTACCCAGTTATCCCATAGAGATAATCGACAACTCCGGAAATAGTCTCAACCCCAGTTAGCGGGCGCTCTATATATATCGGTTCGTGATGATAGACTGGAATGAAACCCGTCTCATATCCGGTTACAATCTGTCCAGAAACGGGATTTATTACGTCAATAGTTTCGGTCGGGATCGCTCCGTAGTCAATAGAAAATGCAAGGTCGGTTAGGCTTTGGTAAGCGTTTAACCCAGTAATCTCAACCTCTCCTAAGGGATTCGTCCAGCCTGCGAGGGTGGCATTTTCCAGCATAGATTCATTGCTCGATATCCCTGTGCTTTGCGCTACTTTAAGTTCTCCCGAAGATTTATTGAATAGAAAAAAGGTGTAATCTTCCTTGCCCATTACCCCTGAAATTTCATTTCCTGTTGTCGGGGGTCGAATCGCAGGCAAATGAATATGTCTCCAGCCTTCAGAAATGGATGCCTTATGCCTTCCTGAGTAAAATATTGGATTGAAATTCTTAAATGAACCTTGACTATCTGGGGCTCCAGCAGTCATGTAAAGGTCTATTTCAAAGTAATCGTCATCGTCTGCAGCTAACTTATAAAATGAGATTCTGGAAAGATTTTTACCAGTCTCTAGGGAGACGGTTTGCCCAACCCCATAACCGTTATTTAGAACCGAGATATAATTGGCGAGATTGGGGTCTTGCCCCGCCCCTTGTTCGTAATTTAGCCTTGCGCCGGAAATATGCTCTATTACCCCTGAAGGTCGGTAGCTAAGATCTGGGAGAAGTATGCCGGTTTCTATGTATTTGGTAATATAATTGTATGTAGGCTCTCCGGTTGTATAGCCGTCCAAATAGGTTCCCGTTATTGTTTTATACTTTTGCTTCAGGCCTGTATAAGCCGGAATTAACTCTTCTTCGTATCCAGTTATTCCAACAAGCTCTTGAATAACTCCTGTCTCCTGAATCTCAACTACCTTCGTCTCTACAATTCCAGTCGTATATCCGATTACTCCTGTTAACGCAGTCTCAACATCGACATACCCATACATATACTCCGTACCAGTAATGGGAATGAATCCAGTTACAGGGATTTTATCTAAGGTCAGATTAATGTCTGAAGAAAGAGAGGAAGAAAAGTTGAGAGCTTCATCTGGGACGTAAACTCCATCTTTATCAAGAATCTTCACAGAAAACGCGTCCAATCCATAATCTGAAGACAAGTCAAAGTCTGTGGAGATTATGTCTCCAAAATTAATATGCCCCTCGGGGTATTGAGTATCCCAAGAAATCTTAACGTCTGGACTCTCAAATTCTGCGGGGTTGGAGATGGTACCGCCCACCGTAATATCATTGCTATCGCCGCCGGGATTTAGGATAGAAAAATCGCTTACTACATACGGAGAGGAAATATCTTCCACTGGATAATCGATAAACAACATTTTGGAGGAAACAATCGATGCGCTTCCATCTGAAACAAAGTAGACATCTAGAAAAATATCTCCATACACTCCAGAAATATCAAAGGAAAGATTGCTATCGTACGCGTCGAATTCTCCAGCAAGAGTAGATTCATTGTTCTGGGTGTAGTAAACTTGATAGGTATAGAGCCCAGAAGCCTCTACGACAAAATCATTATCTATTGATAAATTAATTGTAGATGATAGGGCCATGGCTATTAACCGGTATTGACTTCAATGCCTAAAGATGCATTCGGCAATGATCCATAGTAGCTATAGGCTGGGAGCGGTTTAACTAGATCTAGCTTGGCCTTCTTTTCAATTACGTCGAATTTGTTTGGAATGTATTCTAATCCGCTTACTTCAAATTCTCCCATAGCAGCCTCTTTAACTTGCAAAGTTCTATACAAATGGCTCTGCGTGCTTATGTTTTCATCTTCGCATTCAAGTATCCATATCGACCCGACAGGTATCTCAAGCAATACGCTATGAATGTCAACCGCCTTATACTTCTGCCAATAAGCATCTTTACCCCCATAAGGCATGGAGGATTTGTGGTCCTTTATGCATTCATAATAAATCCCCTTGTACTTGATGAGTTCGCCCTTTTTATAATTTTTAGAGCCATCCCATTTTCCGAAGCGACCGTGTTGCATTTCGCCCATATTCATCCTAGTAATCATGGAGGAAGGGTTCAATATCACTTTATTTTGATTGATTTCTAGTATTTCAGACCTGTCGGAAACAGGGTCAAATTCAAAAGTTGTGATTTGCGCTTCTCTGGAATTTGCAATGTCCTCCATGCTAAGTCCGGGATCTAGACTGCCACGCCTAGAAGCCGCCAGATCATCTAAGGTCCTAACGTTCTCATTCTTTTTGGGTGTAATTACCGTAAGTTTTTTATGAGAAAGCTTATCTTGAATTTTAGAGTCAAGAGTTATGATGGCAGAGTCTTTCCCATCCGTCTCAACGTCAAAAACCCTTCCCCCGAAACGCTTGATTGTTCTATTTTTGTCAATTACCTTAAATACATCTCCCGGCTTAAGAAAAGACGCCTCAAGTCCAGCTTTAAAGTTAATTGCTTCTCTTTCTAATTGAGCTGTCAGTAGAGCCCATTCGCCAAGCCGACGAGCTTGACCTCTAGACGTGCATCCGAAAGCTATTACCTCTTTCTCTATATATCCAAATTTGTTAATTGCTCCGGGGTCTTCTACATATTCTATTTTAGGTCGAAATGCGTCTTCTTTATCGTTGTATCTAACAAGGCAAACCGAGTGCCTAGAGGTCTTTGGGCTCCCGCTATAACTAAAATTCCCATGTTGGGTGTTGGCATTCGTGAACAAGGTTACTGGCTCCTTCTTGATATCTGTAGTCAAAAAGGTCATTCCGTTCGCGAAGTAAAGCATTCCCCTAAAGACCGATGCCATCTCCTTTAGGAGGTCTATCGCTTCTGTTTTGTCCGTGATTAATATGTTACAGGCGAATCTTGGTTCTGCCACTTCATAATCGCCTTGGAATCTAACTGCCGCTTCACCACATACGTCTGCGCCTGACATTTCATTTTCAAGAAGCCCTCCGTCCACCGTGACTGTAGCCTCTTGCTCGTAACCGAGGACGTCCGTATCAACTATCTTGATGTCGCGGATACCAATAGCGGGCACAAAAGGAGCTCTAGCGCTAAGAGCGTTACTGTTCCCCACTGGAGGGCTCCCAATTTTATAATCTGTTTTTAGATGGAGGTGTATGAATAGTGTGTTAACTCCCTTGTGCCACCCCAAGTCTGAAGCAGAAAACTCGCAAGGAACCCATGCATTGTCTGTTATTGCAGGCAGAAGACTTGCGCCAACAGGCCACCCTTTAGGAGCAGAAGGGCCCCATGCACCACCTTGAATTTTGAAGGAGTCGCCCGGTCTTAAATTTCTCGCAGCAGCATCAAACTTTATTGAAGCTTTTGCTGGGTCTCCCGTTAAAGTAAAGGTCTGCATAAAAATATAGTCACCTTTAGGGATTGCGGGGAGTATTTTTGTTGGGCTGGGGCTAAGGAATTGAAAAGGGGCTCCCCATCCGGCAAAATTACCTCTTTCAAAATTATAGGTCTTTGGTCTATGGCCAAAATTGGCCGGAGGTCCTAGAGCTGAATTGTTTACAATATTCGAAGACAAGGCCCAATTGTGGTCAAGCTCTCCAGTTGCAAGAAAAGATTTATAGTCTCCTGTAGCACTTACTTTTGCCTTTGGGCTGCCTGTTCCGCCGGAGCCATACCACTTTGCCTGAAAACCAAGCAAGTTCCCCGAATTCGATCCGCCGCCAGTGCCGACGGCGCCCGAATCGGAATTTTCTAAAGCGAGGTAGATGACATTAAGTCCCGGTTGCAGATCCTGCGGTCGGAGTGGGTAATCTTTATCTGTTGTCCAAGACGAGGGAATTTTCTTTATGTTTCTTCCGTTCGTAGAGATATATGCAGCGTTGTCGCTTCTGAGCTTTAGATGCGCTTGTACAGTCCCTTTGTCAAACCCTTCAAGATCGAACTCAAATGCATAACACCAAATCCCTCCGCCAGTGCCAACTGCACCCTCTGCGGGGCCCACAAACCTGTCTTCAGTGTTGTTGCCGGGCCACGTGCTGCTCCGATGGATGACAGACCCTTTTTTATCCTTCCCAACCTGTCTGTTAATGGATTTAGGACTAATCCAGCCAGAGCCCCTTTGGCTTGTATATTTTAAGTCTCCATTCTCGATTCTCATTGTGGACGATGAGGTCTCAGATATTCCTCCGGTATAGGCAAAACCCGAAGGATGAGTCGCGGGCTGAATATTGCCGCTGAATGCATTTCCATGAGTTGGCTTTACTCCTCGCAAGCGATCTCCGTGCCCAATATATGCGAACATTACCCAGTGCTGCTCGTAGACATATCTATTGACATTATGATCTGACACTTCATTTATTTGCCTTCCAGAAGTGTCGCAACCAGTATTCTTGAGCATGCCGCCCTCAAGGCCACCGATTGTGATTGGCGAGGATATGCCCTTATTTGAGCCGGATCTTTCCCCTGCAGCATAAAGGGGGAATGATTTGGAGCTTGATTTTGTAGTTGTTTTTATTGAGGAGGAAACGATTTTCCTTTTATAGATGTTTCCATCGCATGTTTTGATTACAAGCTCTTGGCCTGCGTAGTCTTTTAAGTTTGGGGTTTCAGCTAAAGCAGAATTTCCGAATTTGTCTTCAAAATTTGGATTGGCGCCGCTCCCCTTAAAGGTGAACTCTATGTAGTTATCAGATTTCTTTTTAAGATTATTTGTGAAATCGACAAACTCTGTCCATCCATGCCTAGGAGCAGATCCGGTCAATACTATTTCGTCGCTAATTTTTGATATCTCGTATAGGTTCCACTTGTCTACTTGTGCGGCAGGGTCGAAATCTGGGTCAAGGAATTTTCCTACGCCATACCTGCGGTTAGTCATTAAGTCATTAAATATCCACGCGGGGTTGTCTGTCCAGTATTTCCCTTTTTGCCCCTCCCAAGGGGAATAGTCTTCAGTAGAGAATCGACCATCCCAATGCCCCTTGTATCTCCTATTTTCTGGATCGTAGTTATTTGGAATTGGTACCTTTAGAAGTTTGCAATCAAATGATCTTTCGGGGATTCTGCTAAAATATCGAGCATCAAACTGGGAGGCCGCAATTACGGAATTAGCGTAGCTGAAGTTCTCGGGTATTACCTCCACCACAGATTCCCACGACATTGATCGGGTATGGTCTGCGGTGTCGTCAGTTTCGCTGGCGGTTTCCTCGGGGTCCTTCTCTCTGGTTGCTCTGGTTAACTTAATTACTCGGTGTTTTTTATAGGGATTACTAAGGCCTTTAACGGGCTTTCCTGTGATCCCTGAGTCGTAGTCCTGATCACCGATTCTAATTACAAAATCTACGAAATATGGAGAAGTGGCAACGCCTTTAATTTTTATAGGGGCCTTACCTAGGGTATATTCGCTTGGGACATGATCTTCGCCTCGAAAACTCCTAAGGGGTTCTCCTTCTATACCATATTCAATAAAAAACTCAATCTCGGAATCCTTCATATCTCCTAAGGTTTCCTGATGGACACTTTCCACCTTGAAGAGCTGATCTATTTTAACACTGACAATTACCTCTGTTACGTTTATGTTTGTTACTGTATGGAATACTGAACTGGAGCTTTCCGACAGTTGTTCTGAAGTCGAAAAGGTTGAGGCGAGAGGGCCTATAAGCCTAGATTGAATTGAGATTGTGTTTTGCGAACCCATTAGGTTTAACGGCTTTTGGTCCTGATGCCCAAACCTTATCTCGGAATAAAATCTCCTAAAGTTTACCTGCTCCCTACCCAGAGCTGCAGGCCCCTTAGGAGTGGTTATTACGGGCGTATCATTTAAGTATATCCCTTTATAGCGATATGGGTTACTGGAAGAGCGTTCTTCGTCGAGAATTTGCCCGGTCATTTTGTCGTACTGGCCAGATAGCTTCCCCTTGGAGTCAAAATAACCCTG
>CEVA01038088.1_pt1 | contig 13460 bp, 11 predicted proteins | sample 361521 | NCBI WGS metagenome assembly CEVA01 (sample SAMEA2622823, study PRJEB7988) | marine metagenome | isolation source: saline water (ENVO:00002010), including
TGATCACCAACGGTTCCAAATTCATCCGCGGCTACAATCCAGAAACGGGCAAGGAACTTTGGCGGCTGGGCGGCAGCTCGAAAATCACCGCGCCCACGCCGGTGTTTGCCGGCGACCGCATTCTCGTCGCCAGCGGACGCCATCCCGAGCGGCCTATCTTTTGTGTCAAGGCAGGCGGCCGAGGTAACATCACCGCAACTCAACACGTCGCCTGGCAAAACCGCCGCGGCCCGTACATGCCCACGCCGCTCATTTACCGGGGCAAAGTTTACGCTCTCAACAATAGCGGGCTCATTGGATGTTTCGATTTGAAGACCGGTGAGGAACACTACTACGAGCGAATTCGACATCGCGGCCACGGCTTCAGTGCTTCGCCCGTTGCCGCTGACGGCAAAATCTATTGCGCCGGCGAAGATGGCATCGTGTTCGTACTGCAAGCCGGCGAGCGATTCCAGACCCCCAGAGAACATCAGATCGGCGAAACGCTGATGGCTACGCCGGCAATTTCTGATGGAGTGCTTTATTTGCGGGGGACGAGAACGCTTTTTGCGGTGGGCAAAAAGAAGTCTCAATAACCAATTTTCAATGAACATTGAGTACTGATAAGTGAGGTTTCCTTGAGCCTCGATCATTGAAAATTGATAACTTTGCTCCCAGTGGTATAGTATCCCCATGAGAGTTCTTTTGGCCTGTTTTTGTGCCTTTAAGCTTTCCGCCGCCTTGCCTCAATCGGCTCCAAGCCGGGCAAACCCGTGGCCCACGCGGGTTTTTGCACCTTATGTTGATGCGACGCTTTGGCCGACGTTTGATTTCTCGGCGGCGACGAGGCAACAAGGGCTTCGGTTTTACACTCTGGCATTTATTGTGGCGAAGGGATCGAATAATCCCGCGCCCAGTTGGGGAGGGTATCACTTGATGAGCAAAAAGTGGCTTTTGCCCGAGATTAATGCCATTCGCGCGGCGGGCGGAGAGGTGATGGTGTCCTTTGGGGGGGCGGCGGGCACAGAGTTGGCTGCCGCCTGCAAGACACCCGGGCAACTGCAGGCTGCTTATCAAATGGTGATTGATGCCTATGGGTTGACTCACATTGATTTTGATGTTGAAGGGTTTTGGTTGGTGGAACCCAAATCCATCGAGCGCCGGTCCCAGGCAATTGCAGGGTTGCAGGCACAGGCACGCCGTGCGAAGCGGTCGTTGCGGGTTTGGTTTACATTGCCGGCCTCGCCTTCCGGCCTCACGCGCGAGGGGATGGGGATCTTGCGTTCCGCCTTACGGCATGGCGTGGTGATTTCGGGAGTCAACGTCATGGCAATGAATTACGGGCGGGCAAACGCACCGAAGCCGATGACGGACATGGGCGCGTACGCAATTCGGGCGGCGACCAGCTTGCACGCCCAGTTGAAGGATTTGCATCACGAGAGCGGTGTCCGAAAAACGGATGCGCAGGTTTGGGCGATGGTTGGGCTGACGCCCATGCTGGGGCGCAATGATGTGAAGCCGGAGACTTTCACCCTAGATAACGCACGGGAGGTGCTTGCCTTTGCGCACCAAAAAAAGATAGGCCTGCTTTCATGTTGGTCGGCCAATCGGGATAGGCCTCCAAGCAAGAGTGGATCCAACGAGGCCAGTCCGAAACATTCGGGCATGGACCAGGAGGTATTTGAGTTCGCAAAGATTTTCCGCGGATATGGTGTCAAGAATCCCAAGTTTATCGAATGATGGATACTGGGCGTTCACTTTCCTCTTTCTCGAATTCCCGTTCGCCTATAGGGTCGGGGAAATCGATTGTCTCAGTCCACAATCAGGGAGGCTATGCAATCCGGAAAGGTCATTGAAGTGAAGGGGCTCGGATTCTTGCGATTGGGTTCGTTGAATTCCCGGTTTTCGGGAGTGTTGCTTGCGGGCTTGATGACGGTATTGTTGCCGGCGCAGGACCTGTTTTTGGAGCCGGGTGCGAGGAGTGTGGCTTCGCTGGCACTGGAACATCGGGTGGCTCGACCGGGGGACACGGTTTGGGCTGGGTTGCGCCTGGTCATCCCCAAGCCTTGGCATACCTATTGGGTAAACCACGGTGGCGTGGGGGAGGCGCCATCGGTGAAATGGGATTTGCCAACGGGAATTTCAGCTGGGGAAATCCACTGGCCATTGCCTTTGAAACATCCGTCCTTCGGGTCTATCGCTTATGTTTATGAGCATGAAGTGATGCTGCTGGTGCCGCTGAAACTATCCCCGGATCTGGAGCCGGGGATGAAGGAGCTTAAAGGGGAATTCAAGTGGTTGGAATGTACGGACGAGGAATGTGTGCAGGGCAAGGCGAGATTAGAAGCGGAATTGGTTGTGGGTGGGAAGTTGATCAAGGGGAGCAATTCGGCATTGTTTGAGAAATGGCGCGAACGGCTTCCGGAGGAAATGCCGCCGATTGAGGCGGAGTGGTCGGGTGAAGTGGCGGAGAATTTTTGGAGGCCGCTTGCCTTCAAGGTGCCGGTCGAGGACACGGAGGCAAAGGTGGAGTTTTTCCCCTACTTGGACCCGAAGGATGAGTACATGGTTCAGGCGGATGTGGAGACGGAACGGGGCGATGGGTTTGTGCGGTTGGTGCAACAGGTGGAATCGGTGGAGGAAAAATGGCCATCAGAGATTCGTGGGGTGATGCGCGTGGGGGATGCAGGGCATGAGGTGACTTTAAAGGTGGCCGCCGCGGAGAAAAACGGTGGTGGTTTCCTGCTTGCTCCAAGTTTGACTTTTGGCGGGCCGAAAACCTCCCAGTTGGATTTGGTGCTGGATGTGGCAAAAGCTCAGCGAGGAGGGAAGGTCATGGCCGGCGTGCGGTTCAAGATTCCCGATGGGTGGCATGTTTACTACAAGGACCCAGGTGGGCCGGGTTTGCCACCCCAGTTTACATGGGTGCTGCCCAAGGGAGTGGATGCGGGGGAAATTCTGTGGCCGAAACCGGAAGTGTTTAAATTTGGCGGAGAAGATTTCAACGGTTACCACGGTGAGGTGATGTTGTTGACGGAGCTGAAGCTGGCACCGGATGTGCCGGAAGGACCGTTGGAACTGCGCGTGAATGTGGAATGGCAGGAATGCAAGGAAATCTGTGTTCAAGGGGAGGCTTCACTGGTGGCGGCGTTGCTGGTGGCGGATGAATCGGAGGCCTCGGGAGATGCGGCTGAAATTGCGCGGTGGCATGCCCGGGCGGGTGGCTCACGATCCCCGCCGTCGTCCGTTCCAAATGTGGGGGCCAAAACTGAGGTGACCTTGGTGCTGGAGGCGGAGCAAGCCACGGCAGGAGGAACGGTGTTGGCAGGTGTGCGTTTCAGGATTCCGGACAAGTGGCACATCTTTTGGAAGAATCCAGGCGACTTGGGGGAAGCGCCGGGGGTGAAATGGAACCTGCCCGAAGGGGTGACTGCGGGGGAGTTGGAGTGGCCGCGCCACGAGTTGTATGAGTCAATGGGGTTCCGCCAGAATGTCTACCATGATGAGGTGATGCTGGTCGTGCCGTTGACATTGGCCAAGGATTTGAAAACCGGGCAATTGAAGCTGGAGGCGCGGGTAAGCTGGCAGGAATGCGAGGTCTCCTGTGTGCAGGGCGAGGCGAATGTTGAGGCGGTATTGCATATTGGAGATGAGCGGGTGGCTTCGGGGGATGCGGGAGAAATAAAATCCTGGCGCGCCAAGGTGCCTCCGCCGGGCAGCGAGTATGCCACGGTGGACTGGGGCCGGTTAGGCGGGATGCTGCTGCTGGCGTTCGCGGGTGGATTGATTCTAAACCTGATGCCCTGCGTGCTGCCGGTAATTGCGCTGAAGGTGATGGGGTTCGTGAATCAAAGGGAGGAGGCGCCGTCGCATGCGCGGCGAATGGGGATTCTTTACGGACTGGGTGTGGTGTTTTCATTTCTGGTGATGGTGGGAGCTCTGTTGGCTGTGCGCGCGGGAGCGGGCGGGGAGACTTGGGGCATGCAGATGCAGAACCAGTGGTTTCTGTTGTTTCTGACGGTCTTGATGACGCTTGTGGCCCTGAATTTGTTTGGTGTGTTTGAGGTGACACTGGGGGGGGCGGCTTCGGCGGCGGCGGGCGAAATGGCCGGCCGCGAAGGCAATTTGGGCGCGTTTGCTAACGGCATGTTGATGGTGGCCTTGGCGACGCCTTGTCTGGCGCCGATGTTGGGGACGGCGATTGGGTTTGCACTGACGCAGCCCGCGCTGGTGGTGACATTGCTGTTCGTCACGGTGGCCTTGGGCTTGGCGTTGCCGTATGTGGTCTTGAGTTTCAAGCCGGGTTGGCTGCGTTTTCTGCCAAAGCCGGGCATGTGGATGGAGTCCTTTAAAAAAGCGATGGGCTTTCCGATGCTGGCCGCGGCGGTTTGGCTGGCTTGGCTGACGGCGGGCAAGCTGGACGATGCCGGCGGATTGCGAGTGGGGCTCTTGCTGGTGCTGGTTGGGATGGCAGCTTGGATCTACGGGGAATTCATTCAGCGGGGGACAGCTCGCCGGGGCTTGGCTTGGCTGGGGGCATCGGGCGCCTCGGCTGCGGCTGCTGCGTGTCTGTTTGTTTTCCATGACAAGCTGGATTGGAAACCATGGAGTCAGGCAGCTGTGAGGGAGGCACGTGAGGCAGGACACCCCGTGCTGGTGGATTTCACCGCGGATTGGTGTCTTACTTGCAAGGCCAACAAGCGGACGAGCATCGAGGTGGACGCAGTTCGGGAAAAGATCGCCGCCACGGGCACGGTGGTGTTCAAGGGCGATTTCACGGACAAGAACGCGGCGATGGCCGATTTCATCAAGAGCCACGGCCGCCCCGGTGTGCCCCTGGTGCTGGTATATTCCCCGAATCTCGAATCGAAGGCGCAGATTTTGCCGGAGCTATTGACACCGGGGATTGTGCTGAAGGCTATCGATGTTGCGGCGGCGGACAGGGAAACTGAAGGCGCGGAAGATGCGGGCGAATTGACTTGGGCGCCTTGGAGTGAAGAGGCCGTGGCGGCGGCTCGGAGCGCGGGCAAGCCGGTGTTGGTGGATTTCACGGCGGACTGGTGCGCGCCGTGCAAGCACATTGAGAAAACGGCCATTAACGTGCCAAAGGTGCGGCGAAAACTGGCGCAACTGGGTGCGGCTACCTTGCAGGCGGATTTCACCGACAAGGACGAGGTGATCTTGGCTGAGATAAACCGGTTTCAGCGGGCGGGCCCGCCCTTGGTTCTGGTGTATCCACCGGACGAAAGCAGGGATCCCATCGTGATGCCCAAGAAGTTTACCGCGGAAGAGTTGCTATCGGCGTTGACCCGTTCAGTGGCGGGCGGCTCGGCCGGAAATCCGGGCTTGGAGAATGGAGTCTCGGCTGCTACTGCTTCCAACTGAATTTGTTGGACGGCAGTTGGCTTATGTTTAAAAAAGTTTTTCTATCTCTTGCCGCGGTCCTGCTGGGCGTGGGGTGTCATTCGTTTGGACCGAGCGAAGTAGGGCGGACGCATCCACTTTACAACGAGGTCATTTCACGGAGTCTCAATGAGCAGTTTCTCCTGAACCTCGTGCGGTTGCGTTATCGGGACAATCCGTATTTCCTGGAAGTGGGCAACGTGGCGGTGAATACGTCATTGGAAAGCGAGTTGAGCGCGAGCGTGAAGCTGGTGAACGGCGGCAGCGACACCACCACGCCGTCTGGCTCCGTGACCTACAAGCAGAATCCGACGGTGAGCTACACACCTTTGCGGGGCAACCAGTTCTTGAAGCAGATGCTCTCGCCGGTGCCGCTGGAGGCCTTGTTGACGCTGACGCAAAGTGGCTGGAGCGTGCAGCGGGTGATGAGTACCTGCGTGGAGCGCGCGAATGACCTGGACAACGCAGCTAACGCCAGCGGCCCGACGCCCGTCAAGCCGCCGCGCTACGAGAAATTTGCCACCATGGCAGACATCCTGCGGGAGTTACAGATGGCCGATGCCATGGAACTGGGGGCTGCGCCGGCACCGGCCGGTGGCCAAAACGGCGCCCGGTCGCACAATCTCGTGCTGCGCTTTAAAGGCGGCGCGGAATTGGCGGACCGGTTTCGCGAATTGTGCCTGCTGCTGGATGTGCCGGAGGATTCCACGGAACTGGTGTTGACCTCGGATTTCCTGAACAAGCCGGCTAATGGAGTGGCCGTGCGGACCCGTTCGATGATGGGCATCATGTTTTACCTCTCGCACAACATTGCCGTGCCGGGCGCTCACGAGAAGAAAGGTCTGGTAACGGTGACTCAGGAAGATGGCGGGGATCGATTTGATTGGGCGAAGGTGACGGGGAGGCTGTTCGCAGTTCATTCCGCCTCTAGCCGTCCGGCGGATGCGTTCTTGGCGGTGCCGTACCGTGGCAGTTGGTTTTACCTGCGGGCTAACGACTTAGAGAGCAAGAGCACGTTCATGCTCCTGAATCAATTGTTCAACCTGCAGGCCGGGGATGTTAAGACCATTGCGCCGGCCTTCACGATTGGGGTGGGGGGCTGAAAAGTTGAGGGTTGAGCGGTTGGCGGAGAGTGGGGTACGTTGCGCGCCTCTATGAGCGAACAGGAAAAACCGTTGGTTGGCGTGATCATGGGCAGTCACTCGGACTGGGCCGTGATGGAGAATTGTGTAAATCAGCTCAAGGAGCTGGGTGTGCCCTATGAGGCCAAGGTCATCTCGGCGCATCGAACGCCGGACCTGCTGCACCGTTGGGTGCAGGCGTCGAACGAGAATGGCATGGAAGTGATCATCGCGGCGGCCGGGGGCGCGGCCCACCTAGCCGGGGTTACGGCGGCCATGACGCCCCTGCCGGTTCTGGGTGTGCCCATGAAAGCGTGGAGCACGGAGGGTCTGGATTCACTGTTGTCGATGGTGCAGATGCCCGGTGGCGTGCCGGTCGGTACCTTGGCGGTGGGCAAGCCCGGCGCGAAAAATGCCGCCTTGTTGGCCGCGGCCATACTCGGCAACAAGTACCCGAAATATCGTGAGGCATATGAGGCTTTCCGCGCCAAGCAGACGGCGGATGGCGAGGCCAAGCAGGATATTGAGGGAGCCTAGATTTTTCCAGAACGCCGCGCGGTTCACTTTTCCGCAGCATATTATCTTTTTTTGCTGGTTTGCCGCCGGGGCGGGGGTTAGTTACTGGCCCGTCGCCTTTGTAACGTGAAAATTTTCTCGGGCAGATCAAACAAGCAACTGGCGGAATCCATATGCGAAGCCGTAGGGGTTCCGTTGGGGAGGTGTTTGCTCCGGGATTTTCCGAACGGTGAGACGTTCGCGAAGATCGAGGAGAATGTGCGAGGGGAGGACGTCTTTGTGGTGCAGTCGACCTCGCCACCGGTGAACCAGAACATGATGGAGCTTTTCATCATGATCGATGCGTTACGGCGGGCCAGCGCAAGCCGGATCACGGCGGTCATTCCTTTCTACGGCTATGCACGGCAGGACCGCAAGGATCAGCCGCGAGTTCCCATCAGCGCGAAACTAGTGGCCAACCTGCTTGTTGCGGCAGGGGCAAACCGGGTGTTGACGATGGATTTGCATGCGCAGCAGATTCAGGGATTTTTTGATATCCCGGTGGATCATCTCTACGCGGCGCCGGTGATCTATGATTACCTTAAGCAAAAGGAGCTGGGCGACTTGGCGGTGGTAAGCCCAGATGTGGGAGGCATCAAGATGGCGCATGCGTATTCCCAGATGCTGCATGCAAGTCTTGCTATTGTTGCCAAGCGGCGCATGAGCGACACGGAAGTGGAGACGGTATCGGTGATCGGCAATGTGAACGGGAAAACGGTACTGTTGGTGGATGACTTGACGGAGACGGCTGGCACCTTGGTCACCGCGGCAAAACTGCTGCGCCGGCGTCGAGCCAAGCGGATTATTGCGTGTGTTTCCCACGCTGTCCTGAGCGATCAGGGGGTGCAAAGATTGCGAAAATCGAATATTGACGAACTGATTACAACTGATAGTGTCCCCCGCCCCGAATTCAAGGGCGTGAAAGTTACCACGCTCTCGGTGGCCAAACTCTTGGGCGAGGCTATCCAGCGGATTCACACGAATTCCTCGGTGACGAGCTTGTTCGAGTTCGACGGGGTGCGAATTGGTTAACGGGAAGATTTACGATGAAAACAGTGGCATTGGAGGCGTTTCCGCGCACGGCAAAGAAGCGCAACGCAGTGAAGCGGTTGCGGGCAGATGGCCGGATCCCGGCGGTCTTGTATGGCTCTGGATCCGACACGAGCGACGTGGAGATTGACACCAAAGCGTTCGTAACCTTGGTGAAGAAGGCGACTTCCGAGGCGCTTTTGTTTGACTTGGCCTGCGATGGGAAGACGAGCTTGGCGCTCCTGAAGGAGGTACAGTATCACCCGCTTTCCGGGGAATACCTGCACATCGACCTGCACTCCGTAAAGGCCGACCAGCCGGTGACAGTGTTCGTGCCCATTGCGGCCGATGGCGAGGCCGTGGGCGTGAAGGTCGGCGGTGGGCTCTTGGAGCATGTTCTTTTCCGGATTCGCCTGCGTGGCCTGCCCGAGAATATCCCGGATGTGCTGCATGTGGACGTGAGCGAGCTGGATGTCGGCCACACCCTTCACGTCAAGGAACTGAATGTGCCCGAGGGCGTTGAAATTTTGGCCAATGACGACAACCCGGTCTTTTCTGTTGCCAAGCCCCGCACCGTGGCTGTGGGAACAGAAGACGAGGAAGGCGAGGAAGGCGCCGAAGGCGAAACCGCCGAGGGCGAGGGAAGTGCCTCTGCCGAAGGTGGCGGCGAGGCCAAGGAAGGCGAGTAAGCATCGCTTTGCGCGGGACGCCCCGCCATGGATTCGTGGCATCTCATCGTGGGTTTGGGCAATCCCGGCGACCGGTACACCGGCACGCGCCACAACGCGGGCTTCATGGTCTTGGATCGGCTGGCAGCACGGTGGCGTGCGGACTGGACGGACGAAAAGAAATTCAAGGCGCGCTTGGCCCGCGCCGAGGTGGGCGGTCGGCGCGTGTTGTTGTGCCAGCCGCAGACCTACATGAACCTGAGCGGTGAATCGGTGGGGCCGTTGGCGGGATTTTATAAAATTGGGCTCGACCAATTGCTGGTCGTAGTGGATGATGTGAATCTCCCGCTCGGCGAACTGCGGCTTCGGCCGCGTGGTGGCAGCGGCGGTCATCACGGGCTCGAGTCCATCGAGTTGAACCTAGCCGGAAATGGATTTGCCCGGCAGCGGGTGGGCATTGGCAAGCCGTCCCACGGCGGCGGGGAGTTGAGCAGCCATGTGCTGGGTGCCTTTGACGGCGACGAGGCAAGCGTCGTGGGAAAGGCCTTGGATCGCTCAGCCGATCAGGCAGAATGCTGGTTGTGCTGCGGCGTGCAGAAGGCCATGAATGACTTTAACGGGCCGGCAATTCCGCCCGTGAAGGAAAAGCAGGAGACAACGGACGAAACGGAAGAGACAGAGTGAGAGAATACGAGGGACTATTTATTTTGGACACCGCCGGGGCGGACAGTGCTCCCAAGGTGATTGACACCGTGAAGGCGCTGATCGTGAAAGCTGGCGGCAAGGTGAGCGCGGAACAGAAGATGGACCGCCGCCAGTTTTCGCGCGTGGCTGACAAGAAGCACACGGGCGGTTTCTATGTAAACCTGCTCTTCAGCCTGGAGCCTGCCGTGCTGGACGAATTGAAAATCGCGTTTAAGGAGAGCGGCGATGTTTTCCGCGCGCAAATCACGCGCGCCACGGCTTCGGCTGAGGCCGCTGCGGCTTAGACCGTTATGCCCAACTACAACAAGGTCATTCTGATGGGGAACCTGACGCGGGATCCCGAGGTGCGGTACACTTCCGGTGGTACGGCAATCGCCAAGCTGGGCTTGGCCGTAAACCGCCGCTGGACCAACAAGGAAGGTCAGCCGCAGGAAGAGACGACCTTTGTGGATGTGGATGCGTTTGGACGCCAAGCGGAGACGATCGGCCAGTACCTGAAGAAGGGTCGCCCTGTGATGGTCGAAGGCCGGTTGAAACTTGACCAGTGGGACGACAAGCAGACTGGCCAAAAACGCAGCAAGCTGGGCGTGATCTTGGAGAATTTTCAATTTTTGGATTCCCGTGGCGACAGCGGCGGTGGCGGATATTCGCAGCCGGATGCGCCCTCGGCGCCGGTGCAGGGCGGCGGTGGCGGATCGATGCCGGAGGATGATGATGTGCCGTTTTAAACCGGGGCGCGTCGGAATTTTTTAAAAAGGAGATATTTTTACCATGGCTAAGACGGAAGTGATCTTGACGGAAAATGTGACCGGCCTCGGTGCCGAGTCGGACAAGGTGGAAGTGGCGGCGGGCTACGCGCGCAATTTTCTGCTGCCTCAGGGCCGTGCCGTGCCCGCCAGTGCGGCCAACGAGCGTTATCTTGCTGCTCTGCAGGCGCGCCGGGATGAGCGCGAGGCGCACGAAAAGGAGACGATGGAGGCGCTTCGCGAGAGTCTTTCGCACTTGTTGCTGGTTATCAAAGTGAAGACGGGCGAGGGTGGCAAACTGTTTGGCTCCGTGACTGCGGGCATGATCGCCGACGAGTTACGCAACCAGTTTGGCGTGGATTTGGACCGCAGGAAAATCAATCTTCCGCAGGCGGTTCGTGAGCTGGGCGACCATGAGGTGAACCTTAAGTTGCACGCGGATATCGAGGGCACGCTCAAGGTGCAGGTGGAAAGCGAGAACCCCATCATCGAGCCGGCTGCCGAGGCGGAAAAGCCGAAGGAAGAGGCTCCCAAGGCAGAGGAGGCACCTGCACAGGAAGGTTCATAAAAACGGCTTTTGGCTGGATTTTAAGGCGGGCCAATGGGCCCGCTTTTTTTGTTCACGTATTTGCGTGAATAGTTTCACGAGGGTGTCAGCAACTCGCGTTTGCGTTGGGGTCGCGGTTTTCGTTTTTCTCTTCGCGCATGATTGACGCGAATGAGGACATGCCGTTGCCGCCGGTGCCGGAGGATTTGGTGGAGACCCCGCGCCGCCGGGCGCCTCAAACTGCTGATCCCGGACGTGTGCCGCCGCACTCGACGGACGCGGAGCAGGCGGTGCTGGGGTGCCTACTCATTTCGCCCAACGACAGCATTGGTCTTTGCCTTGAGCGACTGCGCACGCCGACCACCTTGGACGAGAACGGAAAGCCAACCAAGGATCCGGATGCGGTCAGTTTCTTTTACGACCTGAAACACCAGCTCATTTTTGAGGTGCTGGTGGGCATGTATGAGGCCAAGGAGGCGGTGGATGGATTGACTCTTTCCAACCGGCTGCGGGATCGTGGCCAGTTGGATGCCGTGGGTGGCCCGGCATACCTCGCCTTGCTGGAGGACTCGGTGCCCTCGGCGGCCAATCTCGAATATTATCTGGGGATCGTCTGGGAGAAGTATCTCCTGCGCAAGATGCTCAAGGCCTGCACGAGCATGGTCCAGGACGCTTACAATTTTGAAGGTGGCGACGTGGATCAATTGCTGGACGAGGTAGAAACTCGCATTCATCGCATCAACGACGAGCGCGCGGGTGAGCGCCAAGCGGACATGAACACGCTGGTGCATCGGGTGATCGAGGAGGTGGAGGCGCAGCACCTGCGGCAGGGGGAGATGTCGGGGTTGCCGACCGGGTTTCTGGACTTGGACAAGATGACCGATGGCCTGCACGCCGGCGAGATGGTGGTCATTGCCGCGCGGCCGAGCATGGGCAAGACCTCGCTGGCCATGAATATCGTGGAGCACGTGGTGCTGGAGACCAAGAAATCGGTGGGGGTGTTTAGCTTGGAAATGACGGCGGAATCGCTCGTAACGCGCATGCTCTTTTCGCAGGCGCGGATGAACCTGCGCAATGCACGGGATGGATTTCTCAGCTCTGCGGATTTTCCGCGCATGACCGCCTCGGCAGGTCGGCTGGCCAAGGCGCCCCTGTACATCGACGATACGCCGGGCCTGTCCATCCTGCAACTGCGGGCCAAGGCCCGGCGGATGAAGCATCAACACGACATTCAACTCATTGTGGTTGACTATCTGCAACTGCTCCACTCTACTTCGCGCCGGGCAAAGGACAACCGGCAGCAGGAAATTGCGGAAATCTCCAGCGGCATCAAGGCATTGGCCAAGGAGTTGAGTCTGCCGGTGATTATCCTCAGCCAGTTGAACCGCGAGATGGAGCGGGACAAGAACCGAAAGCCACGCTTGTCGGATCTCCGTGAATCCGGTGCCATTGAGCAGGATGCGGATATTGTGGGCCTGCTGTACAAGCCTTCCGGCGGGGAGGATGAGGAGGATGGCCCGGGGGAAGGGCAGGACGGCGAGCCGGTAAACCTGTTGATTGCCAAGCAACGCAACGGGCCCACGGGCGATGTCTACATGACGTTTCTCAAGCAATACACGCGCTTCGAGAACGCCGCGCGGATCAGCCCCGAAGACGTGCCGACAGACTGATGCAAATGAATACCTTGAAATCCCTGGCCGCGCTGGCGGTGTTATGGCTGGGCTGGACGCTGGGCGCGCAGGCATGGGCCCAAGGCGCTGCGGAGGGGGAGATCGTCAAAATCGAGGTGCGGCTTGCCGGCGGTACGACGGGTGTGGATGAGGCGTTCGTTCGGTCCCACATTCGTCTGCGGGTGGGGGATGCCTATCGGCCGGGTCTGGAGAATGAGGATGTCAAAACCCTCATGGCTACGGGTCGTTTCACAAATGTCAGCGTTTTTCTAAAGAAAGCTGGCGGCGGGTTGCACTTGATATTCACCGCCGAACGCGCGCGCAACACGGGCACGGTGATCCTGAAGGGATTTGACGGTGAGCGCGACATCTCCGCGGATCGGCTGAAGATCAAGGTCAGCAAACTGCTCGGTGTGATGACCACGCGCGAAACGGAGCCGTACTTGGATCGCAAGGTGGCTGCGGATGTGCGTGCGCTGGAGGATTATTATCGCAGCAAGGGGTATTATGACGTCAGCGTAAATGCCGTTCCCGTGATCAACACCACGACGCTGGACCGGGACGTTACCTTTACCATCACCGAGGGTGAACGAGTGAAAATTGAGGAGATACGGTTTCGCTTGGGTCGTTCCATCAACACCATCGACACTGCCACAGATCAACTGACCACGGAACTGCCTCATGGCTTGGTCACGGGGGATTCGGTTCGGTTGTTTGTGCAGGAGGCTGCGAATGATCGCGCGGAAGAAAGTGTGCCCATGCCCGCTATCATGCCTGCCAAGGTCGAGGCTGGTGCTCAGGCTGCACCCATGCACCGGGGTGCATACTACTTCGTTCGAGTGATTGCCCGCAACCAAGTTACTCTGCATCACGCGGCCGGGGAGGCCAAGGCCGGTGTCCGTCGGGTGGATTTCGTCACAGTGGCCAACGTGCCGCATTATATCGAAACCCCGCTTCAGCCAGAGCGTTTTACCGGGAAAGAACTGGCCAAGACCTTGGAGACCAAGGAGCGGCGGCGTTGGTGGAGTCCCGTCAGT
>CEVA01096046.1_pt1 | contig 13447 bp, 9 predicted proteins | sample 361521 | NCBI WGS metagenome assembly CEVA01 (sample SAMEA2622823, study PRJEB7988) | marine metagenome | isolation source: saline water (ENVO:00002010), including
GGCCCCCTCCTTCCGACCGGTCTGGCGCTGACTCTCTCCTGGGCTCTCCCGGTCATCGGCGTGGCCGTGGCGGCCTACCTGGGACACGCTGGTGCTCCGAACCCCGTCGACCGTGCCTTTCTGACGATGGCCTACCTGCCGCTGGGTCTTCTGGTCGGGGACTTGTGGACGGCGGGGGTCGCGGTTCTGCGACGTCGGGCGGAAACGCCGCTGCGGGTTCCGCTCGCGACGCCGCTCATTCTGGGATGCCTTCACATCGGGTTGGGAGCGGGTTGCCTCCGTTTGATCGGATTCGACACGCTTTATCGATACGCTCCTCGAGACGCGTTCGGCGGCGTTTACGAGGCCCGGTGGGCCATCGCCCTCCTCGTGGTCGCGGGGTCGATCCTGGGACTCGTGGGGGCGTTACTGGAAGGACGTCTGTTGCGCTGGGTGCTGATCTCGGAACGTACGGCGGCGCCTCGAAACGGTCGGCTGCAGGCCACGCCGGCGGATCAGGATCTCGGTCCGGAAAACGTCTACGAGGCTCAGGTTTTGTTGAACAACCTGGGCTATGAGTTCGGTGCGATCGACGGTGTGCTTACGCCAGAAACATCGGCTGCGTTACAGCGCTTCCAGGAGACGGCGGGCGTGGAATCGAGTGGAAAGGTGACGGCGCTGACGATGATCGAGCTCCGAAATCGATGGGCGACGGCTGAAGCGTCGACGAAGAGAGCGTCCCTGTGGGCGATGGCGCGTCACGTGGTCCGTACGCTCGTGATGCCCTTTGCGCAGGTCGCACGAGGGCTCAACCGTTCATCGAAGTGACGACTCCACTGGTGCAGGAGAGAAACCGACTATCGCGAGGGGGTCGGCGTTTTTTTTGCGGTGCCCGGAATCCTGACGTGAAGCTGGTCTGAAGAAACGCCCAGGTTCGGTCGTGCCCGGGTGTGGTGAATGCGGAGATGGTTGCCATCCTGCTCGATGGCGATGCGGCTGGGAAGGTAGGATTCGCCGAAGCGTTTATAGTCGGACATCGTACGGTGAGAGAGCGTGACTCCGTGGGCGTCGGTGACGATGTCGTCGAGAACACCGAGTGCGAACCGATCGACCGTGATCCGCCGGGTTCCGAACGGATATCCAAACACGAGACGGTAGGCCTCAGTGTCCGTTGTGAAAGAAGTCAGGTGGGTGAGGTCGTTCTCATCGAGGTCGGGCAGTCCGAGCAGGGCCTGAGGTACCCGGTAGTAACCGAGTTCCATTCCGGTAACCCGCCTGAGTACGGTGCTGGACGGGCCCGAGATGAGCTGGTTTTCGCGGGGCAGGTAGACGTCGACAGAGTCTCGATAGAACAGGGCGGACATCAAGCTGACGCCAACGGGGCCACTTACCTCGAGGCGAAGGCTGTCGGGGGCGCGATAGAAGATGACGCCCTTCGCGTTCTGCCGAACGCCGTCGATCTGGATGGAGATGGAGGCTTGCGCAGTCGCATCGTGCACGCGGTTCCGCACATTCAGGAAGTGTCCGATGAGATCTGCGGGTGAGGTGATATCGACGAGGGGACGGCGCGGCGAACCTGCGCAACCGATCAAGAGGCACAGGGCGAAGAGGGACGCCCGGCAGCGGTTCGGATCACGGGGTTTCGCGGTCGGTCTCCGAAGCGTCCAGGGTTCCGAGCTTCTTGACGAGGGTCTCGTTGTCCGGATCGTACGACCTGGCCTTGGACCAGTGCTCTCTGGCCTGATCCTTTTGCTCGAGGGCGGCGGCCACGTCTCCCGCGTGCTCGTGGATGACGGCCAGATTCTCGCGCATTCCGGCCAGGTGCCTCGGGTCTGCATCTGTCAAAGCCTGCATCGCGCGTTCTTCGATGGCGATGGCCTTCTGCAGATACTCGCGCGCCCGCTCGAGTTCACCCAGCTGGTAGTAGGCCCAGCCCATACTGTCGAGGTAGGCGCCGTTGTTCGGTTCCTGGTCGAGGGCGCGTTGGATAAACTGCAGTGCCTCTCCGAGCCGCACCCCTTTTTCCGCGAACATATAGCCGAGGTAGTTGAGCGCCTCGTCGTGTGAAGGGTCGAGGGCGATCAGCCTTTCGAATTTTCGGACGGCTGTGTCGAAATTTCCGCTCCGCTCATTTGCCCGGGCAAGTCCGTAGAGCGTCTGCTGGAGGAGGCCGGCGTTCGATTCCACTCCTGGCATCAGTGCGGCGAAAGCCTCCACTGCGGCGTTCCAGTTCTGTTCCCGGACGAATGTCTGAGCCCGCTCGAACCCGAATCCGAGATGATCGGGGTCGGCTTCCAGGGCAGTTTCGAACACGCGCCTTGCTTCAGCGTTCTGTCCGAGCGCGGAATGCGCGTTACCCAGCGTCAGCGTAATCTGATGTCTCGCATCTGAAGGAGGCGTGTGGTCCAGGGCAGCGGTCAATTCGTCGATGGCGCTTTCGTATTCTCCATCGAGGATCAAGCCGTGTGCGAATCCCACGCGATACTCGGGCCGGTTGTCGATGCTCGAAGCCCGCTCGAACGCCTCCCGTGCGTTCTTGCCCTGGTTCAGGTTGAGCAGGAGTTCTCCCGATTTGGCGTGGAGTTCGGATCGTGCCGGAAACAGGGAGGACAGGTGATTGAGGAGGTTGAGGGCGCGATGGTAGAGGGCCGAGCGTTGTCGGTCGTCATTCGTGCCTCGGCCGAAGCTGCGGAACACATCGGCCAGCTGTTCGGTGAAGGGCGCATCGACGGGGGTTTCGGCGATCAGTGCTTCAAATGCGTGCGGCCTGACGTAGATGCTCACGAGCTGCCGCCACACTTGGCGTAACTGGTCCCCCGAGATGTAGGCCACGCCCTTCCGGTAGGCCCGTGCGGCCGCTAGAGTGTCCCCAAGCGAGCCGATGATGCCTCCGAGCTGAACCCAGGCGTCGCCGAGTTGGGGCTGGCGGCTCAATACGTCTCGTAACAAAGCTTCCGCCTTGGCGGGCTCGCCGTTGCGTCGGTAGTTCTGGGCTGCGATCTGCCTGCCGCGATCGTCGAGATTGGGCAACGTGACGATTCGGTCCAGTACGGCAACGACTCCGGCCCTGTCCTGTTGCTTTGTGTAAATGCGCAGGCGTGTGTCGAGGGCACGGATCGGGTTCGTCGAGCGGACGGCGATCCGGTCGAGCTCAGCGATCGCGGCGGCCGTGTCGAGGGCCCCTGAAAGGAGGGCGTTGTAACGGACCCACCGGTTTTCGAGGTGATCCGGGTCGAGTTCGACCGCCCGTGTCGAGGGCGCGAGGGCCTCGTCGAAACGATCGAGGGAAGCCAGATTTCGGGCTAGCAGACGGTGGAGGGTGGCTGACGTCGAGTCGATTTCGACGGCACGTCGAAGGGCGCGAGCGGCGCGGGCGGGATCGTTACGGAGCTCGGCGCTTTTAGCCACCACGTAGAACGAAAACGCGAGAGGGTCCGGCGTGGGGGACTCGTGTTCCTTCCCCAAATCGACCCCCGCCGGCGGGGCCATGGCGCATCCGACAAGGACGACCATCAGGCCGATCAACCATTGGTCGGGCCGTGTCTTCAGGACCCGGGAAGGTTCTTCTTCAAGTTCCATTTCATCTCCAGCGGGGGGAAGGCGCCGTCTTCGGGTTGAACGACGAGCTTGACGTGCTTGAGGCCTTCCCGAAGGATCGGTCGCCCTTGGAAATCGAATCCGGGAAAGTAGAGTTTGAGGAGCTTTTCCTGCCCGGCATAGCGGACCTTGGACGGCAATTCGAGGAAGCGCGTCTCCGTATAGCCGGGGATACCCGTGTAACGACCGAAGGTATCCGTGACGGACATACTCCGTCCGGGGAGGTCGATCTCCAGAGCTTCGAGCTTATGGTGCGCGGTGACTTCCATTGTGACGGGCTCGTAGGCCGTCCCCTTGCTGTCTTCGAGAAAGATGACGTATCGCTCAACATCGAGATGATAGGCCGCCCCGGGAGTACTCATTTTAAGCCGTACGAGCATCCGGTCGTCTAGATGGTTGTTCGCTGAGAAGCCGTTCCAGGCCGCTTGCTTGTCGCTAAACGTATGGGGGTAGTGTTCGAACAACAGGTCGAATTCTTCGCGCACCAGTTCGGGAACGGCAATCGTTGCAGACAGGAGCAGGGGTGACTGCACCGCAAGACGTTTCAGCGTGGGTGACGTCGTGTCATACTGGAGGTCGCGACTCTGGGCCAGACCCGGTTCTGCACGCACTGCGGTTTGTACGTAGTTCCTGACCGTCCAGGATCTGACGAGCTCCCGATAGGACAAGGGCGTGTCCCGCCAGTCGGGGTCGGGAAGTTCGATTCGATAGGCGTCAGTCTGTTCCTGCGAACGTCGGTTCAGGGGCGAATTGTTGACCCGGTAGAAGGGGGTGTCCGACAACTTGAATTCGAGGAGGTCCTGCTTGGACTTCAGAATTTTCGTGAGCCGCTTTTCCTGGTTGTCATCGATGACCGCACGGACCGAGTCGAGGAGTCCGTCGACTTTCCGCCGGGTGTTCTTTTCCAGAAGGTGGAGTTGCTTGATGGTTGGCGTGTAGCCCAGCCAGAGACGTCCTTCGTAAGTTCGTCGCCCGTATTCCCATTGGTAGCCAGATATGACGGATCGAAGGCTGTCTACGAGCGGGGCCAAGATCTTTGCCTGTCGGGCTGAGGCCTTCACCTGAGATTGAAACCGGCCGGGCTCGAGGAGATCGCGGGGTGAAGCCGCGTCCGTAGAGGTCACTGTCGCAGCAAGACTGATCACCACAGCGTATGAGAGCATTCGTTTCATGACGGACTTCCGGGGCTGGTATGGACAGGAGTGACCTATCCTTTGACGTTTCAGCCTGGAATTGGTTCTGCACTCACTGTTCGAGCATCAGCTTGTGTACGTCGTTTTCGACGGGAACCGGGTAGGTGCGATTGAAACACGCTGTGCAGTAACTGGCGTTTCCGTTCGGCGCACAGGACAGCATTCCGTCGAGGGACAGATAGCCCAGGCTGTCGACACCCAGGTGTTCTCGGATCTCTTCGACGGTTTTCTTGTTGGCGATGAGTTCGCGGTGCGTCTGGAAGTCGATACCATAGAAACAGGGTGAAATGATCGGCGGACTGCTGACACGCACGTGAATTTGTCGAGCGCCAGCCTCGCGGATCATCCGGGCGAGGTGTCTGAGAGTGGTCCCCCTCACGATGGAGTCTTCGATCAGGACCACGCGCTTTCCGCGAAGGACACCACGAACGGGATTGAACTTGAGCCGAACTCGGGCCGCCCTGGAATCCTGGCCGGGAGTGATGAACGTGCGGCCGACGTAGTGGCTGCGGATCAGACCGATCTCGAACCGCAGGTTAGACTGATCGGCGTACCCCAGGGCTGCTGTGTTGCTCGAGTCAGGGACGGGCACGACGATTTCGGCGTCAGCCGGCTGCTCGATGGCGAGCTGCTTGCCGAGTTTGCGTCGGGTCTTGTCGACGGTGTCTCCGAAAATGATGCTGTCGGGGCGCGAAAAGTAGACGAACTCGAAAATGCAGTGGGCCCGGCGGTCGGATTCCAGCGGAAAGTAGGTTCGGAGGCCGTTCTCGTCGATGATGACGAGTTCGCCGGGTTCAATGTCACGGATGTATCGGGCAGAGATGATGTCGAGGGCGCACGATTCGGAGGCGACGACCCACGCATCCCCCAACTGGCCGAGACATAAGGGGCGGAAGCCGTGTGGGTCCCGGGCGGCGATCAGATGCCGTTCCGTGGCCAGAACGAGGGAGAAGGCGCCCCGAATTTGCTGGAGCGCTTCGGTGACCCGGTCGACCATCGAATCGGCCTGCGAACGGGCGATGAGGTGAAGGATGATTTCGCTGTCGGACGATGTCTGGAAAATGGCACCCTCATCCTGCATCTCGCGACGGAGTGTGTTCGTGTTTACGAGGTTCCCGTTGTGGCCGATAGCGAAGGCGCCACGGCATTCCGCCGTGAAGGGCTGAGCGTTCTTGATGCTGTCGAGACCGGTCGTGGAATATCGGTTGTGCCCGATGGCCAGATGCCCCTCGAGCTTGTGGATGGCCTCAGGTTCGCCGAACACGTCGGCGACGTGACCCATTCCTGTGTGAAGGTGAATCCTGCGTCCGTCTCCCGTGGCAATGCCGCAACTTTCTTCTCCCCGATGCTGCAAGGCGTTCAGCCCGAGGGTCGTGAGCTGAGCCGCCTCCGGATGGCCGTAGATACCGAAGATCCCGCAATAGTGCTTTACCTGAGGATCCATCTGGTGACGTGTCCTTTCGAGTGTGGTGGGCGCGCCTGCGGGGAGGCGGGCACGATCATCTTCGACGGGGGCCGCGAGGTTTTCGCCCTCGATGTGTTCGCTGGGTTACGTCGTTGACCAGAAAGTCGATCTGTCGCTGGCGACGATCGGCGCGTACTACGGTGACTTCCACGCGATCGCCGAGGGAAAAGGTACGTTTCGTGCGCTCGCCCACAAGCGCGGCGCGATGCGGGTCGTGTAGGTAATAGTCGTCTTCGAGCGTTCGGACGTGGACGAGGCCGTCAACAAGCGTTTCGTCCAGCTGGACGAAGAACCCGAGCGGGCGAACCCCGGTGATGGTACCCTCGAAGACATCACCGATTCGGTTCTCGTAGTAGTGGGCCTGCTTCACTTTGACGGATTCCCGTTCGGCTTCCTGCGCGTTGATCTCCCGCTCCGTGGCCAGATCGCCGATGCCGGGCAGCCGCTCCTGGAGTTGGGCTGCACGATCCCCGGAGAGGCCTTCCCACGTTTCGCGCAGGATGCGGTGCGTGAGCAGGTCGGGGTACCGCCGGATGGGGGATGTGAAGTGCGTGTAGCACGGGCTCGCGAGACCGAAGTGTCCGCGGTTCTGAGGCTGATAGACCGCCTTCTTCATCGAGCGGAGCAGCCTTTCGTTTAACGATGGCGCCTGCTTGCTGCCCTCGATCGACTTGAGAAAAGTCTGGATCGCAAGGGCGTCGACCTTTTTGGGAAAACGATGTCCAAAGACGGACGCAAGGGCGGCGAAGTCGTCGAGTTTCTGTTGGTCGGGTGGCTCGTGGACCCGGTAGAGGATGGGGACCTCACGGGCGGCCAGAGTCTGGGCGACCGTATCGTTGGCCAGCAGCATGAACTCCTCGATCAGCCGGTGGCTGTTCAGCCTGCGCCGGGGCGCGATTCTGACGGGCACGCCGTGACTGTCGAGCGTGACTTCCGCCTCGGGGAGGTCGAGGTCGATCGACCCGCGCTCGATGCGCTGTCGCGTCAGTTCGGACCGAATGCGCTCGAGCAGGCGGATGTCCTCAGAGAACGTAGCGGCCTCCGGATCGGGATCGCCGGCGATGGCGGTCTGGGCCTGCTCGTAGCTCAGGCGACCCCGGCTGCGAATGGTCGTCTGTTCGATCCGGGTGTCGACGAGTGCGCCCGATGAGGTGAACGTGGCCAGCACACTCACCGTGAGACGGTCGCTGTCCGGCACGAGGGAGCAGATGCCACTCGAAAGGGGCTCGGGCAGCATCGGGCTGACACGATCCACCAGGTAGACGCTCGTCCCGCGGGAGAGCGCCTCGTGATCGAGGGGGGTCCCCTCAGCCACGTAGTGACTGACGTCCGCGATGTGGATTCCGACGACGACGCGGTCATCGTCGATCCGCTCGACGGAGAGGGCGTCGTCGTGGTCGCGCGCGTCGGCAGGGTCGATCGTAAAACTGTTCAAGTGTCTCAGATCGACGCGCGCGGCGATCTCGGCCGGGTCGACCTGAGCGGGGATCGTTGCGGTCTGTTCGAGAACGTGCGGGGGAAACTGCAAGGGAAGCTGTCGTGCGAGGACGATGGAGAGAACGTCCACTTCGGGATCGCCGGGGCGACCGAGGACGTGGGCAATGTGCCCCATCGGCCGGGGTTGTCCGGGTTCCCAGTCATCGAGCCGGACGGCGACGATGTCGCCATCGCTGGCCTGGTTAAGTCTGTCGGAGGAGATGGAGACTGTGGGAGGAAATCGGGGATCGTCGGGTTCGACGAAAGCCGTCGAGCCTCGCGTTCGAAGCTGGCCGGACAGAACCCGAACGGCGCGCTCGACGACGCGAACGACTTCCCCTTCGGGTTGGGTCTGCGTCCCTCCGCGGAGCGTCACGCGAACCAGCACTCGATCGCCGTCGAGTGCGCTGCCCAGCGCGGTCTGCCGGAGGAAAACGTCGGGCCCCGGCTCGTCCGGCGAGAGAAAGCCAAACCCGCCCGATGTGACACTCAACCGACCGAGCACGAGATTCCGATTCTGCGTTCCGGCGAGTCGCCCGTTTCGCAGCTTGATCAGAGCGCCCTCGCGCTCGAGGTCTTTAACTAGCCGGCGGAAACCTCGATATTCGGGCTGAGGCACCTTCATGTGCCGAGCCAGCTCCCGAACCTTCATGGGCTTCCTGCCCTCTTCCTGAAGGAACTTCAGGATGTTCTCTCGAGACGGCTTCATTGGTTCGGAATGTGGCTTGACCGGGGTCGGGCGGTCGGCTAACTTCACGCCCGCTGACCAAAGCCGGATAAATATAAGGCTGCGACAGGACGGAGCAAAGTCGTTCCCTCGCAGCCGGAACCCACTCTATGCTGGAGGTCCCTATGCGCACCCTCACGATCCTCACTCTGGTCACCGTCGGTTGGCTATCCGGTTTCACCCAGGCTGGTGCTCACTGCGAGATCCCTTGTGGCATCTACGGTGACGATGCCCGTTTCACCGCGATCTTCGAGGACCTGACGACGATCGAGAAGTCGATGAACCAGATCAACACGCTCTCCTCCGATCCGGGCACGAATGCTAATCAGCTGGTTCGGTGGGTGAACAACAAAGAGACGCACGCCGATCGAATTCGCGACGTCGTTGCCCAGTACTTCCTGGCCCAACGCGTCAAAGCGCCCGCCGAAGGGGACGCGGAAGCGGCCCAGGCCTACCACAGAAAGCTCACATTGCTGCATCAGATGATCCAGGCGGCGATGAAGTGCAAGCAGACGGTGGATGTGGTGAACGTCAAAAAGCTGCACGACGCGGCTCACGCTTTCCTGGAACTGTATCAGAAATAGGCAAAAGGGCTGTGCGCTCCGAAGCGTGAAAGCAGGCACAGCTCTTTCTGCCCAAGACAAAAATGGCCCCGGGGCCACTTTTATCGATGCGATGAAAACTCGGCCGCCTGAGGGGCTGCAAACCGCCCAATTTTCGCTTGCGAGGGGTGCAAGGGGGGTATATATTCTGTGCTTGTTAGCACTCGGACACGCTGAGTGCTAAGACTTAGAGTCCGTATTAATCAATTGTTTTATTAGGAGGTTAGGTCCTATGGCAGTGAAGGTCAAACCTCTCGGCGATCGTGTTCTGGTGATGCCCGAAGATGAAGAAGAGCAGATCAAGGGCGGCATCATCATTCCAGACACGGCCAAGGAGAAGCCTCAGCGAGGAAAGATCGTGGCGGTGGGCGATGGCAAGACCGACGATTGCGGTAAGAAGGTCAAGCTTTCGGTCAAGAAGGGTGACCACGTACTGTACGGCAAGTACTCCGGCACCGAGGTTCGCCTCGACGACGAGGATTACCTGATCATGCCCGAGGGTGATATCCTCGGTATCATCGAATAACCAGGAGGACGACACCGATGCCAAAGCAGCTCGAATTCGACAGTCAGGCTCGCGACGCGCTCAAGCGCGGGGTGGACCAGCTGGCCGAAGCAGTCAAGGTGACGCTGGGTCCGAAGGGACGCAACGTCGTGCTCGACAAGAAGTTCGGTTCGCCGACGGTTACGAAGGACGGAGTGACAGTCGCGAAGGAAGTCGAACTCGAAGATCCGTATGAGAATATGGGTGCCCAGATGGTGAAGGAGGTTTCTTCCAAGACCTCCGACGTTGCCGGTGACGGTACGACTACGGCAACCGTTCTTGCCCAGGCCATTTTCAACGAAGGTCTCAAGAACGTGACGGCTGGCGCGAGCCCGATGGAGCTCAAGCGCGGAATCGACGGCGCCGTTGCGGCGGCCGTCAAGTCGCTCCAGGATCTGAGCAAGCCGGTGGCCGGCCACAAGGAAATCGCCCAGGTTGCAACGGTTTCAGCGAATAACGATAAGTCGATCGGCGAACTGATTGCCGACGCGATGGAAAAGGTGGGCAAGGACGGGGTCATCACGGTCGAAGAGGCCAAGGGTATCGAGACGACGCTCGACGTGGTCGAGGGAATGCAGTTCGACCGCGGCTACATCTCGCCTTATTTCGTGACCGACGCGGACAATATGGAGGCCGTCCTGGAGGACGCCTACATCCTGATCCACGACAAGAAGATTTCTGCAATGCGCGATCTTCTTCCGGTTCTGGAAAAGACGGCGCAGACGGGCAAGCCTCTGCTGATCGTGGCCGAGGACATCGAAGGTGAGGCCCTTGCGACACTGGTCGTCAACAAAGTCCGTGGCACGCTCAAGGTGGCGGCCTGCAAGGCGCCGGGTTTCGGAGATCGTCGCAAGGCGATGCTTGAAGACATCGCGATCCTGACGGGTGGCCGTGTGCTTTCCGAAGATGCCGGTTTCAAGCTCGAGAACGCGACGACGGCCGACCTTGGTGAAGCCAAGCGGATCGTGCTCGACAAGGACAACACCACGGTCGTCGAAGGTGGTGGCAAGAGCAGCGACATCCAGGGACGCGTGGGTCAGATTCGTCGTCAGATCGAAGAGACGACATCGGATTACGACGGTGAGAAGTTGCAGGAACGTCTGGCCAAGCTGGCCGGCGGCGTGGCCGTCGTGAACGTCGGCGCTGCGACCGAGACCGAGATGAAAGAGAAGAAGGCGCGCGTCGAGGACGCCCTGCACGCCACGCGTGCGGCCGTCGAAGAAGGCATCGTGCCTGGTGGCGGCGTGGCCCTGATCCGGGCGATCGACTCGCTCGACAAGGCTCGAAGCGCAGCCCGTGGCGACGAGAAGATCGGCGTCGACATCATCCGTCGCGCGCTCGAAGAGCCGATGCGACTGATCGCGTCGAACGCAGGTGTCGAAGGCGCCATCGTGGTCCAGAAGGTTTCCGAGGGATCGGGCGCCTTTGGCTACAACGCCGACACGGACAAGTATGAAGATCTAATTAAGGCCGGTGTGCCGGATCCGACGATGGTGACCCGCTCGGCGCTGGAGAATGCGGCCAGCATCGCGAGTCTTCTGCTGACGACCGAAGCGCTCGTGGCCGATATTCCTGAAGAAGCACCGCCAGCTCCTCCGGCTCCCCCGGGTGGCGGGATGTACTAGAAGGCAAGAGGCAAGAGGCAAAAGTGAGAGGCGGTCGCCCTGATGGGCGACCGCCTTTTGTTTTCTCACGATCGAAGAACGGGAAGAGGGGGTCGAGATGAATCTCGACCCCCTCTTCGGCTTAAACGTGAATCTGGAATGGCTAACCGGCGGTGAGCTCTTCGGGGACTTCGGAAAGGTTGACGCCGGAGCAGAAGGCGATGTAGTCGATCAACTCGGTGATCTCGGGATTGTCTCCGCAGACCGGGCAGTTCACGTCGCGCCGGATGTTAAATTTCTTGAACGACATCTGGAGCGCGTCGTACATCAGCAGCTTGCCAATGAGGGGGTCGCCCTGACCGAGGATGAGTTTGACGACCTCCGTCGCCTGGATCAGTCCAATTGTGCCGGGGAGGACACCGAGGACACCGGCCTCGGCGCAGGACGGCGCCATTTCCGCAGGTGGCGGCTCGGGGTAAAGGCAGCGATAGCAGGGCCCCTCGGAGTCGCAGGTGAAGATCGTGACCTGCCCGTCGAACCGGAAGATGCTGCCATCGACGATCGGCTTCCGCGTGAAGACGCAGGCGTCGTTGATGAGGTATCGCGTGGGGAAATTGTCGCATCCGTTGACGATGATGTCGTAGGGCTCGATGATTTCCATCACGTTGTCTGACGTCATATAGGCCTGATGCGGGATGACGTTGCAGGCCGGGTTCAGGTCTTTTAGTTTCTCGTAGGCCGATACCGCCTTGGGGCGACCGACGTCGGACGTGCCGTGGAGAATCTGTCGCTGCAGGTTCGTGACGTCGACGACGTCGGCGTCCAGGATACCGACGGTCCCGATCCCGGCGGCGGCCAGATAGAAGGCGGATGGACTGCCGAGCCCACCGGCGCCGATCAGGAGCACTTTGGCGTCGAGGAGTTTGCCCTGGCCGCGTTCTCCGACTTCCGGAACGAGTAAGTGGCGTGCGTACCGGAACTGTTCGGCCTTGCTCAAAGCGCGATCTCTGTCGGATGGGTATCCCGCGCCGACCCAGGCGTCAAGTCCGCCGTCGATGTAGGCGACGCTCTCATAGCCCATTCCCGACAGATCGCGGGCGGCCAACGGGGTCTGGCCTTCGTGACCGTAGACCAGGAGCGATGCGGACCGATCGTTGACAACGCCCTCGATCTGCAATTCGAGGAATCCGCGCGGGATGTTCTGCGCTCCCGGGATGTAGCCTTCAGCGAAGTCCTCACGTTCCCGAACGTCGATCAGGACGACCTTGCTTCCGTTGTTCAGGCGACCGTGGGCTTCCTCGACGGTAACGGAATCGACCGCCCCCTTAACTTCCTCGAGGAGGGCTTCGAATGCCGTGCTCATGATGTCGTTCCTCTTGTGAAAGCGAAAATGAAGGTCATTCGGTTCAAGAGCCCCAAAGATAGGGGAATCATATAGGGCTCACAACCCCACCCCTATTCGATCGTGATTTCGGGGCCTTCGTCCGCCAGGTCGTCGATCGTCGCTTCGACCTGTTCGGCGATCCCGGTGAAGGCATCCGCCGTCTGTGGGTCGTCGAGGACGATGGGACGACCGTTGTCGCCTCCCTCGCGAATGGCCTGGGCGATGGGTAGACTCCCGAGCAGCGGAATATTGAAATGACTGGCAAGCCGGTCGCCACCGCCGTCGCCGAAGAGCCCGACCCTGTCCTCGCAGTCGGGGCACTGGAAGTAGCTCATATTTTCGACGACGCCGACCAAGGGGACGTCGACCTTGAGGAACATTTCGCCTCCGCGGATCGCATCCTCAAGAGCGACAGTTTGAGGGGTGGTGACGACGATCGCGCCGGACAGGGCGAGGCTTTGCGCGAGGGTCAACTGGGCGTCCCCCGTTCCCGGCGGGAGGTCGATGACAAGATAATCGAGCTCGCCCCAGTGGACGTCGATGATGAACTGCTGGATCATGCGTCCGACAATCGGCCCCCGCCAGATGATGGGTGTGTCTTCTCCGGCGATCAAACCGAGAGACATGAAGCGAAGTCCGTGACTCTCGCGGGGCAGAATCCGGCCATCCCGGGACTCGGGCTCGTCGGACACCCCCATCATCAGATGCATGCTCGGACCGTGAATGTCTGCGTCCATCAGCCCGACTGCACGATCTCGACGAGCCAATGAGATGGCGAGGTTGGAGGCAACGGTGGATTTTCCGACACCGCCCTTGCAACTCGACACAGCGAGGATGTGGCGCACACCGGGGAGCGGTTTGGGTTGGGGGGGCTGG
>CEVA01102032.1_pt1 | contig 13438 bp, 8 predicted proteins | sample 361521 | NCBI WGS metagenome assembly CEVA01 (sample SAMEA2622823, study PRJEB7988) | marine metagenome | isolation source: saline water (ENVO:00002010), including
ATAAAAAAGAGGAGGCGTATTTGCCTCCTCCTCGCCCCTTGCGGGAATAGATGTGTTTTTGGATTTACTTGATCAATTTGTCGATTTGCTGGCGCAGCAAGTCGGACACGGTCGTGCCCTTTTTCTTGGCCAGTGCTTCCAGCTTCTTCTTGGTCTTCGTGGCCACAAATGCAGCGACCAGTTTCTTTTCAGGATTTCTCTGTGTTGCCATTTTTAAACTCCCTGTTGTTCGTCGGGCCAGTTCCCGGCCATGTCACTAAAAATGTGAGATACCGTCAAACATTTTTAAAAGGAAAATGAATCCCGGCCACGTAAATCAAAAGTTGTGGGGCTACTAGTCCAGCTGCTTTCCCTCGGCAGTCCATCGGCGGACCGCTGAGGGAACGCCGTCCTCAAACACATGCTCCGAAGCCCGCTGGCCATTTGGATAATGGAGAATCAAGGTTCCATTTCCATCCTGCACTTGGCCAGTAACGTTTCCGGCGTGGCCAAAGGAGGTCGCCACTTCCAGACGGTCGGCCCGGTTGGTGCCCCGCAGGCAAAGTTGGCCGCTGGCGTACCATTCCTCAACCAGCCCAGTTCGCTGCCCCTGCTCAAACTGTGTACGACTGGCGGGCTGGCCGCTTGGCAGCCAAACGGTTTCCCAGCCATGCGGAAGGCCATCGACTAAGTCCACTTCCCGAACGGGCGAAGCATTGGGGTGATAACGCACGGCGCGGCCGGTGTGGGGTTTGCCGGTGCGAAGATCCACCAGCCGACCATCCAAGGGCCTCAGCATGTCCATGGGCACAGGAGGCGGCTGGTCGAGTACAGCCTGCTCTTTCGCGGCGAGGCTTTCCGCGATCTTTCGCTGTTCAGGAGTCAACTGACTGGCCAACATATGGTAATCCGCTTGGGCGCGCAGGTTGCCCCGCTTAGCGGCCACCAGAAACCACTTGCCAGCCTCCACACGATTGCGGGGCATGCCCAAGCCATCCCGGTTCATTAACCCCAGATGGTGTACCGCGGGAATATTGCCATTGCGAGCCGCGCGCCGAAACCATCGCGCGGCGGCCTGAGGATTTCGATCAATCCCGGTACCAAAAAGCAACAACCGGGCAAGGCTGTACTGGGCGGTGGGGAGATCCTGCCTCGCCGCCCTCGTGTACCACTGGGCGGCCTCGGTGGCATTTTGATCCGTGCCCTTGCCGTGTTCCAAGGCCACGGCCAAATTTTGCTGGGCGGCAGGCAAACCTTGCCGGGCGGCCTTTCGATACCAGACCACCGCTTGCCCAAGATCGACGGGCAGGCCCTTTCCTGTCCGGTAATTTTCCGCGAGCAACAGTTGGGCCATGGGATCGCCCTGCTCGGCGCGCTGGCGCAATGCCCCCTCGCGTGCCTTGGCGGCCGCGGCCGCTGGATTGTCCGGCGCATCCGCACAGGCGACGCACAACGCAAGGATAATGAGAAAGGCGGCATTCCGCATGCGCGGAGGTTAACGCGGCTTTTCACATGTGGTGAAGATGTTTTCTTGGGCGAAGGGGTGGCGGGCAGGGTAGCCTGCGGGATGAGGAAGGGGGAAAGACTGGGGCTGGTGATTGGCTTGGCCGTGGTGGGCTTGGGTGTGGGCACGGCGATGGTGTGGCAAATCCAAAATGCCGAGCCCCCGCTGCCACCACGGGCCACTGAGGCGGCCTTGCCGGAATTGGGTGTCTATGAGCAACCCGGTGTCTGGACCCAGAGTGGTCGATACGTGTATCCGGAATCGAACAAAACCCTGGATTTCACGGCTGAAGATCATTCCTATTTCACTTTTGGCGGCCGCGCGTTGATGCAGGAGACGCGATACACGGTTGAAAACGGCGAGGACAATGAACTGGCCGTGCGCGGTTGGAATGAGACGGCCAAAAAGCACAGCTACCTGTTGGTGACGGATACCGGCCGAATCGTGACGTTTGAGGGGGACTGGTCAGCGATGGATCGCACCATGCAGTGGGAAATCACGCATCCGGCGACCAACTCCCTCAAGATGAGCGTGGATTTTCAGGAGATTATCCCCGCGCCCAACCGCAAGCGCCTGAACTGGGAGTGGCGCACCTTTGCCACGGTGTTAAAGGAAGTGCAGGTCGACTGTGCGCGCCAAGGGGACCGGGCCGGGCCGTCGCCCAGCGAATTTGGCAAGCCGGCCCGTGAGGAACTGAAGCTTCTTGGCGAGGATGGAACCTGGACGGAGCGACAGTTTTACGGCGAGGAAGGCGGGGGAATGCGCATGAAAGGCCGCGCCCGTTGGGCAGCAGGCGGCAACTGCCTCGTGTATGAGGGCGTGGTGACCTCGGGCGACAGCGAGGGCGCGCCCGTGCTTTGGGTGAAGACTTACGACAGCGAGGTGAAGGTTTACCGCTACGCATATTTTGGCGCCAACGGGGGAGTGGACCACTACGTCGGCCGGTGGGACCCAGACAACAACAAGATGGTGTGGCGGTGCCGCAAACTCAACAGCGCCGCGTCGCCGGACATGAGCAGTGTCATTGAGGAGACTTTCACCATGAGCGGCCACAAGGCATGGACGTTTAAGGTTCGCGAGTTTGGCAAGATTGTCATCGAGGGCCGCGGCGACAGCCTGCGCGTGGACGAATAGGCTATTGCCAGGTCTTCAATTCCGCCAGGTACTCATTGGGTAAATCAAAGTGGGCCGCCCCGTGCAAAACGCCCTCCATGTAACCCGGCCAAGGCCGGCCCGGCTCGCTCACGGGATCCACATAGACCAATGCCTTGGACCGGGCACTGGCATGGATCACCTCCAGTTGTTCCTTGGTGTAATGGCCTCCCGCCACTCCCTCGTACTCGTCCAGTTCTACCTCATGCGCCGGCGTTAAAACCCATAAGCCTCCCTGCACCACTGAGTCCGGCTCCGGTGTCACGGTAGCGTAGCCGCGTCGATTGATGAGAAACCGCCAACCCTCCAAGGTGGCCGCGCCCATCGGCTTTGCCCCGGGACAGCGCTCAGTCATTTGCCGTGGGTCGAGGTTTGATCCATAGGCAAAATAAAGGCGCTCAGTCATGACAAAATTCAAACCGTTCCAACAATTCGTACCTCGGGCCTTCCGGATTCAGGACAGAGCGAAAAAGGGAGAAGGAATTGGACGGGCCGGTCAAGGGAGCAATTTCAAGCCCCTCGACAGCGGAAGCCAATGCCACGGGATCACGGGCCGACTTGATTCTGGCAATCGTGAGATGCCCCATGAAACGCGCCTCGGGCTCGAACCATTCGGCCAATTCGGAATCCACCCTGGCTTGAAAGGAATCCGCCCCGATCACTTTCAGCCAGATGATCCGCGGCGCAAACATGCCCGCACCACCCAGCCGCACCTCGCAGACAGGGAATCTTATCCCTCGAAGCACCACAACCGCCTGCTTTACTTGGCCCGGTGTCAGCTCGCCAAGAAATTTAAGGGTCAAATGAATGTTCGTCCGCGCGGTGTAGCGACCATGGAAGAGATCCCGCTCGCGCAGGGCCGCCTGAACGCGCGCCGCCTCATCACGAAACGCGCCGGGCAAATCCAGAGCCACAAAGCAGCGAATGCGTTCGCCGGACACGCGCGTTTGTACTACGCGGCCACGGCCTGACGCAAAACCTTGCCGGCGGTCGGCAGCAGGGTTTCAACGGCATCGAGACGAGCAGCAATCCGATCCGCGGCGGCCTCATTATCATGCACCAGCAGGCGGCGATACCAATCGGTCAGGTATTTGCTGACCGCCAGTTCATTCTTGGGCGTGGCGAGCTGCCCGGCCTTTCCATCCGCCAAGCGGCAGAGATAAATTGCGGCGGTAGTGATGTCGTCATCCGACGGTGCCTTCTCGAAAAGCGCGAGCGCATCCTCAAACCGGCCGGCCGTCAGGAGCGCAATGGCGCGGTGCTTTAAAATCTCCTCGTTGTCCGGGAAATGCAGCGTGGCCAATTCCGTCCACTCATTGGCGATGCCAAGATCACCCAAGTGCCCATTGACAATGCTGCAGCCCAGAGTCCAAAGGCGCTCGTCGGAATTTTCCTCCAGACGCTCGTGCAGAAGCTGAATCGCCTCCTGTGCGCGACTCTGCGCGGTAAGGAAAGTAGCGTAATCGAAACGTATGCCGGGATGAGCCGGCTCCTTGGTGAGCGCATGGCAGTACTGCTCCTCGGCCTCCTCAGCCCGGCCATCTCGTGCCAGGCAACCAGCCAGCAGGTGATGCGGGGCGGCCTTGTACGCACCGGGACAACCCGGGGCCATGGTCGGTGCCTCGGCCTTGGTAAGGCAATCCTGCAGCGCGGTGATTGCCTCCGTGGTGCGGTCCTGCTTTAAAAGCGCCAGCCCGTACAGGTAATGCAGGGAAGCCGTCGGACCACTGGCTTGGGCCAGCCGGCTCTGGGCAAAGTCGATCAGCGTCTCATGCTCCTCGGCTTGGAGAAGAATGGAGGCGTAGGTGTTCACGAGGCGTTCACGCACTTCCGGCAGCACGGACTTGGCGTCCATCTGCTGCATAACCTCCGCGGCGCGCTGCAATTGTTCCAACGCCTTTTCCACCTCGCCGTTGTTGTACAGGTCGAGGCCATAATTCATCAGTAACGCCGGTTCGCCGGGCATTTCCTCAAGGGCCAGTTCCAGCAGGCGCAGGTTTCGGGCCACCTTGTCCTTGGCGGCCTTGACCTCGGGCGCATAACCGTGATGCATCAACGTGGCTTGGCCGAGGCCCACCTCCATGCCCCAGCGGCGCGAGGTATTGATGACACTGGAAAAAATCTGCTCATGCACGCGACCCAGGAAGCAAAGGCCCGGGGCATTGCGGAAAAGGCGTGGCACAAAGCTAGCCCCACCCTCGGCGGTTTGGCGATTGATCAGTGGAATGCGCAGCCCTAAAGCGGAGGCATCCTTCATGTCCATCCGCAGATCCTCCCGCGTACCAGCCATCAACTCCTCGTCCGCGTCCAAAATCAAAACCCAATCACCACGCACAAACTGCAACGCATGGTTGCGAGCGTCGGCGAAGTGGTCGTTCCATGTGAATTCATGCACTTCCGCTCCGTGTTCGCGGGCGATTTCAATGGTGCGATCCTCGGAGCCCGTGTCGACGACGATGATCTGGTCGGCAATATCGCGCACCGACTCAAGCGCCTGGCCAATGAACTCCTCTTCGTTCTTCGCGATCATGCAAACGGTCAAACGCTGGGAGTTGATTTCCGTGGGCAAGATCGGCCACTCGATTTCCGTAACCGTCAGTTCTGCGGCGGCTTTCAGGAGATTGTCCATCATGCGCGCCTTGCGCCAGTCGGGAGCCAGCGCCAACGCGCGGTCGGCTGCCTTCCGGGCAAACGAATAATCCTCCGCATCCACGGCAATCTGTGCCATGTAAAGCCACGCCTCCGGATGAAATGGGCGCGTCTCCATGGACTCCAAGCAGGCCTGTACAGCTTCGGCATGCTGGCCGGCGCGGGCCAGTTCGGCGGCCCGATCCAGACTACCCAGCCGGGTAACTTCCGGCAGGTCAATAACTCGCAAGTTGCCGTTTGAGAAAACCCGCGCCTGGGTACGTGTTTCCGACGGAAGCTCTAGGGTGGGATTCATGATTTCCTGGGTTTGTTCCTTTTGCTCAATGGACTTAGCGATCACTTCACGCTCGGATTTGCCGTTGCCGACATTGGCCCGGGCCTTGCCGCTGGATTGACTCGCGGCAAGGTTTTGGGAGGCGACCTGATTCTTGGGATCCAATTCCAGCACCTTGGCAAAGGTCGCCTTCGATTCCGCTTCCTCGCCCAAATGATGTTGGCAAACGCCCAACGCCTGAAGCACCTCGATATCCTCTGGAATTTGCTCAAGGATTTGTTGGTACAACCGGACGGCGCCGGCGTGGTTGCCCACGTTTAAATTTGCGTGCCCCAGAAGACGCAACGCCTCCGGATTTTGTGGCTCGAGCGCCAGCGCCTTTTTCAAGGCATGCTCGAACAGCTCGATGTCGTTCTGCTTGTAGGCAATGAGGCCCAGGCGAATCCAGTTGAGTGTTGTGTCCGCATTGACCTCTGCTGCCCGCAGTGCAAATGGCTTGGCTTTCACATACCGGCCGCCGGCAACATACAGGTTGGCCAAGGCCTCCAGTAAAACCGGGTTATGAGGAACCTCCTTCAGGGCCTCCTGCAACAACACGCCCGCTTCCTCCATCCGATTGTGCTCGATGGCAATTTGCGCGGCGGTGAGCGCGCGCTCCACCGCAACTGGCAGATCGCGCGAAGCCATGGGCTCGCCCACGGTCAGGGCCGCAAGATTGTTCTTGGCGATGGCATTCTCGGGCTCTATTTCCAGCACCCGCTCGTATACCTTCCGCGCTGCCTCCCGTTCGCTCCCCTGGAACAGGCACATGGCCAGGGCCAGCAGGCTCGCGGTATCTTCGGGCGCCAGTTCAATGATTTTCCGGTAGCCCATCGCCGCATCGAGGTATTGTTTCTCCTGCAGATTGACGCGCGCCAAAAACCGCAAAGCCTCCAAGTTGTCCGGATCCAGCTCCAGCGCGAGACCAAGCGCCGATTCAAATTCATCCGTACGCTCAAGCTGAAACGCCGTCATGGCCAGTTGCGTGTACGCCTGCGAATCCGCCGGGCTCAATTCAACCAAGTGGCGGAACAGTTCGCGCGCTTTTTCAAAATTGTTGTCCTGATAACGCAGTGAACCGAGCATGGAGAGAATCCCGATGTTGTCCGTATCCAACTCCAGCGCCTGCTCCAACTCACCTATCGCGGCGGTGGCGTTGTTGGCCTGCAGGAAAATCTCGGCTTGCTCGATGTGCTGGGCCACCTTCCGGGCATCCTCTTCGCGGAGTGGTTTGGAATCGTGAGCCATGGCGTTCTGGGTGGTTTCAATGAGCAACTCGGCAATCGCGGGCGACTCGGTGGTGGGGGTGGTTTCCGTTTTCTCACGCATGCGCTTGATGGCACCCTCCAGGGCATCCGACGGCTCGGCCTGAGTAGCCAGAGCATGAATGCGCGCCATGGCCTTTTCCGCGGCACGCTCCCAGGTCCATTCAGCATGCACGTGGGCGGCAGCCCGTTGACCCTTGGCACGAGCCTTGTCCCGGTGCTTAAACACCCACCGCATGCGGTCGGCCAAGGCATCTTTGTCCGGCTCCAGCAGCCAGCCTTCCTTGACCAGTAGTATCTGGCCAATCCAAGGCTTGGTTGACTTGCGAACGGCAGGGATGCGGTAGGCATATTGGTCGGTGGCAAAATCGTCAGTCGATCCGCCCCCGGTGCAAAGGACCGGCAGACCACAGGCCATCGCCTCCAACACCGGCAACCCAAAGCCCTCCCCACGATAGGGATGCACCAGGCAATCGCAGGCAGTATACAGGCCGGCAACCTGCTCGGGCGGCAGGTCATCGTCCAAGTAAACGATTTCTGGTGCGTTGGGCTTGGCTTGGGCCTGCGCGATGACTTCGGCAAGGGTCTGCCCAGAGTAAAAAGTTTGCCCCCCGAAATCCTTGATGACTAGGCAGACATCGTCCGCAGCCGTGAAGGTTTCGAGGTATGTGTTTAAAAGAATGTCCGGCCCTTTGCGCCCGATCGTTCCGCCCACAAACAGGAACTTGTAACGTTTATCGGTTTTGATTGGCAGCGTCGGGGCTTCCGGCCGGAAAATTTCTGGATCAATGCCGTTGGGGATCACCTGCACTTTTTCTGCGGGGACACCCGAATCAATATAGCAGTTGCGCACGTAACTGGAGGGCACCCAAGCCTCATCCACATTCTCGAGCTGGCGCACCCATTCCGCAGGCAGCACGCCAAATTCCCACGGCTGAATGTTCACCCACTTGCCACGACGCGGCTTTTCCCAGATGGGCGGCCAGCCATGACGCACGGTCACTTGCGTGCCAGCAGGAGCTTCATCCACCAGTGTCCGCGAGAAATCCGCCAATGCCTCGGGCATGGGTGGCACGGTGTTTAAAGTTTTCTGGATGCAAGCCACGTCGATGCCCGGTTGCTCACGCAGCGCGGTGGCCAGAGCGCGGTTGACATGCGAAAGGCTGCCGTAATCAAGAAATGTGCCCTCCAACGCAAACTGGAACCGGCTCTCGGCTTTGCCGGGCTCCAGTGGCTGGGGAACCGTGATCGGCTTGGTGCCGGTGAGCTTGGCCTCGATGGCCCGCAGCCGTTCCAGAATCAATGCCGACACGGCCTCTTGACCGAAATGTTGTTTCACGTGCGCCCGTGCTCGCTTGCCTTTCAAACGCGCTTCGCGGGGATTGGCAAACACCTCACGCATGTGCTGTTGCAGATGCTCGGCAAAGGGTTCGGCCCAGCGATGGCCGCGGTAATGCGCCTGCCCCGTCTCCAAATTGGCGGTCTCAGTCAGTTCATGGTCGAGCAGGTAGGCGGTGTCCGCGGTCATGAACTCTGTGTTGCCGCTCCAGTTGGTGGCAATCACGGGAAGCTCCATCATCATGGCCTCGTGTTGCGGCCGACCCCAGCCCTCGCCACGGCTCGGTGCCACCAGACAGTCCACGGCCTTGTACAGGCCCGGCAAATCGGCGGCCGCCAGAGGCTCGGTGAGCAATTCGATGCGAGGCAGTTTTTTGCGGCCCAGTTTGAGGCTCTTCGCGTGTTTCTCAATCTCACTCTGTAAAATCGCCGAGGCATCCTGTGCCGGTTGACCAAAAAGGTGCGTCCGCAAGTACAGGCACACATCGTCATCCGCGGAGAACTCGCACAAGTATGCCGTCAGCAAAACATCCCATCCCTTGCGGGAGGACCATTCAAACATGGAAAGGAAATTATAGCCGGCAGGATCAGGCAACGGCAGTTCCTGCGTGTAGCCGGGATCAAAAAACTTTGCATCCACAGCGCCGGGAATGACCTTCAGCTTGGCACGATCCACTCCGGCCCGGGCAAAGGTTTGGGCGTTGAACTGGCTGGGCACCCAAATCTCATCCATCCGGTTGCAAGCGGACACCCAGTTTTCAGGCAACCGATCCGTCTCAAACATCGTGCGCCCAATGTGATACTGCGCATCTTCAAACTTATGGAAAGCAAACGCCGGCACATGCGATACCACGATACCACCGGAGAGTTGCGTGAAATTGCGCTGGGCCTCCAGCAACACGCGGCGATAATTCTGCGGCAGACTGTCGATGTACGTCTGGGAAACGATAGTACTGTTGTGGAAAATGCCCAGATCCACCTTGTAAGCCAGAGGAAGCACGAAATTGGTGGCCTCACTGGCATAACCCGTGGTGTTGAAAAACGGAGCCAACCACCGCACCGGCAGTGAAGACGAGAAATCCAAGCCGTCTTGGCTGCCTTCTTGGCCAATCACATCCTGTGCTTCCTTCCCTGGTGCATTCAGTTGCATTCCAATCCTTCCGAAACCTGCATCCATACGGGTTCCGACCTCTACACAGCAAATAAGGTGCCAAGAAGAAAACCAGCTCATATGAGAGCCATTTTCACAAAAAAAGCCTAATAAAAGCGTTTTTTTGTTTATGAAGACAGGATTTTACCGGCAATTTCGCCCCCAATGGCCAAGGATGCAGTAGCCGCCGGACTGGGGGCGTTGAGGACGTGCAATGCGTTTTTTCCAGTTACAAAATGAAAATCATGGACCAATTCCCCTTCCGGCGCCATTGCTTGGGCCCGAACGCCGGTTCCGCCCGTCTCCAAATCATCAGGAGTCACATCGGGAACCAATTTCCTCAGGTTTTCGCAGAAAAATGACTTACTGAAGGATCCTCGCAGTTCTTGCAGGCACATTTGGGGGTACTTCAACAAAAATCGCCAAAGTCCCAAAAAAGTAAGTGAATCCGCCATATCCAACGGATTTACGTGGGTTTTGCTGTATCCCTCACGTGCAAATGCCAAAACCGCATTGGGTCCCGCCTCAACTCCACCGCCGATTAACCGGGTAAAATGCACTCCCAAAAACGGAAATGCGGGGTCCGGCGTGGGGTAAATCAAATGCCTGACCAGTTCTTGGCGGGATTTTTTCAACTTATAGAACTCACCTCGAAAAGGAACGATCCGGACTTGCCGCTGATTTCCCGCCAATTGACTCACCCGGTCACAGTGCAACCCAGCACAATTCACCAGCCAATCCCCTTCGTACACACCAGCCACGGACATCACCCTCCACCTGCCAGCCACGGGTAAGATTTCCGTCACTTTTGCTTCAGTAACAATTTCTCCTCCTGCTTCACGCACCAATTCCGCCAGCTTTCGGCACACGGCGGGGTAATCCACAATCCCCTCCTGCGGAACATGCAACGCCGCCACACCACCCACGTGCGGCTCGATCTCTCGCATTTCCCCTTTACCCAGCCACTTTAGGCCTTTCAGCCCGTTTTCCGTTCCTCGCACTTGGAGTTTTTTCAAACGCGCCACTTCCGCTTCATTGCAGGCCACCACCAGTTTGCCGCAGACATCATGCGCAATCCCATGCTCTGCACAAAAATCCACCATCTCCCGAATGCCCGCCACAGCCAGTCGCGCTTTGGTAGACCCGGGCTTGTAATAAAGACCACAGTGCAACACCCCGCTGTTGTTGCCCGATTGATGCCTCCCCACTCCCGCTTCTTTCTCCAGAACCGTCAACCGGCAATCCGGCTCCCGCCGCAACAGCTTCAACGCCGTCGCCAACCCAACAATGCCGCCGCCAACCAGCAACACACGCTTGTTCTTCAAGGAAGCCAACTCCGCGAGGCTAAAGGGGGAATCGACAAGCGCGAAGGAAAATCAGGAAACCGAATCGCGTTGAAAACGATGCAAATTTGTCTTCAACTCAAAAGCTCCCTAAGCTTTTCCGGCGTCATACCGCTCCAGTCGTACAGGTCATCCGGCGAACCCTCCTGAATCTGCTGGGCCGCAGCCACTGCCGCCGCGGCCGCATCGGCATCGCTCTGAATGGACACATTTTCCGGCGCGGGCTCGGCCACAGGTGCCAGATCCACACTATCGGACTGGAACATCAACTGCGCCGGCGTAGGTGCCTTTGCCACCTGATCCGCGGGCTGTGATTCCTGGGGCGGTTGAAGCGGCGACTGGGGGTCAATGTTGGGATGAATATTCATGGCTCAAATCCTTTGGACTGGAGCAGCACATTGCGTGCCATAATATATCTAATTTTAAACTTTAAATATAAATCGTCCGGGAACGATCAACCCTCGTCCCCGGACGGCAGAAGCAGTTCACAATCTGTACTGTCCCGCGTAAATGGGTTTACCGCAGCAATTCAATGGCGCCCTGCGGCAGCTGATTAGCCTGCTTCAACATCTGCGTGCCCGTAGCCACAAGAATTTGATATCGCGCATAACTCGTTGCCTCTTCAGCAACATCCACGTCGGTAATCCGGCTAATCGCAGCGGAAAGATTCTCCTTGGTGATATTCAACTGGTCGTTTGTGAAATTCAATCGACTTTGCGTTGCGCCAAGTCCCGCGCGATCAGTAGCGACCTTCGTGATGGCTTTTTTGATCATGTCCAAGGCGATCTTTGCCCCCGCAATCGATTTTACATTGATATCCTTATAGTCACCGCCCTGTTTCGTTGCAAACGCTGAAATATCCTGATCAGATTGGTTGATGGATACAATTTCACCACTCTTGATTTTAACAGCACGGGTATCCTCCCCATTTGTGCCAGGATCTACACTCACAAAATATCCTCTCTTGACAATATTTGCATTATCCTTGCCCGCTGTAACGCTGTGATCATCCACATTGTACGCCCCAACCTGCTTAAGCTTCAAATAAGCCTCGCCCGTTGATGCGGTGGTAATTAGCACCTTATCTGTGACCAAGGTCAGATCTGTGTAATCCGAGGAAATTGAAACCTTATTTGTACCAGCAGTTGCGTCCGACGCCGTTGCATGCAACGTGAATGAATTAGCATCGATTTGCTTAACATAATACGAAGCCGTATAGCCTGCGCCGTCAGGCGCCTTTTTCAGGAACTGCACCTCGGTTCCGTTTGCCAAGCCATGACCTGTTTTGCTGAATGTCGTCGAATTTGTATTAATGGATATTCCATCCACCTTTCTTTTATACAAATCAAAAGAACTATTTGAGGTTACCTTCACATGCGCGTCCGTCGAATGGGCGAATGCTGCACCCCCGGCACTCATTACCGGCAAATTTGCAGGCGCAGTTCCAGCATTCACCACCTGAACCACGTCACCATCCGTCATCCCGTGCCCTGTCTTGGACCACGACTCCGTCGTCGCATTTGTAGTAATTCCATTTAGGACGTTACTCTCCACCTTTAGATTGGCACCATCTGACGTGATCCCAACAAGCCCCGCCGCACCGCCAGCGTCAGCTTTTACCGCATCCGTATAGAGCTTGAATGTGTCCTTTGTCACCTTGTTAACAAAGTAAACCGTATTCGCAGCGGCACCCGCTGGAATATTTGACGCATCGTTGAATACAACCGCATCCCCGGTGCTCAACCCGTGATTTTGCTTGGTAAATGTATTATCGGCAGCCGTCACGGAGACATTGGTCACCTCAGTTTGATGATACATGTTTACCTTATTGATCAGGGTTTTATCCGTATAAACCTCGATATTATTCGCATCCAGCTTCTTTGCATAGTAAGTCTCCCCAGCTGTCAAACCAGCAGGCGCCGAACCGTTAAATTTAATTGCATCACCATTAGCCAATCCGTGATTTTCAGCCAAAACGAGCTTGTTATTCTCGGCATCTACCTTGAATCCCTTAACGGCAACTGCGGCATTTTCTGAATTCACGAAAGTACCCGCGGCATAGACGGTAACGTTTGTATCCACGGACCCTACATCTTCAGTGACAATTGAGCCCGCCTTGATCTTGGTGCCACCGTTGTCAGCCTTCGACCAATTTCCCGATGTATCTCTCCAAAGATCCACGCTCGTCTTATAACCCGTGTTTTTCAACGTGAAACCGTCCTTTGAAAGCTGATAGGCATCCGAAGACAATTTCCACGCATCTTTTCCGCTATTTACTGCCCGGGAATATTCGTACCCACCCAAGTCGATGCTTGCCATGCCGAACGTTGTTCCCTCGGAATTCACCGTCACATCAAGGGATACACCAGCAAACAAAGACACGCCGTTATAATCCTGCTTTGAGGAATCAATGACGAAGTTTTTCAGCTCCTGCAGCTCCTTGTTATACAAATCCCTGTCTTCATTGGACTTGGTTGCATCCTGCGCCAGCATCGCCAGCTCGCTCATCCGGCGAAAGGCGGTGGAGATGTTTTTCATGAAACCGTCCTGAGTCTGTGTCCACGAAGTGGCATTGACCACGTTGCTCAAGGCGGAATCGATGCGCTTGATTTGTGCTTCAAGACGGTTGCTTACCGCCAAGCCGGCGGCGTCATCCGACGGAGTCACGATCTTGGAACCGGAACTCAAGCGCGACAGGGATTTGGCCAGATTAGTCTGGGTAACTGCCAGATTGTGTTTGGTGGC
>CEVA01225253.1_pt1 | contig 13428 bp, 13 predicted proteins | sample 361521 | NCBI WGS metagenome assembly CEVA01 (sample SAMEA2622823, study PRJEB7988) | marine metagenome | isolation source: saline water (ENVO:00002010), including
TGTCGCCCGGCGTCTCGAAGAGTTCCCCTTCGAGATCGGTGAAGACACGGGCGGTTTCGATTTCCTCGCGGAAGCCCTCGCTCAGCCCGGCCAAGAGGACGTCATCGCTGATGTCGCGACCGTTTTTAAAGACTTCGGCGACTCCGGGACTGAGGGAAGCTCCGAGCCGGTCGCCTCCGCTTCCGATGCGGTTGTGCCGTGTCAGGGCATTCGCCATGTGCGTGATGATCAGGATTTCGTCGGGTTCCTCGACATCCTGTGGCGCGTGATGGTAGGCGATGGCCTCGACGAGCGATTCGGGTAGCTTCCATTTCTCCGCCAGCCAGCCCCCGATCTGAGCGTGGGTAACGCCGATGACCTGCTCTTCTGCTTCGGCGATGGATAGAAGATCGTCCCTCGCTTGGTCAAGGGCTTCGCCGAACTCATCGGGGAAATACTCGATGAGGACGAGCTTCCCGATGTCGTGGAGGACTCCGGCCACGAAGGCCTCTCCCTCCAGCTTTCTGTTCCGTCCACGAGCAAGCATTCGGCCGGCGACCCCACAGCCGATGGCGTGTTCCCAGAATTGCTGACGGTCGAACAGAGGGTGGTCGTTGCCCTGTTGGAATCGCTTGAGGACAGCCACGCTGAGGCCGAGGTTCTTGACGGTTTCGAATCCGAGCACGACGATGGCGAGCTGCACGGTGGCGATCTTGCGCGGGAAGCCATAGAACGCTGAGTTGGCCACCTTGAGGATCTTGGCGGTCAGCGCCTGGTCGGTGGAGATGAGCTGCGACACATCGCGCGCCGACGAAGCTGGATTGCCGACGATCGAGAGTAACTGCGTGACGACCGTGGGCAGGGATGGCAAACCGATGATCCGCTCAGTGACCTGCCGCAGACGCTGACGCCTTTCCTGTAACAGGTCCATCTCTGGCCGAATATGTTGGCTTTGCTTTGGCACAGTGGGTCAGGGCAATAGACGCATCCGCAGCTTGCCGCGAAGGCTGAGGACGGCCTTGGTATGGATCTGCGAGACGCGGGATTCGGACAATTCCATGACTTGCCCGATCTCCTTGAGCGTGAGCTCTTCGTAATAGTAGAGGGCAATGACGAGCCGCTCCTGGTCTGTCAGCAACCCGATGGAGTCGACGAGCAGGTTGCGCATCTCCTCCCGCTCGAGGTCCGTCAGGGCATCGGAATTTTCCTGGGATTTGAGCGTGTCGACGAGGGCGACGGGTTTATCGTTGTCCGAGCCGTACGTCAACTCGTCGAGCGACAGGAGGGTGGTCGACGATAGATCGTCGAGCAGCTTGTAGAGGTCGTCGATCGAGACGTCGAGGTTCTCGGCGATTTCCTGTTCACTGGGCGATCGACCAAGCGCGTTCTGAAGCTCGGATATCGAGCGCTCCATCTTCCTCGATTTGGCACGCGTGGACCGTGGCGCCCAGTCGATGGCCCGGAGCTCGTCGAGAATAGACCCACGGATACGCATTGAGGCGTAGCTCTCGAACTTGACCCCCTTGCTGGCGTCGAAGTTCGCGTGGGCCTCGATCAGTCCGACGACGCCCGCATTGATGAGGTCGTCGAGCTCTACGGACTTTGGCAAGCCGATGGCGATTCGACCCGCGATATACTTCACGAGCGGGAGGTATTCCATCAACTTCTCTTCACGAGTCGATTCAGTGTTCTGTGCCTGGGCCTGATAGGCTTGGGCAGACTCGGCGGGAGGCGTTTGGTTCTTTTGCATGACGTGAACTCTCGGTTCAGTTGAACTTCGTCAGACGGTCTGCGGATCGCCCACGCGATCGGCCAATCGCTCGAACAGGCCGGGGCCCGACCGAGGTTCGCCGTCTATAACGGGTATGAGGCTGTCGGCCAGCCCGGCGATGGCTCTGGCGGCATCGGAGCCCGGGTCCGCCAGCATCAAGGGCTGTTGGCTGCGAGTGGATCGTTCGACCGCAAGATCATCAACCACGTGTCCGACTTTGTTGACGGAAGCGTCCAGAAATCGATCGACGATCTGGTTGAATTTCTCGTAGAGATCGTGCGCCTCACGACTCGACCGGGCACGGTTCACGACGAGGCCGATCGGAAGATCTTCGCGAGAGGCCTGGCACACTTTAACCATGGCGTAGGCGTCGGCGATGGATGTGGGCTCGGGAACGGCCACGACAAATGCTCGGTCGGACGACAAAACGAAGTCCGTTACCTTGGACGAAATGCCGGCACCCGTGTCGATCAGGATCAGATCGAAGGCCCGTTCGAGCCGAACGAGCTCCTCGGCCAGTCTCTCTCGATCGTCGGGATGCCAGGCTTCGGCCTCGCTGATTCCCGAAGCCGAAGGCAAAACGGACAGACCTTCGGGCCCCTCGACGATCACATCGAACGCACTTGCGTCCCCCCTCAGCAGATCCTGCAGGTTCTGGTCGGGTGTGAGCCCGAGGAGGATGTCGACGTTTGCCAGACCAAGATCGGCGTCGACGAGGAGCACGCGTTTTCCGGCCGTTGAAAGGGCAAGGGCCAGATTCACGGTAATGGTGCTCTTTCCGACGCCGCCTTTGCCGCTTGTCACCGCCCACGAAATGGCTCTAGGGCCTTCTGGCTCACTTGAGGAGGCCATTGAGGCTCCTGTGGAAAAGGGCGGTGGACAGGAGCGCTGGGCGGGCGTGATGAAGGTCGCCAGGCACCATACGGCTGTTGGTGATATACGACATAGGGACGTCTGATTCAACCGCCATTGTGCACGCCGCACCGAAACGGGCGGTCTCGTCAAGACGCGTGAACAACAAACGGTCGACACCGACCGGGCCGAACCCCTGCAGCGCATCACGCATCTGCTGCAGGCCGGTCGTGGCGGCAAGGACCAGATGCACTTCGTTCGGCCCCGCTTCCCGAAGCAGATCGTTCAGAATCTGCATCTGCTCCGCATCGACGGGGCTGACGCCTCCGGTATCGACGAGGACGAGATCCACGTCTCGTCGCTGTTGAATCACGTCGTGCATTTTGTCTACGGTGTAAGCAACGTCGACTGCGAGATCGAGAATCCCGGCGTAAGCCCTGATCTGCTCCAGACCGCCCACGCGATCCGTGTCCGTTGACACCAACGAAACCTTGCCTCCGTCGCTCGTAAACCCCGCAGCGATTTTGGCCGCAGCAGTCGTCTTTCCCGCACCGGAGGGCCCAACCAGCGCCACGACCGATCGAACCTTCTCGTTGATCCGAGTCGGGATCGGTTTGGGGATACGTTCTGCCAGGCGTGCGGCGCCTTTCTTCTTCAGGGCGGAGGTGTTACCAAACCCTTCCTCGCCGGGCTCCGCCAGGAGATGTTTCACAAGGTCCTGGCTGATCGAAGATGCGAGGCCGTCGTCTTCGAGCTGCTTTGCGATGGGACCCAGATCGCCGGGAAGGAAATCGTGGCCCATCGATGGGGCGGGGGCTCGGATGGCCGACTTGAGGGCTTCGATCTGGGCGGTCAACCGGCTGAAGTCGACACTTTCCGCTGCTACCGGGGGCGGGGCAGCGGCAGTCGCCTGTGGGGCCGGCCGGGGTTTCGATTTCTGCTGGGCGGGCTTGGAGGGGGCCTTAGCGGTTGCGGGTTTGACCGGTTTCTTCGCTCGCACCGGTTTCCTGCTGCCCTTGGCACGTGGTTTCGTTTTGTCGTCCACGGCGGCGGTGACTTCGACCTGACCCTTCTTCCCGAGCAGGCTGCTCCGATCGACGGTTCTCGTATTGAGGACGACGGCCTTGGGCCCGAGATCTTTCTTTACGAGCTTCAGGGCCTCTGGCATGGAATCCGCCACGTACTTCTTGATCTTCATCGCTGCTCTCCAGCCTGGATGCGCCGTGCCCTTAGAACACTGGCCGAATCCCACTTGAATTGATCCTCACGGGATCCGATTCGGGCTCGTGTCGTGCAGGGTACGAATTCGTCTCCCGATCCACGTCTCAAACCGCTTCTCCCACGCTCAAAGCGATCATTCCGACAGAAAAGACATCGACCCCGGGCACAATTTCGTTGTAAGACAGGACGGTCAAGCTCGGAAACGTTGTCTCGGTGACTCGTCTGAACGCAAGACGGATATTGGGTGAAGTGAGGACCACGGGCGTCTGCCCGTTGGAAACCATTGTGTCGACGCCCTCCGACAGGCGGTCAGAGATCTCGTTGAGCGTCTCCGGGGGCAGGACGACCCGTATGCCTCCCGCGGCGCTCTGCATGGCGTCCGCGATCTGCTGCTCCAGTTCGGGTGCCACAGTGAGCACCGGGATGCTGTTTTCGTCGTTCTGGTAGAGCTGACAGATTGTGCGTCCCAATTGTCCCCGAACGTATTCGGTGAGGATGTCGGGCTCCTTGGTCACGGGGGCGTAGTCGGCCAGACACTCGAGGATCGTCTGGGTGTCCCTCACCGGGATACGCTCCTTGAGTAGATTCTGCATGACCTTCTGGACACCACCCACACTGAGATTATCGGGGATGAGTTCGTCGATCAGCGTCGGACTCTTTTCCCTGATCCGATCGACGTGGGTCTGCGTGTCCTGGCGGGTCAGGATTTCCGAGGCGTGGGACTTGATGATCTCCGTCAAGTGGGTCGCGAGAACGGCGGGAGGCTCGACGACCGTATACCCCAGGATTTCGGCCTGCTCGCGAGCTGTATCGGCGATCCACTTGGCTGGAAGCCCAAAGGCCGGCTCCACGGTGCCCTGCCCGTCTATTTCCCCTTCGACGTATCCCGGGTCCATGGCCAGCAGGCTCTTGGTTTCGATATCGCCCGTGGCCACGCTGATGCCGCGAATCTTGATCGCATACTGGTTGGGGCCGAGACTCACCATATCGTCTCTGATCCTGATGGGGGGAACCACGATTCCCAGATCCAACGCGGTCTGCTTTCGAAGCATCGTGACGCGGTCGAGCAGATCACCGCCTTGAGCAGGGTCGACGAGCGGAATGAGCCCATAGCCGATCTGGATCTCCAGCGGATCGACGTGAAGATAATCTTCGACACGCTCCTCGGGCTGCTCCTCCTCTTCGACAGCTTCTTCCTCGACGATCCTGTCCTGGCTGCGTTGAGCCGTGAATGCGACGGCGCCGGTTACGAAGGCCAGGATGAGGAAGGGCGTCGATGGGAGCCCGGGCACGAGAGCGAACCCGAGAAGCACCATGGTGGCAACCATGATGGCTCTGGGCTTGGACGTGAGCTCTCGAAGCAGATCGGTGCCGAGGTTGTCCTCGGACGTGGACCGAGTAACGATGATTCCGGCTGATATGGACGTGATGAGGGCCGGAATCTGGGAAACGAGGCCGTCACCGATCGTCAGGATCGTGTAAGTCTGTGCGGCATCGGCAGCTTCCATGCCGATCTGCAGCACGCCGATTCCGAGACCCCCGAGGATGTTGACGAGGGTGATCAGGATACCGGCGATCGCATCGCCCCGGACGAACTTGCTCGCACCGTCCATCGCGCCGTAAAAATCGGCTTCGCGGGCGATATTGTCGCGCCGGGTTCGCGCCTGTTCCTCTGTGATGAGCCCCGCGTTGAGATCCGCGTCGATGCTCATCTGCTTGCCGGGCATTGCATCGAGGGTGAATCGTGCGGCTACCTCCGCCACACGCCCGGCGCCTTTCGTGATCACGACGAACTGAATGATCACGATGATGAGGAAGACGACGAAACCCAGGATGTAGTTGCCTTTGACGACGAACTGGCCAAAGGCGTTGATGACTTCGCCTGCGTAGGCGTCTCCTAGGATCAGCCGCGTCGTGGCGACGTTAAGGGAGAGCCTGAAGAGCGTCAGGACGAGGAGGAGTCCTGGAAATACTGAAAGCTGGAGGGGATTGGTGATGTAGATCGTCATGAGGAGGACGAGCAGGCTGAACGCGATGTTGAAAGCGAGGAGCAGATCGAGCAGCCCGGGCGGCATGGGAATGATCATCACCGAGATCATCCCGATTACGGACAGCGCGAAAAGCACGTCCGTGTATTGGGCGATTCTCTCAAAGAACGAGTTCATGCGCGCCCTCCGACGGTTCTGTAATCTTCATAATATACTGACATTTCAAGGGTTTAGTCAATTCTGGGCCTCTCTTCCCGTGCGTTCGATGACAGCCCGTGGAACGGTGATCTACCATTCCGAGGACGGCTCGGCAACGGGGCCGTCGGGTACGGTCCTTCGCTGTAGACGGAAAACGTAGGCGAGGACCTCGGCGACGGCCTTGTAGAGCGCTTCGGGAATCTCCTGGCCGATCTCTGCGGCTTTGAAGAGGGCCTGACCCAGGGGCTTGTTTTCGACGATTGGTACGCCGCTTTCGCGAGCGACCTCCCTGATTTTCTGAGCGATCAGGTTCTGTCCCTTCGCCACGATGGCAGGCGCGGCCATGGTGGCCATGTCGTACTTGACCGCGACCGCGTAGTGCGTGGGATTGGTAATGACGACATCGGCTTCGGGCACTTCGGCCATCATGCGTCTGCGGGCGGCTTCCCGTTGCAGGCTTCGAATCCGCATCCTGACCTGGGGATCACCCTCGGTCTGCTTCTGCTCTTCTTTGACTTCCTGCTTGGTCATCCGAATGCTCTGATTGAACTCCCACCGCTGGTAGGCGTAATCAAGGGCCGCCAGGATGAGCAGGACGATGGCGGTGCGGACACCCACCTTGACGATCATGGTCGTGATGTAGGTGAACGTGTCGGCGACGCCCACATCGACGAGCGTGGAGATGAGTGCCAGCTCTGGTGCGATCGTGACGTAACTGACGTAGCCTACGATCAGGATCTTGAAGATGCCCTTGACGAGTTCGACGAGCGATCGCTTGGAGATGAGTCGCTTGGCACCCGCGATCGGGTCGAGGCGCTGGAGTTTCAGGTTCAATGCTTCCTCGTTCACCACGAATCCAACCTGACTCAGGCTGATGGCGAGTCCGGCGACCGACAGGAGCAGAAGCATGGGGCCGGTGACGGTAAAAAAGACCGTTCCCCACCGCACCATCAGGTTCCAGAGGGAGCTGGTCGTGATTTCGAATTTGTGGCTGTTGGTCAGGGTATCGACCGTAAACGAGCTCAGCCCCTCGTACATCGTGCTACCCAGCATCCACAGCCCACCCATGGCGGTGAGGAGCAGTGCGGCCGAGTTGAGCTCCTGGCTTCGGGCGACCTGCCCCTTGCGACGCGATTCTTCGCGACGTTTCGGTGTCGCCTGTTCGGTTTTTTCCTGAAAGGATTCTTCAGCCATGTTGAAGGGGGAAGTGAGAAGGGAGGAGGCAGAAGGGAATTCCGCTCCTCACGTCGTTCCTCTTTAGGGTGACATACGTGACAGCAGTGTGCTGAGATTCGGTCCCATGGTGTTGAACATCTTGACGAGTACCATCTGAAAGAGCGGCAGAGACAGGGCCAGCATGGCCATTCCGATGCCGATCTTGAGCGGGAATCCTACGATGAACACGTTCATCTGTGGCACGGTTCGGGCCACGATCCCGAGGGCGAGTGACGTGAGGAAGAGCGCGGTGATCACCGGAGCTGCGATCTGTATCGCCATGGTGAAGACCGCAGCTGTCATTTCGATGATCCCGGTGCCCACTGCTGCACTGAGCGAGATCCCGCCGATGGGGACCATGTCAAAGCTCTTGGACAAGGCCTGAAGAAGAATGTGGTGGCCGTCAATGATCAGAAAGGTGATGATGGCGATCAGGTTCTTGAACGTACCGATGATCGAGATCTGCTCGGGAGACAGAGGGTCGATGATGTTCACGACACCAAAGCCGATGTCGATGCCGATGACCTCTCCTGCGAACTGAACCGCAAAAAAGACCAGGCGAGCGACGAAACCGAACAGCATGCCCAGAACGAGCTCCTTGGCCGCGACGAGCACGTAAGAGACGAGATCGGTTACGGGTTCGATCGTGACGGGTACCGCTGCGAACAGGGTCATGGCGATCATCAAGGACAGGCCAGCTTTGGTCTGCCCGATGAGGGCACGATGCCCGAAGAACGGGCTTACCCCGACGATGCCTATGACGCGCACGAAGACCAGCATGAAAATCTGGAACTGCGCGACCGAGACATCCATCCAGGTGGTGTTCATGGATCAGCTCGCGAGCGTCGGAATCCGTGCGATCAGCGCGTGCATGAAGTCGAGCATCTTCTGAAGCATCCACGGAAGCGCGGCCATGAGTGCGATCGAGACGGCCAGGATCTTCGGGATGAAGGTCAGGGTGACTTCGTGAATCTGCGTCACCGCCTGCATAATGCTTATCCCCAAACCGACGATCAGCCCCGCGACGAGCATGGGTGCCGAGATCAGCAACATCAGCGAGATGGCCTCTTTTCCGAGGTGAACGACGAAATCGGGGGTCATTCTTCCCCTCCCATCCCAGCCTCGAGCGGGGAAACGGGGCACCCAGAGAGCAGGGGAGGGTGCGCCACGTAGATGTTGCGTGTCAGATGATCCAAGTGTGATCCGATCGTGGCCGAGTCATTGGAAGCTGGTGACGATGGACTGAACGATGAGATGCCATCCGTCCACAAGCACGAAGAGCAGGATCTTGAATGGCAGGGAAACCGTCACAGGCGGCAACATCATCATGCCCATGGAGAGCAGCGTACTCGATACGACCATGTCGATGATGATGAACGGGATGAAGAGGACGAAGCTGATCTGGAACGCTGTCTTGAGTTCGCTGATGACAAAACTTGGAATCAGGACGCGATTGCTCAGCTCGTCGACATTCGCGGGCCGGGGGCTGCGAGACAGTTTTGTGAAGAGCGCAAGGTCCTTCTCGCGAGTGTTGTTGAGCATGAATCTCCGGATTGGCTTCATCGCAAGATCGAGAGCAGCCTCGTGATCGATCTGCTCCTCGGTGTAAGGGACGATCGCGTCGTCGTAGACCCGTTCCCACGTCGGGCCCATGACGAACATCGTGAGGAAAAGGGACAGACCGACGATCAGCTGGGTCGGCGGGATCTGCTGGGTTCCGATGGCCATTCTGAGGAATGAAAGCACGACGACGATTCGGGTAAACGAGGTGAGCATGATGAGAATCGCGGGTGCGAGCGTCAGGATGGTAAGCAGGAACAGAATCTCGATCGTGACCGAGACGTCCTCCGCTGTGGAGGCTTCTCCCACTTCGAGACTGATGCGAGGCAGGCCCTGCGCCATTGCCTCGCCTGCCTGAACCAGCAGAGCGACGATGCCGAGGAACAGCATCAGGATCAGTCGGCGGTTCAATTGGCCACCTGCTTCCCGTCGAACCGGGCCTTGACGCTGTCGAACACGGACGCAAAGGCAGCCGTCCGGGATCCCCCCGGGGGCGGATAGGCTTCGAGCATCTCTTCGAGGTCCAGTTCAGTGAGTGTCGTGACTTGCTGATCGGTGACGCCCAAAGCAAGGGCTTTGCCGCCGACTTGAACGACGTAGACCGCACGCTTGGGTGCGAGGAAAGCTCGTTCGAGTACACGAATCTGTCCGCGGTTCCCGCTTCCCGAAGACTCGGGAGAGAGACGCTTCATGACCTGAACCGCGCCCCAGATCAGGGCAATGACAGCGAAGAGCGAAAGAAGGGTTCTGAGTAGCAACCCGTAGGTATCGGGAAGCTCGATTCCGGGTGTGAGGACGTCTGTGACAACAAGGCGAGCGGCGTGAGCGGAATCAGGCCAGCCCGCGGCCAATTCGGGGACCGTTTGAGGGCCAGCTGACAGGCTGCTGGATTGGGCCAGCGAATCGCTCTGTGCCTCTTCGGCGAATGCGGGCAGAGTGCCTGCGTAGGAGGCCGCGAGGAGGACGACAAGTATGATGAATCGCTTCATGGTGTGACTCCTGGTGCGTTCGATTGGACTCCCAACACCAAGGAGCAACGCATATGCCACACACAAAGCGGGGGGCGGCCCAAAGGGACCCACCCCATCTCAACCCCGGGGACGGAAAGAACACGGGGTTGAGATATAAACTTAAATAACTGTTAATAAATGTCTTATGTGGATCTATTCGATGCCGGGCGCATCCATCCCCGGAGGAGGGGGGCTTTTCACAGGGTCAGGCCCCGTCAGGGCAACTTTTTCCCTCCCGGCGGTTCTTTCCGGGGGTCTGGATAGCACTCTCGATCAGACCCGGCGGACTGGAACAGGCTGGATGTCAGTGATCCGTACTCCGAAGTTTTCCGCGATGACCACGACTTCACCGCGTGCATAGTGCTTGTTGTTGACGAGCACGTCGACCGGTTCGCCAGACACCTTTTCGAGTTCGATCAGGGATCCCTCCGTCCAGTGCAGGAGGGTCTCGATATTTTCGACGGCGTTGCCCAACTCGATGGAGACGGAGAGCTTAACGTCGAGGATGCGCTTGAGGTTGTCGGGTGAGACATCCTCTGGTAGATCGCCGAGGGCGCCAACTGCCGAGGCAGCGACTTCCGTCGAGGCACCGGTTTCGGCCGCCATGGCCTGGATCATCTGATCCTCCATGGGTGCCGAGGCCGTGTCTGCTTCGCCTGCCTCTCCTCCGGCCATTTCCTCCTGCATGGCCTTCAGTATTTCCTCATCGAAGCCAGCCGCGTCATCGTCCGCCGCTTCGGGTTCGGCTTCCGCCTCACCCTCGGCAGCTTCTCCGCCTTCATCGCCGCCAGCTTCCTCTTCCATCATTCGCATCATCTCTTCAGCGACATCGTCTTCCGAGTTTTTTTCAGCCATGGTTATGTCCTTGGGCTATTCTGGTGTGTCGGTCTGAGGCCGGTCCCGACCGTCGATGCTGATCCCTTCGTCCTCAATCCGGTTGTAAATCCTGGCCGGTGTGACGCCACGCTCGTTCATGTAGCGTATGTGAATTTCGACCCGCCTGTTCTTGACCATGTTTTCTTCAGTGTTGTTGGGGGCGAGAGGTTGGTACTCGCTGTAGCCGGTGATGGATACCCGCTGCGGTGAAACGTTGTGGCGGTCGATGAAGTACCGACCGACAGCCAATGCCCGCATCCCCGAAAGCTCCCAGTTCGATGCGAACCGAGGCGTATTTACCGGGCGCGTGTCCGTATGTCCCTGGATATTGACGTGATTTGGTAGAGGCTCGATCGCCTTGCCGACCGCATCGAGGACGAGGGCCGCACTCTCCTTGATGTTGGCATCCGCGGAGTCGAAGAAAAGCCTGTCGGATATGCGAATGATGATCCCGGCGGTCGATTCTTCGAGGTGGACGTCACCCTGCAGTCCGGCTTCCTCGACGGCGTGTTCAAGCTCCTGACCGGCTTTGTTCATCATTTCGGCCTGGGACAGATTCCCCTCCGTCTTGGGCATGGACTGCCTGATGGGCAAGCTCAGTTCCGGCTGGCCGCTCAGGACACCCAGAGCGCCCTGCAATGCGCCCATGGCGTGCTGGAAGCTCTGGATGTTCGTGGATGAAAAGGATAGAAGCAGCACGAAGAAGGTGAGCAACAGCGACATGAGGTCGCCGAAGGTCGCCAGCCATCCGGGCAGCCCTTCCGGGCAGTCTTCTTCTTTGATCATGGCCATAGATGGGTCTCCCTGCTATTCCCAGCTACGTTTTTGCAAGATGGGCGTTCCTGACTCACGCTCACCTTCGACTTCGTTCTGCTTGAAGGCCTCGGCGATAATCTCGAGATTGCCGTCGGACTCGCCCGCGTAGACGACGTGGATTTCCACCCTGCGGTTTCGCGCGCGCCCCGCTTCAGTCGTGTTAGGCTCCAGGGGGCGATATTCGCCGTAGCCTTCGGCCGAAACACGCTTGGGATAGACCCCGATGTTTTCGACGCGGCCAGGAATGGACTGGATTTCTTCCAGAGCCAGCCTACTGTCGTCGTCGGGAGCGATCAGGTAGCGGACAACGCTGACCGCACGCTGATAAGACAGTTCCCAGTTCGAGCCGTATCGGCCTCGACTGATGGGTTGATTGTCGGTATGACCCTGCACGACGACTTCGTTCGGCAGAAGCTTCAGCAGCATGACAATCTTGTCGAGCACGGGTTTAATGTCTCTGCTCAGCACGGCGCCCCCGATGTTGTAGAGGACGGGCGTCTGGATCCGAATGACGAGACTGCTCGCTGTACCTTCGAGGGAGATGTCGCCTTCGAACCCCTCGTCGGTCAGGGATTTCTCGAGCTCCTCGGCAGACTTTCGGATATTCTGCGACTGAGCGACGCTGCCGCGTACCATGGGCATGGCCACGCGAATCGGCTGGCTCAGCTCCGGCTCAGAATCGAAAACACCTAGAGACGCGCGCAGCGATCCCATCGCCTTGTTGAACTTGACCTCCTCCGTGGAGGAGAAGGACAGCAGCAGGACGAAGAATGTGAGCAAGAGGGACATGAGATCCCCGAAGGTTGCCAGCCAACCGGGCAGGCCCTCCGGGCACTCATCGTCTTTGATCATCTTCGGCAAGCTTATTCTCCTTCGTCTTCACCGGCCGGTCGCAGAGATGGCGCGATGAAGGTCGCGAGCTTCTGCTCGACGATCCGCGGGTTGTCACCCGACTGGATGGACATAATGCCTTCCATGATCATCCGCTTCTGTAGCAGCTCTTCAGCGGATCGGATCTTGAGCTTGCCGGAAATCGGTATGAAGATCAGGTTCGCGACGACGGCGCCGTAGAACGTGGTGATCAGGGCGGTCGCCATACCGGGCCCGAGTGCAGACGGATCGTCCAGATTCTGAAGCATGTTCACGAGTCCGACGAGGGTTCCGATCATTCCGAAAGCCGGGCCGGCCGAACCCATGTAGGTAAAGATGTTCGCTCCCGCCTTGTGGCGCTCCTCGACGAAGGAAAGCTCCGTTTCCAGGATGGTCTGAATCAACTCAGGCTCGGTTCCGTCGACGGCAAGACGAATCCCGGTCGACATGAAGGCATCGTCGATTTCCTGACCGGCCTGTTCGAGAGCCAGAATGCCTTCCCGTCTAGCCGTTTCAGCGAAACCAACGATTTTCTCGATCAGCTCGGACGAAGGCAGGCTGGTCCAGAAGAACGCCTTCATCCCAACGCTCACGAGCCCGACCATCTGCTGAAGCGGATGGTTGATGAGGGTCCCTGCGACGGTCCCCCCGAGCGTGATCAGCAGGGACGGCGTGTCGATGAACGCCGAAAGCTGACCCCCGTTCAAGATGCCCATAACGATGAGCGTGAAGCCGGCAATGAGGCCGACGATGGTTGTAATGTCCATGGTTACATCACCCCTTTAGGTGCAATGTGTACAAGAGCGCGGCGTTCGTGTTCATCGCGAACGGACCTCCGGGGTGGGCTGGAGAGCTCGTCTCTTGTATTCTACGACTTTACCGATGATGTCGTCTATGGAATCCTTGGCGAGGACCTTGCGGCCCGTCGTCAGGGTGACGATGGTGTCGGGGGTGGCTTCAAGAAATTCGATCATATCGGCATTCACGACAAGGACTGTGTTGTTCAACCGCGTGATCTTGATCATCTGAAGGTCCCCCTTGAGGCGTTTGCCTCGCGGATTTGGGCTAACGC
>CEVA01218343.1_pt1 | contig 13397 bp, 13 predicted proteins | sample 361521 | NCBI WGS metagenome assembly CEVA01 (sample SAMEA2622823, study PRJEB7988) | marine metagenome | isolation source: saline water (ENVO:00002010), including
GTAAGTTTATATCTTTGGGAAATTTCTGGAGCGTCACGTTACAAACAGTAAGACACATCTTTGCATCTCCAGATTTGAGATAAGAAAATGCCTGATTAAAAGCCTCTCGTTGATTTAATTTAATTGAAATCGTTCTGCCCTCATATTTCATTCACATTGGGAGTTCATCATTGGTCGTAGCAAAACTCCAGCTTACTATAAATTATTCGTCTCCTTATAATTCAGGCTTGTAGATCATAAAGGAACCTTATACCTTTAGTTCATCATAATCAGCAAACAAATTAAAAATTTAGGAAAGATAATAATAAATTGAAAAATTTCAGAAAAGCTCTTAGCACTCAGGATTTTGTAATCACATCCGAAATCTTTCTCACACCTGAGACAGATGCCAATAGCATTCAAATGCAAGCAGATATTCTTCGTGATTATGTCGATGCAATACTGATAACAGACAATCAATCTGGGCGTGTCCATATGTCAACTTTGGCCGCTGGAGCACTGCTTATAGATGCTGGAGTGGAACCAATTGTTCAATTAAGCTGTAGGAATCGAAACCGGATTTCACTTTTAAGCGATCTACTCGGTTGCACAGCATTGGGTATCACCAGTATATCTCTTGTGCGCGGAGATCGAGTGCCTGATGATTTTAAACCAAGACCAAAAGCTATTATGGATGTCAACGCAACCGAATTGATCCGTATTGCTAACATAATGAAAAATGATGAAAAAATTGCATCTCAAGGAAATTTTTTTCTTGGTGGTGTGGTGACTGCTCACGCACCAAAGCCAGGTTGGCCCGCAAAAAATATAACTGAGAAAATAGATGCTGGCGCCCAGTTTGTCTTCACGCACACCTGCTTAGATTTTGATTTGATGCGAACTTATATGCAGCGTTTGGGAGAAACCAAGCTTTTGTGGAGTTGTCATGTGGTCGCAGGAATTGTACTTTTAAGCTCGGTAGACGATGCACAGTGGGTAAGTAAAAACAGGCCTAATGTCATTATTCCCAATGACATCATTGCACGCTTAAGGGATGCAAAAAACCCTGAGCAAGAAGGCATAGAAATCTGCGCTGAACAACTGCAAGAACTATCAAAAATACCTTCGATATCTGGTGCGCATGTTATTGCTTCCGAAAAGTTAACAAACATACCCATAGCTATTAGCAAATCAGGCATCTTAAAAAAAAATATATCAAACTAGAAATCTAGTATAAAAAAGTCTCTTAAAGAATTTCCTATCAGTTAGCTGCAGGCAATTTCTCAATTTCTCCCATTGGCACATAATCAAAAATGAAAGTGATACGATCTTCGTTCCCTTTGTTTGTCACAGAGTGCGTTTTCTGATTGTTAATTTCATATGCTTCGCCAACTTTAAATCGATAGGGTTTTCCATTAATGTTGAAACGTACACGAGGATTAGTTGTGATCGGCACGTGAATGCGGTGTCCACAATGAAATGAAGGGTGTTTATCCCAATGGGGCGTAATATTTTTGCCCGCAAGGAGCTTGGCCGCCATTGCTCTGATAACTGTTCCCCCTGGCGAGTAATGATTTTCAATAATCTCATTCATTAAGGGCAGTGCAATGTTAGCGAGTCGATCCCAACCTGCTTCCCGAGTCACTTTTATATCAGGCCACCTACTTGTATCCACAAAGATCATTACAATTGATTTGGTTGCGGTATGGACTTCATATTCATCCTGTCGATATTGATCTTCCTCCCAAGCGACATCTTCTTGAGCCAAGATTGTTTCACGCAAATCAGTGACATCTATGGGTCCTAGTTCTCTGATTGGAGTATCGATATTCATACGCTCTTACCAGCGACCATAATTTTCCATCGAAGCCCATGGTTCTTGGATCGATAATGGACTGCCAGCTTGAAGGAGTTCTATCGAAATATTGTCTGGTGAACGAACAAAGGCCATTCGCCCATCTCTTGGGGGACGATTTAAGGTAATGCCAGCATCCATAAGTTTTTGACAGGTGGCATAAATATCTTCTACTTGAAATGCAAGATGACCAAAATTTCTTCCTTCTGTGTAGACTTCTGAATCCCAGTTATAGGTAAGCTCTACCATACCTTCACTGTCCTCTGACGTGCCCAAAAAAACTAGAGTGTAACGACCAGCTTCATTCTCCATTTTTTTTAAGACAACAAGTCCGAGGTGGTCACAAAAAAATTCCAAAGATTCTTCCAGATTGCTTACTCTGACCATTGTGTGCAAGTAGTTCATCATTATTCATATATAGAATTTTTTTAAATTATCAATCATTATAATGCTTCATTTTGATCAAGTAGCTTTTTTCCTAGGATGAACGATTACGACATTATCAGTTTTGACCTTGATGATACTCTTTGGCCTGTTAAGCCTGTTATCGATCTTGCAGAATCAACACTCTATCAGTGGTTTGGCAAAAAATATCCCAAAGTAACCAAAAAATATACTCAGGAGGATATTAGAATATTTCGCAAACCGATATTGGATGAGTTTGAGGACATGATGCATGACCTTACTTTTGTGCGAAGGCAAGTTATTTTGAGAATGGCTAATTCTTGTGATTATCATGAAGAAATGGTTGATGAAGCAATGAAGATATATAAGAATGCAAGGAATGCAGTAACTTTTTATGATGATGTTTTGCCGAGTCTCGAAAAGCTTCACAAGATATTTTTATTGGTTGCAGTAACAAACGGTAATGCCGACATTGATCGCATTGGAATCAGTCAATTTTTTGAGCATGTTTTTCGATCATCAGAGCTGGGCATAGCAAAACCAAATCCGAGAATATTTATTGCTGTAGCTGATTTTTTTCAAGTACAACCAGAACGTATCCTTCATATTGGAGATGATCCTGTAAGAGATATTCAAGCTGCTCAATATCATGGTATGGAGACTGTTTGGTTGAATCGAGAAAATAGAGAATGGCCAAAAGACATGAAACGCCCAGGCCGAATTGTGAAAAATCTTTTTGAATTCGTTGATTTTTTAATATAGTTAGAAAAAAACTTGCAAGGTATAATACGCCAAATCAAATGAGCAAAATCCAAATCATTACCAGTAGTGGTCTAAAGTATAAAAACAAACAAGGTGTTGTTGCTATTAAGGATGGCGCTAAAAAATCTTTAGATATTCAATCTATACCCAGTCAACCAAAACCAAAATGGTTAAAAGTGTCAATCCCATCCGGTGAGAATTACCGTGAGCTATTTAAAAATGTTCGAACACACGGCTTAAATACAGTGTGCGAGGAATCCAAATGTCCAAATCTTGCAGAGTGTTGGAGTCATAAGACGGCGACGTTAATGGTTTTAGGGAATGTATGTACCAGAGCCTGTAAATTTTGTGCAGTTGATACAGGTAATCCACATGGTTGGCTGGATCCGATGGAGCCCTATAGAATTGCCCAGAGTGTTGCATTTATGAAGTTGCAGTACGTTGTTTTAACCTCCGTTGATAGGGATGATTTAGAGGATGGGGGCGCAAACCATATTGCAAAATGCGTTAGGCAAATAAAAATCAGGAATCCAGATGTAGTAGTTGAGGTACTGTCTCCAGATTTTTCCGGATCCAAGGATAGTTTGGATGTATTGCTTGCAAGTGGTTTGGATGTTTTTTCGCAAAACATTGAGACTGTGGATCGACTCACTCACTTCGTCCGAGATCCAAGAGCAGGATATAAGCAAACTCTTAATATTTTGGAGCATAGCAATAAGAAAAATATGATTACTAAATCAGGGATGATGCTGGGTTTAGGGGAAACAACAGCTGAAGTGATTGCTACCATGCAGGATCTTTATTCAGCTGGAGTGAGCTTATTAACCATTGGTCAATATCTTCGTCCAACGAAATATCATATTGCTATGGAACGGTTTGTTACACCGGAAGAATTTCATCGGTATGAAAAAATTGGTTTTGAACTGGGTTTCAAAGAAGTTGTTGCAGGGCCATTGGTTAGATCCAGTTATCGTGCTGAAAGAGCTTTTCTAAATCTTTTGAATCAGGGTTGAAGTGATCAAATACAATTATAGTTATATTCTTCTCGGTGCTTTTGTTATATCCACGATTTGCACACCCTCTGCTCAGAGCGCTCTACTGGTAAGTGAAAGACAGGTTCAACAACAAAATGAACAGATGTGGGAGCAGATGATAAAAACCATGCCTCTTTCTAGGAATGTAAGCAAAAGAACTCTGGTCCAATGTGTAACAAAAAAAATGATCAAACAGTTAGAGGAGCCTTATCGAAGTTATGATTGGGAAGTTAAGCTATTTGCGGATAGCGCTGTGAACGCCATTGCATTGTATGTGATGGAAGCTGGAAGAATAGGAGTTTCTGAAGGTATTTTTAAGGTAGTTGCTAATCAAGATGAATTAGCGACCGTTATTGGTCACGAAATAATTCATATTATTAATAAGCATTCCTACGAGATGGAAAAAAGAGTAACGAGATCGGATATTGGTGTTAATTTAGCCACAATGGCTGTTGCAGGGAAAATTGCCAATCAACCAATGAGAAGTCAATCAGATGTTATTCTAGCTCAAACTAAAATGAGTGGTATTGCTACAATGAATAATGAATTATCCAATATTGCTTTGAAAGCTCCTTATAAAAGAAACATGGAGAAAGAGGCAGATATCGATGGTTTGTTATTGATGGCAAGAACAGGCTTTAATCCACTTAAAGCTATGAGTGTTTGGAAAAAAATGATGAAGCAACCAGGTGGTCAAAATGAACCAAAATCGAAATTTTATTCTACACATCCATCTGATGAAAAAAGGATCTCAGATTTATCAAGCACGCTTTCAGAAGCTCTCAAAGAATACAATGCTGTTGAAAGCAAACCCAATTGTGGCTATTCAAAATGATTCCTCTTGGCGATGAAAATCCAACGCGTTCTAAGCCTATAGTTACAATCACTTTGCTGGTAATTTGTTGTTTAATCTATCTTTGGCAAATGAGTTTAGGCCAAGGAGGTCAAAGGGCTATTTATGCTTTAGGCGTAATTCCAGCAAGCTTGCTTGAAGGCAGACCATTGCCTGTTAGCCTGCAATGGGTAAGCCCTGAAATGACAGTAATAACCTCGATGTTTTTGCATGGAGGATTTTTCCATCTAGCAGGAAACATGCTTTACCTGTGGATTTTTGGTGATAATGTCGAAGACATTTTAGGCAAAGTTGCATTTGTTCTGTTTTATATAGCTTGTGGAATTATTGCTGTGTTTACCCAAGCAATACCAGAACCGGATTCTACAATTCCTATGATTGGTGCCAGCGGGGCTATTTCCGGGATACTGGGCGCCTATGTTGTTTTCTTTCCCAAGCACAAAGTAAGAGTGGCCATACCATTTGGATTTTTTATCCAAGTTTTACGCCTTCCAGCCTTTGTTGTTCTTTTGTTCTGGTTTATATTTCAGTTAATTAACAGCGCAGGTGCAGGAACGGGTGGAGGAGTTGCCTTTCGTGCACACATAGGAGGCTTTGTTGCCGGTTTGCTGCTTGGTCCTGTATTTGCAGTTTTAACTAGACGTTTCAGGAAAACTAACGAATCGAATTACTAAGGAGAAAATAATGTTTAAGTCTATTTACCAAACTCTGATCATCGTCTCTGTTGCATTTGGTCTGATGCAATCAGAGCCATCTAGCGCACATTCACTGGAAAGTATCATTTCTGGTGAGCATCGATCTGATACCAATAAGACCAGAGACCAGTTCAGACATCCCAAGCAAACCTTGGAATTTTTTGGCCTTCAGGAAGACATGACTGTGGTTGAAATATGGCCTTCAGGAGGTTGGTATGCTGAAATTATCGCGCCCTACCTTAACGAATCTGGGCAATACATCTCTGCAGGTTATGATCGTAATGACGAAAGCCCCTATTTTCGTGCAAGGGCGGCTGAGTTTATGGATCGATTAAATCAGAATCCTGACCTATATAGCAATGTGCAGCATAATATTCTTAAGCTGCCTGGCAGAATAGAGATTTCAGAGCCTAGTTCTGCTGATATGGTGCTGACTTTCAGAAATATCCATAACTGGATGGCAAACGATCATGCCGCTATAGTCTTTGCAGCTTTTTTTAAAGCACTCAAACCAGGAGGTATTTTAGGTGTTGTTGAGCATAGAGGGGATGCTTCTGTGATGCAAGATCCTGAGGCTAAATCAGGTTATGTTAATCAGAACTATGCAATTGCTTTGGCTGAAAAAGCTGGATTTATTTTTGAAGCATCTTCTGAGATCAATGCAAATCCTAAAGACAATAAGAACCATCGAGACGGTGTTTGGACACTGCCTCCCACCTATAGCAGTCTTAGCGAAGAAGAAAAGAAGGACTATTCTAATATCGGGGAAAGCGACCGATTTACTTTAAAGTTTAGAAAACCAGAATAACCAATTCCCACCTAGTGATGCGTATTTTAATACTGTTTTGCTGTTTATTGGTTTCAGTTTCTGAAGCAGAAGAAGAACCAATTGTGATTGTTATCTCCATGGATGGTGTTCCTTATAAGATATCAGATAATCCTAAGTTAAATGCCTTTAAGCGTATGGAAAAATATGGAACTAGGGCTGACCATTTAATTCCTGTCTATCAATCAACGACCTATCCTGCGCATGTATCACTGGCAACTGGTGTGTTTCCAGATCTTCATGGTATTCTTCACAATTCTTTTTGGGATGTTAAGCGGGGTCTTTTTAATTATTCGGACGATGCAAGTTGGATTGAGGCACCACCCATATGGGTGCTTGCGGAGCAGCAAGGAATAAAGTCTGCAGTTTTTTTCTGGGTAGGCTCTGAAACCGATTGGCACGGTATCGGTGCATCTTATCGAAAAGCACCCTTTGATCCGAATATTAAAGAAGAACAAAAAATCGAGCAAATTCTAAAATGGATTGATATGGAGAAGGTTAACAGACCAAGATTGATTATGAGTTACTGGGATGGAACTGATTCCGTGGGACATCTTTATGGACCGGATAGCCAAAGAAACTATGAACAAATATTAAGGCAGAATAAACTTTTACAGGATTTAATAATTGCTATTGATCAAAGGAAAGCTTGGGCGCACATCACACTCATTGTCGTCAGTGATCATGGGATGACTGAAGTGACAAATTACATCAATTTACAGCAATTGTTAGCAATCTCAGGAATCAAAGCCAGAATTTCAGCGGGACCTGCAGTGGCACATCTTTTCATAGAGGGAGATCAGATAGACCAAGCCAAAGATTTTTTCAACAAACAACATCATTTAACAGCTTACAAAAAAAATGATCTTCCGGTTTCTTTTCACCTTAATCATCCCACTAGAACTGGTGATTTGGTTATTACAACAGCAGCCCCCAATATGTTTTCAAGCTTTGGTCAACCGAAAGGCATGCATGGCTATGGACCAGAAACATCTAATATGTGGGGCATTTTTTATGCTTTAGGTGCAGCTGTTACACCCAAAAAAATAGGACCGATTCATCAAGTGGACGTTGCGCCAACAATAGCAAATATATTAGGTATTGAAATGCCAGATAATATTCAAGGTAAGGCTGTTATTTTGGGGAAGTAAGTCTTCTAGCCAAAAATCCAACCGTAATGATTGTTGCTTGGGCGACCACCTTCTTGAAGATAAATTTCTTTTAGTTTTGCCATTCTATCTATGGAGATCTGACGTCTGGTTTCAGCAACATCAATTTGATAGATTTTTGCTGCATTGAGACCCAGAATTTTTGTTTTATCTAAATCGGTAATTGCGGCATAGCCAAATTTATCTTGCATCTCTTCAGGAATTTGGAATCGTCTTAATGCTTCTATTTGCCATTGTGGAGAGCCCCACCAAATTGAATCAGTGCCAAATAAAACATGGTCAGAACCAAATGCTTTTATAATTTGACCCAAAAGGTGGGCACAGATTCTTGGATGAGTAATCACTGTGTGTCCAAAGGTTGTTCCTAGTTCCATATAAACATTAGTCATAGCTGGATTATTGATTCGGTCTTGACACAAATCGGTCGTCCATTGTAGGTAACCTGTGTCACTCAATGACATATCTTCAGGAGGCAGACTGGGATTGTCAGATTTAAATCCAGAATGATAAACAACAATATTGAGATCCGGGTGATCTAATGAAACTTTTTTTATGTCTCTGGGGTTGGTGTAATCAGTCACCCCAGGTTTCAGATTTTGGTTAAATGGGAGTCCCTTATGAACGTTGATTGTATTTTTGCCCCAGCTTTTGATTTTTTCATAAAATGGATAGATTAACTCTTCATCATCCATCCACCAAGAATACTCACCACGCATGTTGAAGACACCAGTATAAAATTTCCATGCGTCTATATTAAGCTCCAATGCTTGTCGTTCAGCTTCCTCAAGAAAGTTTGGAAAATAAGGTGCAATGGGTCCATGACACACCATCCTTTGGGAGCCTGACATTGCATTGATGGTATTTCTAGCTGCAACCATTTCATCGACATTAATCACATCGAACAATTTAGATGCCACTCCGCTCAAACATGCAACTGAAACTTCGCTGTCTAGAAAGACTTCTTTAACATAATTATCAAAGGTTAAATCGCCTTTTTTAGGTTCCCTGCCTCGTAGTTCTTGGTTGAATTTCCATGCCATCATTTTTCCTCTGAAGAACAGAGGCTCTGTTTTGCCAGTCGCCACATGGTGGGTTTGTACATCAAAAATAAATTCTTCTTTTGGCCATAGCTCAGCGTAAGCAGAAGGGTCCAACGTTTCTTCAGCATGGACGTTAAAATATTTACCAAAAACTTGGTTCATAGCTAAGAAAGCAACGGCCATGCCGCTGGATGTTTTCAGAAAATCTCGTCGATTTAGTCCTGTTTTTTTTCCATATTGTGAAGCCAAGTTTTGAATCAACAATTCAACTTCTTTTTGTTGCTTGGTTTGAGGTGTGGGTAAAAACTCTTCGTTTGAAACCACTTGCGTCGGGATGGGTGAAAGCTTGTCTTCTATTTGATCACGGTGAAATTTTTTGATCCACATTCGTCTAGTACCTATTTTGATGGTGCTGTCGCACCTTGTATTGCAACTCTATGCATCAAGCGATGAGCTTGTCCGAAATCAAATATTCCTTTGTGAGCGGTACATCTGTTATCCCAGAATGCAATTGAGTTATTTTCCCATTTGAAGCGACAATATAGTTCAGGTTTCTGAATATGCTGTTGGAGAAATTCTTTCAATGTTTTATTTTCTTCTTCTGTTAACTCTTTGAAATGTGAAATCAACAGTTCACTATAGAACAGGCATTTCTTTCCTGTTTCTGGATGTCTGCAAACTAAGGGGTGTTCACCAGGAGGCGTAGCTTTTCTGGCCATTTCATAGCCTTTAGCACCATAGGTTTCTAAAACGGTGGTTAAATTTTTATGAAAATTATCGTGAATTGCAGTGAGACTTGAACATAATTTCTGCATAGGTTTTGATAACAATTCATAGGCAGCATATAAATTAACCCAAGCTGTGTCGCCTCCAACATCCGGAACATCAAGAGCGTATAGCACTGCACCTTTTAAGGGTTTCTTCATGAAAGAAGCATCAATGTGCCAAGTTACGTCTGAGACAATTCCATCATAAAGCCCAGGATATTCTTGGACGTAAACGTTCGGATAATCATCGAGAGTTGGCATATAACCAGGTCCCTGCAACTCTCCGAAGTTTTTGGTAAATGCTATATGTTGTTCTGGTGTTAACAATTGATTTCTAAAAAACAGTACTTGGTGTTCCAACCAAGCGGACTTGATTTCTTCCAATGCTTTTTTGGCCAAAGGTTTACTGAGATCAACGCCAGAAACCTCGGCCCCAAGTGCTCCTGAAATAGGTTGAATTTTAATAATTTTATTTTTCATGGCTATTTATCTTTCACTAGATTAAACCTAAAAATTACCCAAGACAAATCACAATTCAAATATTATTTTTGTTTAAAATTGATCTTCTGCTATGCGCTCTTCGTTTAGTCCTTAATCTTTAATCATTGATTAGAAACGACTGCTATAATGTTTAATATGAGAAAGGATTCTGTTGCAATAATCAATGCAAATATTGTCAATGAGGGTGCAATTTTTCAAGGGGACCTGCTAGTAAAGGGAGGTCGGATTATAAAAGTTGAACCTTCCATTCATATCCCAGACGGGACACAAGTTATTGATGCCAAAGGTAAATACCTCTTGCCTGGTCTAATCGACGACCAAGTGCACTTTCGAGAGCCTGGATTGACACATAAGGGTGGAATATTGTCAGAATCTGCTGCTGCTGTTGCTGGCGGCATCACAAGTTTTATGGATATGCCCAATGTTAAACCGGCAACAACAACCCGAGAATTGTTGGCTCAAAAATATGCATTAGCTGCAGAGAAGGCTTATGCAAATTACGCTTTTTATTTGGGCGCGAGCAATACTAACATTGATGAAATCAAACAATTACAAACTGGAGAGACATGCGGAGTAAAGGTTTTCATGGGCTCTTCTACCGGCAATATGCTGGTTGATGATTCTCAAGCTTTGGAGAATATTTTTTCTCAATGTCCAGTACTGATTGCAACCCATTGTGAAGATAACCTAACGATTGAAAGAAATATGGTAGAGGCACGCCAGCGATATCCTGAAGGTGATATTCCGGTATCTGAGCATCCTATTATACGATCTGTAGATGCTTGTTATAAATCGTCCTCCAAAGCGGTGATGCTTGCTAAAAAATACGATAGCAAATTGCATGTATTGCATCTGACTTCAAAGAAGGAGCTGGGTTTATTTTCAGCAGGAGACCCTTCCACAAAGAATGTGACAGCGGAGGTATGTGTCCATCATCTTCATTTTGACGATAGTTATTATGAATCGATGGGGTCAAAAATTGTCTGCAATCCAGCAATTAAAACTTCAAGCGATCGGAATGCTTTGATGGATGCAGTTAGAAGTGGGATTATCGATGTCATCGCAACCGATCATGCTCCACATACACTGGAAGAAAAAGCTAAACCTTACCCCAATCATCCTGCTGGATTGCCTTTAGTTCAACATTCATTGCTTGCACTATTGGACTTTTATCACAAGGCTGAGTTGTCTTTGGAGATCATTGTCGAGAAAACCAGTCATTCCTTAGCCAATATTTATGGCATTAAGGATCGCGGATTTATAAGAGAAGATTACTGGGCAGATCTAGTTTTGGTGGATTTTGAAAAAACAACCAAGGTCAATACAGGAAACATTTTATATGATTGCGGTTGGTCTCCATTTGAAGGACACGAGTTTAACTCATTGATTGACAAGACTTTTGTCAATGGTGAGCTGGTATATAGCGATGGTCAATTGGTTACAAAACCATCAGGAGTCAAAATAGAGTTTTTTTGAACTTGAGAATCCATCCAAAAGATTAAAATATCGTTTTGTTTCTATACAGGATGTGTTAATTTTCCATTTGAAATCCTTTTATGGTTGTAAAGGTAGGAAGAAAAGAACTAAAAGCAGTTAGATTTAAATTTTCGGTTATTTATAACGGTCTATAAAAAAAACGCCAAAAAGTTGTCTTAAACAGATGCAACCCACCAACACAAAAGATCCCCAGTACTATCATAAGGTCGTTGATTGCCAATGGGGATGTCCTGCCCATACTGATGTTCCTGGATACATTCGATTGATTGCTCAGGGCAAATATACCGAATCATACATGCTGAATCGTGAGTCAAATGTTTTTCCAGGTATTTTAGGAAGAGTTTGCGATCGGCCATGTGAGCCCGTTTGCAGAAGAGTTAGAGTCGAGGATGAGCCCGTTGCAATTTGCCGATTAAAACGTGTTGCAGGTGATCTTAAGGATGATTTTAAAGACTTATTACCCCCAATTCCCGAAAAGAAAAATGGAAAAAAAATAGCATGTATAGGTGCTGGGTGTGCTTCCTTCACTGTCGCCAATGATTTGCTTCCCTTAGGTTACGAAATTGATATCTTTGAGTCGCTTCCTGAAACTGGAGGTTTAATTAGAAGCAATATCCCTAAATTCAGGCTGCCTCCCAGTGTTATTGACGAAGAGTTTGATGTCATTGTCGAGCAGGGGGCCAATCTTCATCTGAATCATCCAATTGAAAGCATGAAAGATTTATTGGAGCAAGAAGAGTACGATGCCATTTTTGTAGGTACTGGGGCCCCTAAAGGCAGAGAATTAGATTTACCTGGAAGATATGAAACAGACCAAATATTCGTTGGAATTGCTTGGTTGGAGTCCGTGGCTTTTGAACACATCGACAGTGTTGGCGAAAGGGTAATCATTGTTGGTGGTGGTAATACTGCTATGGATTGTTGCAGGTCTTCGCTCAGACTGGGTGGCAAGGATGTAAAAGTGATTTATCGAGGATCTCGGGACCGAATGAAATCTTCGGATTGGGAGCTGGAACCCGCTTTGGAAGAAGATATAGATTTGATTCTAAATCATTCACCAGAGGAGTATGTGGTTGAAAAAGGAAAATTGGTAGGCATGCGGTTTGCTGAACTAGAGTGGGATCAGGATGAAAATGGCAAATTGACTTCAAAGAAAATTAACGAAGTAATTATACCTTGCGATACCGTAATTTTAGCCATTGGTCAGGAGAATTCATTTCCTTGGGTGGAAAGGGATATTGGTATGGAGTTTGATCAATGGGAAGTTCCTGTGGTTGATCCTGTAACTTACGAGTCTACAGTCAAAGGTGTTTTTTTTGGTGGTGATTCAGCATTTGGACCAAAAAACATTATTGAGGCTGTAGAGCACGGGCATCAAGCAGCAATATCAATTGATAAATATTGCCACGCCAAGCCACTGACAGATCGTTTGGAGTATGGCATGAATCTCATGTCGGCAAAAATGGGTATCCACGAATGGAGCTATAGCAATGATTACGATTACGACCAACGTTTTGAAGTACCAACCGTGCCCATGGATAGCCGATTCAAAGATATCAACATTGAGGTTGAATTAGGTTTTGAACCAGGACAATTTCGCCGCGAAGTTGAGCGTTGTTTAAATTGTGATATCCAAACAGATTTTGTGGCAAATCTTTGCATCGAATGTGACGCTTGTATTGATGTCTGTCCAGTGGATTGTCTAATGATTACCGACAATGCAGATGAGGATGTTCTTCGCAGTAAAATTAAAACGCCTGCTGAAAATCCTGAGCAGGCCATCTATGTTTCTGAAGATTTGCCACAGACAGGTCGAGTAATGATTAAGGATGAAGATGTTTGTATCCATTGCGGATTGTGTGCAGAGCGTTGCCCAACTGCTGCTTGGGATATGAAGAAATTTGAATTACTCATACCCTATGCTATGGATGAAGATAAGCAAACCCTAGAGAGAAAAACAGAAGCAGGCTAAAGTGAGCAAAACAAGCCACAACAATTTCACAGTCAAGTTTGC
>CEVA01006949.1_pt1 | contig 13396 bp, 11 predicted proteins | sample 361521 | NCBI WGS metagenome assembly CEVA01 (sample SAMEA2622823, study PRJEB7988) | marine metagenome | isolation source: saline water (ENVO:00002010), including
TAGGTGACTTTCAATCTTACGTTGAAGGATGATAGCCCAGGTATTGAATGAGGATGGGTTCAGGTGTTTAACACTGACGGATCATTTGGTTGGATTACTAAACATTTTGATTCTTTGGATCTTTTGAGTGGTGATTTCTTTTTTGGAATCTACGAGCTGCCTTTGGTCAAAATGATTTTCTGAACGGATTTATCGGAAAATTCGATCTTAGCACACCAAAGAAATTGAGAGTCTGGGACGCTGACGCAGATGTCGAAGGGTTGAGAATCGACTTCAGCCCTTATAAACCGGACGATTTGAACTTTTACGCTTTACCGCGTTCTCCAGGGTGAAAACAACAATGAGCGTGTGCCCATTTCAACCGATGGACTATTGTATGAAGTAATTGGCGACGGCTTTTTCATACTTCCGTTTAATGATGAGGAAGGACTCACCAATGAGGTGGTCGTGGTGTTGGTGCCGATGATCCAGATTTCCTCCCCTAATCAAGCTACATAAGATTATTTAATTAGCAGGCTATTTTTTTGTGATATCGAAGCCAGGAAGCTTTGCTCTTCCTGCCTTTTATATATCTACACCCTCAGAACTTCGCGTCCGGGTTTGTGAACCGGTTGTCATTGATCTTGAAGTTGTTATTGTACTGATGCTGCGTTTCCTGAAATTCTTTTCTTATCTCTTTGGCGTATTCGGGATTCAGTTTATCGAGGTTGTCGATGGCTACAGATACTTCGCCGAGAAATTGTTGGTATTGTTCGATATTGTAGCGCTCTTTAGCTAATTGCTCTTGGGATTTACCAATCAGAGGAATGGTCCACCTATTGAGGTATTGGTTTTCCAGTTGGGTGAAATATTCTTCGCTCAAATACGCTCCGCCCGAAGCTGGGTCCAGTTTTTCAAGATCCTTGAGTTCGGACATGCGCATGAGGGGTGAGTAAAGCTCTGTGACCCGAAACTCCCGTAATTCGACGGTGTCCAAACCCATTTCGTCCTCAGGAATGGCATCCGTGGGATCATCAATGTTTAGAGTCGGCTTCAAGCGTACCTCTATGATTGCTTCTTTTTCGGCAATGGTTTTGAGGGGTGTGTCATTCACAATCTCGAGTTTTGGTCTTTCTTCCTGTTTGGGAGGTTCCCACTTGTACTTCGAGTTGAGGAAATCGGTTACCGTCGACTCCTGAAAGTGTTCTCCATTACTATTTTGATTTTCTTGGGCTGCCAGCGAAAATGTCAGACAGGTCATTAGAAAAAGGTTGCTTAGAGATTTCATAGAAAAATTCTATTATCGGTCATAGGTGGGAGTTTTAAAAAACCTAAATCTCAGAAAGATTCAAGTGCAGGATTATTCCTCGGTTAATTTTTTCAAGGACAATGGTTGGAGTTCCGGGTTTCACAATGTACAATTTTTTACTTCAAGGGGCAATTGCTTGATGGATTGAAACAATGCCTAGAGTCATGGGAATGGCCTTGATTTCTTTGAATCCTGCCTCCTTCAGTTCCACAGAAAGCGCTTCCCTTGCTGGGAATTCTTCGATTGTGCAACCAAGATAATCGTAGGCTTCCGGCTTCCGCGTAATCCAACCAGCTATGGTTGGTAGCATGTATTTCAGGTATATGTAATAGATTGGACGAATCCAGGAATAGGGCTGGGAGAACTCCAAAATGAAAAGGGACCCAGTTGATCGAAGTTTGCTTTTGATTTGGCTGAATCCAAGGTCTCGATTTTCGAGATTTCTTATGCCGAAGGCCACGGTCATCGCGTCCACCGAATCGTTTTCGAGTGGCAGGTTGAGGATGTCTCCTGAGGCAAACTCAATTTCCGGAACGGGTTTTTTATTCAATCTTTTTTTTTCGGCCTCATCAAGCATGGGCTTGCAGAAGTCGAGACCTTGTATTTCAGCGGTTTCTCCCAACTGTGATTTGAGTGCAAAAGCCACATTTCCACTTCCAGTAGCAAGATCTACCACTTTTGAAGGATTGTGTTTTTTAACCAATTTGACCAGTTTGTTTCTCCACCAGAAATCCATACCTCCACTGAGGAGGTGGTTGGTTGCATCATAACGGCTTGCTATACCCCCAAACATGCTGCGGACTGCTTCTGCCTCAGGCATCGTTGGTTTCGTCGCTATCTTCTGGCTGCTTTTCTTTTTGAGTCTCCTCTTTGTCCTTAAAGCTTTGGACCACCCATTTGGAAAGTTCTTGGTCCGGGTTGTCGACCGCCTGGGCCGTGATCAGAAAATGATTCTTTCCGGAGTTTCTGCTCACAATTTTGAGACCATGCTCATAATCCTTAAATAACTGCTCGCATACCGAACTGGTGGAACGGTCTTCCTTAACTGCAATTTCTACGATTTTAGAACAGGCCTCCTCCGAAAACTCGAGGTTGAGTCCGTGTTTTTCCATAAAATCTGCCTTAAATTCCTCGACTCGTTTGAACAGAAAATCGTTCAAGGCCTCTTGATTGTTCATGAGTAAATCGGTAAGAGCTTTGGCGGGATCCTGCACAGTCTCGCTGGTGACTTCAAAGTTTCTGATCAAGGTTGAGGAGAGCTCAAACTTGAAATCGCGAAAGGTCTTTTCGAGGACCGTCATTAGTCCTCGAGCGCCAGTCCTCTCCTTAGATGCTCTTTCAGAGATTTCCATAATGGCCTCGTCCGTGATCTTGAAGTCAATCTCGTATCCTTTGAAGTCCCTTCGGTATTGATCTAGAATACTCCCCTCCGAATTTTTGAGGATCTCTGCCAGATCTTCGGCTGATAGCGCTTCGCAGGCTACCCGGACGGGCAAACGACCAATAAATTCAGGTTCGAAACCATAATCGATGAAATCACGCGTTTCTATAAGCTTTAAGAAGTCTGAATCGTCTTCCTCGCCTTCTTTTCTTTTAGAGGTAAATCCGATTTGTCCCTGATCGAGGCGCTTGCGTACATTTTCAGCCAGCTTGTCAAAGGCTCCAGAAACGATGAAAAGGATATTTTTTGTACTCAGGGTACGGTTTTGCTTCTTTCCACCTCGGCCGATTTCCATCATGGCTTGCATCTGGCTCATCATATCGTGGGGGCTGAACAAATTGACATTCGCGTCTTCCATGAGCTTCAGCAGGTTTATTTGGACGCCTCGGCCAGACACATCCTTTCCGCCGAGTGAGTTGCTGCCGGCGATTTTATCGATCTCGTCTATATATATAATACCGTATTGTGCGAGCTCTGCATTATTGCCGGCCAGCTTGTAGAGATCGCGGACCAAGTCTTCGACATCGTTCCCCACATAACCTGTTTCGCTGAATTTTGTTGCATCCGCCTTTACAAAAGGTATGCCGATCAGTTTGGCGATATTCCGCATAAGGTAGGTTTTCCCAACACCTGTTGGCCCGAGCAAAAGAATATTTTGTTTGTTATACTCCTTTTCCGAAATGCGCGGGTTTTCGATGCATTGCCGCACGTGATTGTAGTGATCACATATGGCGACGGAGAGCACTTTTTTAGCATCATCCTGCCTGATTACGAAGCGATCCAAATAATCGCGGATTTCCTTGGGCTTACGCTTAAACGCCTGAATGCTTGTGAGGATGGCGTTCTGTTCCTTTGTTTCCTCTGGTGGGGGCTCTGAGGGCATTGTTTGTTGGGTGGGAACGAAAGGACTCACCGTAACGTTGGGATTGTTTGATTTGAGAAGTTCCTGTAACTGCTTTTGAATCTCCTCAAACGGATTTTTTGTGTCTTTGTCGCTCATATACTTGGAAATTTTCGAAGCATTTTTTTGTTTACCATTGACGAATGGAAAATCGGATTTTTTCCTTAGCCATACCTTTAAGTATCAAACTGAGCTACAGATCTTATGCCAGACAATTTAACAAAGCGAGATATCGTTCTGGATATTTACCAGAACACCAATTATCCGCAAAAAGAAGTCAAGGAGGTAGTTCAATTAACTTTGGATGCTATTGCAAAGGCGCTGAGCTCTGGTCAAAATGTCGAGTTACGAAACTTTGGAGTTTTTGAAATTCAGGTGCGGAAATCACGAATCGGAAGAAATCCCAACCGGCCTGAAAAGGACGTGATTATTCCTAAGCGTGCGGTTGTTAAGTTTAAAACCGGAAAAGAATTGAAAGCCCATTTGAAGGATCTTGAACTGGATTCATTACGGTAATGACCCAATTGGCCGCACATTGTTGCAGGGCCCGATAAGATCCCATGTTTAAGGCCCTTCCAGGATTCAGGGACTTTTATCCCGATGACTGCGCTCTGCGTAATCATCTATTTCGCATTTGGCGAAACACGGCGCTTGGATTTAACTTCAGGGAATATGACGGGCCTATTTTGGAATCGCTTGATTTATTCAAAGAAAAATCAGGGGAGGAAATTGTTGGCCAACTTTTTGCATTCGAAGACCAAGGGGGCAGGGAAGTGGCGCTTCGGCCTGAAATGACTCCCAGCCTGGCTCGAATGATCGCTGCACGGGCCAACGCGTTGAAACGTCCCATCAAGTGGTTTTGCATCGAGGAAAATTTCCGATATGAACGACAGCAAAGGGGTCGATTACGTTCTTTCTATCAATTCAACGCCGACATTTTTGGAGAGTCCGGCCCGGGGGCGGATGCCGAGGTGATTGCTTTGCTCATACAGAGTTTAACGGTCATGGGATTGCAGGCTAATGATTTTGTAGTACGAATCAGCGACCGTGACCTGTGGATGCTTTATTTAAAAAGCCTCGGACTTGAGCAGGAATCAATAAGTGAGGTTTTAGGATTGATTGATAAAATTGAGCGTATGCCGCGAGAGGCACTCCAGAAGAAGCTTTATAAGTACTTCAACGAAGCAACAGAAGATTTTTTGGCAAAGGTCGATGTGCTGATTCAAATTCGCAGTTTTGCCGATCTAAAACTATTTTTTGAGTCGCACGCAACCAGTGACACAATCGTGGCACAGGTCGCCCAAAGGCTGGAGGCTTGGAATGATCTTTTGGATCGCTTGGCCGGAATGGGTTTTCAGGATTTTGTGCAAATCGATTTGGGAATTGTTCGAGGGCTCGCCTACTATACAGGCTTTGTGTTTGAAGCCTTCGATATCCAAGGTGAGCACAGAGCCATTGCCGGTGGTGGACGATACGATCACCTGGTTGCTAAACTGGGTGGCCCGGAAATGCCCGCGGTTGGTTTCGCTATGGGTGACGTGGTCATTAGGGATCTGCTCCATCAAAAGTCATTGCTTCCCAGTTATGTCCAGGCACTCGATGTATTTGTGGTAATTGGTGGTGATTTGGCTTTACCTGCAGCGTTGCGTTCTATTCAACTGCTGAGGCAAGCCGGCTTTTCTGTGGATTACTCAGTAAGGGCTTTTGGATTTGGTAAGCAGTTCAAGGCTGCAAACGAGAGCGGTGCGCGTTGGGCGGTAATATTTGGTGGAGATGAAGTTTCACGTCAAGTGGCGAAACTCAAGGATTTGGGTAGTGGTGAGGAATCTGAGATTTCGCTGGATAAAATAGCTGTCACTCTGCGAGAATTGGATGGCCAATAATCCCTGTTTGGCCAATTGACGGAATTCTAATATTTCGTCATTGCAATTAGAGAGTCCGGATCTTGTATTCATCGCTTTTTCCGTCCTAATCCCGATGAAGATTATCGTCGCAGACAAGATCGCCTCGAGTGGTGTAAAGTATTTACGCAATCTGGAAGACCTTGAAGTAATCGAGGCCTATGGCTCTTCTTCTGAGAAAATCCTGGAGGTGGCTAAAGATGCAACCGGGATCATTGTACGAAGTGAAACGAAAATTTCCCGGGAAGTCATAGAATCGGCACCACTTTTAAAAGCAGTTGGCCGAGCTGGTGTTGGAGTTGACAATATTGATATTGAGGCGGCTTCTGAAAATGGTGTCGTTGTTTTGAACACACCGGTTGGAAACACCATTGCCACGGCCGAGCTGACTTTTACCCATATCCTTTTGGGAGCGAGGCAAGTTGCCCAGGCCAATGCATCAATGACTGCTGGCCGATGGGACAGAAAGGTGTATGGGGGCATCGAAGTTCTCAAAAAGACCTTGGGCATTTTGGGCCTTGGCCGAATAGGAGCCGAGGTAACATCTCGCGCACAGGCCTTTGGTATGCGAGTGTTGGCCTATGATCCATTCCTGACAGAAAGTCGTGCGCAGCAGTTGGGTGTGGAGGCCTTGGAATTAGATGAAGTTCTCAAAGTAGCGGACTTTATTACCGTCCACATGCCACTCACTGATGCCACCAAAAATATGATCAACAAGGATGCTATCGCAAAGATGAAGGATGGAGTTCGATTATTCAACTGCGCTCGCGGTGGCATAATTAGCCAGAGTGATTTGATTGATGCCGTTGAGTCAGGTAAAGTGGCCTATGCGGGATTGGATGTTTATGAGAATGAGCCCTTAGCTGAAGACAGTCCGTTACGCGAAATACACAATCTGGTTTTGACACCCCATCTTGGAGCGTCTACCCATGAAGCGCAGGAAAGTATCGGCTTGGAGATAGCAGAAGCTCTATACGAGGCGGTGAAGGGCGGGGTCATTCAAAACGCAATCAACATGCCCTCTGTCGACAGCAAAACATTGGAGGTGCTAGCACCTTATTTACACCTTGGGGAGGCCCTCGGAAACTTTCTGCAACAAATTTGTCCGGACCGGATTGATAAGCTCAAGATCACCTATTTTGGCAATATCATTGAATTAGACGAAAACCCGCTCACCCGCAGCATATTACAAGGTTATCTGAAGCACATCAGCGGAGAGAATGTGAATTCTGTAAACGCGCCCATTCTCTTAAAGCAGTTGGGCGTTGAGAACGATGTGGTGAAATCCAATGAAGATAGCGATTACAACGAGTTGATTGTTCTCGAGGCAACGGATTCGGATGGAAAATCCTATTCTGTCGAAGGAACCTTGATTGGAAAAGCAGGGGAAGCTCGAATCGTCCATATTCACGAGTGGGAAGTTGAAGCTTCTCCAGAAGGGGTAATGCTCGTAGTGCAGAACGATGACGTGCCTGGCATCGTTGGTGCATTGGGTACTGTTTTGGGAAAAGATATGGTTAACATTGCCTCTATGTCTCTTAGTCGAAACGCGATTGGTGGACTTGCGTTAAATGTTGTTAACCTGGATACTGCTCCAAGCGAGGCCGCCGTAAAGGAAATCGAATCTCTTGAATTTATCAAATCTATTTGCCTAGTATCATTGTAGTTCGCGTTCGCCTTACTAGCTCTTCATGCACCTATCTCTGCAGATCGCGCTTGCCTGCGTCACCGGGTACATTCTCGGTTCCATATCTTTTGCCACCGTGATAGCCCGGCGGCATGGTGTGGATATTTTTAAGGAAGGTAGTCGCAACCCCGGTGCCACTAACGTAAAGCGGATACTTGGAAAGAAAGCTGGAAACACCGTCTTCGTTATGGATTTCCTGAAGGGTTTTACAGTTGGATTATTGCCCTTGTTGATTGCCGATCCAGATAATCGACAAATGCTGGCAATTTGCTCTATTTTGTCGGCAATCTTCGGTCACAGTTTTTCCATATTTCTTAGATTTCGCGGAGGAAAAGGGGTAGCGACAACTATGGGAGGATTCCTTGCGTTGGCACCTTGGGTTCTGGTGATCGGCATAGCTCTTTGGTTGCTTGTCTTTTATTCATCACGTTATGTTTCGCTCGCCTCGATATTGTTTGGAGTGAGTTTGCCTATTTCATCCTATTTCCTGAACCAATCTCAATGGGTGATAAGTTTTTGTGGCCTTATCGCAATTCTTCTAGTCGTTCGTCACAATTCCAATATCGTCCGCCTCTTAAACGGTACTGAAAATCGTTTTTCCAAGAAACCTGCATCCGAGGAAACACACGATAATGCATAAGAAACCTGTAGTTAAATTGGGGTTACTTGGCCTTGGGGTCGTAGGGCAGGGCGTACTCAAACATTTGCATCGAAACCGAAAATTGCTCGAGTCGCGACTCGGGGTGCGTTTGAAGGTTGCAAAAATAGCTGTGCGAAGCAAAAGGCGTAAACGAGGGATTAGAGTAAATCCGAATTTGTTGACCACGAATGGTAGTGAAATTGTCGACGATCCGTCTATTGATGTGGTATGTGAATTGATCGGTGGAACTGATTTGGCAAAGGAACTCACTCTTCGTGCGCTGCGAAATGGAAAAATCGTTGTAACGGCGAACAAGGCCCTTTTGTGCGAGCACGGAAATCAAGTCATTCGGGCAGCAAAAAAGAGTAAGGGTCATATATTTTTCGAGGCAAGCGTAGCTGGCGGTATCCCTATTATTAAATCCATTCGAGAAGGCTTGGTTGCCAACCGGTTCCCTACCATTCACGGAATTCTAAATGGTACGTGTAACTATATTCTATCTAGAATGCAGGCCGAAGAAAAGTCGTTCAGGGAAATATTGTCCCAGGCTAAATCACTTGGTTATGCTGAAGCGGATGAGAGTCTGGATGTTGATGGAATAGATGCGGCTCATAAAGCCGGAATACTAGCCTACCTGGCTCACGGAAAATGGATACCTATGAAAAAGATGTTGATCCAAGGTATCCGTGAAGTCACTATAAACGATATGTCGGCGGCAGATGCCATGGGGTACCGTATCAAGCATCTGGCATCGGTCGTAAGGGACCAGAAGAAAAATAGCCTCTTTGTCGGTGTTTATCCCGCCCTGGTGGAAAAGACTCATATTCTTGGTAGAGTTGATGACGTTTACAATGCAGTATGTGTTAGCGGCGATGTAGTGGGAACTACGGTACACATCGGACGTGGTGCTGGACAAGATGCTACGGCGAGTGCTGTGATAAGTGATATTGCAGATGCCGTATTTTCGCTTCGAGGATTGGAACTTCACAATCTCATGGATGAGGAAAATGATCCGATTACCGAATGCCTCACTGAATTGCAGGTAGCTCGGATGGAGGATGTGCTGTCAGCATTCTACCTTAGAATTACTGTAATCGATCAACTTGGCGTATTGTCGAAAGTCACTGCTGTAATGGCGCGTGAACAGATCAGTATTGCCAGGGTGATTCAGCAATTGCCTGAGAATGGTAACAAAAATCTAGCAATGCTGACTTTGACCACCCACCGGTGTTCGGAGTCCGCCATTGCCAGCGCAATTCGATCCTTGAATCGCTTGAAGGCTGTACAGTCCAGGCCCTTTCTGCTTAGAATTGCCAAATTTGAGGATTAGGAAGTGGGTAGAATTGTTCAAAAATACGGCGGCACTTCAGTTGGAACTGTCGAAAGGATTCAAGCGGTTGCGGAACGCATCAAGACAACTTACGATGTGGGCAATGAGGTGGTTGTTGTTGTGTCTGCCCGTTCCGGGGTAACCAACGAGTTGATCAACCGTGCTAAAAGCCTCAATCCCGAACCCGACGAACGAGAAATGGATATGCTTCTTGCGGTTGGAGAACAGGAGACGATTGCCCTGATGGCGATGGCTCTTCACACACTCGGAGTACCAGCCGAATCTAGAACAGGCGCTCAAGCTGGAGTAATCACCGACGATTTTCACACGAAAGCCAGAATCATCCGGGTGGATGGTGGCGACATTCCAAATCTTCTGGCCGAAGGCAAAGTGGTTATTGTGGCTGGATTTCAAGGAATTAATGAAACCGGTGAAATTTGCACCTTGGGGCGGGGCGGATCCGATTTAAGCGCAGTAGCCATGGCTGCCGGATTAGAGGCTGACCTCTGTCAAATATTTACTGATGTCGAAGGTGTGTTTACTTCAGATCCCAGAATCGTTAATGATGCTGTCAAATTAGATGAGGTCAGTTATGATGAAATGCTTGAACTCGCCAGTATGGGTAGCAAGGTCATACAAGCTCGCGCGGTTGAGTTTGCAAAGAAGTTCAATGTAACCTTTGAAGTACGATCCAGTTTCAACGACAAACCAGGTACGATTGTGAAAGAAGAAGTAGCGTCTATGGAGGATGTTTTGGTCCGAGGAGTTGCAGTTGACAAAAGCCAAACTTTGGTGGTTGTGAGTGATCTTCCGGATGAACCGGGAACTGCGGCGAGGCTATTCACTGCCTTGGCCCAGGCTAATATTCTTGTGGATATGATTGTGCAGAATATTGGTCGGGAAGGACGGGCCAACCTGACCTTTACCGTTCCCAAGGATGATACGCCCAAAACCGAAACTGTTCTGTCAGATTTGCTCCTTGAACTGGGAGGCTGCCTGACCCGTACGACCGACATAGCAAAACTGTCTGTGGTTGGCATCGGTATGCGCAGTCATTCTGGGGTTGCGGCAGAATTGTTCTGGACGTTGGCCGACGGAGGTATCAATATTCAACTCATAGGCACTTCGGAAATAAAAATATCCGTAGCTATAGATTTGGTGGATGCCGATTCCGCGGCTAAACTTGTCCACAAGGCATTCCGGTTAGAGCAAGCGAGCGGATGAATTTTATCAGCACACGTGGGCTGACGGATCCAGTATCCTTTTCTGAGGCAGTTGCTCTCGGCCTGGCGCCCGATGGTGGCCTTTTTGTTCCAGAAACGCTCCCTGATCTCTCCAAGGAAATTCAAAGTTGGAAAGGTTGTTCTTATGAAGCCTTGTGTTTCGCCTTTTTTCGGCATTTTGCGACCGATATCGATCCGTCTCAGCTGAAGGTCATTATTAAAAAATCCTATAAGAATTTTGACAGTCCTTCCAGGGCCCCCCTTACACTGCTGGGCGAATCTTTATGGATTTTAGAACTCTTTCATGGACCTACTCTGGCTTTTAAGGATTTCGCACTCCAATTATTGGGAAATCTTTACGAACACCAGATTGAGCGAACCGGTCAGCCCATCAATGTCCTAGGAGCAACCTCGGGTGATACAGGAGCTGCCGCCATTCATGGATTATTAGGGAAAGAGGGTGTTCATATTTTTATCCTCTATCCTGATGGCAGAATATCGTCCCTTCAAGAAAGGCAGATGGCATGCACTGAGGCCGATAATGTATTTCCATTGGCCTTGGACGGGAGCTTTGATGATACGCAGCGAGTTCTAAAAGATGTGTTTGGCGACCAGGATTTTCGAAAGTCTGTCAATCTTTCTGCTGTGAATTCCATAAATCTGGCTAGGGTGCTCGCGCAGTGTGTTTACTACATTTATGCTTATTGGCAGTTACCGGCACTTGTGCGGGATGAGACTGAAGTCGTAGTTCCGACAGGAAACTTTGGAAATATTCTCGCGGGTTGGATGGCCCAGAAAATGGGCCTTCCTTTTCGGTCCTTCAAAGTAGCCACAAACCAAAACGATATTTTGCATCGTCTGTTTACAACCGGGGAGTATCAAGTCCTTGATGTTCAGCCCAGCCTGGCTCCTTCCATGGATATTCAGGTGGCTTCGAACTTCGAACGATTCCTCTTTTATGCTGAAAATTCGGATCCGCAAAAAGTGCGGCCAATTATGGAAACTTTCAAAGATACGGGTCGATACGACTTTGCGGAATTTGATTCGGATACATTCTCAAGCAGTCGGACCGATGATGCGGAAATTCGATCCATTATCACAAAGGTATATAGAAAATATGGTTACATAGCTGATCCTCATACGGCTTGTGGTTTAACGGAATGGGATCATCCGCATCAGCAAATGGTGCTCGCGACCGCGCATCCGGCTAAATTTCCGGAGACAATCGAGGAATGTATCGAAATATCGTATACACACCCAATCTTAGAATTGCTAAAATCCAGAGGAATTCGAAAACATAAGGTTGCTTCAAGCGCGGAAGCCGTAAAGTCCTTTATATCAACGCATATTCATTAACCTCCAAAAACATGGCCAGTGACGTACCCATTTTGATTTACGATACAACTTTGCGAGACGGAACTCAAGGAGAAGGGATATCCTTTTCTGCGACGGATAAGATTTTGATTACCCGGAAACTGGATCAGTTTGGCATTGATTATATAGAGGGTGGCTGGCCTGGATCTAACCCCAGGGATATGGCTTTCTTTGAGGAAGTGAAGTCGGTCGAATTATCTCATGCGAAGGTAGTTGCTTTTGGATCGACTCGCCGCTCCAATATGAAAGCGGAGGATGATCCTCAGCTGAAACTTCTCCTCGATGCCGAGACATCTGTTGTCACCATTTTCGGCAAGACGTGGTTGCTTCACGTGACGGATGTCTTGCGGACAACTCCCGAAGAGAACTTGGCCATGATTAAGGATTCGGTGAGATTTCTCAAAGATGCCGGGCGTGAGGTAATCTACGATGCCGAACATTTTTACGACGGTTATGTGGATAGTTCGGAATATGCCCTGAAGACTTTGACGGCTGCAGTGGAGGGAGGTGCGGATTTTCTGGTGCTTTGTGATACGAACGGTGGAAAATTGGTTTCGGAAATCGAAGCGATAAACAAAGACGTGATTGAGAAATTCGGTGATGTACCGGTCGGCGTCCATTGCCATAACGATTCTGGATTAGGCGTAGCGGTTAGCTTGGCTGGCGTGGGGGTCGGTGCAACCATGGTCCAAGGTACCATGAATGGATATGGAGAAAGAAATGGAAACGCCAATCTAACTTCGATCATTCCTAACTTGATTTTAAAGATGGGAAAGGAAGCTAATTGCAAAGCCAATTTGAGTGAGTTGAGAGAGCTGTCTATCTACATCGACGATCTTGCCAATGTGAGATCCAACATTCGGGCACCCTTTGTCGGATCATCTTCCTTTGCTCACAAGGGAGGTGTTCACGCGAACGCCGCCTTAAAAGTTGCACGAAGTTATGAACATATTCAGCCCGAATCAGTAGGAAATCGTCAAAGGATTCTGATTTCAGATATGTCAGGCAGAAGTAGCCTTATGATGAAGGCTAAGGAACTAGGTTTGGAGGTTGAGGAAAAGTCACCCGAGATGAAATCATTTCTCGATCAACTCAAAAGTCTGGAACACAAGGGCTACGAATATGAGGCGGCGGATGCTTCATTTAAATTGTTACTGTCAAAATTCCTGCGGCACCATAGTCCTTTTTTTACACTTCAGGGCTATCGAGTAATGGAAGGTCGACGTGACGATAACCAGACGGTTGTTTCGGAAGCTACGGTCAAGATTCAGGTGGAGGATGTGACCCATCATTGTGTGGCTGAATCAACAGGCCCTGTCAGCGCTTTATACAAAGCTCTTTCTGCGGCATTGTCTGCTGATTTTCCGGCGATAAATCAAGTAGAATTGCGAGATTTCAAAGTGCGCATCCTTGAATCTGAAAATGGAGTGGATGCGAAGACACGGGTGTTTATTGAATCGAGCGATGGGGAAGAGATTTGGGGCACGGTAGGTGCAAGCGACAACATTGTGGCTGCCAGTTTGGAAGCTTTGCTGGATTCGCTGGAATATAAGCTTTTGAAGGACGAAAATGTAGGGTCTGAGTAAATTTTGCGTCAAGAATCATCCGATT
>CEVA01000056.1_pt1 | contig 13391 bp, 12 predicted proteins | sample 361521 | NCBI WGS metagenome assembly CEVA01 (sample SAMEA2622823, study PRJEB7988) | marine metagenome | isolation source: saline water (ENVO:00002010), including
CGCGATTGTGGATGAGAAAGTGGCGGATGAGTTTACGGAAAAACTTGTGGCCGAGGCACAGGCGCGCAACGTGGGCAACGGTCTCTCCGAGGGCGTGAACATGGGCCCGGCGGTTTGTGCGGCGGAGCTGGATGGCAATCTCGATTACATCAAGGTGGCGCAGGATGAAGGCGCGGAATGTGTTTGGGGCGGCGAACGCCTCGGTGAGGGGGATCTGGAGCATGGGCATTTCATGAGCCCGGCGGTGATTGCCAACGTGAAGAACGACATGCGCATTGCGCAGGAGGAAGTGTTCGGGCCGGTAATCGGCGTGGTGAAGAGCGGCGGCTTCGAGGAAGCCATCTCGTTGGCTAACGATATCGAGTACGGCCTGAGCGCCTCGATCATCACGCGGGATATCAACAAGGCCATGCGTTACACGGATCAAATTGAGGCCGGTGTGGTGAAGATCAACCAGATCTCCACGGGCCTCGCGTTGCAGGTGCCCTTTGGCGGCGTGAAAAATTCCAGCACCAACAACTTCAAGGAGCAGGGCCAGTCGGCGATCGACTTTTACACGCAGGTGAAGTCGGTTTACTTGGATTACTCGGCGGATTGAGGATGAAAGCTGCCATCGAATTTTACCTCGAGGGTCTGTGCGAGGCTGGAGAGTCCATTCCGATGCCTTCCTCCGAGGCGGCTTATTGCGAGACGGCGGTGAAATGAAACTATGCCGGTTCCAAGATTCTAACGGCGCTGTGCGTGCGGGATTGTTGGTGGGTGACAATGCGGTAGCCGATCTGACCGCCGGTGGGGTTGATTCACTTACGGAGATTCTGGAGGATGCCGATGGTGTCGCGCGTGTCGAGGCGATGGGAGATTTGCCTTCTGTATCGTTGGCGGATGTGACCTTGTTCACGCCGGTGGAACGTCAGGAAGTTTGGGCCGCGGGGGTTACTTATATGCGCAGCAAGAAGGCGCGCATGGAGGAAAGCGATTTCAGCGCCAATGCCTATGATTTGGTTTACGATGCGCCGCGTCCGGAAATTTTTTTCAAATCGCTGCCTGAAAAGATTGTGCATCCAGGAGAAGCCGTGGGAATTCGTGCGGACGCCACTTGGAATGTGCCTGAACCCGAGCTCACGCTGGTGATCAACTCACGCAAGGAACTCGTCGGTGTGTCCATCGGGAACGACATGAGCTCGCGCGATATTGAGGGTGAAAATCTGCTCTACCTGCCGCAGGCCAAGATGTATGAGCGTGCCTGTGCCGTGGGGCCTTGCATTGTTGCGGGCGCCAACGAGGCGGCCATTCGCGAATGGACCATTGGCGTGGAGATTGTGCGTGGTGGGGAAACGGTGTTTGGTGGCGAGACGAGCATTGGCAACATCAAGCGCTCCTTTGACGAGTTGCTGGATTATCTCGGCCGTTCCCAAAGTTTCCCGCACGGCGCCATGCTCTTGACCGGCACGGGCGTGGTGCCGGATGATGATTTCACGCTTGCGGCGGGCGACATTGTGCGCATCACGGTTTCCGGCATAGGTATATTGGAAAACCCGGTGGCCGAGGTATAGCGGTAACACTTTTTTGGCTTGCGCGTCTGTGTAATCGCGCACACATTTTGCGCCCCTTACAAACAACAACCAAAGGATATTGGATGAAGAAACTGATACTGTTTGCAGTGGCTGCCTTAGTGGCGGTGAATGTGGCTTCGGCCGACGACAAGAAAGCCCCGAAGAAGGGGCAGCGTGGCCCGGGCCTTTTGAAGGCGCTTGAGCTGACAAAGGAGCAGCAGACTAAGTTCGCGGCACTGAACAAGGAAATGCGCGGCAAGATGGCTGAGTTGAAGGAGCTCCCGAAGGATCAGCAGAGGACCAAGCGGCAGGAAATTTCCAAGGCGCGTATGGAGGGTCTCAAAAAAATTCTGAATGAAGAACAACTGGCGAAGCTCAAGGAAATGCAGACCAAGCGCCGTCCGGGTGGAAAGGGCAAGAAGAAGCCCCAAGATAAGTAGATTGCCCTGAAATAATTTAGCAAGGGACGGCTTCGGCCGTCCTTTTTTTGTGCGTTTAAAGGGCTTTTTAAATCGCGTCGCGAAGGGTTGGACTTATAGTCCCGGTTGACCCTTAACCTCCAAACAAAGGACAAATTGGAATGAGCAAGATCAAATGGTTGACGGCCGGATTGCGGGCACTCGCGTTGTGTGGTCCGACGATGGCTGATGACAAGAAGAAGCCCGCCGAGGGTAAGAAGAAGGTCGTCAACATTCTGAAGGAGTTGAAGCTCAGCAAGGAACAACGGAAGAAGCTGAATGAATCGACGAAGGAAATTCGTGAGCAAGCCGCGAAACTGCGCACCAACAAAGACCTCGATAAGAAAGAGAAGGCCAAGCAGCTCCGTGAATTGAAAACGGCAAACGCGGCGGCGATCAAGAAGGTGCTCAACGGAGGCCAGTTGAAGCAGTATGAGGACTACTTGGCCAAGGTGCCCGAGAGGAAAAAGTAATTCCATCCAGCCGGGGCGGCTCCCCACCCCGGATCATTCCAAGCGCAGTGCCGCCTGGAGAGGGAGACACTTCGAGCCAAACCCAAGGCATGTCGCGAACTGAGCTAGAAATCCAAGGGGATAACGCGTGAAGAACGCACTGCGGCCTATCAGAAGCTCGACCAGAGATTCCAAGCCAAGCTGGACGGCATCCTGACCGCAGAGCAAAAGGAATAACGCTCCAGGCTCTAGGGCGAGCGCCATCAAGTTGATCGATGTGCAGCGGAAGAAAATGAACGAGTTGAACGAGGAGCGTGGAAAGAAAGTGCGCCAGATTTACGCGGGCAAGGATCTAACCCGGCAGAAAAAAGCGAAGGCCACCGGTGAGGTATATCGTGAATACCAGAAAAAACTGAACGAGATCTACACGCCGGAACAGTCGAAGAAACGCAAGGAACGGCGTGGAAGCATCAGCGTACTGCCCCGCAGCTCGGGCCAAAAAAAGGATTGAAGGTTCAATGTTCTGGAAAAATCAGGGTGGCTTCGCACCGCCCTTTTTTTCATGCCCTAGTGAAAATCCGCCGAAATACCTTGTAAAACAGCCGTTTTTCATTATAGTTCCCCAAACCCGCCTGTTGTCCGGCAGCTGCCTTTTGGCAGGCGATTTGCTGTGCGGAGGTGGAGGTTTTGGCCCAAATATGAGTGTCTTGGTGACCATCAAGTGTCCGTGCTCGAATTGTAACGAACGAATCGAGTACCCACCTGACATGTGCGGCAAGCAGATTGAGTGTCCGCACTGCAAGAAAGTCACGCCCTTGATGGCCCCGCAAATTCCGCTGGAGGCTCTGAAGGCGGCCGCAGCCATCCCCGCCCCGGCAGCGGCTCCAGCCGTGCCTCCACCCGCTGCCGCAGGAGGACCACCTCCTGCTCCTCAAGTGGATGCTTCGCGGCAAACCGTGCGGGTGGACAAGAGCGCCTTGGTTGGCGGTCAAGCCCCGCCCCCTGCTTCCGCCCCTCTGCCAAGCGGCGGAGCAACCCCACCACCCCCCAGTGGAGGAGGTGGTGCCCCGCCTCCTCCCGGTCCCGGTGCGCCTCCTCCCCCCAGTAGCGGTGCCGCCCCCCCGCCGCCAGCAGGTGACAAAGCGAAGGGCGCTCCCCCGCCTTCTGCAGGTGGTGGTGCCCCTCCTCCCTCCGGTGGCAGCGGTGCCCCTCCCCCACCTCCAGCTGGCGGTGGCAAGGGCGGAAGTCCGCCGCCGCCTCCCCCGGCGGGCGGTGATGCCCCTCCCCCTCCTCCGCCGCCATCGTAAACCGTTTGGTTTGCAATTTGAGTTTGGCGCCGGTTTACATTGCCAAACGGCGAATTTTGTGTACTAATCTTCCCCGCCCGTTCCGGGCACAGGGAGGTCGGATGGAATTTTACGTATTTAAGGACAACCATCTTCAGGGTCCATTTACCGCGCGCCAGTTGCACGACATGGTCGTGGCACAGCAGCTCGATCCCAGCCTGTTGTGCGCGCCGGATGGTGCTCAGGAATGGAAATCGATCGGTGAAGTGTTGTCGCCCGTGATGTCCTCTCCCGAGGAACCCGACAAGTCCGCCGAGCTTTCCTCTTCGAGTCTGCCGGCCATCTCACATCCCGCCTTGGCCGCCCAAGCACTGGGATTCCTGAGCCTGCTCTGTCTCGGCATGGTGGTGCTTCATAGACAGGCTGGATTTTACGCCTTGGCGGCACTGGCCGTGCCGGCGGTCATCGCGGGCGCGTGGGCCTTGGTGCAAATTCGACGACGCAGCAATGGCATGGCTGGAAACGGCCTGGCGCTTGGCGGTATCTTCGCCGCAGTGGCTTCATTGATCGCCGGGGCCTGGTTGGTGTTTCAAGTCTTCCCCGGAGAAACCGGCCCCAAGAAAAGCGCCGAATCCACGCAGGAGCCAAAAGAAAACTAAAGGGCCGGAGTCCAGAGTGATTCGGCCGTCACGGGCTGGTTTGTTCGTTGGGCGCGGAGTTGGATGTAGGGGGCGAGATGGTGGCCGCGGTATTCAAAGGTGCCGGGGGCGGCGGATGGATCGCCGAACTTGGGCTCGGTGACGGCTTCGATGGTGAAACCGGCTTCGCACAGGCCGCCGAGGAGATCGCCCCAGCGGTGAAGAAATTCCATGGTGCCCTGTTCCCGATGCGGCCCGGGGCGTTTGGCGGGCGAAAGAGGGCCGTCGTGATAGTAGGGGGTATCGATCACGAAGCCCGTCGGGGTGGGCGCGAGATCGATCTGCAGATTGGTTGGCTGCTTGTGGCGGCTGATGTACACGCCACCGGGCTTCATGACCCGGGCCAGTTCGCGGTAGGCAAGCCGGATGTCCGGCACGTAACAGGTGCTCACCGGCTGCATCACCGCCTCGTACTCGGCTTCGGCAAGCATGGAGAGATCATCAATGGAGGTTTCCATCGTCTCCACCTGCAGGCCGCGTGACTCGGCCAACTCGCGGTCGAGACGCAGCATCTCGGGGCTGATATCCACCACCGTCACACGCGCGCCGGCATTGGCGAGCATGGGGCCGTGACGGCCGCCGCCGGCTCCTAGACAAAGAATGCGCTTGTCGGTTACCTCGCCGCCGAGCCAGCCGAGCGGGTCGAGGATCTCCAGCGGCCGATCCATCTCATCGTCGGTGGCCGCGCGCGTAAAGCGTTTGCCATCCTGCACCCGCGCATCCCACGCGGATTTGTTGTGATCGTGGATGGGGTTCAAGGGCGCCTACTTTTTCTTTTTGCGAAATAGTGGGAACCGCTCCGAAGGAGTGTGGGCTTCACGAAAGAGGGGAGCAATTTGTTTGACGATGTCCGGATGGTCGGTCGCGATATTCTTCGTTTCGCCGATATCGGTCTTGAGGTTGTACAGAACGATGGGCGCCTCCGGATTATCACGAACCTTGAGCCGGAGCGCCTTCCAGTCACCCATGCGGATGGCTTGGGTGTTGCCGTAGGAATGAAATTCCCAGTAGAGATAGCGATGGGCGCGCTGCTTGGCGCCGCCGGTGAGGGTGGGCACGTAGGAGATGCCATCGGTGTGCTTGGGGGTGGCAATGCCGGCAAGGTCGCAAAGGGTGGGCATGAGATCCCAGTGGGCGCAAATGTGGTCGCTCACGCTGTCGGCCTTGATCTTGCCGGGCCAATGGGCGATGAGCGGCACGCGGATGCCGCCCTCGTAGAGGTCGCGCTTGTGACCGCGCAGGGGGCCGTTGCTGTCAAAAAATCCGGGCTTGTGGCCGCCCTCGTAGTGCGGGCCGTTGTCGCTGGTGAAGAGCACGAGGGTTTTGTCGGCAATCTTCAGTTCGTCGAGCAGATCGAGAAGCTCGCCGATGCCGCGGTCCATGCGGGTCATCATGCCGGCAAAAGCGGCGACAGGATTTTTCACTTGGGTCCCGTGGCTGTACTTTCCAATGAGGTCCTCGAATTGCGGAAACATTTTTCGGAACGGGGCGACGTCCTCTTCGGGGCACTGCATGGCGGCGTGCGGAATTGTGATGGGCAGGTAGGCGAAGAAAGGTTTCTTGGCGTTGTCGCGAATGAACTTGAGCGACTGTTCGTGGATGAGATCGTGCGAATAGGTTTTGCCGTCGAGCATCACCTTCTTGTCATTATGCCAAAGGTGCTTGGGGTAAAAGGTGTGCGCCTGCCGCTGGCAGTTGTAGCCGTAGAATTCATCCCAGCCCTGGTTCACCGGATCACCGCTGGAACCGGGCGCGCCGAGGCCCCATTTGCCAAACATGCCGGTGGTGTAGCCGGCTTCTTTCAACAGCTTGGGGATAGTGATGAGGTCGGCAGGAATCGGCGCCTGCCCTTCGGGCTGTACCTCGCGGTTGCCGCGCACATAGGCATGGCCGGTATGAACACCGTTGAGCAGGCTGCAGCGGGTGGGGGCGCACACGGTGCTGCCGGCATAATGCTGGGTAAACTTCATGCCGGCGGTCGCCATGCGATCGATGTGCGGCGTCTTAAAAAGTTTTTGCCCGTAACAGCTGAAGTCACCGTAGCCGGCATCATCAACCATGATGAAAATGAAGTTGGGCTTGTCAGGCGCGGCGTTAAGGGCGCAGGCCAAAAACGAACACAAAGCAAAAGTCCTGAAAATGGAACGCATGCGGGGAGCCTTCCCGTGATCCCGAGAGGAGGCAAGGCGAAACCGTGATTATCCCGTCGTGATTTTCTTGTACGCCTCGCCCTCGTTAATGGTCGGCGTTTCGGGGCGCCCCTTGTAACGGTAAATGAGGTCGAGGTTATGGATGCCCATTAAATGCAAAATCGTTGCATGCAGGTCATGTACATGCAGGCGATCCTGCACAGCCCACAACCCCAGTTCATCCGTGGCGCCAATCACCTGCCCGCCCTTCACACCGCCGCCCGCCATCCACATGGTGAATCCCGTGGGATTGTGGTCCCGCCCGTCGCCCTTCTCGCTCATGGGCGTGCGGCCAAATTCGCCACCCCAGATGACCAGCGTATCTTCCAGCAATCCGCGCGATTTAAGATCCTTCAACAAACCCGCCGTTGGCAAATCACTTTGGCGGCATTGGCGGCTGTGGTTGCTTTCCATTTTGGAATGCGAATCCCACTTGCTGCCTGCGCCATGATAAATTTGCACAAACCGCACGCCGCGCTCGACCAGCCGCCGCGCTATCAGACAGCAGCGGCCGAAGGGCTCGGTGTCCTTGTTGCCAAATCCGTACAGCTTCTTTGTGGCCTCGGTTTCCCTGGCTAGATCCACCGCCTCGGGTGCCGCTGCCTGCATGCGATAGGCCAGCTCATAGCTGCGAATGCGCGCCTCAATGTCACTGTTGCTTTTGCGGTCGCGCAGGTGCTGTTCATTGAGCCGGCGCAACAGCTCCAGTTGTTTGCGGCGGATCTCGGGCGACACGCCCTTGGGCAGGTTCAGGTACTTGATGGGTGACGGGCCGGGATTGAGCCGAACGCCCTGATGCACGGCGGGCATGAAACCGGCGCTCCAGTTGCGCGGTCCATTGGTGGGCGTGGCGGCTGTGTCGGTCATCACCACGAATGCCGGCAGGTTGGCGTTCTCCGTGCCCAAGCCGTAACTCACCCAGGAACCGAGACTGGGCCGGCCCCCGAGTGGCTGGCCGGAATTCATCTGGCACACTCCACCACTGTGGTTGATGCCATTGGTCCAGCAGGAACGAATCACCGCCAAGTCATCGGCGCACTCGGCTGTGTGCGGCAGCCAGTCGCTGATCCATAAGCCGCTTTGTCCGTGGCGCTTCCATTGGCGCTGACTGGGCAGGATGGGTGATTCCGCTTCGCCCATGGCGGTAATGGGCCGCTTGAAGCTGGCTGGCAGGCGCTTGCCGGCGAGCTTTTGGATGAGCGGCTTGCGGTCAAAAAGATCCATGTGGCTCGGCCCCCCCTCCATAAACAGGAAAATCACGCGTTTGGCCGTAGGCGCGAAGTGCGGCTGCCTCGCTGCGTGGGAATTCGCAAACGCACGATCCCGTGCCAGCAGGCCCGTTAGTGCAAGCGCGCCAAAGCCCGCTCCACCGCGCAAAAGAAACTCGCGCCGCGTGGCTTCGTTGATATCCGGTTCCACGGAATTTGTTTGTGGAGTCATTCCTTCTCCTCCTCCGCTGGTTCCAAACCCTCAGGCTCGTCTGCTTCCTCATCGTCTGGCCGGGAACCCTCTTTGTCATTAGCCGCCTCTTCCGCGGTTTCTTCCCGCGGCCAAAGCAGGCCGATTTGCATGCTGGTGACCAGAAAACTGATGGATGCGAACATCAACAGCTGAAGTGATTCCGGGGTCAATTTTTCCATTACGTCGATGTTGTAGACGATCCAGATAAAAACCCCGGCACCCAAGGCGCTCCAAATGGTGAAGCTGCTGAAAAACGGTTCGTCATCCCTGAGGCTGTGCGTGGCGAATCCCGCCGCCACGAACTGCCCAGCTACGGCGACCACGAGCACAACCGCGATGGCCAGTTCGCCGACGTTTTCAATCTCCAGTTGAGGGATTTTCCATGCGCCCAAGCCCAGCAGCAGGACGGCTATGACAAACATGATGATCCGCATCAAGCGGGCTGATTGGGAGAGAGATTCGCTCATGGCCTCATTCAGTCGATGTACAAGAACGCGTTCGCGTTCAAAAGCACGTGGCAATACTCCGTGAGCAGCGTCAGCCGGGGATTCATTGGGGCGGATGTGCCGACAGAGCGCAGCGTGTTCTTGTTGGCCGAGCTATCGGCATAAAAGTTGTCCTTTGTAAATTTCCAATGAGCGAGCGTGTCCTTGCCCGCGGCCGGTTGTAGAAGCAGTGTTTCATCTCGCGAAAGCGGGCGGTTGGTCAGGCGCACATTGCCGATCAGACCGTCCCACGAGTGATTTTGCGTTTGTGCACGGCCGCCGATGATTGGGGCCTGCAGGGTGGCATAATGTTTGTTTTTGGCAAAAGGTTTGGTGGCTGTTTGCATCGGAGCGTCGGGCCGGGACAAGTCCCTCAGGAAAAAATTCGCAGTGCCAGCACCACTGTCATTGAACTTCAGGCTCACCGCCACGTAGTACGGCTTGTTCAGTTCCGGCCGCAGGTTGGAGGCAATCACCTCATAGCCATGGTCGCCTCGCTGCGGCACACCGATCAATTGCAAGATCAGGTTGCGGGGCTTGTAGGCGCTCTTTGTGCTGGTGACACCGAGTGACCAACCGGGTGTGGCCTTGCTGCTATTCCACTGGGAAACGATCGTGCGTACGGAGGCGTCGGGGAACAGCGAGTGAAGCTGAATAAACGCTTCTGCCGTGAAATCACCCGAGGGCAACGGGCCGGGCAGATTCACCTCCAAGCTCCGTTGGGGACCGCTGGGCGAAAGCGCGGCGGCTGCAGTGGGCTTGAGTGTTTTAAGTTCACCGGTCTTGGGGGCGGCAGGGGGTTGGGTAACAAGTGGGGCATTGTAGGGCGAGAGGAAGGCGAGCCCGAGTGCCTGTTGCGATTGAGTGGCTGTATGGCCGGTGGTGAATTCATGGGCGGCACGGATTTGCGCGGTGGCATCATTGGGGTGCAACTTGGCCAGTCGCCTTGCGAATCCGGCGGCGCGTTGGCGGGTCCAGTCGCTGTTCATCATCAGGAGAGATTGCATCGCCGTGGTGGTCACGGTGCGTTGCGGCATGTGCGAAATGTGGTCGGGCGTGTCAAATGCGTGCATGACTTCGTCAGGCTTGTTGCGCATTACCTTGCGGTACACGGAGCGGCGATTGGACTTGGTGGCATCCACGCTCGCCCCACCCTCCTTCAGGTCGAGTTGGCCGGCCATGGCCAGAAGACTGTCGCGCACTTGCTCGGCACTCATGCGCTGTACCGTAGCGCGTGCAAACCATGTATTGGCAGGATCGGCCTGCACGGCGGCGGGATTGTTGGCCGCCTGCCTGTAGGTGGCACTGGTGACCATCAATCGATGGAGTTTTTTGAGGCTCCAGTTTTCCGCGACCAAACGTGCGGCCAGCCAATCCAACAGTTGAGGGTGCGTGGGTGGCGTGCCGAGTTTGCCAAAGTCACTGGTATTTGCGGCCAGTCCATGGCCAAAGTGTTGCTGCCACATGCGGTTTACCATCACGCGTGCGGTGAAGGGGTTATCGGCTCGCGTGATCCAATTGGCCAAGGCCGTACGGCGGCCAGAGGATTGCAGGCCGGCTGGAGGAGGGGTGATGGTGGCGGTGGAGGGATCGAGCAGCGTCAGGAAACCGGGCTCCACAACCGTGCCCTTTTTCGGAATGCGCGTGACTGGCGCCACGGGGCCGGCATCGCTAATTACAAACTTCACCTTCGGCAATGGTTTGGGTCGTTGCGATTCAAATTGCCTTAATGCCTTGCGTAATTTTTCCCACTCCGTTCTGGTGGCGCCCTTGAGGCGTTCGGGTAATTTGGCTGGTTCCAGGTCGAACTGGCGCTCGGCCATCTCGGCGATCTGCTTTTCGTATGCGGTACGATCCTCGGGACGCTTGCGGATCATCGCCTTGATCTTGTCGATGAACTTGTCAAATCCTTCGCGCGTGGCGTGCTTGAGCAGCACGGGACGCTCAATGTCGTGCAGTCGGCGGCGCAGCGCGTCTGTTTCGCGCCGCCATTTTTGTTCTGCCGCAAAATGCTGAGTGCGCTCGGCCGCGGTGCCAACGGGCATGGACGCGCGCGGCAACATCGGCGCAAAGAAGGCCTGCATGCGGTAATAGTCCTTTTGCAGGATGGGATCAAACTTGTGGTCATGGCAGCGCGCGCACTGCATACCGAGGCCGAGGAAGACGTCGGCGGTCACGTTTGTCACATCGGCAAGAATCTCTTCCCACTGGGTTTCCACATCGCGCTGGTTGTGCTCGTAAATCCAGTGGCGGAGAAACATCGTGCCGATGAGCGCGTCGCGGTTGCCGGGATCGACCTCATCGCCGGCAAGTTGCTCACGCACGAAACGATCGTAGGGCTTGTCGGCATTGAAGGAGCGGATGACGTAATCCCGATAGCGCCATGCCTCGGGACGGTAATGATCGGCGCGGTAGCCGTCCGAATCGGCGTAGCGCACGAGGTCCAGCCAAATGGAGGCTTGATGCTCGCCATAACGCGGGCTGGCCAGCAGTCGGTCGACCAGTTTTACGTAAGCGTTCGGCGATGGATCCTCGAGAAACGCGGCAATTTTTTCCGGTGTGGGCGGCAGTCCGGTGAGGTCGAGTGTGACGCGGCGGATTAGTGTGCGCTTGGAGGCGGGCTTGGCCGGTGCGAGTTTTTGTTCGGTGAATTTGCGCGCAACGAAATGATCGATCTCGTTGATCGCCCAATTCTTGGCATTCCTTGGTACGGCGGGCTTGCGCACGGGCTGATAGGACCACCACGCGAGCTGATCCTTGGTGAATCCGCTTGCAAGTTGGCTGTTCAGCAAAAGAACAATTGCCAAGGCCGAACGCATTTGCCGGAGAATACCACGATTGGCTATGGAATGAAAGCAGGAGGTCTGGTGGTGGGCGGGTCGTCTCTACGGCTCGGCCGTCTCCAGCTTCTCGAAGCGTTCCTCGATGAAGGTGGTGTTTTGGATTTGGGCCAGTTGGGCGTAGAGGCCTTTGGCTTTTAGGAGTTGGTCGTGGGTGCCTTGCTCGGTGATTTGGCCGTTTTTTAAGACCAGGATTTGGTCGGCGTTTCTGATGGTGCTGAGGCGGTGGGCTATGACAAAGGTGGTTCGGCCGCGCATGAGGCGCTCGAGGGCTTCTTGGATCAATCGCTCGGTGGCGGTGTCGACGCTGGCGGTGGCTTCGTCGAGGATCAACAATGGGGCGTCGGCTAGGAGGGCGCGGGCGACGCTGACTCTTTGTTTTTCGCCGACACTGAGCTTGACGCCGCGTTCGCCAACTCTTGATTCATAGCCCTCGGGGAGGGCGGTGATGAAGTCGTGGCAGTTGGCGGCGCGGGCGGCGGCGGTGATGTCGGCGGCGGTGGCGTCGAGGTTGCCGTACTGGATGTTCTCGCGGATGGTGCCGTTGAAAAGGAAGGGTTCCTGGCTGACGATGGCGATGTGTCGGCGGAGGGTGTCGAGGGAGAGAGTGGCGGCGTCTTGGCCGTCGATGGTGATGCGGCCGGCGGTGGGCTCGTAAAAGGCGGGGAGGAGGTTGACGAGGGTGCTTTTGCCGGCGCCGGTGGGGCCGACGAGGGCGATCATTTCGCCGGGGGCGGCGTGGAGGTGGATGTCCTTTAAAATAGGGCGGTCGGGTTCGTATTCAAACTCGATGTTTTTGTATATGACTTCGCCTCGGGCGGGTTCCTTCAAGTGGTGGGGGCGGTCGGTGGTGTTCTCGGGTTGGTGGTCGAGGATGTCGAAGACGCGTTCGCCGGCGGCGCGGGCGCTCTGGAGCATTTGGTTGAGGCCATGGAGGCGGGCGACGGGTTCGTAAAAGAGCATGAGGTAGAAGAGGAATCCGACGAGTTGGCCGGTGGTCATTTCGCCGGCCATGACGGCCTTGCCGCCGAACCAAAGAACGCCGACGGTGCCAAGGGCGGCGAGGAAGCTCATGATGGGGTTGTAGTTGGCCCAAGCGCGCATGATGCCGAGGGTGCCTTGGCGAAGGTCCTCGGCGCGGTCGGCGAATCGGGCGTCCTCGTGGTCCTGCCGACCGAAGGCCTTGATTTGGCGGATGCCTTGGAGGTCGTCCATGAGGAGGGCGTTCATGGCGCTGGCGGCCTCGCGCTGGCGGCGGTAGCGGCGGTGGGCGGTGAGGGTGTACCAGAGGGCGCCGATGGCGAGGAATGGGAGCGGGGCGAGGGCGATGAGGGCGAGAAAGGGGTTGGTTAAAAAGAGGATGACGGTGATGCCGCCGATGCAGAGGACGGCGACAGTGCCCTGCTCGGTGCCGTCGATGAGGACGCGCTCGACGTTGTTGATGTCCTCGACGACGCGGGTCATGAGGTCGCCGCTGGCGCGCTTGTCGAAGTAGCTGACGGGATGGCGCTGGAGCTTGGCGAAGACGTCGCGGCGCATGTCGTAGATGACATTTTGCTCGAAGTGGTTATTGACGCGGATGCGGAGGCTGTTGAAGAGGTCACGCAGGAAAAAGGCGCCGGCAAGGCCAAGAACGGCCCAGCCGAGCAGTTCGGTGTCGCCGGTGTTTTTCTTGATGATTTCGTCGATGATGATCTGGGTGAGCTTGGGGTAGGTGAGCGCGAAGATGAGGGAGAGGACCGCGCAGCCGATGGTGGTGGCGGCGAGGCCGTAGTAAGGGCGGACGTAGACCCACACGCGGCGGATGACCTCGCCGGTGGAGCGTTTGCGAGCTTTGAATGTGGGGTCGCCGCCGGTGGCGGTGTGGTCGGCATGATTGTGTTGCGCCATGCGCGGGAAGAATAGAGGGGCGCGTGGCGGGGGGACAATGTTTTCCGGTATCCTTGTAGGCGGGGCCGGTGGCCCCGCC
>CEVA01169278.1_pt1 | contig 13386 bp, 9 predicted proteins | sample 361521 | NCBI WGS metagenome assembly CEVA01 (sample SAMEA2622823, study PRJEB7988) | marine metagenome | isolation source: saline water (ENVO:00002010), including
CCTTGGCTATTGCCGCAGCCGATTGCAGCACCAGTCCTCCGGCAGCTCCGGATGTAACTGTCGCAGCGGGGACGCCGATCATATCAGCTATCTCCTGACCGGCAGCTATGAGCAACTCATCCATCTGGACAAAGGTTTCGCTCATTTCTATCATGGCCTGGATAACTTCCGGTCTGGGCTTTGTGCCTGAATGTTTGGTGTTGGGACCCCCAGCAGCAATCAGTGACCTGATGCCAAGACGCTGGATAATCGCAGTACTTTCTTTTCCGCCGGGGCTGCTTCCTGATTGCACTACAGACGTCCTTTCGATGAGTCGTTGCCTTATTCTTGCCGGTGCAGTATGCCACAACGCTGATGCGTCGATACTCGCCACGTACTAAGACAAATAGGTAGGTGGGTGTCAGGGTGCTGCGACTTAGCGACTATTTTCCAAAAGTTGTGATAGCACCTAATTCATATAGATCTTTGGCGAATTCTTCTACAAAGTCTCTGCCAAGCCCCTTATCAAGCATTTCCGTTATCCAGTACTCGTAAAGCTTTTTTCTCATCAATTGAGCTTCTGTCCATCGCCCATCGTAGAGTCCCCCTAGTGGACTTGGACTTGCTTCTATAACCGCAATTACCTCTACGACGTTGCTTGGAGTGACATCAGGGTTCCACTCCCCAGTATTAAACGCGTTTATTTCAATTTCGTAAATTTCACTGAGTCCATTTTTAATTGGTTCTAAACCTTCAGGGACGTTGGTCATAGCCAAATCAAACTTTATTACGTTTAGCTCTTTTTTAACATAATCTAAATTAAACGACCGCCTGATCAGGCCGCCGTAATGCGCCCATGGTGTTCCACCTTCCAAACCTTCCGAAAATGTCGTTAAGGCTTTCCATTCGTTATCAAATTTTATTAATGTGTTTGTTATCCCTATGTAATCGTCCTCAGTAGATACATTGTCACCGGACGATGACGAACAAGCAGCCAGAACTACGACCAGCACAACACCAACAAGTAGTGCCGACCAAAGGATTAGATATGTTCTGGTACGCATGATGCGGAAATTATGACAGAGAGATGATGCGAAGACCGTAACAGGTTCAACGTCACTGCATTATGCGGCATGGGCCAATTTTCTTGATATGGCACAACTATTGATTAAGTATGGTGCAGAGGTCGATACGAAAACCGATTTGGGCAACTCAGCTCTACACTTTGCAGCCCAGCAGCAATCCCTCGGGATGACACAGTTACTAATTGGGCACGGTGCTAATACCGACGAGATAGACCTGAATTGGATGGACAATTAGTTTAAAGGTTCTTGGGGTCGAGAGGTGTACAGGCACAGCTACAATTTAGCAGGATTAATTACATGTCTTTGTGATAACTTTACGGTGTCGTATATGCCTTGACTCAGGATGAATAATAACCATAAATGAACCCATCAAAACTCATTTCACGAGTTGCAATAGTTGCTTTCACACTAGCTGCTGCTCTCAGTTTCACTGAGGTAATCGACCCGACAGTTGATCCTAATGACAATGTACGACGATTAGGTTTCTTGGCAGCTGGAGTTGCTTTTGGTGTGATGGCAGCAATCGTATGGTTCGTCAAGAAATACCAAGGTCATCTGACAAGATCAGTCCTGATCGTATTGATGATACTTTACTTACCAATATTTTCTGCAAATATCCTAATCACTTGGCAGGATTCGATCGATCCCGAACTAGAAAAGATCGAAAAACGAGCGGAAGCTGCAGCAGCATTAGGCCTGCCCTTCGACAAGCGTGAATATGTAAACGCACTGTTAGATATTCGATCAGAACGACCAAGCGTCTTCCAAAACACCTCTCCTAAAGAATTCGTTACCCAGGCCTACTGTGAATCGACACTGGATATAGATGGAGTCAAAACCGTTCCGATGGGCGCTTTGGCATCCACCCCGACTCTCATCAGCAACGAATTGGGGACATACCCGATATGGATGACCGACAGGTACGGATTCAACAATCCTGACTCAATTTGGAATGATACCTCTCTACTAGATTCGATCATTATTGGAGATTCCTTTGCGGCCGGCTACAGCGTACAACAAGGTGAAGAAATCACAGGTCAACTTCGAAAATCAGATCACATTTCACTGAATCTTGCATCGTTCGGAGCCGGTCCACTTACTGCCCTAGCACAACTTCGTGAATACGGTCGTTCAATTTCACCCGACTATGTATTCTGGATTTTTTATCACGGGAACGATTTTGCAGACCTTAATCACGAACTCAAACACCCCGTCATCAGCCAGTACCTAGACCCCTCGTTTTCTCAGAATCTAAGACCCAACTCCGGGAACATCGATCCGGTATACAGGAAATATGTCGAGAATGTTCTGGCGACATTCGGGAAAACACGAAAAGGACCCGGATGCGCTGAATTCAGGCCAGTCACCGATCTCCGTAGGAAGATCGGTGGATTTGCATCATTGATCACTCTCAAAAATTCAGCGTCTAGAGTAGTTGCTAATATGAGATCATCGGCTGTCATCTCAGGAAATATCGCAGAGTTTGATTCTATCGCCAAATTGATCGACGATGAAGCTCGCCAAAGTGGCGCACAACTAGTTTTCGTATTCTTGCCTCAATACTGGGATTTATTAAAAGAAGAACGACCGAGTGAAATTGGCGGACCACTTGTTACTAAAGATAAAATACTAGAGATCATCACGAGTGCTGGAATCCCTGCAATCGACATTCAGGATACTCTCAATGCACATAGTGACCCTGCTAGCTTCTATCCGCTCAGAATGTTCGGTCATATGTCGCCTTTTGGCTATGAGAGGGTCGCAACAGCACTAAATCAATATGCCCTCGAGAATCATCGTTAGTTTCGATTCACCGCCAAATAAGAGGTAGCCTCAGTTGGCATAAACAAGGAAGTCATAAATGTTAAAGAGAGTATGGAATCGGTGGATTAAAATTGCACACATAATCGGCACCGTGCAGATGATGATAATCCTTACAGTCGTTTTCTGGGTAGCCGTCGCTCCACTCGGCATTGCTTTCAGATTACTTTCAGATCCGCTATCGATCAAAAAACCATCCAACACTAATTGGCGGCTAAGAGAAAGTCCGTCTGGCGGGTTAGATTTTTTTAAACGGCAAGGGTAATAAATTGAAAATCCTAGGCATTTCATGCTACTACCATGATGCGGCTGCAGCGCTAATAGAAGATGGCAAACTAATCGCCGCTGCTGAAGAAGAGCGTTTTTCCAGAGTAAAACACGATTTCAGCTTTCCGAAAAACGCCATTGATTTCTGCCTAAAACGGTCAGGAATATCGGGAAAAGATCTTGATTATGTCGTCTTTTTCGAGAAGCCGTTCATGAAGTTTGAACGGCTAATGAAAACAACATTTTGGGGATTCCCAAGTACCTACTGGCTGTTTGCTCAAAGTATGCGAACGTGGATGTTTGACAAGGTTTGGATCAAATCGGAAATCCAAAGCTACCTGGAAATCCCCTCTTCAAAAGTGATGTTTTCCGAACATCACATCTCCCATGCTGCATCAGCGTATTTCTGCTCACCATTCGAAGAATCCGCGATCGTAACATTCGACGGAGTTGGCGAATGGTCGACTACCACAGTAGGGGTTGGGCGAAAAAACGACCTCAAACTAACAAACGAAACTCATTTCCCCCACTCTATAGGACTACTTTACTCCTCTTTTACTTCATTTCTTGGTTTCGAGGTCAACGAGGGCGAGTACAAAGTGATGGGAATGGCCCCATATGGCAGACCGATTTACACTGATAAAGTTTGGCAAGTGGTGACTCAATACGATGACGGTTCGATTTGGCTCGACCCATCGTATTTTTCTTTCCACAAAAGCACATCCCGTTCATATACAAAAAAGTTCAGCAAATTATTCGGAAGTCCACGCGATCCCGAAACACAATTTTTCACTAAATCCACTGGATTCCCATCCTACTTTGGCACAAAACCACTCAACTATTCTCACCTAGTGGAGGAAAACCAGTTCTACGCCGATATCGCAGCGAGTATCCAAACCGTAACTGAAGAAATCATTCTTAATCTTGTCAGGGCAGTTCACGGTCAGACCAAAATTCCCAATTTATGCTTAGCCGGTGGTGTAGCCCTTAATTCCGTAGCGAACGGACGAATTATCAACGAAACACCATTTGAAGATCTATATATCCAACCAGCAGCTGGTGATGGAGGCGGTGCACTAGGTGCCGCACTACATTTCTGGCACACCGGACTAAATCAACGTAAACGGGTAGTTATGGACCACGTATACTGGGGTGCGGATTTTGATGATAACCATATCGCTTCGGCAATTACTGCCAGCGGATTTAGTGCGAAACAATACACCAACGATGATGAGTTGGCTCAAGCCGCGGCCGAGCGCATCGCAAGTGGCAAAGTGATCGGCTGGTTCCAGGGAAGGGCGGAATGGGGACCTCGTGCCCTAGGAAATCGTAGTATTTTGGCCGACCCTAGAAAATCGGAAATGAAAGATATCGTGAACACAAAAATCAAGTTTCGAGAACCGTTCCGCCCTTTCGCACCTTCGGTTCTGCATAATCACTTGGATGAGTTTTTCAAGATATCGACAAAAACTTCTGGGTACTTAGAACGGTTCATGCTTTCAGTCGTTCCTGTGCGCGAAAAATATGGAGACTTAATACCCGCAGTAAACCACATGGGAACGGCGAGAATACAAACCGTCTACGGATCTACCAATTCAAAGTACAGCGCACTTATATCAAAGTTTTATGAGATAACCCGTATCCCAATGGTTCTAAATACATCCTTCAATGTCAGAGGCGAACCAGTGGTAAACAGTCCAGAGGATAGCTTAAATACATTCAAAAATAGCGGCCTAGATTCCCTCGTCATTGGTCGCTACATTATCGACAAACCTAAGCTTGAGAATTCATAATTGCGAACATTAATGAGTAAGTTTGCCATTGCAGGAGAATTGCTTGCGTATATGTGGCGCAGGAAACTTTGGTGGATGCTTCCGGTGGTCTTCGTGTTACTGTTTTTCGGAACACTGATCGCAGTTGGCAATGCAACTGGTGTCGGGCCATTCATATATACGCTGTTCTAAATGAGCAGCCACCACTTGGCATTTCTCAGTTGACATGCAAAACACACCAAGTTTGAATCTGGACTACCACTCCAAACCTACGTCAATATAAATAAATCCTTTCAGAAATACGAGGAATTTTGGCGTTACTAATCCAATGGCACCAAATAAATACTACGTCTCAAACGTATGGGGGCAAAGAAAATTTAGGACTTCAACTCTTGGTGATCATTTAAACGTCACGCTCAATAATAATTCCAAGTATGCTTTCATAGCCATTTTTAGCATTACTTAGAAGCTAACTTATATGCCAATTCCAAAAAACGTTCTGATAACAGGTGCTAGCGGACTGCTAGGATCAAATTTAGTTCGTCACTATGCAACAAAAAGTAATTGCACCGGTTGGTACAGGACTAATCCCATTTCTTTTGAGGGTGCAAAAACCGAACAAATGGAGTTAACGGAGCAACCGTCGGTCGCAGCAGCACTACAGCGCATTAAACCTGAGGTAATTATTCATTGCGCTTCTGCGTCCGATGTCGATTGGAACGAAAATCATCCAACACTCTCAAAGGCTATTAATGAAGATGTACCAAAATTTCTAGCTCAGAAGTCAATGGAGTTGGGTATTAAATTCATTTTTATATCATCCCCTTTCATTTTCGATGGCACGGCAGGAAATTATCGGGAAGTTGATCCTCCAGGTCCATTAAACACTTACGCACGAGGCAAACTAAATGCTGAACAATATATATTGGAGTACAATCCAACCTCCCTGATTATTCGTGCCTGTTTTTATGGCTATAGTCCTTCAGGAAACCACTCCCTTCTTGAGTGGATTATCGGTCGAGCGAACAGGAACCAAAATTTACCGGGATTTACAGATTCGTACTTCTCGCCAATAAACGTTTATGATCTCGCTGAAGACCTGGACAAAGCTATCTCGGCTAAAGCAAAAGGGATTCTGCACCTAGGCTCTATTGACACAGTATCCAAATATAAATTCATCCAAATGGTTTTACATAGTTACCGTCACAAAGCAGATCTCCTAAAACCAACCAGTGTAGATGAGGTCGGATTGAGCGTAAGTCGGCCAAGAGATACTTCTCTTAACATTTCTTTATCTCAAGAAATCTTAGGCAAACATGCACACACAGTGATTAATGGATTGAATCGCTTCGCCGCAAAACCCAATCCATTTGCACGATAAATCTAAGCCCAGCAGTTACGAAATTACCCTAACCCGTGTGTTCAGATGTTAAGGTTTTGAAACTTCCCTAAGCTCAAGATTAAGTCTGGCGATAAAGCCCATGAACATATTTTGAATGCTTAGATGCACGCCATCCCAAGCTTCTCGATGCCTCTCGCAGTTGTTTCTCATTGCTGATATCAGACTTTAACTCAACAACCATATTGCCTGCAGGTGGAGTGATGTGATTTAACCTGGGTCGCATTAAATCTGATTGACGACGAGATCTAATCTCTGTATCTATCGTTGCTCGAACGGTCTGATCATAGCTTTCATAATACTGACGAGAATAAGTGTTGAACAACATCGGGTGACGACTAATTTCCAGGTAACGTCTTATAGAAGCTTCAACGTCAGATGAAATCACTTCCCTAATTTCACCCCAAGTCATTTCATCTAGCCAGGTTTTCATAGATATCGAGTGCCTTAGTTTGGTTCCCGCCCCACGTGACTTTACCTTTATCTCCAACACTGAGTTGACAGGTGATGTGGTGTCACCATACCAACGCAATCTCACCTTAGCTCGCTCACCAATACCTGCAAAATTAGATTGCACAGCCTTATGGTCAATAGAATCAAAATAAATATTATTCACAATTCGAGAGGAATAAGAACGCCTAAATCCACTATCGCTGTTCAGCAATTGTAATCGAGCGCTCGATTCCGCCCATGGAGGCAATACGAATTTGATTTCCAGTCGCCAATCTTTTGATCGCGAGGATTCCAATGCAGGTGTAGTAAAGTTATTTACACCAGATCGAGCAAAGTTCCGCATTATTGATTTGATAAACAACAACATTTTGCTCAGGAATCTCTAAATATCAATCCCCGTTTCTCGTTCAACAAACGTGATCTCTGTTTCTGGAATTCGAGACCGAACAGCATCCGTTATGTCCGCTATACTCTGAGCATTCGGTGCTGAAACATACAAAGTCATCTGTATGAAATCATCTCTAACTTCATACCTACGTAAATCCACTTGTGTTGCATATTCCCCGACGTCTTCGATCATCATGTCTAAAGTCTCTCTACCGGTAAAAGCATTGGGCAGAGAAATCATCATGAACGTATTCTGATGAGGCTTTCTGCCTCTCCAGTAAATAGGGATCAAAAGCAAAAGTAAAATCAGCGGTATCGAAACAACCGTAGCTATACGTTGATTCGCTCCCAAGCCCAATCCGATAGCAATCGCCAAAAATAGATAAACCAATTCTTCTGGCTCTTTTATTGGAGTGCGGAATCTCACAATCGACAAAGCTCCTACCAATCCCAACGAAAGAGCCAAAGAAGATTTCACAACGGTGATGACCAGCAACGTAGTAACGGCCAAGACGGGAAGGATCCGCGCATGATTTGTACGGTCAGAATAAGTCCGTCCAAACCGCATATAGTAGGCAGCAAGTATCAGGGATAGCCCCATGCCGATAAGAAGGTTGATAGTAAGATCTACAATTGAAATCGTACCATCTCCAAATACCTCTACGATTCCCATTTGCACCCAAGTCCTTTCAAGTCCCTAATCCTCGCATTCGCATACAATTTAGATCACAACTACCCGGTTGGATGAAGGAAAACTTTAACTCTTTTGTGACTATATTAATTCCCAAGAATGCCAACCTCGTAAAGACGTTCAACGTCCAACGATTCACTTTCTAATAGTTTCCAGTTAACCCACAAAACACTGTCACCCTCAGCTACAAAACGTTCAGTGTCGTTTTCCGATTCTGAAATATATGCCTTGATGGTTGAAGGTCCGTACTCAGGTTTTTTCTGATAGCTAGCAAGGGCGAAATTCGATATCTGCTCAAAATCAGCGCCCTCAACGGTCACGAAGGATAAATCCTTACTTGCAATTCCGATTCCAGCGCCTTTAACAAAAACATCTACAAGTTCAGCTCTACTTGCTTCTCCGACAGAAACCGCTTTGTCCTTTATTTGAACGAACACTAATTGAGTTCCTACAATTTCACTCGCACTGACATCAATACCGTCACCACCAATATCTAAAAAACTAGCACGCTCAATTCGACCGGTTACTGCATCACCATCGAATCCATCGGAAATAGCATTGCTAAATATGACATCTTCAAAATCAATGCCTGCGAGTATCACATTTAGAGCATCTTCCATTTGGCTGCCCTCAAACGTTACATGTCTAAGTTTTAAATCGCTCTCATTGAAGGTTACGCCTCCGGTAACGGCTCTCCCCGGTTCGTAATTATTACGAATACCTCGAACCAAAGCATGTTGCCAATTAGAAATCTCATCGGCACGCTGAACAAAGACTCCACCCCAGTTCGAATAAACGGGTTCTAAAATCACAGGAGCCGACTCTTCCCCAAGTAAATGAATTGCAGAGGTAGTTACTAGGCTTACGCCAGTTCCAAAACGCAAAGTGGTCCCAGATTGGATCACAAGCACGTGACCATCAGGCACTATGAGATCAGAAACAACATCCCATTCTCCTGGTCCTATCGAAAAAACACGGCTGCCTTCTAGGCGCAAATATGGATGGCGGGACAAAGCATCTTCAATTGAAGTATCTGCAACCCCGCTATTTGTGTCTCCAAATACTTCTGGAAGCAATACCACGGGGGAAGATCTTAAAATATCCTGACCTAGAATACGAACATTGACTTCAATTTCGACACTATTTTCTAAGAACTCATTTTCTGAGTCCGTAATTTCAACCTCTACAGGAAAAAACTCCAACGGATCCATCTGGACATTCCGACCAGGAATTAGCGGGATTGTTCCATTAAGGTTAGTTTTCCCAATGTTGAAAGAATCAGCTAACGCCCCAGAGCTATCAGATTGAGGAATAACCTTTATGCCCAACACTTCAATGGGAACCGCTAGAGGATTCGCAATGTTCAAAGAGATCGTTGAACGCCCAGCAATAACGTCTTCAGAAGTCGCATAAGCTATGCTGGCGATACTAGGATTAACCAGTTTACGTAATACTTCCTGTCTCGCTGAAACTACATCCCACACAGAGCCAATAGAAGGAAATTCCTTTCGCAAGGAACCCAATGATTCCGCAGACTTTGGTCCCAATTTATCTTCAATTTCTAACAAGTACTCTGGACCAGAAACTCGATCTAATTCGCGTATGAAATAAGTCATCATCACTGGGTCAACGAGTAATTTCTTCACGAATTCTGGATGACCAAAGCTAACAAACGACTGTTCATTCAATTTTGGGGTGGGAGAACCATCAAACCCAACCGGTTCCAACAACCCAGAGACAGGATTGTAGTAAAAACGCATGTTGTTCTCTAATGTTGAATGCTGGGCTTGCCAAAGTTCCGTGAGAGCGAGGAATGTAGCCATCTTCTCAAGATCGAATATATCCCCTGCGATAAGACTACCCTCTTGAAACTTGCGCAGGTTCAGCACAGCCCTATCGGCCTGAAATTGCAGTTCTGGATTCTTAGCGATTCTGCCCGATTCGAACACATCGATATACGCATTCGATGAAGTGAAAGACTCTGTAAGCATTCCCATCGCAAGGCGATTAATCGGCGGACGTCCCACATGCTCCCAATAATATTGTTCCTCAAATCCCAATATCACCCCGGCTCTTCTATGTTGTGACTCAATAAGTTCACGACTAAAAAATTCTTCTAGAGCATAAATACCAAGATTCTCTCCATTCAGGGCAACTTCAACAAATTCGTAGCGCGGGGCCAGGACGCCTTCGTGCCTTAGGTTATCGAAATAGGTCTGCTCAAATTGATACTCCCTCGTACTCGGATGCTGGATCGAAAATCTTCGCATTCCAAAAAGACGATGATCGTCTTCTAACTCAACACGAAATGACCATTTTTTCGTTCGCAAATGATCAACCAGGTCACCCTTCAAACGTACTCGCGCATCCAAAGATTGACCGCCAGTTGTGAGTGTAGCTGGAACGAGATCAGCATCCGAAGTAAATAAAATGCCCGACGCGACGGCCTCATCTCTTTTTGCACGAATCAATTCAAATTCTTCAAAGCCGATTTCCAAGTTTATTTGGGAGAGTTGAGGCGAATTGACTGCTGAACGAACAGACGTCAACTGGTGCCCTAGACCGGTTATCGCCATGTCAATCAAGCTTTCCAAGGCAGCGACGCCTGATCGGGCACCATCACGATATGCAACTACGCCGGCAATACCTCCCGCAGCCAATCCAAGACCGAAAATCGCCATGAAAACAGCGATAATAATCGCCGTTTTCATCAATGTGGGTCTCAATCTTTTATTAATACCCTTGTTACGGATTTCCAATCGCACAGTGCTATGCACTCCAAGTAGTTAAAAAGCGCCCGCTGGATGTCATATACCCTCTGAAAATTAAGATAAACGCCAAAGAAATAATAACTGTATCCCGCGCCAGACTCTTCTATGGTTTTTCAACCACAAGAACACATGCAAAATCAAAAAGCAAAATTAGGTCCTGAAGCTTCAATATCAACCAATCTAGCTAATCAATAAATTGGTCGAGCAAGTGGGGAGATGCTACCTTTGATCTACTTCGCCTTATTCATAATGCCACCAAAAAAACGTCACTGATATTGATTTCATAAACCCGTCATATATGCATACGTTCACAAATTATTAATCGACTGAATCGTAACTCAATTGGTAGGACTCTCATTGTTATGAAATCGTACTTCCGTTCCCATAATCCAAAGGTATTACTTCCCGATACACATTTATATGACTAAATTGCTAAACGGTTCGATCAAGCCTGTAGCTGCTTTAAGTATTACGACAGGTCTATTCTCAGTAGCTTTCCTAGCTAATCAAGCTCCTTCATCTCAATCGACACCGTTTGAAATAGCATGGACTATGTTATTCACTGTCTTTACTGCTGTGTGCTTTATGCTCTTGTGGCTTGTAATAAAACGGGTATCAAACGACGCAGCAACCATAACGCTAATCGGTTACATATTTTTCCTGTTTTATGGATATATTCAAAGGTTTATCGATGACGCAGTAATTTTCAATTTCGCACGCGATCGATTCTTTTACCAAGATCGTATTTTTCTGCCTGCTAGTATCGTTGCAATAATCATCATTTATTACGCATCGAAAACCTTACTCCGATTGGATTATTCAGTAGCACGTTACCTGTCTGTGCTCATGCTGGCTCTAACGATTTGGAATTTAACACTGTGGGGTATAGGACAGACAAGGTCTTACAGTTTCACTACTCAGCGTGCCACAGCAAACATAAGTTTGAACGAGCCGAAAGAGCTATTCCCTATCTACTGGATGCTATTCGATGGTTACGGTCGAGATGACATCCTTGCCGAAGAATTCGACTTCGATAACTCCCCGTTCTTATCCGAATTAGAAAACCGAGGCTTCACTATCGATAAAAATGCGATTTCATACTGCCCCCATACCGATTGCGTGATTGGAGCATTGATGGAGTTAGAGAATTTCGCATTACTGGACGAAGATTCAATACTGTCAATCATAAAAAATAGAGCTACTGCACATTGGCGTTTCGAGGATTCAGCATTGGTTGGTCTTTTATCGCAAATCGGATACAAAAGCGTGGAATTATCCTCAGAGCGATCGCCGATCGTAGCCTCAAGGATATTTCCCATTGCATATTATGAAAAAACAGGGCTAAATGCACTTCATCCCAAGCTACACATATGGAGATATTTCAATCGATTAGGCCTAGTAAAAAATATGGAAGAAACTGGATCACAGGCCAACCAAAAAGACGTGATTGTATTCAGCTATAACCTAGCGCCTCATCCTCCATATTATTTTGATAAAAACGGGAAACATCTAAACCCCAGAATTATCGAACCGGATAATAAAGAACGTATGAAAACATGGGACCAAAAAGATAAATACATAGAACAATTACAATTCGTCAACTCGAATATATTGGCGACTGTAGATGAAATTATTGAAACTAGTGAGGTCCAACCCTTAATCATCGTAATGTCCGATCATGGGCCTGCTTCCAATTGGAACGAGGGCAGGATAAGGCACACACCCAGTGAAGCCCTATTTAACGAAAGGGTCCCGATACTCTCAGCTGTACTTATCCCAAAATATTGTAAGGCTGAGGAATTTGGCAAATCGAGAAGTTCAGTGAACACCTTCAACGCCGTCCTCAACGCATGTTTTCAAACTAATATCCCCATGTACGCGGATGATGTCTGGTGGAATCCAGGAAATTCCATAGGCCATTACCCCGATGGAATTTGGAAGATGATAAGCGACTAAAGCAGTTCTCATCAAACACGCAAAACACGCTACCCTAATATGACATGAAAATTAAACAACTGAAACCAAGAGCATGATTAGCAATTCCAGTAGACCCATCGTGGTCACAAGACATTAATAAGGGACCTCCCACATATGATTCCAATTTTATATATAGACCCATCGTCAGGTTCTTTAGTCTTTCAGGTGATTGCCGGCACTATCATCGGAGGATTAGTAACGATAAAGATGTGGTGGAGACGATTGAAAATGAACATAACCAATCTTTTCAGTTGGAAAAACAAGAACAAATAATTCTGTTCAATCGCCATAAATACTTCCAGCAGTGTGTAATCAGTGTGAGGTAGATCAAAGTGATCGAAGTCATTGGAACCGTGAAAATATTAAGTGATTTCGATCGGTGCAGTGATGTTCTAATAACTGTAATACCGTAGTAATAGGTCAACAATTGAACAGTCCACGTGATCATTTATTTATCTTGGGTGCAGGTCGACCTTATAGTGGAACTAAGCCCTCGGCATTAGTTCCCACAAGTACAGATCAAGTTGTCCTTGATTGGATCATTGAAGCCTTCAAAACCTTGAACAATGCAGCCGTTCACTTCATAGGTGGGTATGGCGCAGACCAGATCAAAGCTGAATTTCCAAGTGTAGATTTTATTTTCAATACAGATTGGGATCGCACCGGCAGTGGCACCTCATTATTGAAAGCCCCCTTGGTCCCCAAAACCACTAACTACTCTTGCTATGCAGACACCGTTATATCCGCAACTGCTGTCAACCTCCTAACTTCGGTATCCGAGGAA
>CEVA01020117.1_pt1 | contig 13384 bp, 13 predicted proteins | sample 361521 | NCBI WGS metagenome assembly CEVA01 (sample SAMEA2622823, study PRJEB7988) | marine metagenome | isolation source: saline water (ENVO:00002010), including
CCAAGTTTCGATCAGAATGTCGAGATCGTTTCGGTTGGTATGTCGATCTGCCAAGGTGGCAAAGCGACTATCCAAGTGCCAGTTTTGTCGTGCGTATTCTGAAAATTGGACCCACTCATCTTCGTTTTGAATAGCGATAGCTATCCACTCATCGGCCCCTCGACACCGATAAACTCCGTGGGGTGCATAATCAGCATGAGCGTTTCCCATCCGTTGGGGTAACTCGTCTAACTGATCGAGGAGAAAATATTCTCCGAAAAGCACGATAGCGGCCTCGTGGAGAGCGAGTTCTAAGAACCCGCCCTGGCCGGTTTCTTTTCGTCGGTGCAGCGCAGTCATAACGGCCGCAGCGGCAGTGACTCCACCACACGCATCGGGTACTGCCATCGCGGTAACGCGAGGCTCCTCCGGGCTATATCCCATAAATGAAGTTAGTCCACACATTGGTTCCACACTTGGCCCAAAGGCGACGAAGTCTTTGTTGGGACCACTTACACCATACCCTGGCATGGCAACGTAGATTATCTGGGGATTGAGTTGCTTGAGCGTTTGATACCCCAATCCCATCGACGTCATGGCACGCGCACTAAAATTTTCTATGACGACATCGCATTGTTTAACCAGGCCTTCAAGTATCTTGTGACCCTCATCTGTTTTACTGTCTAGGCAAATACCACGTTTATTTCGGTTCAGTTTGTTAGTCACGCCTTGACGGTTCCAATGGTCTTCACCTTCTTCAACGAATCGCGATGCACTTTGGCTCGCTATTCCTCGAGCCCAAGGGGCTTCAACCTTAATGATTTGAGCCCCTAAATCTCCCAAAATCCGTGTCGCGAGAGGGCCAGCCCATACATGAGTAAAGTCGAGTATTCTGATGTCTTTCAGAGGTCCCGTGGCCATCATGCTTCCTCTACTGCATTGGTTATTTGTGGTTGCGGGGGCTGTGTTTCTCCCACATATCGAAACGAAGACCCCGGAATCTTTAATACACGACCGCCGTGTTCCAATGTTTGCCAAAAATTTCGCGCGTTTAAATGGGTATCAGCCATTAATTCCTTGGGAGATGCCAGTATTCCGGTAGGAACCCGACAGATGCGTTGACCAAGTTCCAAAATCTCGGCGCGAGACTTATTTCCTAGACACGCTCGAACAATAACATCTAGATCGTCGGCATTTTCGGCTCGTTTAGCGGGAGTATCAAAACGTGGATCGGTGAGTGTTTCTGGTCGATCCAGCATACGGACAAATGCGGGCCAAAAATCGGGCGTTACGTTGACTGCGAACCAACCATCGGAGCAAGGATACATGGTGATTGGATGTGGCGATCCGAAATTATTTCCATGTCTTTCACGTATTCTCCCACCGTGAGTCCACATCACTGTAGTAAATTGACTAAGAGACAGAGCAACTTCAAGCATACTGACATCAATCTGTCGGGTAGCTTCTGTTTGGCCGAGTAGTGTTGCCAGGATCGCGGTATAGGCGTACTGGCCGGATTGATAAAATAAATAGCGCCCTGGCATTGTGAGTGGGGCTCTTCCAGGATCGCCCATGAGAAAGGTTTGCCCGCCCATCGCGAGTAAAACATTATTGCTTGCGTGCCAGTTTTTTCGTGGTCCGCTAAGACCGAAAGAGGTGATGGCTACTCGCACTTGTAGCTTGGGTGACCCGAGGTTCTCCCAATCGAGTTGCTCGAGTAGCGAAGGTGATACGTCAGTGATTAACACATCCACTTTTTCTGCTAACCGACGGACGAGATCCCTACCTGCGGCGGTTTCAATATTAATCGCGATCCTTTGCTTGCCGGCATGGAGATACAGATCGACGGCCACGTGCTCGGTTCTTAGTGGTACAGGTTCCTTCGGTAAATCGATGCGAATGACGTCCGCGCCCCAGCGCTGAAATAGTTTCCCGGCATAACCTGCAGCACCGACATTGCCAATCTCGAGAACTTTGAGAACCATATTCTTATCCTTGCTTTGCCTTAATACGTTATCGCATTTGGGGCTTGCTTGTGGATACTTATAGAAATGGATAAGCAAGGAGACCATACCAATGAATCCACCTATTGGACGATTCGATCACATAGGCATTGCCGTGCGTAGTATTGAACAGGCAAGGACTTTCTTTGAACAGGTTCTAGGCGCGAAATTTCGACATATAAGCGATCATGCGTCTGGTGATTTTCGAGTGGGGATTTTCGATTTACATGATTTTTGTATCGAGTTGCTCGAGCCCACCAACGCAGAGAGTTTCTTGGCAAAGTTTCTGGAAAAACGCGGTGAGGGAGTACATCATTTAACTATTCAGACTCCGGATTTACAGCAGAAACTCTTGACCATGGAGTCGAATGGAATTCGCATCGTTGATAAAACCGACGACGATGCCTTCATCTCCCCCAAGAGTGCCCACGGAGTATTAATACAACTGGGCGATTCATTGGGCCCGCTGAACAACCCGCCTTATTGGGAAAGAGAGGCTGCGAACGAGTAGATGTATCCACCGCACACATTTTCAGGGAATCCTCTAAATCGGGAAGATGTCAATCGGCGAGATGCGACTTGGTTAGAGGCCATGGAGCATCATGAAGACACACGTTTCTTGATTATGCCGGGCATGCAGGTACCCATGACATCAGGGAATGACGGGCGAATCGCTTGGTTCTTGAGAACGGCTTTGGACTCTGTACTTCTGAATCAGGAAGACCCCCCGATATTCCTTGGGACGGAGAACGGAGTTGCTCATTTTGCAATGGAGGTAGCCACAACAGCTGCCGAGCAGTTACCAATGCAAGGCGTTCGATTAGAGGAGTCGAGAGCTGCAGGTATGGCTTTAAACGCTCAAGAAGCGGGCATAGTGGCGCAGGCGAGATCTCAAATCGAATGGCATCGTCGTTCGCGCTATTGCGGTGCGTGTGGTGGACTGACTCGATTAGAGCGAGGAGGTCATTCGCGATCCTGTGCAAAATGCGGCAACCAAAATTTTCCCCGCACCGACCCCGTGGTAATTATGGTGGTTGTTCAGGGTGATAGTTGTCTGCTCGGTCAATCGCATGGACGGTTGAGCCAAACCAATACCTTCTCTGCGCTCGCCGGATTTGTTGATCAGGGTGAATCGATAGAAGAGGCCGTTCGCCGGGAAGTTCGGGAGGAGGCAGGAATCACTGTTGGAGATGTCCGGTATCATTCATCTCAACCATGGCCGTTTCCATACTCATTGATGATTGGCTGCCACGCGCACGCTTTAAGTTCCGACATTGTGATCGATTCCTCTGAGATGGCGGATGTTCGGTGGTTCGACAGGTCGGGTATATTGGAATCGTTGACCGGAGACGGAAAAATTCGCCTGCCGGGACCGATCGCCATTGCCCACCACCTTATTCGATCTTGGGCAAAGGACGAGCTAGAACTATTTCATTGATTTCAACAAATAGTTGTTCGTGTGCATTCTATTTAAGATGTTGGTATACCAGCGTATTCAGCATCGCATGATCTCGAAGACCGCCTGCGGGTATAACTTGGGTCATGTAGGTGACAATCAACTGCTCCGTCGGATCCACCCAGTAGGTCTTATGATAGGCGCCGCCCCAACTGTAAGCACCTACGGAGCCCGGAACACCAGCACGACCTATGTCTTTAAGGATGCGAAATCCGAGTCCAAACCCGGAACCTGGTGAAAAAGGTATGTCGCCAAGATGGTCCACCGTCATTAATTCGATGGTCTTTCTCGACAATATCTTTTGACCGTTAACGGTTCCTTCGTCGTGCATCATCGTTAGAAATTTCAGATAGTCGGATGCGGTTGACAATAATCCAGCTCCTCCACTGAAACTGGTGCGAGGGCCGTCTATGTAGCCACCCTGTCCCGTCATGGTGCTTTCGTTTGGAGCCCGTGACAACTTTCCGTCTTTTAATCCGTAGACTGTAGCTAGTCGGTGTCGTTTGTTTTTTGGCAAGTAAAAATGTGTGTCGGACATATTGAGAGGGGCAAAGATTCGATTTTCTAAGAAACTTTCAAGAGATTCCCCTGAAACCACCTCAACCAATGCCCCCAATATGTCTGTGTTGTAACCGTAAACGAATTGTTCCCCTGGTTGAGCAGCATGTGGTAATCCACCTATTTTTTTAATCGTCTCTAAGATCGGTTCTGTACGGTGTGCAAAATACCATCCTTGTATCCCTGCTTCTCCCCACGGATCCAGACCATCTCGTGTTCGGAAAGTTCCTCCGTAATCTATGCCAGCGGTATGCGTGAGGAGGTCGCGAATCGTTATGGGACGGTTCGCAGCGATGGTAGCGACTCCGTCGTTTGAAGCGGGATCCACGCTGACGACAGTTTGGAGGTACTCAGGAATGTAGTTGCCGACAGGCTCGTCGATAAGCAGTTGTCCATCTTCTTGGAGCATCATGACCGCTACCGAGACGACCGCTTTGGTTTGTGACGCGATGCGAAAGATCGTGTCTTTTTGCATGGGTTTTGAGGATTCGACATCCTGCAAGCCGTAGACGCCTTCGTGGATAAGGTCTCCTTGATGTTGTACGAGGATCACCGCGCCCGGTATATCGCCGTTGTCGACCAAGGCATTGAATGCACTATCGAGGGGCTTGATATTTGCGTCAGCGGTTGCGCAAAAAACGCTAACCGCAAAAAGAATCGCGACTTGAATCGACGGACTTTGTTTTATTCGCCTCATGGGGAACCCCTTGCTTAAATTTAGATACTCTAGTCCAACCGGTATTATCTATGGCCCTGGATAAAAATAGGAGCGCATTAGTTTGATGATTCGCCCCAAAGTTCTTCCAATCGATCATCTCTTCCACACCGAAAACGGTAATACTTATACCGAATGGGATTCTTGACGTAATAGTCTTGATGGTAACTCTCGGCTTCGTAAAACTTGGACAGCGGCAATATGAGCGTCATGACATAACTATCCAACTGGTTCTGGATTGTCTGTTTGCTGGATTGAGCTAAAGCCTTTTCTTTTTCGCCCTCGACGAAAATGGCTGTCCGATAACTACTGCCCCGATCACAAAATTGGCCGCCGGCGTCCAGAGGGTCAATGTTTCGCCAAAACACAGCAAGCAGTTCCTCGTAGCTGATGATGGTATCGTCATAGAGGATTTCCACGACTTCGTAGTGTCCGGTGTCCCCAAAGGTCACCTGCTCGTAAGTGGGGTTTGCAGTAAATCCGCCTGTAAATCCCGAAGTTGTTTTAAGCACTCCTTTTAAACCATCGTACGGGGGCTCCATGCACCAAAAGCAGCCACCCGCGAAAACGGCACGTGCCTCATCCGATAAGACTGCATTGGCCGATAGGAAACTAATGATTACTAACATGTATTTGCTATAGCGACTTATTGATGCCACGATATTTTCCTTAAGCCAACAGCGTAATAAAAACGCTAAAGAAAGGTTTATTCTTTGTAAGTGGTTTGGTAGATATTTCGCATGGTAAATCATTCTCTCAAAAAAAAGCGTGGTGAGGTGCGTTACTTTTTATTGCATCATGGGGAATGTCCTCGCTCTGAGGGGTTTCATTACCGAATTACACCAACCGCGACGGAGAATCTATTGACGGAATCACTTCGCGGACAGCACCCACAGACCATTTCGATACAAGTAGAAGGTGATTTCGAGACTCAGGCACCAACTAATAACCAATTGTCGCGTTTGAAGAATCTAATCTTGGATCTAAAGATGCGATATCCAGCGGCGATTGTTGGAGGCCATCGTCAGGTACAACGTGATCGAAAAACATCGTGTCCCGGCAGAAAATTTCCACTACGAGAGATTCTAGACTGGTCGAATAGAGAACTTTTAAAGCTTCGTGATGAACGTATTACCCGTGATTTGGAAGCCCAGTATACCTTTAAGGATTAGCTATTTTGTTAGCTACTCGCCACCGGGCCTTTGGTAAAGTAGAGGCAATTCTTCGTAGTTGTCTAGAGGTTCTCCTATGGTTAAGGAATGAAAATAATTTTCAGAGAGAATATTTCGTTTCCCATTAAACTTGGCGTGCTTGGGCATCAATCCACAGGTCATTGCTCGGCGGTAACCCGGCGTCATATTTGCACCTGCACCATGTACAACCATGCCGTTAAAAAATACGCAATCTCCGGCTTTAACAGGGACTGGTTGAGGTTTTATTGTTGTCAGTTCAGGAAATAAATGAAAAATCTCCCCCACATTTTCTCCGATATTTGTTGGAGTGTAGTCCTGTGATTTATGTGACCCTGGAAGGAAGTGCAAGCACCCGTTGTTAGGTGTGGCATCGTCTAGAGCGATCCAGTAAGAAATCGCATCGTTACTATCAAAAGACCAAAATGGAACGTCGCGATGAAACGCGGTTGGGTTGGCGAAGGGCTCTTTGATCAGAGCTTGATCATGCCAAAGCTGAATACCGGGGATGGCTGCAATATCGGCGGCTATCTTTGCTAATGCTTCGTCGTGAATTAAGTTGCGCATCTCCTCGGAAATACGCGATAGAAGCATTTGTTGCAGAAAGACATTGTCGTAATGATTTGGCTTGTCCCCAGCAGGTAGCCCCGTTAGCACTTTGCCTCGTTGTTTCTGCACTGCAAAATCGACCGTTGTGCGCCAATGAGTTGTTTCAGCCTCATCGAGAAAATTCGAAATCAGTAGATAACCATTCTCTTGATAAAAGGCACGTTGATCCGATGTTATAACATGTTGCATTTGATCGTTATCTACGTGTGATGTGCTGCCAAGAAATCAAACGACGCGCGATCGTGACCTGTCCGGATAAGGTCGGCTTTTGCAAAGCGTGCAGCATCAGGACTGATAGGCTTCGCGTGTGGAGCTTTTAGATGGGCTTCGGCGACCCTTTCCAAAATAACGAATTCGGATACGGCTTGAGCGATGCTGTGTCCGACGGTCAACATTCCATGATTACGTAACACGATGGCACGATTACGGCCTAGAGACTGTGCTATTCGAGCGCCTGCTTCGAGGCTTTGCACTTGGACTTCCTCGTCATCAAAAAGCGTAATGTCCTCAAAAAAGAAACAAGCTTCCTGCGTAATGGGCTCTACGATACGTGCTTCTGCTGAAAAAGGTGTGCCCCATTGCGTATGCGTATGAGCGGCACTGACGATGTCGGATCGGGCGGCTAATATCGGTTGGTGAATATAGAAACCTGGTCGGTTCACGGTGCCGTTCCCCTCGACTAACTCGCCGTCCGGTCCAATAAGTACAAAATCCTCGGGTGTAGCATTTTTAAAAGGGACTCCATAGCGCAAAAGCCAAAAACAATCTGGCCTTTCTGTATCGCGTGCGCTGATGTGGCCATCTCCTAGATCGCCCCATCCGAAACCTGCAAAAATGCGATAGGCTTTGGCTAGGTCGTCGAGCATTTCTTGTTGTAATTTATTCATGCTTACTTTCGATTATGATGTATTAAGGTTGTATGGATTTAGCTTTACGTTCCGCTAATTGAATTTGAATTTTGGCGTGGTAGTTTTTATCGATTCGGTAGCCGGCGTATAAGACGGCTGCAATTAAACCAAAGATCATAGCAAACGGTCCGTCTACGATGCCGAGTCGAAATAGAGTGTCGTCTGAAACTTCCCCAGGTACGGCCCCGGCCGGCAGATACACATAATAATCCAGTGCTATCCCAGCGACGAGGTGTCCAATTCCGTTGGTCACTTTGGCGAAAAACGTCCGTGCTGAGTAGAATATTCCTTCTTGTCTCCGACCGGTTTTTACCTCATGTTCGTCGGCAATATCGGCTAGGGCAGACATAACGCTGATGTTTAAGATAGATCCGAGCCCGCTCGAAAAAACACTGATCCCGATAATAAAACTAACGAGTTCCCAGGTGCCGTTTTCGGGTGCCAATCCAAAAAGTCTGAGAGTGACTGCCAAGGACCAAAAAAAGCTGAGGCCGGCAGCGGTCGTAACAATGGTCCATCGTTTATCAAATCGCTCATGGGTCCAAGATGTTAGTATGAAACCCAGATGAAAGCCGATGACACTGCCCACGATAAGCCAACCGATCTGATAGGGACTGAGTTCCCAAAAAAACGTGCCCATATAGATGGCAAGGGTCTCGTGGGTTCCTATGGTCATCGAAAGAAAAAACAAGCCGAGCAATAGAAACCGATAATGTCTGTTTCCAACAGCGTCCCAAATATCTAGAAATAGCCGTGCTGCTGAGAATTTTTCACCGTCAGGGGGTGCTTTGAGCTTGGGGATTTGGTCACGTGTGAACCAGGCGCATCCGAGAATTGCGATAATAATAATTGCGCAGCAGAACATAACGATCGGCTGATACGCTGGTTGATATAGTTGCCCTCCTTGTTCGACAAATAAGTAATCAAAGACGTAAAACCATACGAAACAGTTCATCAGAAATCCGCCGTAAAAAGCGAATAGATTGTTGTAACTCATCACTTTCGAGCGTTGGATGTAGTCGTCCGATAGCTCTGCGCCCATGGCAAGATGCGGGACTGCAAAGAGCGTGGTGAATGTTCGCATGAGAACTGTAAAGACCATAAACCAGACGAATAAATAGAGTTGCTCCCCTACGATGGCCTCTGGTGGATTAAATATTAGATAAACGCTTGCGGCGAGCGGTATTGGGGCGGCATACATGAATGGGTGACGGCGTCCGAAGCGTGAGTGGAAACGGTCGGAGATGGAGCCCATCAAAGGATCAGTAACAGCGTCCGAGATAATACCGACTAATACTGCCGTGCCGGCAAGGGTCCCGGATAACCCGAGAATCTGTTGGTAGTAGAGGAAAGTGAGAGCATTAAATATCCAGTTAGTCGCTGATTCTCCCATCGAGCCAAATCCGAACCAAAGTTTCGTTTTTATTGGAACGATGTCACTAGCTGTCTCGGGTAATTCCGATTGCGGGTATTCTCCTGTGGGATCACTCAATTCAGCGTCTCCTTTCTGAACAGCCTGTGATCGTATCCTAAAACGCGGGGAAAACCTCTTTTGCGAATCGATCGGCGTAGCTGTATGTCGGACTGCCTTTGGAAGGATTTGGAACGGGATGGGGAATAATCACCCTTATGGGCAATTGGTAATTCATGATGGTTTCGATCTGATCGATAATCGCTTTGAAGTCACCGTGTAAACAAAAAGCGTGTGCTGCCTCGTCTGGTAGGAATTTAACGACATTCCCCGCGCGTTCAAGATTGGCGGCGTGGTGAAAGTCGGGCCAAACCTTGGTCTTAAGCAGCTCAATATCTGGTCCATTCCAATCGAGGTCGAGATTTCTGAAAAGATGCGGTGAATACTCGTAGTATCCGGCAGCCATCGCCCGCCCTATCCGTTCTGCCCGCGACGTATCTTCATCCAACACGGTATGAAAAACACAACCGATGGTGATGTCTTTGACGTCCCGTCCCACTTCTTTGGCGCCCGCATGCACAGCTTCTACGGCTATCCGAAGGTTCTCTTCATGCGTGCCTACCCGAATAAAAACACCGTCACAAACCTGGCCGGCCATCCGCAGCGTCTTTGGTCCTTGAGCGGCAATCCAGACCGGTACCGGAGAAGCATGTCGCAGCTTGGCTGGTTGGGGAGCATCTACGTCGACTGGGCGATTGTTCAACAGACCTTGAATGGTCTCGATAGAATTTTTTAGTTCCTGGACCGAAGCAGGTTTTTTACCCATCAAACGGACCGCTGTATCTCCGACACCCATGCCAAGAATGGCTCGCCCCGGGGCCAACCTGTCCACCGTCGCTATTGAACCTGCGATAACCGCGGGGTGACGCATGATCGGATTTTCGATCAGTGGACCTAGTTTTATGCAGGATGTCGCTTCCAGTGCAGTCGCGAGGAGGACGTAGGGATCTTCTACGAGCAGCGGGGACGAGGGAATAAAACCGTAGTCCCAGCCGAGATTTTCCAGTTTTTTCGCGTCATCAGCAAAATGTTTCGGTGAGCGAGTGTTGAGTCTATTCAGCCCGAAAGAGAGGGCCATGTTATATCTCCCGTGGTATAGGTTTTCGTAGTGTTTCCGGTACAAATAGTATGAGAATTATTAAACCGATGCCGGCGAAACCCCCGGCGACATTGCAGGCAAGGACGAGGCTGGCTGCTTGTGCAATTGATCCCAATACAAATGGTCCAGTTGCACCTCCCATATCTCCTACAAGGCGCCAAACGCCGAGAAACTGTCCTCTTCCGACTCTTGGTGAGAAGTCGCTGCCTAAGGTCATGAAAATACCAGTGCCAAATCCGTTTCCTAGACCAGCAAGCATAGCGACTGCAGTGAAGGACAGAAATGATGAACAATAAGGAATGAGCATAAGAGACAGGCCGAGCAGGGTAATCGAAGGGATGAGAGCGAATTTTCGACCCAGACGATCTAACATTTGGCCGGCGGGGTAGAACATAGCCATGTCCACGGCTGAAGAGAGACTGAAGGCCAGCCCGATGTCGGACTCGTCTAAACCAATGGAAACCCCCACCAGGGGAATAAATAGTAACCGAGCGTGACGAAGAGCGGACAAGAAAATCATCACCATACCGGCGGTTGCGAAAATTTTCCGATGTTGAGAAATAATTCCGGTTAGTTCGATGGAATGTGATTGTTCGTTACGAGAATCAGAGTTTTTAGCAAAAATAAAAACGAGACCAAGAGCGAGCAGGAAGAGCAATCCCGATGCAACAAACACCGGGGGATAACCGAATGTTTCGGCACTGAAACCGGCGAGAAGAGGCCCTATCAGAGCCCCGGCTCGTTGCAAACCGGCCATTACTGAAATGATCCGCCCGCGTTGTTCGAGTGGTATATCCTCTGTGATTAGCGATAGACGAGAGAGGAGCCAGATACCGAAACCAGCCCCAAATCCTAAAGCAAGGAATCCTAGAACCAGTGCCGAGTCTGTTAATGCACAACCAATCGAGGCGAGAAACAGCGTAGTCAGGCCGATTGACATAACGGTACGTTCTCCTAGATGCGCGACCATCAATCCAGCTGGTAAATCGGACAGCATCGTGCCAACACCGCGTAAACCTACTAATGCGGCCACCATTGCTGGTCCACCGCCAACCTTTAGAGCATATAGTGGTAAAAGAATCTGTACCGCGTTCTGAGCGATAGCCGAAAGGAGTGACGGCAAATAAACAGGCAGTGCTAAACGACGCATATTGCCGGTGACAGATGTAGGCCCAAGACGGTTAGACAAATTAGGCCTTAGCTGGAGTAACGTAAACAGACAAGCGAATAATGGTGGTGTAGGGTGACGTCATATTTGAATTATAGCTGATCGCCGGTAATCTCGGTTTGAAGAGCGATGATGAACCGCTCTATTTTTTCGGGAGCGCGATTGTGGATGGAGAATAGACTGTGACCGACGAGGATGTTTTGCTGACGGAGCGCAAAGGTGATGTGCTTTTGTTAACTATGAATCGCCTACGAAGGCATCATGCACTGAATCGTGCGTTATCTGGACAACTTGCTGATGCAGTAGTAACTGCCGAAAAAGAAGGGATTAATTGTATTGTGCTTACCGGCGCCGGCGATAAAGCATTTTGTGCTGGCGCTGATATGCTTGAAGCAAGTGGAGTAGAAAAACCGGCCGATGATGATGATCGTATCAGCGCGTTTGACTCCATTGGAGCTTTTTCGCAGACTCCTATCCCTACCATTGCCGCGATCAATGGATATTGTTACGGGGGCGGCGCTCGTTTAGCGATTGGATGCGATATTCTCTTCGCTTCGGACAACGCGACTTTTCGGCTGCCTGGGTCTGAGTATGGATTGGTTGTCGGTGCGGCGACTCTGCCTCGATTAGTAGGTTCCTCTAAAGCCAAGGAATTGATATTTTCAGCGCGCAAATTCACGGCGAGTGATGCGTTGAGTTGGGGTATGTTAAGTGCGGTGTATTCTCAAAGTGAGTTACTGAAGGAAGCCCTTCAACTTGCGGATGAGATTGCAAATAATTCAATCTCAGCGGTTCGTGAATCGAAACGGGTGATTGATATGGCTACATTGTCATCTGAAGCCAACAGATTAGAAGAAGAAGCGAACAAGACACTCCGGGGTAGCGACGAGCAGGTGGCTAGGTTTCGATCAGCAACTAAAAAAGTAACCGGTCGTTAATATCCGCGTTCAAGGTCGATTAGGCCCTGTAATGTTTCGCCAGCTTGGAATTTGCGAAGGTTTTTTCTGAAGACAGAAACGACGTCAGCTGGGTAACTCACTCCCGAAATATGGGGAGTGATTGTTAGGTTGGGTATGTTCCACCAGTGGCTATGTGGTGGCAGCGGTTCTTCCTCAAAGACGTCTAACTGAGCTTGTTTTAGCCTTCCTTGCACCAGGCATTGAACCAATGCATCGTTATCGACTGTCCCAGATCGTCCAACATTGATAAAAGTTGCGTTGCGGTCCATTAAGCTGAAGCACTTCGAATCGATAAGTTTTTTGGTACCTGGCGTGAATGGTAGTGCAGCAATAATCCAATGGGCGCCATTTAAAGCGGCTTCAGCCTCGGATATTTGGTATGAGCTATCGAACCACTCGTTAGGAGATCCTCGCAGTGAAATGCCGTGGGTATGCATGAAAAAATGTTTGGCTGTGCGGGCAATCTCCGAGCCGATGGATCCTGTACCGAAAATGCAAATCGTTTGCCCACGCAGAGTCTCAGGCCAATCTGCACTCCAGGTTCGTTTGCGCTGTGCTTCAGCGTAGTGTGTGGTGTGCCGCACTTCTGCTAGCAATCGGGCAAAAACATATTCTGCGATGAGGGTTCCAAACACACCCTGTAGGCCCGTTACCGTAATGCCAAGTTGGCGAGCCGTTTGAACCAACGGGTCGATACCGGCCCAGGTGGATTGAACCCATGTTGGAATGGGTACTCTTGGGAGAGCTGTGGCGACCAGTCCGGGCTGTCCTAAAATCACCTCGGTTGGTTCTTCATGGGATACGACTTGGATATCACTTCCGTCAAATAAGACGCGATATGAATCAATATCGTCGTCGAAGATGCGAATTTTTGTAGACATGTATTGTTAATCGTTGATATTTGACAGGCAGATAAACGCCGGAAAAACATCTATTTCTGAAAGTGTGCATATAGTTTTAAAGAGTAGCCGGATCGCCATACTCCTCAAGACGCCTAACTTTTCCTTGGTTGTCCAAATAGAAAATAATTACGGTTTCAATTGATTGGGTTGAGCGGTCTGCGATGGAAGGCCAAGTCACCGTATGTTGTTCGACCAATCGATCGTGCGCAAAGGTCTGTCGACGATTTGTGTAGCTGCAAGGTGGATTGTGTTTTTTCATGAACGCCACAGTTTTTTCGGTGACGGGATTTTCTTTACCTGCATAGGGGCCAAGATGTTGAATCGTAACGGCGTTTGGGGAAAAAAATCCTAACATGTCCTCGTAGCG
>CEVA01235021.1_pt1 | contig 13375 bp, 10 predicted proteins | sample 361521 | NCBI WGS metagenome assembly CEVA01 (sample SAMEA2622823, study PRJEB7988) | marine metagenome | isolation source: saline water (ENVO:00002010), including
CCGACTACCACGGCTATCGCGTCTATGAGATGCCCCCCAATTCGAGCGGTCACATCCTTTTGCAGGAGTTGAACCTGGTCGAGTGCATCGACCTGGCCTCGATGGGCTGCTGCACAGCGGAAAGTATCCACCTGATGGTGGAGGCCAAGAAACTCGCCTTCGCCGACCGGGAAGCCTACGTCGCTGATCCCGACCATCTCGACATCCCGATTCAGGGCCTGCTATCCAAGGACTATGCCAGAGAGAGAGCGGCGGGGATCGACCTCGAAAGGGCGAATCAGGATGTTGCGGCGGGCCTTCCCGAAGCCCACGAAGACACCACCTGCTTCACCGTTGCCGATGGAGCCGGAAACGTGGCCTGCGTGCTACAGAGCATTCAGTCGGGATTCGGGTCCAGCCTGATCGCAGGCGACACCGGCATCCTGTTGAACAACCGGATGACCTACTGGCACCTAGACGAGGGACATCCCAACTGCCTCGTACCGGGCCACCGTGTCCGTCATACGATGAACCCCGTCATCGCCACCCGAAACGGCCAGCCTGCGATTGTGTGCGGTACCCCCGGCGCCGATACGCAGGTGCAGACAAACCTGCAGCTCCTGACACACGCCATTCATTTCGGTATGACGCCCCAGGAAGCTGTCGAGGCTCCGCGCTGGCGGTCGCAACAGAACCCGATGGAGTCCACCGTGCCCCACACGTGCGAAGACGTTCTGCAGGTCGAAGACCGGTTCGATGACGACGTGTACGCCGGACTCGAGGCGCGAGGTCACGAGTTACGTCGTGTCGGGGACTGGGGTGGACCCGGCAACGCGCAGATGATCCAGCGGGACCCCTCCACCGGAGTGCTCTCGGGCGGTGTCGACCCGCGCCGGGACGGGTACGCAGTCGCCTACTGAGGAGGGCACGATGTCCGACCGTTTCTAAAATGCCGTTCAGGCCGTGATCGACGGGGAAGCCGACACGCTCCGACAGATGATCGTTGAGGATCCTGATCTCGTGTACGCCAGGTCGTCCCGGGAACATCGGGCTACGCTGCTTCACTACATCGGGGCCAACGGGGTTGAAAACAAGAACCAGCGAACACCCCCCTCCACTGGGCCGGCTTCTACCACAGTAACCTGGCCATCACGGCACTGCTCAACGGCGGCGGCGGCCCGGAACTCCTGAACGGTGAAGACAAGACCCCCCTCGAGCTGACCCGACAGAGCGGCAACAAAAAAGGCGCGAACCTCCTCGTCCGCGCCTCCTCGTAATCCCGTCTGCTCGATCAGGCCGCCGTAAGCCGATCCGGGTCGAGCGCCCCTTCCCCGAAGAGAAGTGAGTAGGAATTTCCTTTTTCCGAGACAGTGTCCGCGTCCATATAGCACACGCTGAACGCCCGTCTCGGTATGTCTGTCCCGTTATCCTGTGAGCTGTGCAGAAGCCAGTTGTGCAACAGCACCGCTTCCCCCGCTTCCAGCTCCAGCGGGACAGGCGTGTGTTCCGCCAGCAGTTCGTCGATCTGTTCGGGAGTGAGAAAACCGGCTCCGGACTCCGGGTTCAGAAGCTTGTGGTGGGACCGAGGGACGATGTGCACACAGCCGTTGGCGATCGTCGAATCGTTAAGTGCCAGCCAGACCGTGATCTGGGGGTCCCGATCGAGATCTGTCCAACGGTCCTGATGCCACTGGAGCGGCGTGCCCAGGCCCGCGGGCTTGTTCATAAACATCGCTCTGTTGCAGGCCACCGGGCGGTCCCCGTACGTCCTTTCGCAGATGTCCCGGTAGAGCGGTTGCTGCATATACCGAAGAAACGGCGGGTCGAACTCCAGATCCTGAATCTTCCGGTAGGCCAGTGTTGCCCCTTTATGGCCCTTCGACTGCGGTCCGGGCTTGCCATCCTTTTCCGGATCCCGGTCCAGCTGGAACATCATTCGATCGTAGTCGACATCAGCCTCCCCCAGCATAATCTCGTCCATCCTCGAGCTGAGCTCCTCCAGCTCCTCGTCGTCAACCACGCGGCCCAAGCGCAGGTAGCCCTCAAGCTCCTGCTCTGCCCAATCAGCATCTGTCACCAGATCTCTCATCGTTCATCTCCGTCGTGTCTTCGAGTTCTTACTAGACCAGAGAACGCCCCGGCCCCGCGTCACACCTGGAGCCGTTACCGTGCGGTATAGTCCGTGGCTAGCGCGGAGGGTGCTCCGTCACGGGACAGCAATACGGTCTTGGCGAGCCCGTGCAGCAGAAAGCTCGGGCCCATCTGCGACTCATACCAGTCGATTCCCGCTGCGCCTCGAGGCAACGCGACATCAGGCTCGAAGTATACGTCTGTCAGAGTGTGGGCCATTTTCTCGGCCCCGTCCAGCCACGCTTTGTCCCTCGTCCGCTCGTAGAGATCGGCCAGAAGTCCCAGACCCAGCCCTGCATCCATCGCCGGCACAGCCACGTCGTCGGGAAACGACTCTTGAAGATACCCCTCCCCGACCGATCGTGCATAATCCATCAGGCGATCGTCCGATGTCAAACCGTAGCCACAGAGACAGGTCAGCGCGATGTAGGACGCCGGCCAGACACCGTAGACGCTCCCCCAGATCGGAGAGGCGCCCACGACCTCGCCGTTGTTTCGTTTGCAGGACAGCACGTATTGATGACGCTCGTAATCATGGGGCGCAGAGAAGAAGCCGTCCACGTAAATCGCCGCCCGTTCTTCCATCGTCGCAGCCAGATCCGGAGCCTCTTTCATTACCAGAGGCGCGCTCTCGAGCAAGCTGACACCCAGCGACAGAGTCTGGCCGGGAGCATTCACACCGTGAAAGTTTACTGCCTCCTTCGGAGAACGACTCTCTGTAAGAAGTAGGCCATCATTATGACGCCACCCCCACCAGTAGTCGAGCATCTTCCGGATCCGATCAGCGAAATCCTGGCGCCCGGTCTTCGCAAGAAGGAATGCCCAGTCGAAAATGTAGAATCCCCCGTGACGCGGGAAGTCACACGACCGGTCGCTGCGAGGATAGGGCCGATCTTCCTCAATGTAGGCGTGGCGGATGTATTCCTCCGGTTCACCCTCGGTCCAGTGACCGTCCAGACCCTCTCCGAACCGGATGAGGCTTTCGGGGCGGAAGCCATACAGCTTCTCGAGCAGCCACAGAGGGGCCTGGCGCAGATGGTCGTGAGTCGACGGGGATTCACTCCCCCGGATTTCGTTGCTGTTCCCGACCCGATCTTCGACGAGATGCCAGAACGCGTGCTCTCCCCAGGGCAGGATGCCGGTCGGCGTGTTCGCACAATGCATTGCGAATCGTTTCAGATACCGGTCCGCCGCAACCGCGTAGTCGGGTCGCCCTTCGGAATCGGCAAGGGCGAACATCGTCAGCAGCAGCGCCTCATCGTGGATCAGGTTGCTCCCGAGATGCGATCGATCTCCATCTCGTTGACCCGCGATCGCGTCCGGCAGCGTCTCGAGCATCGTTGCCCGTCGACGATCGATGATCGAGGGAAACAGGCCTCCGAATTCGTCCGCGATCCGTACCAGCCCGTCGATCGATGCCGTGACGGCGTTCAGGATACCCGTCACCGGGGCAATCCCAGCCAGTAGTCCCGCCATTTCTTGTAGCCGGTTTCGACGGCTTCAATCTGAGGGACTTCGTACTCGAGCGCATACTCTCCCGAGCAGCCAGCCTCTTCGACTTGGTCGTAGACCCACAGGTAGTCGATTTCGCCCTCGCCCAGCATCGTCCTGGCCCATTTCCCATCTTCGCCGTAGGCCCCATCCTTCACGTGGACGTGGACCACGTAATCTTGAAGGATGTCGAGGGCCTCCTTGTAGTCCGTCCCTGTGGCCATCAGGTTGCAGGGCTCGTAGAGAATTCCGAAATGCCGCGATCCCACCTTCTGACAGATCTCGAGGCAAGCCTCCGGATTCCCCGAAATTTCGCTGCCGTGGTTCTCGATCCCCCAAAAGACCCCGATTTCCTCCGCGGTTTCGGCCGACTCCCTGAACAAGGGTACCAGAGCGCCGATCTCCGATCGTTTCCCATTTCCAGGAGCCACCCTCACCGTTCTCGCGCCAAAGCGCTTCGCCGCATCGAGCGTCAGCTTCATCTCTTCCATCGCCGCGTCTCGCACATCCTCTTCTTCAGCGGAGAAACCGCGGCCACAGTACGCGCCCAGATTCGCGATGCGTATCCCGTGTCGGTCGCACTGGGCTTCCAGTTCATCGAGACTGTATTCAGGGTCGGTCACTGAGAAGTGCGGCATTCGAGCCAGGAGATCCACCTGGTCGAAACCCGCCTCTTTGATCACGGAGAAAGTCTCGTCCAGGGGTTTCTCCCGGAGCAGGAACGTGCACGCGGTCAGTCTGTCCAGATCCATCATCTGCGATCGCTTTCGGCCTTATGGATTCCGTCGTCATCGATGACGTAGGACTGGTCGTCCACGGACAGGCGAGCGATCGACCCGGCAGGATCCCCCGGGAGGTCGATCGTGTAGGTCGACGTACCCAGGGCTGCGGCCTCACGACCGTCCTCCTCGCGCCAGCGATCGACGTCCATCATCGGGTCGCATAGGCGCCGGGGTTGGAGCAAGATGCCCAGATAGCGCTCGGACCCGATTACGGTCGGCGAAAACCGAAGGTGATACTGCGGGTACCACTGCAGGGTGCTTTTCGTAGGAGTCGGTGGAGGGTCCCAGCCTTCTCTCATTACGAAGAAGCTGTCCTCGTGGCACAGGAACGTGCCCGTTAGCCCACACCCCTCGCGTTCGATGCGGAACGTGCGGTCCTCATCACATTTCTCGATCTCGTTCCACGAGTGAATGTTCCACTGCAACGCCGAGTAGACTCGCGGAGGCGCCACGTGCTCATCGATCATCAGAAAACCGTTTGTCATCTTGTCGATGGTCACGTGCCGCCGATACCGCACAGCCCGACCCGGGTAGCTGCCGTCGGCGCGACCGGAGAAGTACACAAGGCGATCGTCCTCGAACGCGTTCACAACAGCGCCGACCGAGTCGTGGGACTGCATCAACTGCGAAGCATCCGACAGAGTCGCGCAGTTGTGAGATTTGGTATGCCATACCCAGTTAGCGTGATGCTTCGACCTCGACGGGTCGTAGTAGCCGCTCGGCATCGCGAACACCTTCCGCCGACGTGAAGAAAAAAGTCGTTGTGATTCGCGTGGGAGTGACTGACAGACCCATACGGGGATGCTCGAAACACGAACGCGATGTCCCGGTTTCGGTCATCGGGGCTCGTCCGAACCGGAGCGTAGCCGGCATCCGGGAACACGTTCAACGCGCGATCTCTCTCAAGACCACAGGAGCCGACGACGACCCCAGCGCTGAAACCGTGAACAGCTGTGACAGAACACCCGGCATCTGACGTTCTTCCAGCTTCTCGAGCCCTACAGCCTCCGACCTGAACGCGTCGATTAAGGGCCCCAGCTCAGGCGACTTCGTCTCACGTGCGATCACGTCCACGAGGTTTGCGGCATTGTTCCAGGTGTCCTGCCATTTTTCGGAATGGTCACCAAACCCGAACCATTCTGCATAGGGAGGGAAGCAGCAGTACCGCCAACAGGCGTGATTTTTCCAAAAGGGTCGTCAATAAAGATCGACGCCGGTCGCTCGCTTCAACGCCGAGGCGAACATCGACATAATCGTGATGTAGGGTGTGGAGTAGGACATTCCCTGCGCCCAGGACCCATCGTCCGCACCCCAGCTGGGCCATATTCCACAAAGGACCAGCGAAGCCAGTCCAACCAGTCCTTCGCTTCAGGGATGTGATCGTGGAACACGATGGCCATGTTCGCCAGGAAAACGATCTCGCGACCTGCGTGTGAGTCGAAGCGCTCGATCCCTTAGAGCCCGCGATCGTGCATATGCTCGAATGTGATTTCCCCTCTGCGTCGATACTGGTCGATCACGGTAGCACGTTCATCTGCAGAAACAGATCCCACACCCAGTCGGACGCGTGTGGGGCGTGCCAGATGATGGACATATGGGCTTCATCATTGTGCCCAAGGTAGCTGGAACCCTCCGGGTCCCACCCCGACACCAGACGTTCACAGGCCGCGCGGACGAAGGCTGTATTCCCGGCAGCCAGGTAAGCGAGGCCCAGTGTCTCCGCCCCCTTCACGAATCGTCGCGACCCCCACATCATGGGATACCAGATCTTCCAGAACGCTTCGAAGGCAAGACTTCTGTCCGGAAGAAACTCCGGTTCGGACATCCTGTGCGACTCTCCCAGAAGCTGGTTGGCGCTCTTGAGCAGATCGTCAAGACCTTCGGGGGCATCCTGCTTGCATCGCTTACGAAAAGCGTCGACCTCTCCCTCGGCGACGTAGAGCCGTGGATGCCCCTTCGGGATCGCCTCGAGCCAGGCAGAGGCCGATGGCACTTCGAGTTCGATCGCATCGGGCAGAATCTCGAACCCAAAGCTCAACGCCACATCTTCGCGGCTCCCCCATCGCCAGTGATAGCCGTCGGGTTCCAGAGCCTTTGCGGGCAGGTAGACCGGGTCCACGAGCCCTTCCGCGCGCAAAGCGACATCAGTGAACGACGCATCACGCGCGACTTCGAGAAAGTACGGCGGGGCGACGCCATCCGGCTTCCACGCAAAGACCGGAGGAACGGTCAATTCCCGACCGCCCTGCCTGGGATAGCAAGGATCGATGTAGAGGTGGGGGACGTCGGCTCTCCGCAATCATCGTTCCGGTCAGGCGTAGAGTGTTCGTTGAGGCACTTCTGACACCTCGTCGAGCGCCGTCCGATGTTCGGGCGCCAGGTCCCAGCCCAGGGCGCCGCAGGCTTCGTCGAAGTGCTCGATCGTGTCGGGACCGAGAATCGGGCTCGTGATCTCGGGATGATCGAGGATCCACGCGGTTGCCACCTGTGCGGGCGTCCGTCCCACTTCGCTTCCAATGTCGATCAGCTTCTGAATCACCGCGTCCGACTGGGCACTCATCGTCGCCACGTAACGGTCTTCGGTCCGATCCCACGGTGTACCGGACGGTCGTTCCTCACCCTTCCTGAACCTTCCCGTCAAGAGCCCCACCGCCAAGGGGCTGTAGGCCATCACCCCGATTCCGTGTTCTCGACAGAGGTCGAACATATCTCCTTCTACATCGTACCGTTGGAGGAGATTGTAAGGCGACTGCGTCGCGATGAACGGCGACAATCCACGAGCCCGCTGCACACCCAGGTGTTCCATCAACTGCCACGGCCGGTGGTTGCAACTTCCCGTATAGATGACCTTCCCCTGTTGAACGAGATGATCCATCGCCGCCAGAATCTCGTCCGCCGGAGTCTCGTGATCGACGTTGTGTACCAGATAAACGTCGATGCGGTCCGTGTCCAGACGAACCAGGCTGCGCTCACATTCACGAATGATCGCGAATCGTGAAAGACCCGCGTCGTTCGGACCCTCACCGATACGACTCCAGACTTTCGAGGTGATTACAAGATCGTCGCGATGTCCCTTGATGGCTCGTCCAAGAAAACGCTCCGAACGTCCGAGTCCGTAGAAATTGGCACAATCGAAGAAGTTCACACCGTGGTCGATCCCCTTCCGAATCACGGTCTCGCACACCGCGTCATCCTTCTGTCCCCGGAACGCGGTGCCCAGACATAAACGCGATACTTTCACGCCCGCGGAACCGAGTTGAGTGTATTCCATATCCTGCTCCAAATGGTTGTTCTGTCCTCGAGAAGCGACCCGTGGTCGGTTTCCGTCAGGGCATAGGCACCGGCTTTGGATCTTCGGTTTCGATCGACCAGTCAGCCAGCCTTAAACGCATTTCTGCCAAGATACCCCTGTTGGCCAAATCGTTCACGACGTTGTGGTGCTCCCAGGGATCGTTCAACAGGTCGTACAGCTCATCCTCCGACGAACCCATCATCGAATCGTGGACGTACTTCCACTCGGCCGTTCGCACCATCTTCCGCCGGCCTTCCGCTTCACGCCACTGCAGGGAATCCGCAATCGCCCGTCGACCGTAGGGCTTCTCCATCTGTTCCAGATCGAACATTGTAAAGGGCGGCCCTCCGGCCCCGTACTCCGAGAACGTCGCCTCTCTCGGTTGGGTGTCTGTGACCGTCGGAAGCGGCTGCCCCTGCATCGATCCGGGGATGTCCACGCCCTGAAGCGAAAGCAGCGTCGGTGCCACGTCGACGAGATTCGCCATACTCGCATCCGCCGCGCCCTCGGGAATCTGACCGGGCCAAGAGACGATGAGCGGCACCCGAGTCAGGCAATCGTAGAAGGCACCGCCCTTCCCCATCGCGTGGTGCTCGCCCGAGTAGTCGCCGTGGTCGCTGCAGAACACGACGATCGTGTTTTCCCGGAGACCGTTCGCTTCGAGCGCGTCCAGAATCTGTCCGACCGCATCATCCAGAAAGCGGACCATCGCGTGATACACGCCGACGACCGCCCGGATTTCCTCCTCGGGGTCGCCGGACAGCCCGATCATCTCGTCGATCACACGATTCCGTTCAGGTGCTGTTCCGTCGGAGAATTCCTCCTCCCGCCGAGGGGGCAACTCGACGACGTCCGACCCGAACATTTCCGCGTATTTTTCCGGCACTTCGTACGGCCCGTGTGGATCCGGAATCGACACCCAGAGGGCAAACGGTTCGTCCTTGTGGGCCTCCAGGAAGCGAACGGTCTGCCCTGCGAGAAGACCCGTCGAATAGTCTTCGAGCGGATGGTCGCTGATAGCGTACGAAAAATGCGGGCTTACGTCCGGCATCGATCGTCGTGTCGCGTGACCTGCGTCAATCTGGTCGCGGGTCCGGAACCACGGCATTCCGCGATTCTCCGGCGCGTGTTTCGGAATCCCTCCGTGGGTGATCTCACAGTAGGTATCGAATCGCTCGATGTCTGCCGTCGTTTCGAAGCAGTGATTCTTGCCGATCAGCCCCGTGTGGTATCCGGCCTCTTTCCACAATTTGAAAACGTGTGGAGCGTCAGACGGCATCAGCGTCTGGTTGCGTCGCCCTCCGTGCGTATGCGGCCACTGCGAGGTCCAGAACGAGATCCTGGCTGGAACGCAGAGGGGATGCGGTGTGACCGCGTGCTCGAATCGAACCCCTGTGTTCGCCAACCGCTCCAGCGAGGGGGTCTCGCAGAACGACGACCCCCACAGGTTGCTGGCCGTCGCCTTCATCTGATCGCACATCAGCACCAGAACGTTCGGTTGTTCACCATTCATCGGGTCCGATCTCGCAGAACGGGTTCGGGGAGCGGGACTGGTGTGCCCTCTTCCGAATCGATGCTCCAGTCCGCCAGAAGAAGTCTCATCTCAGGCAGCACCTCGGCGTGATCCGGATCGCGGACGACGTTCTTCAGTTCCCAGGGATCGTCGTTCAGATCGTAGAGTTCGTCCTCTCCCGTCCCTTCCATCGGATCGTGCACGTACTTCCAGTCACGCGTGCGGACCATTTTTCGACGGCCTTCCGCCTCCCGCCACTGAAGGGAATCGATCAACGTCTTGCGACCCCACGGTCGGCCCATCGCCTCCAGATCCGACATCGCGAAGCGCGGGCCCCCGGCGCCGTATTCCGAGAACGCAGCATCCCTACCCGCGGTGTTCGTCACGGTAGGCAGGGGGTCCCCCTGCATCGAGCGTGGCCGGTCCATCCCTTGCAGCTCGAACAGGGTCGGGACGATGTCCAGAAGCGAGACCATACTGTCATCACGTAGAGCCGTGGGAACTCTCGATGGCCACGACACGATCAGGGGAACCCGGGTCAGACAGTCGTAGAAGACACCCCCCTTACACTGCATCGCGTGCTCGCCCATAAAGTCCCCGTGGTCCGCACAGAAGACGACGATCGTATTCTCACGCAGGCCGTTTGCCTCGAGCGCGTCCAGAATCTGCCCGACACCGTCGTCCACGAAGCGCGTCATCCCGTGGTAGACTCCGACAACGTCCAGCACCTCTTCCATCGGGTCGTCCCTCACACCCAGCATCTCGTGGAGTACCCGGTTACGTTCCGGGGCCGTCCCGTCCGTGAACTCATCCTCTCGCCAGGGCGGCAACTCGATCCTGTCACGGGGAAACATCTCGGCATAGCGGCGCGGACACACCCAGGGTTCGTGTGGATCGGGAAAGGACACCCATAGGGCGAAAGGATCGTCCCTGTGCTTCTCGATGAATCGAGATGTCTGGCCTGCGATCAGTCCTGTCGTGTAATCCTCGAGAGGGAAATCCGTTACACCGTAGGTGAATCGGGGGTTCCCCCCCGGCAGGTTTCGCCAGCCGGCGTGACAGGCATCGATCGTCTCCGGCGACCGGAACCAGTCCATCCCACGCGTCGCGTCGCCGTTGGACCTTCCAGCGTGGCCGATGTCGCACCACGTGTCGAACAGCGCCAGATCCTCTTCCCGATCGAAGCAATGATTCTTCCCGATCAGGCCGATATGGTAGCCCTCGTTCTTCCACAACCAGAAGGCGTGGATCGCCCCCTCGGGCATCAGCGTCTGGTTCCGTCGCCCACCAGTCTGATGCGGATACTGCGAAGTCCAGAATGCCACTCGCGCAGGGGCACAGAGCGGATGCGGCGTGATCGCGTGTTCGAAGAGGACGCCTTCCCTTGCCATTCGTTCGAGGGAAGGCGTTTCGCAGAACGAGTTCCCGTAGAGGTGGCTCGCAGTCGCCTTCATCTGGTCTGACATAATGACAATGATGTTCGGTCGTTCAGACACATTTCGCTCCGAGGTCAGATGCCCGGCAGGACCCACTTGAAGAGAACGTCAAGGATAGAGATCAAAACGGAGGCCACGATCGTACTTCTGAAACTCTCGATCTCGAACCCGTTGATCAGTTTATCGGTAATCCAGAGGAAGAAGGCATTGATCACGATCAGGAACAGACCCAGGGTGACGAAGACGATTGGGAAAGAGACCGCAATGAGGATCCATCGGAAGAAGTATTTGAGCAGGCCGTACACGATGGCCACACCGACGGCCGTGTTGAATCCGCGGACGTGCACCGTGGGCATCAGCCGGGCGACCACAAAGACCGAGAGGCTGTACGCCAGCACCAGCATCGCGGTACTGATCACGCCTTCTCCCAGGATTGATGCCAGATGAGAGGGTTCTGGGTTTCATCGTCCAACAGATCGCCCTCCGTCAACGTCTCGAAGTACTCTTCGGGAAGGATATTCTGCTTCCCGTTGAACGTCGCGCCGTCAGACATACACGCGCAGGTCATTGCCCGACGAGGGTGACGGGTCATATTCGCTCCGGCGCCGTGGGCCGTCAGTCCGTTGTGCCAGACGGCATCGCCCGCCCGGGCAGGAACGGCGACCGGATCGATCTCCTTCCAGGCTGGGTAAACTTCGAACAGTCCACCCAGGTTCTGATCGATGCCCACGTTCTCGTAGGTCGCCATCTTATGTGAACCGGGGATGTACCACATACAGCCGTTCTCCAGCGTAGCGTCGTCGAGCGCAATCCAGATGGACAGGCTGTCCCGGGAGCTGAATGACCAGTACGGGTTGTCAAGATGCCACGCGGTCGGGTTCCCGAACGGCGGCTTGAACAGCGCCTGATCGTGCCAGACACGAAGCCCCTCGACGCCAGCCAGTTCCGCCCCCATCCTTCCGATTCGGCGATCGTAGATCAGTTCCCGCATCCGATCGTGCGCGTCTGCCAGTCGCAGACACTGCGTGAAGACGCGCGCATAATAGTCGTTGTATTTTTTCTGGTTGTTCAGCGTGTTCGAGGCCAGACGCCGTTCGACCGCCTCTTCCGTCACGCGTCTCCATTCCGCCAGCTCATCGTCGTCCAGAAATCCCTCGATAGCGACGAATCCATTCTCCCGATAGAACGCAATCTGTTCTTCCTCAAGTTCGCTCTTCATTCCACACTCCGAGCAAAGTGCTCTCTCTGAACTATGCACTCATCACCCTGCTCTCTAAACTCGCTTCTCTTCAAGGCGTCAGATACTTCAAAAACCATCCCAGCGTCCGTTGGGCACAGTCCTGACAATTGGCCGGTTTCCTGAACCCGTGGCCTTCTCCGGGGTAAACGACAAGACCCGTGTCCACGCCCCGGTGTCTGAGTGCACCGTAGACGATCTGACTTTGCGAAACCGTGCAGATAGGGTCTTGATCGCCGTGCAGCAACAGCGTCGGGGTATCGATTTCGTGCAGGTGGGAAAAGACGTCGCTCCCCACGGAGTCACGTTCCATCGGCCACGTGACCGGCGCGATGTATTCGTCCTCGTAGGTGAAGTCGCCCGTTTCAAGAGTCATTCTTCGATTTTCGATGAAGCCGTAGAGGGCCACGCCCACACGAAAGCGGTCGGTCACCGCCACCCCACGTAGGGTCAGATACCCCCCGTAGGATCCCCCGAAGATGCCGAAGCGATCGGCGTCCGTCAGGCCCATCTCCACCAGGCGATCCATCCCCGTGAGAAGATCATCCAGATCCTTCTCACCCTGACAACCGATGTTGGCTGCCAGAAAATCATCGCCGAAGCCCGTCGATCCTCTGAATGCGGGCTCAAAGACGCGATAGCCCGCACGAAGCAGATGTCGGTGCCGGACCGCTTCCCCTCGCGTCGCCTCGACCCCACCAGCTGGACCTCCGTGAGCACGCACCAGAACCGGGGCGCCCTCGGGAGTGTCCATCCGCTCGTAAACCACGCCCTCGATCCCCAATCCGTCTGAGGCCGACCACGCCACGGTGCGTACCGTCAGTTCGTCGTAGATCTGTGACTGGGGAACCCCGACCTGATTCTTGCCCACCACAATCGTCGGGTACTGGGCCATATCACCAAAGGCATACGTATCCTCATTCGCCACAGCAATCGTAGCGGGCGATCCCGCCCACGTCTCCTTCTTTCCATCAAGGGGGAAGATCTCTGTTGCGCGATGGAGTCCATCCAGCGTCGTCACCCACAGTCGTGTGGCATCGATCCAGCCCCAGTTCTCGATCTGGAGACCCCCCCCGGTCAGATTGCGGCGATCGCCCTGGGGCCAGGGCTGCCACCAGAGATCCAGGTGGGTCGTGATCGGCCGTTCGGACGAGACATTCGCATTCATTACCACCCCGGACCCATCCGGTGCAACCGACACGCGACGAGCCTGGCTCACATCGGTTGTCAACGCGATGACCCGACCCTCTTCTACGTCCAGACCTCGAAACTGCCCTCGCTGGGCCTCCTCAGGAATGACGTTCGTGGGCTCGAGCCAGGCGATACGTTTTCCGTCTTGTGACTGCGAGAGACCACGGCAACCCGAAGGCAGTCTAGCAGCCTCCTCCGACCCCTTCACAGGATCGTAAACCTGAAGCGAAACCGACTGCCTGGGAGCAGGGCTCAGGACGGGCGCTTCCGGATCCTGCTCGGGGCCGTCATCGACGATCGCCGAAACACACGCGCCGCGGTCGG
>CEVA01040031.1_pt1 | contig 13354 bp, 6 predicted proteins | sample 361521 | NCBI WGS metagenome assembly CEVA01 (sample SAMEA2622823, study PRJEB7988) | marine metagenome | isolation source: saline water (ENVO:00002010), including
CAAATCAAAGGCGGCCAGCTGCCTATTGGTGAGCGCATTCAGAAAACCCGTGAGCTCGCAGACACGATTAAGAAAATCAAAGGTACCGGTCCAGTAACCAAAGATGAATCTGAGCCGGTTGCGGAGCCTGAGCCAGATAATCAAGAGTCGTTTATCTCTGTCCAAGATTTCTCAGCGTTATCACGTTCAGACAAGATTGAACAACTTGGTAGCGTGCTAAATGCGCCAAACTGGTACGAATACGAAATGGCTTTTGATCCTGAGATCAAGCTAGTCGAGAAAGGCAAAAACTACGTTGTATATAAATCTCGGTATGGCTACTCGTTTGGGTATAAGGGCCACATTGCGCGTGGTTATGATTACTGGGACAAAGAGGCTGGTTCAGCTAAGAAAAACGGCGGGTTTGGTAGTTGGTCGCAAGCAGATCGAACCAAAGCCAAGAAAACGATAAACAAGCACGTCGAAGCTGGTACCGAGCCGCTAGAAAGCGAAAGTGAGCTGATCGCAAAATATAAAGCTGGAGACTTCAACACCAGTGCACCGGCAGAGTTTGTCGAGGTGATGCGAGACGTCCATAGTGAGGGCTTAACGCTAAATGAAGTGAAGCAGGGCGCGTTAGCTTGGTTTGAAGCAAACCCAGATAAGATGACTACTGCAGCATAAATTTCGCATGCGAAAATTAGGATCTATTATGAGTAAACAGGAAGAAGATGAAGCTTGGCACGAACACCGATGCGAGTATTATCTGAAACAAGCGAGTAACGTAGAACTTACCAAAGCCGAACGCGTTCAATACGCTGATGAACTCCATCGACTATTGCTAGCTCTTTGAGAACTCCCCGCTCAAAAGTTTTCGCATGCGAAAATTCGCCGCTTCCATACGTTGGAGGCTACATTGTCTATAAAAGAAAAAATCGCCGCCGCAGCCAGTATCAATGAGCTGTGTGACATTGTTAAAAGTTCTCAAACCGAATCGGCTCCCTCCCCTACTCTACCTAAGGGCCGTACAAGCTACGTAGTGACAGCCAAAGGTGATGAGGTTGAAACAGGCTTTAAGCTAGTGGAAGCGTCCGATCTGGTGCCGTCTAACACTCAAGATGGTCGAATTAACCCAGACTTTCCTCAAGAGCTCCAGCCCCGTGATCGCACCCGCGTATCTTCCAAACTGCAAATCTCAAAGATGGCCAGCGACTTAAGACCGCAGCAGCTTACTGACAGCGGCCTAAGCTCCCATGGTGCTCCAATTGTCGGCGGTGATAACGTGGTGGAGTCTGGCAACGGTCGAACCATGGCGTTGATCAGTGCTTACCAACAAGGCAAAGCCGATCACTACCGCCAATACCTGATTGATAATGCTGAACGCTTTGATCTCGATGCTAACGACGTTAAAAGCATGAAAGAGCCGGTACTGGTTCGTGAGCGTATCACTGAGCTCGATAGAGCTAAGTTCGCCCGTGATTCAAACCTATCGGATTTGCAGCAAATGAGCGCTGCAGAAACCGCGTGGGTGGACGCTGAACGCATCAACGACCAAATGATTGCTCTATTCAATCCAAGCGAAACAGGTAACTTGCTCGCACAAACTAACCAAGGTTTTATAAACAGTTTCCTAACTGAAATTGGGGATAACTCAACAGCTGGGTTACTTACCGAAGATGGGCGCCCAACTAAGCAGCTCATCGAGCGTATGCAAAACGCAGTATTCGCCAAGGCCTATAAGAATGAAAAACTGGTTAAGCTTGTGTCCGAAGAACCGGATCCAGAGATTCGCAATATCTTAAATGCTATGAACAGTGCGGCCAGTTCGTTTGTTGAAATGCAATATCTAAATGGGGAGGCGCATAAACAAACCGTAGGCCTTGTCGCTAACGCTATTGATATCAACCAGTCAGAGCCGACACTGGCAGAGAACGCACTGGAATCACTAGTGAAAGCGACTGAGCTAGTAAGGCAAGCAAAAGACTCAGGTCAGAACATTGACGAACTACTGGCGCAATCTGGTTTGTTCGGAGATAACGATCCAGAGGCCGAAGCTTTGGCCCGTTTCATTGCCAACAATAATCGAAGCGCTAAACGTATGGCGACGGCATTTAAGGCTATGGCCGAAGCTATCAACCAAGAGTTGTTGCACCAAGGGCAAGCCATGGGTGATATGTTTGGCGGTGGCCAAGCGACTTTAATTGATATCTTAGGGCGCGTTAACCAAGAATTAGAGAGCGACGGCCAGCAGGCTGGATTCATGTTTGAATCAATTGATAGCATGGCGAATGAAGCTGCCACTTCGCCAGAGAACGATCTACCAGAGCCTACTGCCGCCCAAAAAGAAGCTGGGAACTACCGCAAGGGCCGACTTACATTTTCAGGCTTTGCGATTGCCATAGAGAACCCAAAAGGCAGCTTAAGAGCGGGTACCGATGATAATGGCCAGCAATGGTCCATTGAGCTAAAAAATCATTACGGTGACATAAGCGGAACGATGGGGGCCGATGGTGATCCGATTGATGTATTTTTAGGTCACAACCAGCAGTGCAAAGAGGTCTTTATCGTGAACCAAGTGAACGACAACGGCGACTTTGACGAACACAAAGTAATGCTGGGTTTTGATTCTGCAGGTGAAGCGAAAGAAGCGTATTTGTCGAACTATTCCGAGGGCTGGGATGGTATTGGTTCGCTGGTGGCCATGAGTGTATTTGATTTTGCATGGTGGTTACGCACGGGCGATATGAGCGTACCAGCAACAGGTCGATAAGGACCAAAGCAAGGGGGATTTTTGTGGTGAACAACCCTATTGTTTTTTTGCCGCCTACCCTTGTTCCCCAAAAAAACAACCCCGTTGTTTTTTTTGGGAAATCTGACTTTAACCAAATAAAACAACAACTTAAACAAGGATAACTTGTGGTGCAAAAATAAAAAAAACCATGGCGTTTGGCCATGGTTCTTTTGGTGATTTTAGCGCTATTGTTTCAGCCTTTCTCGGATGAAATTTTCTATGTCATCAACGATGGATTTCTCAATCCGACTCAATTCAATGGTATGTTTTCGACCGTCTGCAGAGACTTTCATCTTTGCCGATTTATTACGGTCTGAGAACGACGCTAATTCAAAATTTTCAGCTTTATTTGCAGTTCGTTTGTTCGTCATCTTTTGGAGCTGATCTTGAATGACTTTAACGACAGCTTTTTGAGCTGAGCCAGTGGATTGATTCTCTAAAACAGCTTGATAGGTAGCGTGCGCTTTTACCGCATCAACAAAATCTTTCATAGCTATGTCGGCTTTCTTAACGGCCTTTTCAATCTTAGATAGTTCAGGGTAAATACCGCCTGATACGCCCTCATAATCGGGAAGCAGTTTTAATAGCGAAATATCCAGAGTGTAAGCTTGCAGCGCCTTTCTAACCGTTTCACGCCCTACCCCGATAAGTTTGGCCACATCATCTACTTTCAAGTTCTCAGCGTCTTTGTTGAGCTCTAACGCTTCTTTCATGTAAGCCCCGCCTTTTTCTCTCAGAGAATGCGGTTTCTTGCCGTCTTCGGCATCGTTGATTAAACGACGTATGTCTTTGTTGGTCGCGCTACCAGCTGGAAGTACCCAAACAGGGTATTCTTTTTGAGCCTCAATCGCACAGTAACGGCGAACGCTGCCCTCAATGATCAGAATGACTTTATTATCGTCTGACCAAATACCCAAACAATCGGTATCAATTTCATTTTTCTCGATAGACGCCAACGTGTTGGCCACAGACGTGGGGTTTAAGGCTTCTTGGTTACGAGGGTTCAAAGGGTGAACCGCCGTCTTAGCGGCCACCTCAGACGCCGGTATAACGCGGCGTATAGCCTCGACTGCCCCGTTCTCAAGCTTATAGCTTTTCATATTGCTGGTTTTTGAGGTAGACAGTTTGTTTCCTTGGCTAACTGTGCTCAAGCCTGCCTTACCTAACAATTGATTCTTACTAACTTTACGGTCCCAGTTTTGATTCATCTTATTTTCCTCTCACTGAGATAGATTTAATTTCACGAATGAACTGCTTATAAACAGAGTTAATTGACGTCATTGCATCATCATACTTTCTAGGCGGTACGAGCTTTTCTGACTTGGCCACATCTAATGCGGTTCGGTTAAGTTCTGCAGCTGCAGCAACCAATTCAGAATGTACGATGTAAGTAGAAAGCAAACGGTCTTGAACTGTACGGCTTAGTTTGTCGATTACGTCCAGTTCGGACGGGCTTTTCTCATCATGATTAACAATAAGTACACGGCTCCAAAGTAAGTTATTACCATTCGACGGTAATCCCTCAAATCGTGCGTGCGTGGTCAAAAGATAGTTCGCGGTAGCTGCAAAGTCGTATTCACGCGGAGAAATAGGAACTAGCAAACAATCAATTGCTTCGTTCACCATCCAAATTAACGGCGACTCTTGTGGTGGTGTATCTATGATGATTAAGTCGTATTTTTCTTTAAGCACTGGAATAACTTCATGCGCAAAGCGACTCACCAACTGGTTCTTTTCTTCGTCGGTCTGGGCCTGCCAGAATAAGTCATGAAAGCGTTCATCGGTACTGAACGCAGGCATCACGTCTAAGTTTGGTAAATGCGTGCTAAAAGGGGCATTCAGAATGATTTCACGGTCGGTGTAACCATTCTGAACAAGGTTCGCGTAGTCGCCCGTTGATTCTTTTTTACCTAGTGCGATATCAACTGCAGTTAGATAGATAGCATCGTCGTCTACATTCGTTGAGATCATGCTTTGGCCCAGCGTACCTTGAGAATCAAGGTCAATCAGTAACACTTTAGCGTTGGTTTGTAAGTCTAAAGCCGAAGCTGTAGCAAGTATTGCAGAGGTCGAGGATTTTCCAGTGCCGCCCTTTTGGTTTTCAATCGCAATAGCTCTAGGTTCATACTGGTCGCTGTATTTCGGCATCCCCCAGTGGTCCATTAGGGTTTGAATGTGCATGCGTGTAAACAGGTGTTGTTTATTTTGATAGATCGGCTCTGGAATCACGCCATCATCAATCTCTTTTTGAATGCGATTTTGAAAGGTGACAGGAGCAAGTTTCATGAACTCACGGAAACTTTTTTTATTCAGAGAGTGGTTATAGATAAGTCTATCCATACCGTCGATCTCTTCGTCTGAAACGTTGATATGAGTACGCTGTGCAATCAGTTCTTTATGGGTTAATTGCTCAGATTTCATGTTTTCCGCGATTTGCTGCAGTCGATCTAATTCACGCATGGGATGCTCTCAATTTATTTAGGTTGAGATAAATATATACCCCAATTGAAACGATTTCAATTATAAATCATCAAATACGTTTCACTTGTTGCATTTGATTTTAATTATGTGGATAACTTTAAGCCACTCATAGAGTTATCCCTTTTACCCACATTCATTATTACAATAGTTTTTAACTCTTATTAGGATCTTCTTAAGATCTTCTTAGGTTGGCAAAAGCTATTGCATTCATGGACTTACATTACTTTTACGTGACAGTTCTACCGTGCGCCGTGACGCATCTACCGTTAACCCTCGTATTTCGTGACAGATTTACCCCAATTCGTGACAGATCTACCGCTATTTCGTGACAGATTTACCGAAAAGATAGCCTTGGTGTGTGTATTTATTCTCTCAATTATTGAAATGAATAGTTGTTTTGTTTCTGAATACCAACTATCGTGACAACAGAATAACTTGTCACGATTTTTAAGGTAGATATGTCACAGATCACAAAACAGGATGTGCTTCGCCAGTCTAACGCGCTGACTACAGCAGCCTATAGCCTTGGTAGAAATGAAAAGCGGATCCTTTATATTGCGCTGAAACACTTTCTAGATAATCCCGTCGACTACAAGAAAACCGAGTTCGGGCATGTAAGTGTCGATATAGAAACGAACCGTTATGCTTCGTTGTTCAATAGCGAGAACGCCAGCAAAGAGATTGCTGCAGCTGCTAGCGCTATGAAAGGGAAAGAGGTTGTGTTTTATCTTCCTGATGAGGACACCGACGAGGACAAGGCCTATGACAGCTTTACTTGGATGGTTAAGCGCTCTCATCGTCCTAAGCGTGGTGTAACGACGTTCTATTTCAATGCGGAGCTGATAAGCATCATCACAGAGGTGAAATCTGATTTTACTAAGTTCCTGATTGGTGACGCTGGTGAACTTGGCTCTGGCCACTCGATGAGGCTGTATGAGTCAATCAAGCAATGGTCTAACCGCCGCAATAGCGTGTCGTTCACTGTTCAGTGGATGATTGACCGTTATTGCTTGCCAAAGTCTTACGAGCGTATGAGCGACTTTAGACGCCGTTTCCTTAAGCCATCGGTTGAGGACATTGCAAAGAAAACAGATATTAAGCTGAGATACACCGAAGAAAAGCGCAACGGTGAAATATACATAAACTTTGAGTGGGATAGCATCATTCGTGACAAATCTACCAAAGTGATCGAGGAAGAGCTGACGCCACTAGAGCAAGCTCAAGTGATTCATAGCAAGCTGGTGGCCAAAGAGGACGTAACCAAAAAGGAACTGCAGGTTTTAAAAAAGAACCTAACAGAGTTTTCTTTATCTGGCGGCCAGTTATGTGAAGATGCAATCGAAGCATTGAGAGCCTTATAGTGTTTCAACGTGTGGTCTGTGGATGCGCAGGCTACACGCATCGTGACAGATCTACCGCCCAACCGTGACAAATTTACCGTAAACATCACTCTGGCGCTCAAGTCGTGACAGATTTACCTTAGCACACCTAGTCGTGACAAATTTACCGTGATTTTTGCACCACGTTAAAAACCACTCTAAGTAGTTGTATCTAAATAGATAAATTAGATTTACCAAAAAAAACAAGGGGGCTGTTCACCACAAACACCCCCCTTTAATGCTCAGTTTTCGCATGCGAAAATCGGCTAACGCTTTCTACTTTTCGCCCACGTTTCCATTTCTAGATCTTCAAGTGCGTATTCGTATGGTTCGCCGTCCAAGTCAAAATAGTGCAGGTTGGTATTAATCACCATGCTTTCGATTTGATGCTGGTGGTAAGCCCAAGCCGCACACAATGTATAAATCGGATCATCAAACTTAAAGTGCTCGCGTGTGATTGGCTCGTCTTCTTGGCCATCTAAAACCCCATTGGCGACCAGCAAGCCCTTAACGGCCCACCAATACGGGCCATAGTGATGATACAGACTAGGGTTACTGTCTAACATCGTCTTAATGCCGCGCAGGTTATTCTCCAAGAAAACCTCACGGCCTACCTTGCTGGTGGCTTCATCAACCAATGACTTTATCTGTGCCTGTGTTGGCAGTTGTACTTGAGTAATCATTTTTCTCTCCAAGTTTCCGCATGCGAAATTCTAGCGAATCTCTCCACATTTTCGCATGCGAAATTTTAAGTTACGCCGCTTTTGATACGCCTGCAGTATCAAATAACTGATCGGCTAGGCTGGCTAGGTCGCTGCTTGCATTAATGAACCACCAGCCACCCTCAAAGCCATACTCTACGAACGCCCCCGCTGGGATGAACTTCGCATCGAGCTCAGCTTTCAATGATCGGTTGCCAGCTAGGAGCTCTTTCAGTGGGCCGCCGCCGCGTTCGTTGCTCATAAGGCCAATGAACTTAAATGCTTCCATTGGCTGACCACCGTAGCGCTTACCACGGCCATTACGTTGGAATGACCATTTAGGAATATCTTGCGTTAGCGTCTTCACTTCGATGCCTAGTTGAGATACGGCCTCTGCGAACGTATCAACAGAGCCAGCGTCAAAGCCGTCGATGTTCTCCAGCTTCTCAGCTTGCTTTTCTGTCACGACAACCGGCGTTGGCTTCATCGCTTCTGCAGTGAGGTACTTATCAATGAACGTTTGGCGGTCGATGCCGCTGCTACCGTAACCCATGAACATGGATCCAAAGTTGCCCTTGGCGCGAGTAAAGTCCCAGCTTTCAGCCACCAGCAGGCCATCACCAGAATCAAACGACTTGTAGCCAATTGCGTGGAGGTCAGCACACACCTGCAGCATGGCCTCTTGAACGTCACCAGAGTACAGACTATCGACCACCTTAATGAGGTGATGGTCAGACGTTGGTTTGTATTTCTTCATGGCCGTGGCAACCTCTGCCAGTCGCTTAGGGCGCGTTGGGTCGCTGGCGACAAGTTTGGTGAAGCTGCTAAACAGTAAGTACTCTTGTTCTGCAATGTGCTGGGCCGAACGCTCTTTTAACGTTTCACCATAGCGCGTCATTTGGCGGCGCTTGAATGTCACGATCTCAGTACGGTTCACGTAGCCTTTCCAGTTCAGATCATCAATGTACTTTTCTAGAGCTTTAAAGAACTCAATAGAGCCGTGATAGGTGCTCTCTGCTTTCAGGAGGGCTTGATTGTAGAGTGCTTGGTTATCCGTCTCGAACTTCTTAATCTCCAGCGTGATACGCTCGATTACGTCTTGTTCGTCGGCTTTCTTACCTTGCTCTTTGGCCATTTCTTCCCAGTTACGGCCAAGGAAGTGAGTCAGGATAGAAGAGCTCAGCTGTACGCGGCCCTTGCTTTCTAACTCATTCACAATTTGAGCCAGCAAGCCTTTAAATACGGCTTTGTCGGTTGCGTCAGGATAAACAAGCGGCTCTTCTGCAGAGTGCTTAAATCCATAAGGCGTTTTGTAGCCGTCGGCGGTTTTAATCAGGCAATTGCTTTCAAAGCCGTAGCGTTTGATTTTTCCAGCCTCAACCAGCTCAAAGTAAGTTTCACGGTCAAACACTTTGCAGGTATCAGCCAGTGATACACCGGTTAGTGCTTTTGCTTCGAGTTCAGCGCGAGATTGGTCCACGTTGGCCAGTTCAAAGACTTGCTCAATTGGGTGCGCGTTATTACCTCGGCTAACTTCTTTCCCGTTCTCTTCCACCAGTAGGCCGTTCACGGTACCAGACTTACGATCCAATTTTTGAATAGTCATAATGCTATCGTTCACGTAGTCGAGATCCCAAGAGCGCTCTTTGGTTTTCACTTTGTAGGTGTAACCTTGGCGAACAATCTTGCCGTTCTTCACTAGGTAAAGCTCTGGGTGCGTCAAAAAGTCAGGGTAATCTTTTAGGTTGCCCTCATTGATTTCGTTCTGAATAGATGGCGTGAGCTTCTTAAGAGTATTTGCGGCTTTCTTCTGGTTGTCGCGAGCTCGGTTTAGCGTAGTCAGACGCTTTTGAGTTTCGTGATGGTCAGACTTGGCGCGGGTATATTGTCGGTACTCATACGAGTTACTTTTCGCACCGTCAGCGTTTGCTCTGGTTTTTTCGACTTTCTCCGCTTGCTCTTCAAGCTTGCTTTCCAGTTCGGTGATCTCGCTGCTGATCTCATCAAGGTCAACATTCAGCTGGTTCGTTGCGTGAATGAACTTATTCATGCTGATTGAAGTTTGACGCACTTTCTCGGCTTTCTGCTTGCGTTCAGCTTCTCGTTTGCTCGCTTCAATGCGGCGCTTGGCTTCTTCTGGATCAGCTGCCAGCATGATCGCCGTTTCACCAGAGCTATCCGCGTCAGCGTTCGCAACAAATTTCTCATCACCTTTGAACATGGTTTCAATCCAGTTCGCCTTACGTGTGATAGTGGCCAGACGGAAGTCATCAAAGCTGCCTTTGGATGTGTAGTAGTGAACGTTCACGCTTGCTTGCTTAGAACCAACACGCGCACCGCGGCCATTACGCTGGGTGATGCTCATCGGCGTCCAAGGCAAGGTTAGGTGATGAATGTCAGTGGTACCATGATGCAAGTTAATACCGACTTCGCCCTTTTTGTTGAGGATCATAAACTTGTACTTGCTGGTGTTATAGCTCTTGGCCATCGCTTCTAAGCCAGCTTCCTGATCATCTTCGGACGCCTTTGAACCTTTCTTACCGGCTACGGTGTCACTGTTCAGAATGCCAATTTCACTCATCTTACAACCGGTATGGTCTGCAATGATCTTGGCGAGCTTTTTGTGTTGGCTCTTTTCTTCACTGAATACCAGTTGTTTACCGCCAGCCATGTACACTTCTTTGGCCTTGTCTAAGAACTTGGCGTACTTAGGTGACACTGGGTGTGAGTATTTGATTTTGCCCTTGTCGAGCATATCAACGAACTGATCTGCAAACTCTTGGCGCAGACGAACAACCGCGTGCTTACCCTCAACAACGATCTCTTTCTCAAGTTTGACGGCTTTTTTCTTGAACTTTACTTCACCGCTGTCTGTGACTTCTTCCACCAAGATAGTAACGGTACTTGGTAGCGCATCGAGCGCGGCCTGCACGTCATTCATTTTGGTTTTGCTGAAACGATAAGTTACACGTTCGTGGTAAAGGTCCAAGTCGGTTGAGACTTTATCCATTTTACGGATAAGGCCGAAAACAGTGTCATTTGGGTACTGTTCGACAATCTCTTGGTTCTCTGGCTCGTCAGGGTTTGAGATAGCGTCAGCACGATGGCGCAGCTCTTCATACAGGGCTTCTTGCTCATCGTTCATTTGCACTTTGCTGGTGGCTGCAATGAGATCGGGAATGTGGACCTCTGCACCAACACTCTTGGCATCTTCCATCGTCATGTATCGGTTAACGATGTTACGCAGCGCGTCGAGGTTCTGGAAACCCAGCAAGGCCTCTTTGCTTTCCACTTCACCAGAGAGCTTAGTTACCAGAGCTTCACCAGTCTTACCAAACATACGGATAAAGTCGTCGGAATCGAAAATACCCATCTTGGCGAACGTTTCAGCCGGTACGATGTGAGACAGCATATTGAACATATCAACCGGTGAGTTAACCGTAGGTGTAGCCGTCAGGAAGTAGATCCCGTTGCCGTCATTACGTGCTTTCACCAAGTTGTTTTTAAGCTGCATATCGATAGCGCGGTTTGCTTGCGCTTGGCTTGGCAGGAATGCCAGATTGTTACGATATGAGCCGCCTTTGTACGAGTTACGGAAGTCGTGAGCCTCATCCACCATGACAGAATCGAATAGCAGATCTTCAAAGTACGGTAGGGTTTCATTCTTCGCGGTACCGTCGTCTGAGAACTTATTTTCGAATCGTGCGTTCTTCTCTTTATCGCGGTGGTTTTGAGCGTCTTTCACCAGCTTATGAGAGCCTGCAATCAAACCGGCTTCTTTCATTTCCATCACGTTTTCACTGATGGTTTCCGGTTTCATTGGAATACGTCCGTAAACGTCTTTAGTCATCACCACAATGCGAGCGGTAGATTGTGTTACCGCGTGAAGCTGCTCGGCTATCTTCTTACCGTTGGTGACAACTTTTAGCTTGGCACGCTTAATTGGTTCGCCTTTCTTATCAAGGCGAGGATCCCCGTTCTCATCGAGAACCGTCTCACGCTCAATAGTGCCGTTCTTGTCTTTGGCCACGTCTAAACCAACAAAAATTTTGTCACTTAGATTCTCTTCACCAAAGAACAGATCCGATTCATAGAACCAGTTTTCTAGCGTTGATTTAGGGACCACGACACCAACACGGCTTGCACGCTTGGTTGATAGGTTGTGCTGAATCAGACCTAAGCCCGTGAGGGTCTTACCTAAGCCGGTACCCAAAGCAAGGATCCCGTTGCCGTCTGCGCTATGGCGTCGAATGGTCGAATTTTGGTAAGGCATGAACTCAATGGCACCAGAAACACCCTCTAGGCCTAAGTCACTACCATCGAACTCTGGTTTAATCCAGTTGTTGAACGTGTTGTTATACTGCTCTTCCAGTTCGTCAGAGTGATCGCTGGCTGCGAGCCAGTTGGTGAACTCATCATCGAGAGAGCGAATCTTAGAACGGACCAGTGACTTTTCAGCGTTATCGCCACCACCACGCACTTTACCCTCATTGATGTAGGATTCGATTTGACGCTCAAAAGCTTCATCACCAGCATTACGCTTCTTGCCATCACGCCAACGGTACCCACTAAACTGGGTGCCGGTTTCGCTCTGAACAAATTCACGCTCAACACTGGTCTTCTCTTCGCCATCATCATCAATGTAAGTAAATTCGTTCTCTTCCCATTCACCTAGCTCAAAATCGACGTAGCCAGAATCCTGCAGGAACTCCAGCATGATATGACGCGGGATCCAGTTGTCTGTGAGTTTAACTTTCACCTCATCGAGTGAGATCTTGTTTCGCTTAGCTTCAATGGTTTCGAGCTGACGCATGTAGTTGGCTTTTACATTGTCGCTGGTGGCCACAGATAGTTGATTCTGCAGGGCTTCGATGCGACGTCCAACATGGCCAGAGCAAGCACGGTGCATGGCCTGAATAGAACCATCGTTATTGATGGCTACCTCATCCATAAGCGCAAGCTTCTCGAGCAACTGATCATCGCTTAGGTTGGCAATGTCTGGGGCCGTGTAGTAAACACGGATTTCATCAAGGGTGAGTGAAGTATGGCCAAGCTCACGCTCACAGAAGTGAAGAACGTCAGCCATTCTCGAGCTGTTATATTGGTTTGTGTGCTCAACTCGTAGATCACCGGTTAACAGGTCCGACAGTTTGCCAGAGTTATCGATAGACGATTTATAGCTATGCCAGTCAGAGATAAACGACTCATCAAGCTTGGCTAGCTCTTTCTGCGAAATATGGCTGTTTCCCATAAGAGCATTAAGCTCTGTTATCTGGCCACCAAGACGGGTGCGATAATCAGCAATACTTTGCTCTTCGCTATTCACTGCAGCGTGAAGTAATTCCGTTTTAGAGCGGCTACGGCCACCGGCTACCATGGTCGATAAGGTTTTGACTTTGCGCCCTAATAACACCCCCTTGTATGCGAGTTCTTGCTGGCCTTGTGGCAGCTTGGCAATAGAACGTACAACGGCTTTAAAATCATCATGACAAAGGTATGGGAAATCTTCATAGGCCTTAAGCGCTTGGCTGGCCGTCAGGTTCATCATGGAATCAATCGAGTAGGTCGCTGCTTGCAGATCGTCAGAATGCGTCACGCCATATGTCGATTTGTCGACGTTCCCGCGCTTGGCGTTGTTTTCGGATTCAATCCACTCACCATCTTGCATTTCGAACTGGAGGCCATTTCTGAAAATGGTATCGCCGTCGTCATACTTGGTGCTTGCTGGTGGCTCAACGTTGCTATCAAGTGAGTCCCAGTCAATATGGCTATCAAAGCGGCGGGTTAGGGCTTCTTTGATATCCATGTTAGAGCGGTTCCCACGGTCCACGACTTTACGAGCAAACTTACCCGCACCTTGTGTCGACTCTTCACCGTTGATGAACTTCTTACCCTCACGCTTAAACCATTTGCCGGTTAGCCATGTATCCCAAAGTACACCGCTCTGCTCGAGCGCTTCTTTGCTGGCGTTATCAATTAGCTCTTGGCCAGCTTCACTATGTTTACGCCAGATCACTAAATCA
>CEVA01240616.1_pt1 | contig 13344 bp, 12 predicted proteins | sample 361521 | NCBI WGS metagenome assembly CEVA01 (sample SAMEA2622823, study PRJEB7988) | marine metagenome | isolation source: saline water (ENVO:00002010), including
CCCCAGCGGGTCATTCGCTTCGGGGTGGTCGATGCCTTCCCGCTTGCCGACGAGCCACCAGTCGTGGTGAAAGTCGGTTCCGCTATGGAAGAACCACAATTCTCCATCGACTTCGATGGGTGGGTTCACGATCGATACCATATGGCCGTCCCAGTAGCCCTCCCCGCGCTGGTCGAGGAAAGGCTGGCGCCGATTCGCCCGTTTCCACCGGAGTCCATCGCGGCTGTGGATCAGCTGCACTTCCATCACGTTGTCGACTGCGCTGAACACGGACAGGGGCGCGACGTGCTGAGTCCCAACGCGAAACGGTACCATTCCGTAGAAGGACTCGTCGATGTTGTCTTCCTCCTCATCCGCTGCGGCGAGGAGGAGCGGTTCACTCCAATGGATGAAGTCGGGACTCCGAATCTGCCAGATGCGCCGCTGCGAATACGAGGCGAAGTTTTCGGGTTCATAGGGACGTGAAAAGGTGACGTTTCGATCGAACCTTGTTCTCGTGGCTCCGGCCGTCATCAAGAAGTGACGCGTGTAGGCGACATACTCGCGCGAATCCGGATCGACGCCGACAATGTGGACGTCGCACAGCCGTGGGCCGCTGGCGCCAACGCTGGGTAATTCGTCGTATATGTGCCAGTCGATTCCGTCGGGGGAATGGGCGGCGACGATCTGTCGATTCTTGTTGTGGTCCCACATCCGGGTGAAGAGCGCTTTGAATCGCTCCGCCTCAGAACGCGCGTGAGGGTCCTCGGTGACCATCAGCCCGTGGGCGCCGGATTCGGCGTCTCCCAGGATGATGTTCGTCCGGCGTCCGTTCACCTCCAGACCGATCGGCGGCTTTTCCCAGCTGAGGCCATCCTCGCTAACCGCGTAGCACATCTGGCTTTCCATCCCAAGGCCCATTTTCTTGGAATCGGGCTCACCCACCATAATCTCGTACCAGCACTTGAACAGGCCGTCGGTCGTGTCTCTCAGCACTGTGTGGTTCGCACAGCCGAAGTAAGGGAGGACTTCCCAGTCTTCGGTTTTGTGGAGTACCGGTCCGTCCCCGATCCGCTTCGGAGTATGCCAACGGCGGGTGACGTCGGTTACCGATTCGAGAATCAGATTGTCGAGGAACGTCTGGGGTTGGTCGTCGATGTGGAGTTGCGTGCCGTCTTGTGAGAGATCTCGCATCCGGGACTCGAATGAGTTGGACCACGGAACACACCCCTCGATATGCCCGCTTGTGCGGGCTACTCGGGGCAGGCGGAATACACGGAAAGAAACAAAAATAGGATAGGTTGGATGCTTGCGGAGGGCAAATGGCAAAGGTTCAGTGGGAGCAGTCTCCGACTGCGAGCAGAAGTGGATCGAACAGCCCTTTCCCTCAGAATTCGCTTGGCGGAGGAATGACGATGCCGTATCTAGTGTTCGTGCTCGCAGGGAGCACCCAATCCGCGGAAAGGGCCGTGCCCACCTGACCTGCCTTCCGGACGAACAGCGATAGACGTCTCCTTCGACTTTCCCGCGATGCGGATAGCCGGGCGCTTTTCCAAAGGAGATGGCTATGGTCAAGCGCCGACTTCCTCTCAACCCCAGTCTCGAACAGTTGAAGAATCAAGCTAGGGATCTGCTGGAGGCGTACGTCTCCGGCGACGATACAGCTGTCGTGGACTTCCAGGCGTTTCATCCCCGCGGTGTGACGCGGGATGTGGCGAAACTGACCGATGCACAGCTTGTGCTCGCCCGTACGTATGATTTCCAAAGCTGGCCTTGTCTGCGTCTGGGCGCCGAACTCTCCCGGGCGATCTCGAACGATGCGCTCGAAGAGATTCGAAGACTCGTGACAGAACATCCCGAACTGCTGGTAGAACAGGTGCGCGGAGAGGACTCTTCGTGGGGGCCGCCGTTGTCGTTCGCGGCCAATCTGGGAAAACAGCCGGTCATCGACTTGCTGATCGAACTGGGGGCGGATGACGTTCAGTTCGCGTTCAGTCGGGCGGTGCTGCAGGGAAAAATCGACGTCGCTCGTCGATTTACCGAAATGGGCGCAAGACCCGAGCGGGGGATGGTGATGCTGCCATGCGAAACGGTAAGTGGAGATGGCCTCGCCTTCCTTGTTGAGGAACTGGGTGCCGATCTAGTGGACGGCGACGGGAATCCCCTTGAACCTCTCCGAATGGTGTTTGAAACCTACAGTCGCAATCCGGAAGGGAAGCATCGCTGCCTGGAGGTTTTTGAACGGAGCGGTGCCGATCTACCCGATACGGCACCGATGGCCTTCCACCGTGGCCGCCTCGATCTGCTCGAATCCTGCCTGAATCGAGATGCGGGTCTGCTGGAACGACGATTCTCCTACGAGGAAATCTACCCGTACTCCCATAAGGGACAGACAGGTCTTCACGGAACCCCCCTGAACGGAGCGACGCTCCTTCATATGGCCGTGGATTTCGATGAGCTGGAGATCTTCGAGTGGCTTCTCGAGAAAGGGGCGAATCCCGATATTGCTGCGGAGGTGGATGGCGACGGTTTCGGGGGGCACACCCCGTTGTTCAACACGGTCGTTTCCCAGGCGGTGACGTGCGGAAGGCAGAAGGACGCCAGGATGGCCAGAGTGCTTCTCGCGCAGGGTGCAGACCCGGCCGCCCGGGCTTCGCTAAGAAAGGCTCTACGATACGAAGATGACGGTTCAGAGCACGTGTACCGCGATGTCACGCCTCTGGAGTGGGGTGAGCGGTTTCACGGTCGTCGATGGGTGAACGAGCGCGCGATGCAGGCCATACGCGAATCCGGAGGGCAATGATTCTCCGTATGCGCAACTTCAGCAGGATGAAAGAGCAGGCGACCTTTGGAAAGGACGATCGATCGAAATGAGAATTGCAGCGATATCGGATATACACGGAAACCTACCTGCGCTGGAAGCCGCGCTGGAGCACGTGGACAACCAGGGCGTGGACCACGTCGTGGTCGTGGGGGACATCGTGATGGGGTCGCCGGATTCGAAGGGATGCTGGGAACGGGTGTCGGACCTGGGGTGCCCGGTCGTGCGGGGGAACGGGGAAAGCTACCTCGCGAGGTTTGGAACATCGGATGCCGATCCGGTGTGGGACACGGAGCAGTTCGGTCCCCTTCAATGGGCGGCCAATGAATTTACCCAAGAGGAGCGAGCGACCCTGGGTGCACTCCCGCTCACGTGCTACCTGCCCGGGGTGGACGATGTCCTATTCTGCCACGCGACTCCGCGGAGTGAGTATCGGAGTCTCAAAGCCTACACGAGTGAGGAGGATCTGGCTGAGGCATTCGAGGGCTACGACCAACCTTATGTGGTCCGGGGCCATCAGCACAGCCCACAGGTTCGAATGTGGGGGAATCGGGCGATCGTCAACTGTGGGTCGATCGGTCTTACGGTCGACTACAATACGGATGCACAATACGTTCTTCTGGAACGGCGGAAAACAGGTGGATGGGACATTCGACACCAGGTTGTTCCATACGATGTTGAGGATGTGCTTCAGCGATTCAGGGAGAGCGGCTTCATCGAGGCGGCAGGGCCCATCGGACGTCTTCAGATGCGGGCGGTGGCAACGGCGACGAACCAGATTATGCCGTTCCTCCGATACTACAAGCAGTGGCAGGCCGAAGGGGAGATCGGGTTAGGTGAAGCGGTGGACCGGTTTTTGAACCTATTCTGATTTCCCGTGATCCGGGCTGGGGGAGGAACATGTCCAGATTCGGCACAATACCGAATTCTGCATTTTTCGCTGGCGCTCCTAAACTGCCCACGATCTTCGACGAATACCATCAGGCCACCGGGTCGGAGAGCGTCGTCCAGAAGGGGACGGGACTGGGATTATTGATTACGAAGAAGTTCGCGGAATTGCTGGGAGGGTCCGTTTCGCTCGAGAGCGAGGAAGGCGTGGGTTCTAAGTTCACCCTCAGGATTCCGATGACCTACACGGCCGGAAGCGGACCTTCGTGACCTGAGGCGACCGCGTGAAGATCACCGACATTCAGGCACTGTGTTTGTCCAGACCCCACGAGCCGGACCTGGAGTGGTTCAGCTCGCAGTTTCGTGTCTACAAGGCGGACTGTCCGGTCGTGATCGTGGAAACGGACGAGGGGATCTCCGGGATCTCCGAACCTTCGACTTATGGGGACCCTCCGAAGATTCGCGAGCGGATCGAGCAGATGAAGAGGAATCTCGTCGGTCGCGATCCGCTGGAGCCGAACCTGGTGACGTTGGCGACGGGCGATCCGCAGGCTGACATCGCGAACGCCGGCATCGAGCTGGCGCTGTGGGACATCCGGGGAAAAGAGGCAGGCAAGCCTGTGGCTGACCTTCTGGTTCCCCAGCTGACTCCCGATGAACCCGATCGACCGACTAGGAAGCGAATTCGTCTCTACGCCTCGGCGGGCGTGCAATATGACTGGGATGATCGTCCGGAATCGGTGATCGACGAGGCGGTGGGTCTGGCCGACCGGGGGTTTACGGCCTACAAGATGCGAATCGGTACGCACTGGGCCTGGTCTGGTGTGACGGTCGAGCGGTTTCTGGGTCTCCTGCGCACAATGACGGATGCCGTGGGAGATCGGATGGAGCTGAAGCTGGAAGGGAACGCGAGGTTCCAGGAGGAAGAGGCGCTTCAGGTCGGACACGTGCTGGACGAACTGGGCTGGGATTGGTTCGAGGAGCCGTTGGACAAGAGCAATGTCGAAGGGTATGCCCGCCTGAACGAGGCTCTCGATCTACCGATCACGGGGGGAGAGTCGAACTCGAGGCTGGCGGATTTCGAACCCTTTTTCGAAGCGGGGGCCTACTCGATCGCGCAGCTGGACGTCGGCGTCTGTGGGATGGCGGAGGCCCTGAGGATCGCGCGACGGGCGGCCGAGTGCGGGATCCGACTGATTCCCCAGAACTGGCATAACGGGTTGCTGACTGTTTCGAATGCGCACCTGATCGCCGCGTTACCTCACGAAGCGGTGCTCGAATTGTTCGTGGGCCAGGGGCCACTTCAATGGGTCATTCTGGAGGATGCTCCGGAGCGACGGGAAGGACATCTGGCGATGCCGGATGGGTCGGGGTGGGGGGTCTCGCTGGCGGAGAATCTCGAAGAGAAGTTTCCCTGGATCGAGGGTCCCTGGGGGGAGCGGGTGGACCCGCCTTCGCCACCGCCTTCGTCGAGGCTACGGCGTGTCAGGAGGCTTCGGCGAGGCAGGCGGTTGGCTGGGGTTGTTCAGGCTGGTAAGGAGAATGGGGTATGATCGACGAGCGGGTCTTGCTGTCGGACGAGCAGATGCAACAGTTCATTCGGGATGGGTTCGTCGTCGTGTCGATCGACGTGCCGCAGGCGTTTCATCAGTCGATTCGAAGTCAGATGGACGATCTGCTGGAGCGGGAGCCCAACCCGGGGAACAACCTTCTGCCGCGTATTCCTGACCTTGCGAGGATCTACGAGGATCCGGCCGTCACGGGAGCCCTCCACAGCATCCTGGGGCTGGACTACCAAATGGAAGATCATCGGTTTCCGCACGTCAACAAGCGAGGGAGCGAACCCCAGAAAATCCATAAGGACGGAGCTCGTCGGGGTGAGCATCGCGTGCGAAGAGCGTTCGGTTTCTACTATCCTCAGGATACCCCGGAGCGGCACGGGCCGACGGGTGTGCTGCCGGGAAGTCAATATTTCAACGAAATGCCAGACATTCCCGTGTTGCCCCTGTCTTCGGAAGCTGGCGTGGTCATTATCGCTCACTACGAGATCTGGCATCTGGCCACGGCCAACCTGGAAGACCACCCACGGTATATGATGAAGTTCCAGTTTACGCGAACCGAGGAGCCTGACTCGCCAACCTGGAATTTCGAGAATGCAGAGTGGGATACGGACAGCAGGATGCTGCGGGCCATCTGGAAGTGGCATCAGGGCGGTCAGCTGGCACCCGAACCGGCTTCGACGCAGGATCGTGGTTCGCTACTGAAGGACCTGAGCGAGGAATCCGAGGCGCGACGTCTCGAGGCCGCCTACTGCTTGGCCGCCTTCTACGGTGACGGTGCCGTGGACGACCTGGTTGACATCCTTCACGGGTCCTCGAAGGAGGCGGCCCAGAGCGCGCTCTATGGACTGGCGGCCATCGGCGCAGGTTCGGTCGGTCCTCTGGCCTCCTTGCTGAAAGATGGGACCCAAGACAGGCGGCTTTACGCTGCCTTCGCCCTGAGTGAAATGGGGACCGAGGCTGCGTCTGCCGAGAGTTCGCTGAGAGACGCCCTGCGTGACGAAGATCCGTTGGTTCGACGGTGCGTGGCAGAGGGGTTGGGCAACTGCCAGGGTCCGAGCGTGTCGGAAACGATCCAGGCCCTGCTGCCCCTCTTTGTTGATGGGGAGGATCGCGTACGACGCGCGGCTGCGGCGTCCGTTGCACGACTGTCGGGCGGTCTCGATCGGGACGCACCCGACAAAATGATCGCGGACCTGAAAACGGCACTGTCGAACGACAATCGATATGTCCGTGGTCTTGCAGCAAAAGCCCTCGAACGCATCGGGACACCGGAGTCCCTTCAGATCGTGATCGACTGGTTACACGTTTCACGGTGGTGTCCGTTGACGACAGCAGATTCTCCGTTCTAGAGATGTTTTGTGGACCTGAACACCGTCGCGACAAACGGTCGGCTGGCGTAGAGGGAGGAAGTACGCGAAGATGGATGAATCCGGAGTGACGATGAGGGCCAACCCGAGTCCGGGTGTGCGGTACGCGAGGAAGGGAATGGTCGCATCCTCATCTCCGCTGGCTGCGTCGGCAGGGATCCAGGTACTCCAGCGGGGTGGAAACGCGTTCGATGCAACGATCGCGGTGGCCGGTGTGGAGTGGATCCATCTGCCAGCGCAGTGCGGGCTGGGTGGAGACGTTTTCACCGTATTCTACGAGGCGAAGAACGACCGGGTGGTGGCGATCAACGGCAGCGGGAAGTCGGCCTACGCGGCGAATCGTGCGTATTACGCCGATCAAGGGTTGAGAAAGATGCCGCTGGATGGATGGCACGCCGCCGCCGTTCCAGGTGCTCCTGCCGCTTACGCCACGATGAACGAGATGTTCGGTACGATGCCGATGGCAGAGCTGCTGGCCCCCGCTGCAGCCTACGCCGAGGATGGGATTCTCGTTTCTGACGGAACTCATCGGTTCATCAAAGGCGAGGCCGAAAAGCTCGTGAAGTATCCCTACTCCGCGAAGCGCTACCTCCCGGGTGGCCAGGCCCCTCAGCCGGGCGAGCGATGGACGCTGCCTGAACTCGGCGCGACGATCCGTCTCTACGCGGAAAAGGGTCCGAATGTCTTCTACCGGGGGGAGATCGCTGAGGAAATCGTTCGCGCATCCACGGAGGGTGGAGGACTGTTCGGGTCCAGAGAGTTCGACGAACAGGAAACCGACGTGCACGATCCCCTGCATGCGACCTACCGGGGTCTGGACGTCTACACGACCGCGCCGCCGTCTCAGGGTGTGATTGTCCTCGAGTGGCTGAACCTTCTCGAAGGGTTCGATCTCGAGTCGATGGGGTTCGGGACCGCCGACACCATCCATGCGATGGTGGAGACGAAGAAGCTGGTTTTTGCGGATCGCCTCGCGTATTGCGGCGACCCCCACTTCATCGACAATCCTCTGGACGATCTCCTGTCGAAGAGCTACGCTGAAAAACGTCGCGCCTCGGTAGACCCCGACAGGGCGAACAACGGGGCTCTGTCAGGTGGTCTCCACGACGGGAGTAATACGAGCTACTTTGCGGTTGCGGATGCAGAGGGCAATGTCGTCTCCTTCATCCACAGTCTTTCGGCGGCTTTCGGCTGTTGCGTAGTGGCTGGCGAGACGGGCGTAATGTTGAACAATCGAGCCGGGCGGGGTTTCACACTGGAGGAAGGCCATCCGAACGTGATCGAAGGCGGGAAGAAAACGATGCATACCCTGAACTGCTACCTGCTGTGTCAGGACGGGCGGCCCTATGCGGCCGTTGGCACCCCGGGCGGGGATCGCCAGACGCAGTGGGACGTTCAGGTGATCGCGAATCTGGTGGATTTCGGGATGGATGTGCAGGAGGCCGTGGAGGCGCCTCGCTGGGTGAGCTGGCCGGGCACCGACCCGGCGATGATCGACAACCCGATCGAACTTCACTACGAGGATCGGTTCCATCCTGATTCCGTCACCGAACTCGGCCGGCGAGGGCATCAGACCGAACCGATGTCCGCCTGGGGAGGTGGCGGAGCGCTTCAGGTGATCGAACGGAGGGAGGATGGGACCTTGCTTGGGGGGTGCGATCCGAGGTCAGGGGGGATTGCGTTGGGGTGGTAGAAGAACGTTGACGGGCTGTAGGCGGTGGACCCGCCTTCGCAGCTACGCAGCTACGGCGTGGCAGGCGGAGCCTGCGGCGGCGGGTGATTATAGTCGGGCTGGGTTTCAGATCGCCTTCGTTGCACGATCAGACGGTCGAAGAGCTGAATGCCCTATAGGAGAAAAAAGAAGGGCTGCGTCCTATGAGACGTAGCCCTTTTCTGTTTTCGACCGCCAGATTACTAGCCGTAGCTCTCCTTCGTGATTCGTTCTTTTGGGATCCCGAGTTCGTCGATGAAACCGAGGGTGCTTTGCAGGAACGAGGGTGGGAGTTCCTCGCCTTTTTCGCGGGCAGCCTTCTTCTGCCAGGGCAGATGGTCGGGGCCACAGACGAAGACAGCGGTCGAGTCCGGATGGGGTATGGCTTCACTCAACAGATTCCGGGAAATGCGTCCCTGACGGATCTTGTCGTTGTAGTCGAACGCATCTCCTTCGCGGGTCAGGGTGTGAATTACGTTGAATCGATCGGGGAACTCGCATTCGAGCTGAGCGAAGTCGTCGTGGAAGATGACGTCTTCCCGCTTCTTGTTGGAATAGACGAGCGTGTGCTTGGATCCTTCGTTCATTCGAAGGTCATACTTGATGATACTGAAGCTGGGGACGATACCACTGCCCGCACAGATGTGGACGATGTGGTCGTTCTGTTTTCGGATCTCGTCGGTGAGCTTGTAGGGCCCAGTAAATCCGGTTACCACCATCTTCGTACCCGGAGGTGTCCGAAGGGCAAGAATGGGTGAAAGTAACGGAGGGTAGGGCGTGGAGCCGGAGGTGTAGCGCTCTTCTTTGACGGTGATGGCGATGTACTTTTCATCGGGTGAACTTGCCAGAGAATACGCGCGGGGCGGCTCTTTCTTGCCTTTGAGATCCTGAAGATACTCCACCCATCGCTCGAGGGCCGCGAACTGCTGAGGCGCGATGGTCAGGAAGTTCCCGGGCTCGTAGGTAAGTTTGTCATTCCCCGTGAAGAGGGATAGGGTGACGGTGTCGGGGGCCTCGACTTTGACGTCGGAGACCATCACTTCCAGCTTTTTGATTCTGGATCTCTCTGCCATCGACAAAGCTCCTGTGATGAGCGTCGAGGACGTTCCCAATGACAGGTGAAATATGAACACAAGCGATCTGTGAGGAAAGTGCTGTTGCGCTAGATGGCGACGAATGTCTGGAGGGGGTATCTTCCTCGGCGGAAGGAAGTCATCGAATCGATATCCGAAACCCGATCAGGGAGATCAGATATCAGAGAGCCTGGTCCTGGCCTGGACAGGATTAACGGAGTGTAGAGGATGGACATCGACGTATTGCTTAAGGGTGGGCACGTCATCGATCCGAAGAACGGGATTGACGAACCGAGGGACGTGGCAGTGCGTGGGGACAAGATCGCGGCGGTCGATCGAGACCTCCCGGTGAAGGGTGTGGGACAGGTGATCGACGTGGCGGGTCTCTACGTCGTGCCGGGGCTGGTCGATATCCACGCGCATATGTATGCGACGCCCGGGCATCGGAACGCGTGGGCCGGCGACAACAGCATCTTTCCCGACGGTTTCAGCTTCCGTACAGGTGTGACGACGATGGTGGACACGGGGAGCACGGGGTGGCGGAACTTCGAAGACTTCAGATACCGCGTGCTGGATCGGTTCAAAACCCGGATGTATGCGCTGATCAACGTCGCCGGGATGGGGATGGTATCGAACGACCTTGAACAAAACGTGGAGGATATGGACGTCGACCGGATGGTCGCGGTTGGGCGGGAGAATTCGGACATCGTCGTTGGTACGAAAACTGCCCATTTCCGTGGAACGGAATGGGTGTCGGTCGATCGGGCAATCGATGCGGCACGGCAACTGTCGCTCCCCGTGATGATCGATTTCGGCAACTTTCCAAAAGAACGCCCATACTACGAACTGGTGACGGAGCGTCTTCAGAAAGACGACATCTCGACGCATATGTATCGGCCGGACGTGCCGTGGCTGGGCCCCGATGGAAACGTGCTGAAGTACTTCCACATCGCGCGTGAACGAGGGATCATCTTCGACGTCGGGCACGGGGGCGGTAGCTTCAGCTTTCGAAACGCGGTTCCCGCCGTTGAGCAGGGCTTCTACCCCGATTCGATTTCGACGGACCTCCACACGGGATCGATGAACGACGGGATGATGGATATGGTCACCACGATGTCGAAGTTCCTCGTGATGGGGATGTCGCTCTACCACGTGATTTTGACCTCGACGTGGAACCCGGCGAAGGAGATCGGCCATCCGGAATATGGTCACCTGAGTGTCGGCGCCGTCGCGGATGTCGCAGTGCTGAATCGACTTCACGGGCCTTTCGGCTATCGGGATGCCTACGAAGGACGTATCTCAGGTGAAGAGCGGCTGACCTGCGAGCTGACGATGCTCGACGGGGAGGTCGTCTGGGATTGGAACAGCCGGGGAGGCGTCGACTATCAAGATCAGGATCCGAGCACGGGGGTGCGGAACCCGGAAGGGCTGATTATGCCTCCGCCAGAGCTGACGTAGATGTAGCTGATGATGCAAACGGTGGAACCTTGACGACGTAAGCGCGTTCGTTAGAAATACGGCTGAGCCGGGACCATCGACGGTGGTGAACCGTCCAGGAGGGGAATGCGTGTGATCTACGGATTCCTGCTTGTCGCGGCCTGTCTGCTTGCGTACTGGAACGGGGCGAACGACAACGCGAAGGGGATCGCGACACTCTATGGAAGTGGGACGGCCGACTTCCGAAAGGCGATCCGTTGGGCGACTGCAACGACACTGTTGGGGTCGGTCGCCGCAATCTTTCTTGCCAGCGCCTTGCTAAACAACTTTTCCGGCAAGGGTCTCGTTTCGGACGCGCTCGTGCAGACGCCTGCCTTCGCCACATCGGTGGCGCTGGGTGCGGCCCTGACGGTCCTGATGGCGACACGAGTTCAGATGCCGATCTCGACGACCCACAGCCTGGTGGGTGCCCTGTCGGGTGCCGGTGCCGTCGCGATGGGTAGCGCGTTCAACCTTGCCAAGCTTGGATCGACCTTCCTGTTTCCACTCCTTGTGAGTCCTCTCCTCGCAGCGATAGGCAGTTACGTTGTGTATCACGTCTTCAGAGCTGTCCGTCTGAGGTTGGGCGTGACGCGTGAGACGTGTGTGTGTCGGGGAAGCGGTCTACCCTGTGGTAGGGGTCAACGCAGACGGGACCGTGGCGTTTCAGGCCGGGGCCCACGGGAAGATCAAGGTTGTATCGGAAGAAGTCTGTCAGGAATTCTACCAGGGAGGAGTCCTTGCAAGCGGGCCTCTTTCCCGAATCAGTGCGCAGAAGATCCTTGATGTCCTTCACTAGGCGAGCGCGGGTTTGGTGAGTTTCGCCAGAGGTTTGAACGACACACCCAAGATTGCGGGTTTTCTGCTCGTGCTGGGGGCGCTCGACATCGAACTCGGGCTTGTGGCGATCGGGGTGGCGATGGCGGTGGGAGGACTCGTCCACAGTCGGGGGGTGGGAGAGACCGTGAGCAATCGGATTACGCCGATGAATCACGGCCAGGGTTATACGGTATACGGCCAACCTTGTGATGGGTCTGCTGGTGACGACGGCGAGCGTGCACGGAATGCCTGTTTCGACGACGCACGTGTCGGTGGGCTCGATTTCCGCGATCGGGAAGGTTACGGGGAAGGCGAATGCGGGAACCATAAGCAGAATTTTGGTGTCCTGGGTGCTTACGTTGCCCGTGGGTTTCCTGGCGGGTGGGGGGATCTATTGGCTGCTGTTAGGGCTGTGCGGAGGGTGAGTCGGAAGCCCGAAAGCCTCGTTCGAGGTCGTTCGGTGCTTAATTGTGGCTCCGGGGCCACAATTAAGTCGGAGGGAGTACCGTAGAGAAAAGTGCAGAATGCAAAAGGCAAAATCAGTGGATCGGGATGCCGGCGGCGGAAGCGATGGCTCTGGTGTTTTCGGCGGCTTGAGGGATGAGATCGGGGGGGAGGTGTTCGATCAGGCCGTAGCCCTCGGGATACAGGTTCTGCCAGGCCTGGAAACAGTACTCGAGGTCGAGTTCGCCGGTTCCTGCTGCTGCCTCCTCGATGTGGAGCACCAACCCCTTTCCCAGGGTGATGTCCTTCACGTGCATCACGGGTGCACAGGGACCCATTTCTTCGAAGATGTGATCCAGGCGTGCTCTGTTTTCGAAGACCTGCTTCAAGGTTTCGAAGTGGTTCACGTAGTCCAGGACTAGACGCAGATGAGTCGAGCCGACCATTTCGACCATCTGGCGGCAGGCTTCCGGATTCTTGAGGATCGAAACGAGGTGGGTTTCCATCACGATGGTCACATCGTGCTCTGCCAGGCCGGGCGTGATCTGCCCGAGCGTGTCGAGGAATCGGGACCACGCGTCGGTGGTCAGGTTTTCGCGATGGGGCGTCCAGCTGCCCTCCGGGTTCATACTGCCGGGTCGGATCAACACATAGTGCGCGTTGAGCTCGGCGCCGATTGGGACGGTGCGAACGATTTTGTCGACCGCATGGTCACGGACCTCCGTGTCGGGATGGAACAGGCATTCAGCGTAGCCGATGCCCATCTGAACGAGCTCGATTTCGTAGTCGATGAAGAGCATCCGACACCTTTCGATGTCCTCTTTCGTGATATCGGACGCTAGGTCACCCGGAAGATGGAATCCAGCGCCGGTAAATCCCAGTGCGCGGATCGCCTCAAAGTGGCTCCGTCCGAACGTTCGGAAATCACCGGGCAGCATTCCTACGATTCCGAGCCTCATACCCATCCCCGGACGTGAATGTCACTTTCGATCAGATCGATCATCGCTCGTTCTATCGTGTGAAAACCGACCCGCGGACGTAATCGGCGTCGTCGGACACGAGGAACGCGAGCACCTTGCCCACGCCCATCGGATCGCCGAGTGCGGCGGCCATTTTTTCGAAGTCGCCGCCCGAAGCTTTTGCGGACTTCTCGACCTGACGAAGCTTGAGGGGGGTGGCCAGGCTGCCGGGGCACACCCCGTGT
>CEVA01232804.1_pt1 | contig 13298 bp, 4 predicted proteins | sample 361521 | NCBI WGS metagenome assembly CEVA01 (sample SAMEA2622823, study PRJEB7988) | marine metagenome | isolation source: saline water (ENVO:00002010), including
GGACCCTCAACCCAGTTTAGCGACGGGGTTGGCGCGGGCAATCCGCACACATCCTCTATTGATGCAGGAAGCACGATACCTTGGGATTCAGCCAATGGTTGGGCTAACTACATGCTGGACGGAGATTCCCATAGGGGCAAAGTAGGAAGTATTAATTCTGTTGATAGCCATGACGCCAACCTCCCATCCCTAACAGATTTCGGTTGGTACATGAATACCAATGGAGTCGGCATGGAAGGTGGCAGCTCTCATGTAGGAACTAAAGTAGGAGATTTAGCCCGAGGCTTGCTTGCATTTTATACTCATGGTGGCTTTCAGTCAATCCACAAGAATGTGGTTGATGGTTATGATAGCTCTCGAATAGATGGTCATGTGTACCATAAAAATGGGGGAGAAAGATCTGGCTCGGCAGCGGAAGGTTTAACGGCGACGTATACAAATTGGCACCATACAGAGGGCGGCTCTCTGCAAAACATTAAGCACGAAATAGATAATAATCGAACAGTTCTTGCTTGTTTTTCCGACTGGAATATATTAAATGCTGTTTCAGGCTCGCTTACCCACAATCAAGAAGAGCACACAAGTGTCGAATACTATGAATTCGGAACGAATATTTCACAGCCCGCCCAACAACAATTATGGGAAGAGCAATACAATGAGCAGTTTGATGATACGGCACTTGGTCACACCGTTGTCATTGTCGGTTATATCCCCGCTGGAGGAGCGGATGACATAAATAAATCAATAGCGCCTACAAATTGGCTAATAGTAAGGGACAACAGTGAGTATAGCGCGAGAAATGTAGCTATACCATACGATCAGATCTTCAATGGTAGCTCGATGACGGGGTGGCAGAAACTTATTTCCACCCACTATGTCAATCCATCGCTAGGGACATATGCAGATCCCACTGCAACACCGCAGAGCTTTCTCCTGAGAGTGGATCCCGACTTATGGGGCTCTCGCTTGGCTTTGACAGCAGGCTCGAATACAGGCTCCGACGTGAGCGACATACCGAATGGTATATACACGTGGGATTCTTCAAACAATTGGTATGTCAATAGCTATGAACCCAGCAGCAAGCGGATACAAAAAATAGGCACCGACTGGGAGTTTGTAGCAAATAACACAGGGACCTCTTATGTAGGTATAGATGATAGCGCAGGGAACAATGCAGACCCATGGAGCACCTTTGTGGACTGGGGAGACAATCCTTCAGACGTCAATTATCCAAGCTATTCTGCAAACACGGTAATAAACAAACTTCAATCTTGGCAAACGCTTTGGGATTACCCCGAGCAGGAAATTATAGTTTCGGGTTCGACCCCAATTGGCGGGAAAACGTACGATGGAGTATACAGACAGGCGGGAAGAGGTAGCGCCTACGAAGATTATGGGACATTCAATGCCGGCTCTTCCCAGCCAACTTCGAGATACGAGCAGGTCTCAGGACCAAATACTATTGGTGGAATAATTTTTGGCCAAGGCCAAAGTGTCGGCTGGGTATTAACAAGAACATTCACCAATGACGGGGGAGCCTCAGCAGACTACTTTGGAACCTATTCATCTAATACCTTGGGAGAACATCTCCCTTGGAATGCGTCGTGGACGGGAGTTACTGTTGCCAAGGCAAATCCGTTTCTAGGATTTACGTCTCCGACGTCAACTCCGACGCCAACTCCGACACCAACTCCAACACCGACGCCAACACCGACGCCAACACCGACGCCAACGCCTACTCCTACGCCGACCCCAACTCCGACCCCAACTCCAACTCCGACGCCGACACCAACTTCAGCGGTAACTACATGCTCTGTACTTTTAAGTCAGTCCACTTCCAACACTCAGCGCCTAGAGCTACACCCCCCCGGCGGATCATACCCTCTAAAGGAAATTGCATTTACCGGAGCGTATTCCATATCAATCTGGGTTCGCCCTGATCGTTTAAACGATTGGCAGTATTTGTTTGCAGGGAACTATGGAGAGCGTCTTGAAATAAATGGGTCGGGAAAGCTTACGCTAGATGGTAATTTTGTAGCTGATAACACTTCGCCGAGTAGTGCAGACGGAATTCTTTCTGTAGGAGAAATATATCATATTGTCTTAACTAGAAATTCCTCCGACGATGTCACCCTATATGTCAATGGCGCCGTTGCTATAAATGCAGGAACCCACAATGGCAGTGACCCGAATCTTCATGGCTTTGGGGCATCCTTTTCAAGCGGTAATTCAGCAGGGTTCAAAGGAGCTTTTTACGAGGCGTCTGTCTGGGACTCCTCCGCACTTACGGCGGCTCAAGTGTCCGCGATATACGACTTAAGTGTGAACGGAGATATATCGTCCTACTCTCCTACTTCTTGGTGGAGGATGGGAGATACTTTGGGTGATAGCGATACTCAAATATTAGACGCAGTAGGGCCCAACCATCTTTATGTCAATCGCCATAATCCGGCAGGTTCCGGACTGAAACAAATAGCTAATGATATCACTCCATTAATTGTTTGTCCAATTGGGGCGACTCCCACCCCCACGCCAACTCCTACCCCCACACCGACTCCGCCGCCAGTTATAGTTGTAAACCCAACCTCTTTTGCTTCAGCGAGTGGGGAGACGGTAGACTTAGGGAAATATTTCGATACAAACAGAACCATCAAGGCTTTCACGGGGGATACTGGAGATTCTTTAGTCGTCCCAGCAGGCTTTAACTTTGCTACTTTTATACCTGATACGGGTTCAATAAGGTCTGAGTACGTAAGAGAGGGGCAAACACTTACGTATGCCAGTGAAATTATTCTTGGAACAGCGGAAGAACTAAAGGGACTTCCGGTGTTTGCATATTACGACGATAATGGGCAAGACCTCAAATTTGCAAAGTGGAATCTCTCCACAAAGTCTTTCGATACAGAAGTGCTAGATAGTGATGGGGACGATGTTGGGTATGGCCAGATTAGCTTAGTCCTTCATCCAAACAATCTCAATGGATCACTTGACTCTCCAGCGGACGTCTTTTCAATTTCATCGTACAATTATACTCAAAAAGACTTAAACTGGCATTCGCTTTCCGAAGACTTTCGATTGGAAACAAACACTTGGGATGAATATTCCAAAGTAAGTTCGGGAGAAGTTGGCGACCATAGTGCCATATTGCCATACGACAATGGCTCAATCACCCTTTTCTACAATGACGATTCCGATCAGATTGAAGCTTATCACCACCATGGGCTAGGCGGGGATCACTTTTCAACCCATACAACTCAAATCGTCGCTGCGGGGATCGGCGCGTCAGGCTTTGATTCTGCTGGTAGACTTGGTTTTGGCGCGGCGGTAATAGGGGGAATTCCTGCAGTTGCATTCGGCAGGAGAGTAGCAGGGACATCAAGAGAAGAACTTTGGTATACTATTTTTGACTCAAACACTAATCTATGGAAAGACCCGATTCAGCTTGACGACAACCAAGGCTCAAACGGATTTGCTTATATTTCTCTTATTGATCTAGGCGGGAAGCCTGCGATGGCCTATCACGACTGGGACAATACCAGTTTGGAGTATATAGAGTATACTGGTTTAGAGCAAGCTGGTTATGATTCCTCCGACTGGACTCAAGAGAGAATTGACTATGGAGAGCCTACAAACTATGGCGACTGGAAGTGGGTTGGACCTTCTTGTTCTTTGGTGAACTTGAATGGGATGCCTGCGGTCGCGTATTCTAATTTTACTGACGGAGTCGTACTCTATCAAGAAAAGACCGCCGCAGGTTGGCCGGGCTATGGAGAAGAGGTTGCGACCAGCAATATGAAGTGGCGATATACTGGCTACAGAAATATATGCTTAAGGATTATTGACAATTGCCCATCCATTGGGTTTGGCGCCTGTGATTCGCCAGACTCCACTGGGACAGCGTCAAGCACTTTGAGATATGCATTTAAGTCGGCCGGGGAATGGACTATTGTTGATGTAGACTCTTCTAATTCTGGAAAAAACATTACGCTTTTTGATTTCCCAACCGCATTAAGCCAGAAAGATCTTTACTCTTGGTGGAGATTTAATGAAGCAGATGGGGCTACTGTAGCCCTAGACTCTTCCGGTAATGGCAACAATCTGGCAGTAGAGAGTTCTGCTAGTCGAGAATCAGGTCGATCCGGCAATTCCTTAGCGGTTGGTGGTGAGTCGGATCAATCCATAGCGAGATCAACATTTGACTTATTCCCACTAGATGAAGGTAATCCTGCTCCAGATTTCTCTTTGTTAATTCGGTTTAAATTTAATCCTTCTGCAGTTAATGCAGTAGAGCAGTTATTTGACAATGGGATTTTCAATATTAGATTATCTTACGGCTGGTCCAATCCTCAACTTAACTATATTAGCTTTAGGCTTGTTGAGTCTGGGAACGGCTTGAGCCTTACGGACACGAGAGTCTCCTTATTTACAGCTGGAACGCCTCCTTATGACCACATCCCGCATAGTTTGAGTTCTGGTGCTTGGAGGCAATTTGTCATCACGGGTAAAGCGCATGGCTCCGGTGCGCTATACAATAGTTATCTTGATGGGCACGATACTGGCGGCGGCTATCTTCCGAACTGGGCTACGAGCAATTCTCTTGGGGATAAGAAGTGGTCTTTCGGGGAGAAGCCAAACCCTCCTCGTCAAATCAAAACTTTTTCTGGTGAAATAGATGACGTTCGCCTATACAATAGGGCGCTCTTCCCCAGTGAGATTAATGCTATCTTTGACGGCGACACAGACGCATCCCCTGCCCCTGCGGAAATTCCTTTTTCTCCAATTCCAACCCCGACACCAACCCCTACCCCGGGATCTACTCCGACCCCAACCCCAACTCCAACACCAACACCGACTCCTACCCCAACACCTCCTCCCGTAAGCTTTGGCGCAGATCTTTTGTCTTATCTCAAGTTTGAAGATGCTTCAAACATAGGGCAAGACTCTAGCTTATTATCTACAAACAATCTAGACGTATCTAACGCTTCTTCTGGTGTTGGAGTCTTTGGCAAATCGATTAAATTCAACGGAATAAATACAGTCGCGGAAGCAGACTGGGACCTCTTCAACACCTTGCCCACGGCCTATTCTTATTGCTTCTGGATTAAGAGCGGCGCCATCCCTTCTGGAGGGCGCAAGGCAGACACAGATTTATTTAACTGGAATGGAATTAAATTGCACTCTAATAGTGGAGGCACGCTTACCGCCACTCATCCTGCCGAAGATTTTATTCCCTCAGGAGGTTGGATAAACTTGTCTGGCTATACCGGTACGTCGTCCTTACTTCATAAAGCGATGGGAAATTGGGAGCGAACAGGGTCCCAAATAAATGGAAAAAATACTTATTATAGACCAAGTTCGACTCACGCCGACTACTATGAGCTTATGTTTTACCATTCAGGGACTGCACGATGGACGGTAATACTTTATGAAAGAGATTATCTAAGAACGAGCATGCCGCCCGGGTCAAATTACTCCTTCGGTCCCGGCGCGACTGCCACCCACGCATTTCCTTATACTAATTATGGAGGCCAGACAATGACGTGGTTTGGCGGAATAACGGTTGTGCCAAATTACGTCCCTAGTGCAGGAGCGACAAGCGTTACAGTCACAGGCAACCATCTACAATCGGATGGGGGAAGCTACAACCTCAGCGGTTTATGGGCGCATGTTGCAGTAGTATGGGACGGGTCTAAATTAAATCTTTACAAAGACGGGCGCATTAAAGGTTTTGCAGACGCTCCAAACATCAATGCGAGCATTCTTAATAGCGCTAGAGCCTACCTTGGAGGAGCCCCCAATTCAGGCACTGAGCCATGCATTAATGGTGCTATTTCTGACTTTAGATTCTACAATAAAGCACTATCCAGCTCAGAGCTTATTAATATAGTAGAGGGTGATCGGGATGAGCCTGTCGTTAGCACTGCAGTTCCTCATAATAAAGCCGTAGTAGATACAATTAACATAGACTTTGATAATGTAGACCAGCCTACCCTTTCCAATATGGATGGGGTATGGTACGATGCCGGAGAGTTCAACGGAAGGCCCTATTACAAAAGGCTTGACGTGCAGGGCCCCCAATACACGGATAAAGAATTCTTAAGTTATTACAAGGGCAAATGGGGATTCAGGACATCTTTAGATGAAGAGGTGCAGGGCGTATTTAGAGAGCCGGGTAATAGTCGCACAGAAGTAGGCAGAGGAGACCTAACCCCACTTCAATTAGAGTGGGAGGGTCAGAGCGATCCAGTAATAACCTTAGGAGGCTCAGCGCCTCACCCCTCAGGAGCTAATAACCTTGTAAATCAAAATGTAACAGGTTCAGCTTCAGTTGGTCGTCCGGTATTTGACGAGTCGGGTAATTCGTATTTTGTCGACGGCGATGGAAAGGTCCAAAAGATTGACTCAACCGGGGCGACAACAACACTAGCCACTCTTTCTGGATCATTTGGCTCTACAGCTACTGCGTTCACTCCTTTGTTAGTAGGGGGGAATTTATATATTCCAGTCAACGATGAGAGTGGAACTCCGAATTCAGTAACCTTATCTAAAATAAATAACTCTACTGCTAATCAAGTATTGTCAGTGTTAGACCTGACAAAATCTGGAGTTGACTCTGAGTTTGGAGGAATGACACTTAATTCGTCAAAAAGCTCAGTTCTTGTATCGGTACCCAATGCGGATGGGGATATAGAAATAAAGTCTGTAAACTTAAATTCTTTTCAGTTGGATAGCAATTTCGGAACGGCTGGGGTATCCACCTTATCAAGTGTTGATCTAGGTCTTGGCTCTGGGACTGGAATCGGCCCTATTATAGATCCATCAGGCAATACTTGGATGGTTGCTAGGAACGCGGGAGGAGATTATGAGGTTGTAACTCTAGACCCCTTGGGGAACGTCATCTCTCCCAACATTACCATCGATTCATCCTCGACATTTGGCAATTCCCCTACAGACCCAAGGCTTACTATCGACCCAGCCTTAGAAACACTTTATTTAGTAACCCGAGATGGCGATCCAAAGGACACCCTCAGCGCTTACGATATAAACACAAAGACCTTAAATTGGAAACGAGATTTCGGCGTCGGAGAGCAGGTTATAGGCTCTCCCGCAGTATCCACTTCCGGCCCCGACGCAGGGACAGTGTATATCGCGCTAGATACTGGGGAGCTTATAGGTATTAACCAAAATACTGGACTTAATAAATTTGGCCCCGCAGATCTTGGTAGTGCCGCCAGCACATCCCCAACGGTTGACTCTTCAGGGGCTGTATATGTCAGCAATTCTTCAGGGCAATTAAGCAAGTTCCCATCAGATCTTTCAACTGACACTTGGGCGGATAAAGGGCATTCATTCCCGTCGGGAGTTACAGGTCTTGCAGTTATAGGGTCGAAAATAGGATTTGGATCTGGCAATAATTTTGTATCAATCGGATCTAATGATCCCACCATCAATACCAGCTTCCCCAGTATAGCTAATCGAACAGATTTATCTGGAACAACGTTTGGAGGGGTGGTATTTAGCTCTATTCCGCCTGCGGGCAAAGGGTTTAAATATACTGCTACGATAGCAGGAGTGACCTATAATGTCAAAGAGCTCGCGGACGGCAGGTTAGAATTTTTCAATGATTCTGGAGAGAAAATCTATACGGGATCCTACAATTCCTTAACTGGCAAGTTAGATCTTTCGCCTACTCCTGTTGGCTCAGGACTCGGTCTCACCCCAATTCAAGAATCTAGAACAGCGGGCAAAATAAGAAAATTTAAAAAAACTTATACAAATTTATTAAAAAACGGAAAGTTCTCTACTTTTAGAACGCATAGAGGAGTTCGTTCGCTCTTGGATGTTGGGGATGAAGCTACTTTGGAGCTAGGGGATGGCCCCAGCAAAATCTCCATAGGTATCCTGCAGTTGCCTACGGAGTTACAATTGGACTCGCTAGGGGCAGTGGGAGGCCCATATTCACTGGAGTCCATAGGAGACAAGGCATCCTTCAATTATAAAGACTACAAATACGAGTTGGAATACGTTGAAGAAGGGTCTGTGGTTATTGATGTTTCAGTATTCCTGTCTGAGCTGCCCCCGGTATACCTTACTACAAAAAATGAGGGTGGAGACTATTGGGAAGAAAGTATTTCTGACACGCTTTCCGCGAAGAGAGATGGTGCGCTTTTCGTTCATAATGGCTTGTTTGTTACAGGGGAAGCCGAAGAGCTATACAATCTTTCTGAGTTTGTTACTGGCGCCACTAAAACGCTGGAAGATCATACTTCTGAACTATCTACGATTGCAACTTCTCCCGCCCTAATCCCTCCTACCATGAATACTGCAGAAATGCATAACATAAGCCCAGCGCAAGATGGGATGTTGATTTTCAATACGGAGTCAGGGAAGTTTGCTGGATATTCAAGCTCAGACGGCGGCTGGAATACGTTTGACTGGAAATAAAAACTCTTGACATTTTAGTCTAAATGCTATATAATTGGGGGCTAAACCTAATTATAAGCTATGCTATCTATATACAAACCAAACAAAAACAATACTGGCTGTGCGTTCCAGTTCCAGATAGGTCGAGACAAGAAGTCCGAGGAGCACATTTTATTTATCAGTGCCATTTTGCAATCCGGGTGGGATGATAAAGCCCGAGTCGGCTCATTCAAAGGGAATGCGGGTGACCCAGAAAAATCAATAAATGTAAAACTGGGAGAGTTTGAGCTTGGGGCAATTAAAAGCTCTATCAAAAATAGACAGCCCTACTCCACATTCCACCAGCACGAGTCAAATCAAACGACAATTCGCTTCACCCCTTGGGATAAGCCATCAAAGACTTCTATCTTAAATCCTAAGACCAAAAAATTAGAAGAGCAGAGTCTAATACTACCTGCTTTCGGCCTCACCATTACAAGGCACGGGAACAACACCTTCAGGATTGGTCTTGAGCCGGGTGAAGTAGAGTCTATAAATGCGCTTATAGACTTTTATTTCCACAAACTTTACGATCAAAGACTTCGCAAGCAAATCATAGAGCTCAAGAAGAGGAAGGAAGAGAGAGAAAAAGAAGAATAATTTCAATGCGAAAAAAAAGAGTTCTTTTTCACTCCAACCACAGTAAGGTTTTTACTGGGTTCGGGAAGAATGCCAGAAATATTCTAAGGCATTTATTTAAGACCGGAAAGTATGAGATCATCGAAGCTGGCAATGGCTTTGCTTACGGAGATCAAGGCTTGGAAGATATGCCATGGGAGACTATTGGAACGCTTCCAAGTAACCCTGCGAAGGTCGCGCAAATAAACAAAGACCCCGGACTCGCGAAGAGGGCGGCGTATGGAGGGGAAATGATTGATCAGATCGTAAAAGAGGTAAAACCTGACATTTATCTTGGGGCGGAAGATATCTGGGCCTTTGATGGGTATTGGGAGAGGAAGTGGTGGAACAAGCTTAGCTGTATAGTCTGGACAACGCTGGACAGCTTACCTATTCTACCAATGGCGGTCAATTCTGCGCCAAAGATTAAACATTTCTATACGTGGGCCTCGTTTGCGTCTGACGAGCTCAATAAATTAGGGCATAGTCATGTAGATACTTTACATGGGTGCATAGAAACATCTTATTTTTCGAAACTGAAAAAAAATGAGAGGTTAGAACTTCGAAATAAATTTAAATTATCAGAAAATAAATTTATTATTGGATTTGTATTCAGGAATCAACTAAGAAAAAGCGTACCTAATTTACTGGAAGGCTTTAGTAGTTTCATCAAACTTGAGCCCGACTCTGAAGCAGCGCTTCTCCTACACACCCATTGGGCAGAGGGGTGGGATATAGCAAGACTCTTAAAGGACTACAATATACCGAACGAGAGAGTTTTGACAACCTATTTCTGCTCTAAGTGCAGACAATATGAAGTCAAACCCTTTGAAGGTCAGGAAAAGGACTGCCCTTACTGTAATACAAAAAAAAGCCAACAGACTACAAATGTAAAGGGTGGCGTCTCCGAGTCTCAGCTCAATGAGATTTACAATCTAATGGACGTCTATTGCCACCCATTTACCTCTGGCGGCCAAGAGATACCAATTCAAGAAGCTAAGCTCTGTGAGTTAATTACTCTTGTCACAGATTATAGCTGTGGGACTGATTGCACTGGACCGGATTCAGGGGGTTTCGCCTTGGACTGGAGCCCCTATAGAGAGCCGGGCACTCAATTCGTCAAAGCGACAACGAATGCAGAGAGCATTTGCGACAATTTATCAAGGGTTTACAACATGCCCCCTAATGAGAGGGAGGCCTTAGGAGTTCAGGCTCGGAATTTTGTTTTAGAAAATTACGATGTGGGGGTAATAGGGAAAAAGTTAGAGGACATTTTAGACAAGCTCCCTTTTTGCGATTGGGATTTTAACTTCACAGAAAAAAAGAGAAACCCCGAATATGTTCCTCCGGACACCAAGGACGATTCGGAATGGATCTGCGACTTATATAAGAACATATTAAATGCAGATGTTGATCAAAGCGACGATGGGTACAAGTACTGGATGTCCCAGATTAAAGCAGGGAAAACGCGAGATAGCATCTTGGGGTATTTTAGACAGGTCGCGCTAAAAGAGAACCAAGAGAGCTTTGACAAAAAGGAGCTAAAGGATTTTCTAGATGAGGACGATGAAGGGAAAAGGATTGCATTTATTCTGCCGGAGAGCGCGGGAGACGTTTTTATGTCTACAGCCTTACTTGGGAGGATTAAAAAACTTTATCCAGAGTATAATATTTATTTTTTTACCAAGCCTGCCTTCCGAGGACTACTTGATGGCAATCCCCACATACATAAAGTGATTCCCTATTTTGAGGCGTGCGAGCAACTTTTGTTTCTTGAGGGAGCGGGCGACCATAAAGGTTTTTTTGAGGTGGCGTACCTACCTCACATAGGAACGCAGAGGCAGTTAAACTACCTGCATAATGCTAAAGACAAAATAGAGCTAGACTTAGAATGCACATCATAGAACAGTACGCACTAAGCTGTGGGCTGAAAATTGGCGAACCCCACATTGAACCTCTATTTTTCCCCCTTCCTATGGAGAAGTTTATAACAATTCATAATGGTTCTAAATTCGATTCAAGAAATTATGACTACTTCAACGAGGTTGCTTCCATAATTAGTCCATTTCTCAAGTCGGCAGGCATCTCAATTGTGCAAGTTGGAGTGGCCGAAGACCCACTAATCCCTCTCGCTTATGACGTCAGGGGCAAGACAAGCCTCAAGCAGCTTGCGTACTTGATCTCCAAGAGTGTTTTGCTTTTAGGGATAGATAGCTTCCCGCTACATTTGGCTGGGTTTTTCAAGATCCCCTTTGTTGGGTTATATTCAAACATGTACAAAGAGCACTCAGTCCCCTATTGGAGAGATGAATCCAATAGCGTTTTACTAGAGAGTCATCGAAATGGGCTCAAGCCGAGCTACTCTTCCAAAGAAGATCCCAAGACTATTAACATGATAAATCCAGACACGATTTCTTGTAGGGCTCTAGATTTATTAGGTATTAATCACAATTTGGATTCAGTAGACAGCTTTCATTTTGGTGATAAATTCCATACCACAGAGATAGAGGTAATCCCAAACTTCCCCCCAAACGTGCACTTCTTGCACTCCAACGTCACACTCCGAATGGACTTAGGAGGTGGCGTGGAGAATCTTTTACGGTGGGCGTCGGCATGCGAGTTGAATATTGTGACAGACAAGGCTTTGGATATTAATTGCGTTCGGCAGATCCTGCCAAAGCTCAGGCGCGTGACGATCCTTCTGGGGGATAGCTCTATAGACTTAGATTACATTAAAAGCTTAGAGATGTTGGGGGTAGATTTTCTACTGCAAACTACAGATGAAGAGATGTTATCCGCCTATCGAGTGGAGTTTTTCGACTGGAGGGTATCCCTTATTAATGATTTTTCAAAGAATTGTATTGACAATGCGGCAAAAATATGCGAAGATACTTTTTTCAAAACTTCAAAAGTAATTTTTTCCAATGGAGACAAGTACGCAAGTGAGTATCATGAAAAAGAAAACATACCTATCTCTCCAGATAATATGCGCATCGTCGAAGATGACTTGTTCTGGAAGTGGGCTAATTACTATAAACTCTACAACGTAGCATAATATGAGCACCACCACTAAGAAACGAGGAAGACCTTCATCCAAATCTACTGCACCTCAGTGCGGGAGAGGAGAGGACGGTTTATTAAAGGGAATCGAACATAAATTCCAAGAGGATGGATTTATAGACTGGAGAGCGATGATCAAGCCAGAACATTTATTTCCAAACAAGAGTTATTTCGAGATGTACGACAAGCCCGTGCCTCAAAGTATTGAAGGGCTAAGCGACAATAAGCTTTTAATTAAGTTGGGCGGGATTAAAGAGCTTGCTCGACTAAGGGGCTTTAATGCGGTAGAGTATCAATTTGTAAAATGTGAGCTAGACCATGTGGCAGCGTCCTGTAGGATTAATTTTATCGGCAATTACGAAACGGGAGGCGAAGAGGTGGTCTTTGAGGATGCAGCTAATGCTACTTTAAATAATACAAGCAGCTTCGCTACTAAATTCCTTGAGACTATTGCATGCAATAGGGCTTTTGTTCGTTGTGTCAGGAATTTTTTAAATATTCATATTGTTGGTAGTGACGAGATAGACTCCTCTTCCCCCAAGTCCGAGGGGGTATCGCTCGCCAATCCCGCCAAGGTCAATGACATCTCTCCTGCTTCTATTCTAGAGGCGCAGGCAAAAGAAAAGCTAGGATGCAACAACTTCAATGACTTCAAAGATATACTAAGAGAGCTTTGGAAATCTGAACGTTACAAGAACGATGGGGTTCAAAACTGGGGTTCATTTAACGACATCCCAGCTAAAGAAGCGAGGATCCTACTCGCTCATATTAATGCTTAAACCACGCTAGCATTTTCACTGACATGCTTGGCCAAGATAGCGAAGAGAATACTATATAGTATATCGGAAGGTCAAAAGATTGGTGCATAGCTCCTGAGACTATCAAACTAGTCCAAAACCCAAAGCATAGTGGACAAGTAAGCATTTCTCCAAACGCCCCACACTTCTCAAACATATAGTCGTCAAAATCTTGGAGGGTTATTACGCTGTTGGGCTTTCTTAGCAATGCGAATACCCATTCCAAGACTTTAATCTTGATTGTGCTTGAGTAAAAGGTAATAATTAGATTTGTGGTAATAATTAGCCCCCAAAAATATAAACCCAAGAATTCAAGAGTCATGTTTGGTTTGATCTTTGTATGATAAGTGCTTCGTACTT